>Ga0210396_10001395_pt1 | contig 26471 bp, 22 predicted proteins | sample IncBWH17OmetaG_FD_155466 | JGI IMG/M metagenome (GOLD analysis project Ga0210396, IMG submission 155466) | Forest soil microbial communities from Barre Woods Harvard Forest LTER site, Petersham, Massachusetts, United States - Inc-BW-H-17-O ... | reverse complement strand
GCGGCCCGGAGGTCTTTCATTGCACTTTCATTGTGCAGCCCGCTTCGCACGGGAGGCGAGCCATGCATCATAAGCGGATTGCGAAAGGACTCGCATGCGGGCCTGCATGCGTACGTGGCCCGATCCGCAGACCTGCGAGCAGAGGATGGGATAGATGCCTTCTCGAATAGGTGTGAAGTGGACGTGCAGCGTGGCGCCGGGCACGGCGTTCTGTTTCAATCGCATTTCGGGCACGAAGAAGCCGTGGATGACGTCGAGCGAGCGCAGTTGCAGATCGACCTCGCGATTGAGGGGCAGGACCAGCTCGCTCGCGACGATGTCATCGTTGCCGCGCTGGTCGGCAGGGTCAAGGCCGATGGGGTTGCCGAGCGCTGCGTTCACGAGCTGCGGCTGGCCTGTTCCGTAGGCGGCATCGGGACCGGGATAGTGGAAGTACCACTGGAACTGCTGCGCAACCACTTCGACATGGAGAGCGGCGGGCGCGGCGCCTTCAAAGCGCTCGCGGGCCCACAGGTGTTCCGCCGTGACGGCCATCACGATGTAGAGGACGACGAGAAGACCGAGAGGAACGAGTTCGACGCGCCAGGTGGAGGGGGCAGTCGGCTCGCGGCGCGGACGTAGAAGGAGCCAGACGAGAAGAATGTTCGCGAGCAGGAAGCAGGCCGTCATCGCTGCGACATCCCAGCGCATCAACCGATCGATGGCAACACCGTGGGCGGCGGCGTTGGGCGGCATCCACCAGTCGCGCAGCGGGAATGCGAAGTCAACAGCGCCGCGCAGCATTGTGGTCAGCTTTCCCGGTGCTCAGTGGTCGCACCGCGCGCGCTGTCGCTCGCTTCGCGCACCATGTCGACGAAGTAACGATGGACGCGGCGGTCGGTGGAAAGCTCAGGGTGGAAAGTGGCGGCGAGCAGATGGCCCTGACGCACGAGGACAGGGAAGCCATCGCGCTCGGCGAGAACGGAGACATCCTTGCTGACCTCCTGGATGCGCGGCGCGCGGATGTAGACGGTTTCGAGCGGGCCGGCGTCGAAGTTCGGGCCGAGCTTCGTGGCGGTCTCTTCGATAGAGCTGTCGATCTGCCGGCCGTAGGCGTTGCGTTCGACGGTCGCGTCGAGCACACCGAGGCTGTCCTGCGGCGGATGCAGGACCTTCGTGGCCAGCAGAATGCAACCGGCACAGGTACCAAAGGTAGGCGTAGCGGCCGCGAAGGTGCGCAGGGATTCTAGAAAGCCGTCGCGCTCGAGGAACTTGAGAAAAGTGGTGGATTCGCCGCCGGGGATGATCAGGCCGTTCAGCTCGGCGAGTTGCTCCGGCTTGCGGATGAGCACAGGCTCTGCGCCCACATCCTCGAGCGCCGCGGCGTGCGCCGCGTAATCGCCTTGAATGGCGAGCACGCCGATGCGCGGCTTTGCTGTAGCGTCAGAGGTCTTTTGTTTTGGCAAATTCGCGGTCTTTCCCTTAGCCCTCGAAGCAAGGAACCACGCTGGAGTTGTCCTACCAGCCGCGCGTCTGGAGAAGCTGGCTTTCCTCGAGACCAGCCACAGCAAGACCCTTCATTGTGCCGGTGACCTGCTCGCTGGCTTCTGCGAGAGTCTTCGGATCGTTGTAGTGCGTGGTGGCGATGACGATGGCCTTGGCCCGGGACTCGGCCTCGGCGCGCTCTTCTGGATTGTTCACCTTACCCTTTGCGTCTAACTCGACATCGAGGGGCGTCGCGCGCTCCTTCATGAATATTCCCGAGCCGACGAAGACAGACTCGGCGCCAAGCTGCATCATGAGAGCGGCGTCAGCCGGGGTGGCGATGCCACCGGCAGAGAAATTGGGAACGGGGAGCTTGCCGGCTTTCGCAACCATGCGGACCAGTTCATAGGGAGCGCGATGCTCCTTGGCTGCGACGTAGAGCTCCTGCTCGCTAAGCACGGTGAGCGCCTTCATCTCCAGCACGATCTGGCGCATGTGCTTGACCGCATGGACTACGTCGCCGGTGCCGGCCTCGCCCTTGGTGCGGATCATGGCAGCGCCCTCGGCGATGCGGCGCAGGGCTTCACCCAGGTCGCGAGCGCCGCAAACGAAGGGCGTCTTGAAGGCGTGCTTGTCGATATGGTGGGCTTCGTCGGCAGGCGTGAGGACTTCGGACTCATCGATGAAATCGACGCCGAGCTCCTGCAGTATCTGCGCTTCAGCGAAGTGCCCGATGCGGGCCTTGGCCATCACGGGAATGGAGACTGCGGCGATGATCTCCTTGATGAGCCTCGGATTGGCCATGCGTGCGACGCCGCCTTCAGCACGAATCATTGCAGGTACGCGCTCGAGTGCCATGACGGCGACAGCGCCGGCCTGCTCGGCAATCTTTGCCTGCTCGACGTTCATCACGTCCATGATGACGCCGCCCTTCAGCATCTCGGCGAGGCCCACTTTCAGGCGGAGGCCGTGGTCGTTGCCCTTGTGGCCATTGTGGGAGGATCCGTGCTCTTTCATCGTCGTAACCCCTTACCGGCGCAGGTCGCTGCTGCTGCCAATACTTCAGTTTAGCAGTTGAGTCGGACCGGAGATTCGGTCTTTAAAGCGGCCCTGTGGGTTGTCCGGAGGTCGAGCCATAACGGCCGGACTGGTGCACTTGGGACAGCTGGGCTGATCCTACGGAGTTTCGTCGTCGACTGGAATCTGTCCAGGGATGGGTTGATTGAGCAGCGCTTCGGCCGCGGCAAGATCTTCCTCGCGCACCTGAAGCCGAATGCCACCAATCAGGTTGGACCAGAACCATTGCGTGCGGACGGTGTTTTCGTCTCGCAAATAGCAGGGAATGCCGGCGGACTCGAGCACGCCCATTGCAAGCTGCGCCTCCGTGAGATCACGGTATTGCTGAACAGTTACCACGGGAAGCATTTCGGCTTCAGGGGCGGGATCAGGGATCACTGGCGGCTCGAGTCCGCGGCGCGCGAACTCAGCGCGCAGTGCATTCTGCGCGACCTCGGTGAGCGAGTCGTAAGTCAGAGCCAGATCGAGCAATTCGCCGTCACTGGCCGAGCGATAGGTTTCGAGTAGTTCACTTTCCCGGGGTAGGTCCATTGGAACTTCTATCCTGTGCTCGCTGCGCGTGCTTTGTCGAGCACAGCGCGAGCTAGCGGTGTTGTCATTTTGCGTTATGACGGCGCAGTAGCTCTGGTGGGACCTCAACGAAGATGCCGGTGCCGGAGGCGAGCACGGTGCCGCAGGCATCTCGAATCTCGGCGCTGCATCGGTGCTTTCGGCCGCTGGCACTGCCGGTGTCGCTCTCTGACCAGCCTTCAAGGAGCAGGTCGGCTTCGAGCGGAACGGGGCGGAGGTAGTCGATGGAGATATGGCGAGTCATGGCGACAACGTTGCGGTGACGATTGGCCTTGCTCATGGCTTCGTCAAGCAGCGTGGCTATGATGCCGCCATGCGCGTGGCCGGGCGGACCCTGGAACTGCGCGGCGAGACGGAAGCGGCACAGGACGCGCTGCTCTTCAGCGACGAAGAACTTCAGGTGAAGGCCAGCGTGATTGTCGTCGCCGCAACCGAAACAGCCGTTGAGCGTGCCGTGCGCGAGGGGAAGTTCCTTACTCATGCTGCGCTATACTCGCATCCAGATATGGCGGTAGAAAAGACGTTCTTCCTCGAGACCTTCGGCTGCCAGATGAATGTCCATGACTCAGAGAAGGTCATCGGGACGTTGCAGCAGCAGGGTTACTCGCAAGTAGACACGGAAGAGGCTGCCGACCTCATTCTCTACAACACCTGTTCGATCCGCGACAAGGCGGAGCAGAAGGTCTTCAACCGGCTGAATGATACGAAGAAGCTCCTGAAGCAGGGGAAGCGGTTCGGGGTGCTGGGCTGCGTGGCGCAGCAGGAAGGCGAAGCGATCTTCGAGAGGGCGCCTTATGTCTCCCTGGTGTCAGGGTCGGCGTCCTATCGCAAGCTGCCGGAGATGCTGGCGCGCCTGGAGGCGGGTGAGCGGCGCATTGCCGGCCTCGATGACCGGCAGACCGACGAGACCTTCGAAACGGAGTTTACGGCGCGGTCGAATCCGTATCGCGGCTACATAACGATCATTGAGGGCTGCGACAAGTTCTGCGCCTACTGTGTGGTGCCGTATACGCGCGGCAAGGAGCGCAGCCGGACTTCGACCTCCGTTCTGGCCGAGGCGCGGCGAATGGCGGAGAGCGGCTATTCCGAGGTGCAACTGCTTGGCCAAAACGTGAACAGCTATCGCGATCCGGAAGGGAAGCGCAGCTTTGCGGAATTGCTGGCGGCGGTAGCCGAGATTCCGGGGATTCGCCGCGTGCGCTTCACCACCTCGCATCCGCGAGACTTTACGCAGGACATCGTGGAGGCTATCGACTCGGTGCCGGCGCTCTGCAACCATGTTCACCTGCCGGTACAAAGTGGATCGACCACGACGCTGAAGCGGATGCAACGCGAGTACACGCGCGAGCAATACCTGGAGCGCATCGGCTGGATCAAGGGATCGCGGCGACCCATCAGCGTGACGACGGACATTATTGTGGGCTTCCCGGGCGAAACGGTGGCGGAGTTCGAGGAGACGCTGAGCCTGCTGGAGTCGGTGCAGTACGATGCGGTCTTCGCGTTCAAGTATTCGCCACGTCCGAACACGCCCGCGCTGGTGATGATCGATGCGATTCCGGACGACGAAAAGGGGAAGCGGCTCCAGGTTCTGCTGGATCGCCAACGGGAATGGCAAAGGGCTAACTATACCAAGCGTATCGGGCAGGTTGTCGAAGTAGCGGTTGAAGGGCATAACACGCAGCGCGGACAGGTGAACGGCCGCACTTCGGAGAACATCACTTTGAACTTTGTCCCGAGCGGGCCGATCCTTCCTGCGCCCGGGAGCTTCGCCCTGGTGGAGGTCACGCAGAGCTTTCCCAACAGCCTGGTTGGACGCGCCGTCTAATATCAAAGCAGGAGGAAGAGCGATGGACATCGAAATGAAGATCCGCGGTCTGGTCATGGATCCGAGTACGCATGCCCCCATCGTCATCCTGAAAGACCTGGAGAGCGACACCGTGCTGCCGATCTGGGTCGGGCTGTATGAGGCGAATGCGATCGCCCTCGAGATCGAGAAGGCAACGACGCCACGGCCGCAGACGCACGACCTGCTGAGGAACCTAGTGACGGGGCTGAATGCGGTCGTGGATCGCGTGGTCGTGACCGAACTGCGCAACGATACCTTCTATGCCGTGGTGTGGATGCGCCAGGATGGGGAGAGTGTAACCATCGACGCGCGACCGTCCGATGCAATCGCGCTGGCGCTGCGCTGCGACTGCCCCATCTATGTGAGTGAAGAGGTGCTGCGCATCGCCAAGCTTGCCCCTGGGGCGAGCGATACGTCTCCGGAAGAGTTGCGGCGCTGGCTCGAAGGGCTCAACGACGAGGACCTTGGCCGTTACAAGATGTAGGCTGTTGCAGCATGCGAGTGCTTACGCATATCTGTTAACGAAGTGACCTAAAGCAAGGAAGCGGAGCTATTCCTAACCGGAAAGCTGCGGCAGCATCTCTTCTTCCACCTCCAGAGACAGGGGAAATGCACTAGGCTACAGGAACGCCATGAGCCTCGGCCGCATCTCCAAGCTGTTCGCCGCGCAGAATGCCACCCAGGTGGTTTCGCTGCTGACGCAGCTTTTGCTGCCGCCGATATTCCTGCACAGCTACGGCGTGGGGCTGTATGGCGAATGGCTGGCGCTGAGCGCTGCCATCGGCTATTTGTCGACCGTCAATTACGGCATTCAGACCTACACCAATATGCAAATGACGATCCACTACAACCGTGGTGAGGTGGACGAGTGTGTGCATTTGCAATCGGGCGGGTTGTTTATTCTGCTGGTGATTTTCGTCGCGCTGGCGATTCTGCTGTGCTGTATTTTCTTCATTCCCATCGACGCCTGGCTGCATCTGCAACTGCCGCTGCGAGAAGCGCAGACGATTTTGTACCTGCTGAGCCTGCAGGTTCTTGTTGGGATGGTGTTCGGGTTCTTCAGCGGGAACTATATGGTGATTGGCAGTGCGCACCGTGGCACCAACTTCGCGAATTTGAATTTGCTGCTCGGCACACTGGTGTCCGCGGCGCTGGCGTTGGCGCGCTCGCGGCTGTTGTGGATTGCCGCGGCGCAGTTTGTCGTTGCGGTGTTGATGACGGGATATCTGTTTGTCGATTTCTCTCGATTGGCGCCCGCGCTGCGACCGACATTGCGACACTGGCGGAAGACGTCGCTGCGCGGGATTTTGAAGCCCAGCGGTCACTATGCGCTGCTGTACTCCTCAAACATCCTGGGATATCAACTACCCGTGATCGTCATTCAGCGCATCCTGGGGCCGATTGCCGTGGTGACATTTTCGGTGACGCGGACCATTTATTCGATGAGCCGGCGGCTGCCGTCGCTGGTGACAAATTCGATTGGCCCGGAGGTGACGATCACCTTCGGAGAACGCAACTGGAAGAAGATGAATCAGCTATATGAGCTATCAGAGCGCCTGGTGCTCCTGCTGATTGCGCCGGTTACCTTCGGCGCGATGCTGTTCACGCCACTGTTGCTGGTGGTGTGGCTACGCAAAGGTTGGCTCTACGATCCGTGGGTGTGCCTGCTGTTTGGCGTCACGATTGCGATTCAGAGTGTGAAGGAACACAAGTATCAGTTTCAATTCTCGACAAACCAGGTGCGTGAACTTGCTTACATGACTCCGATTGCGTATGGGTGCATGCTGCTGCTGTCCATTCCAGCGATGATGTGGTTGGGGTTGCCGGGCATGGTGGCAGTGTGGGCGATTGCCGAAGCCGCGCAGCTGCTCTATCTGCTCAAGCTCAATCGACAGCTGTTCGGAGCCGAAGCCAGGTTGAGCTTCCGGTTAGTCGGCGTCCTCATGTTGCTTCTTGCTGCCGAAGGGCTGGCGTGCATCTGGCCCGTCTTTCATATCGCCTCCATGAGCCTGCCCAAGCAGGCGCTCATCGCGGGCGCGGTCACGATCCTATCGCTTGCGATTTCTTATTGGATCTTCGGCGTGGATGAGATACGGACGATGCTGTGGCAACGCATCCGCAGCTCCAGACTTGTCGTGGGGAATGCGTCAGAATGACGCAGACCCCAGTTTCTTATCAAGGGAGCAGGCTTACGAGGCGGCAGCGGATTACTTTTCTGGTTGCGCTGATTCTGGTGGCGAGCCATTTTTCGCTGGCTTATATCTCAGAGGCTGCGCCATTTCTATCTCTGCGCGCCTTTGCAGCCGGAGTGGCGCCGCAGCCGTTTCAGGAGCGCGCGTTGACGGCGTGGATGCTGCGCAGTGCGAATCGATTCGACAGCCCGCAATTCGAGGCGGCGCTCCACCGTCTGCTGCCCGCCATGGGAGAAGCGTTCAACGAGACGACCCTGGTACTGCTGATCATCGCGTGGATATCGATGGCGGCATCGATTGTGATCACGCGGGAGACGCTTCTCAAACTTACGGGCGACGCACTGTTCAGCTCGTGGGCAGCTTTCCTTGTGCCTTACATGGCGTACTTCACTTACATCCTGAACTTCGGCCCGCACTTCCTGTTGCCGTATGATCAGCCCTCGCTATTTTTCTTTTGTGCCGGACTGTATCTGCTCGTGATACAACGCCCGCTGTTGCTGGTTCCGCTGATTGCCGTTGCCACGTTGAACCGGGAGACGAGTCTTTTTCTGATTGGCTTCTACCTGGTATTTGAGGTGTCTCGGCGTGGCGAGCAAAAGAGCCGCGCGGTGATGCTTGCATATGCGGCAGGAATGCTGGCCGTCTGGATTTCGATGCGTCTTGTTGTACTCCATCTCTATGGCCACAATCCTGTCGCCGCCGCGAGCCGCCTGGCGGACCTGAAATTGTGGCAGAATCTGAGCTTCATTGTGAAGCCGCAGCACTGGCCGGCGTTTGCCAGTGTCTTCGGATTTACGCTGCCGATCGTCGTTGTCTACCGAAGGTATCTCGAGCCCGACTTTTTAAGGCGCGGGCTGATCGTTGTTGCGATGTGGTTTGGACTGATGCTCTTCGTCGGGGTGCTCATCGAAATACGCATATTCGGTGAGCTGATTAGCTATATGAGCGTTGCACTGGGTGTGATCGTTCATCGCTTTCTGACGACGAGAAGCGACGCTCGAGTTTGTGCCTAGATGTTCAGGCCTCGGCGGATCGCGCTGCCGCGGCGACGGACTGCGGGGTGGAGAGGGAATCGAGCAGAGTGCTGATGGCAGCGTCGTAAAGCGGGGAGCTGTCATTGCGTCCGAGGGCAGCCGCGGTGCCGCGACCCGCGACGGCGAGCGCCCGGCGCAGATCTTCCTGCTGATAGACGGAGAGCAGGGCTTCCGCGAGCAGGTCAGAATTGCGTGGCGGGACGACGATGCCATCGCGTCCCGGTGTGAGCAGCTCCGACGAGCCGCAGTGCGAAGTGGCGACGCAGGCGACTTCATTGGCCATTGCTTCAAAAAGCGCCATGCCGAAGCCATCATCGACCGAGGGCAGCACGAAGGCATCGCACCGCTGATAGAAGTCGTTGATGTCCGGCACGTAGTGCACGATCTCGACATTGGAGAGGCGCGCAAGGCGTTGCGCGAGGGCAGGAAATTTCGCGAATCCCGCATCGGAGCGGATGAGCAGCCGCGCGTTGGGCAGTGCTAGACGCTCCCACGCGTCGAGCAGGTAGAGATAACCCTTGCGCACCGGATCGCCCCCGACGACGCCGACGGTGAATTGAGCATGACGTTCCGGGTGCGTTTTGGAGGGGAAGGCGCAGCGACCGAAGAGCGGCGCCTTGATGATTTTTGCGCGCAAAGCATCGGAAAAGGTGGCACGTGTGTATTCCGATGGGGTGAGGATGTGCTCTGCCTCTTCGTATTCGGCGAGCTGACGGTCGCGGAACCAGGTGGGCTGCGGGCGGTAGGGTATGCCGAGCTTTGCGGATTCCTCCGCGATGATGTTCTCCTGAAAGTCGACGTGCGGACAGGCGCGATCGAGGACGAAGCGCGCGCCGCGGCGTTTTGCTGCGCGTGCCGTAGCGAGGGAGGCTGTGGCCCACCCGATGAAGACATCGTCAGCAGACAGGCGAATGACCGTTGCGACGGAGTGGTCGTAGAGCCAGGAATCTGCGTGGAGCACATTGGGCGACGCAGGGATTTGCGCGAAGTGCATGGCGGTCTGGAGCGGAGAGGGAACCAGCGAGATGCGCACGGAAGGATCGAGGCGTCGGAAGTAGCGACGCGGTGCAGAGCTGTAAATGCGAACGCGCGAGCCATGCTTTACCAGAGCATTTGCCAGCAGGGCGGAGTGAAAAGGGCGCGTTGTGGAGATAGCTACCTGCATAGAGCACTTGTCCAGCGCACGGAAAGCAGTGACCTTCCTAGTCGCATTTCGTTTTCGGAAAAGGCCACATCGAGCATCGCTCCCGACACAGTAGCAGGACTGATGCTCTATCAGGCAGGGTAGCATGTCAGCAAAACCATCCGGGCTCGTGATGCGAGAGTAGGATGGGCAGCGGAATCCAATTGGAATGAGTGAGGAAGCATGGTGAGGAGAGCGACCTGGGCTGGATGGGTAAGCGGTTTCACAAGGCGGACAAGGACAAGAAGTCTGGGATTTGTGTCCCTGCTCGCGGCATGTTTCGTCCTCTCGGTCGCTCCCCTCGGAGCGGTGGCGCAGCAGAGGCCGCCGGCGGTTCCGCTGGTCACGCATGATCCTTACTTCAGCATCTGGTCGATGAATGACAAGCTTACCGACGGCCCGACGCGCCACTGGACAGGGAAGCCGGAGCCGTTGACGGGCTTGGTCCGCGTGGATGGAAAGAACTACAGGTATATGGGCGCTTTTCCTGAGGAGACGCCAGCGCTTACGCAGAACAGCGTAACTGTGGCTGCCACCCACACGATCTACAAATTGAGCGGTGCGGGCATTGTGCTGACGCTCACATTCTTCACGCCGGCTTTCCCGCAGGATATGGATCTGCTGTCGAGACCGGTCACCTATCTGAGTTGGAGGGTGACGAGTGACGATGGCAAACCACATGATGTGTCGCTGTTGCTGGATGCAAGTCCGCTGCTGGCGGTAAATGAAGACAACGAGGCGGTGACGTGGGGGCGGCTGCGCACGGTGTCGCTCGATGAGCTGCATCTTGGCTCGCGCGACCAACGTGTTCTGAATCGCTCGGGAGACGATCTGCGCATTGACTGGGGCTATTTCCGGTTGTGCGTGCCGCGCGCGGCGAGCGTAGAGACAGCACTGGTGCCAAATGCGGTGGCGAGCTTTCTTCAGAAGGGAATTCTACCTGCGAACGATGATGCAGCGATGCCCCAAACTCCACGCGACCATGCGGCACATGCGGCGGTTGTCTTTCCGCTGGGCAACGTAGGCTCGACACCGGTGGAGCGGCATGTATTGCTGAGCTACACCGAGGGTTATGCGATTGAACTGATGGAGCGCAAACTGCGGCCCTACTGGCAGCGTAACAACCTGCCAGTGACGGAGATGCTGGAGACTGCCGAGCATGAGTACGCTGAGCTGGAGCGGCGCGGCACCCAGTACGATGCGGAATTGCGGCGCGACCTGGCGGGCGCGGGCGGCGAGGACTACGCGAATCTGGCGATTCTGGTGTACCGGCAGGCGCTGGCGGCGCACAAGCTGGTAGCGGACTGGGACGGCACCCCGTATCTGTTCGCGAAGGAAAATTTCTCAAACGGCGACATTGCCACCGTGGATGTGCTCTATCCGTCGGCGCCCTTCTTCCTCTTCTTCAACCCGCGTCTGCTGGAGGCGCAGATGACGCCGGTGATGAACTATGCCGCGTCATCACGCTGGCATTTTCCGTTTGCGCCGCATGACCTGGGACGCTATCCGCTGGCAGACGGGCAGGAGTATGGCGGTGGCGAGCGGACGGAAGAGGACCAGATGCCGGTGGAGGAGAGCGGCAATCTACTGATCCTGGCGGCAGCATTGGATCGTGCGGAGTCGGAGACAAGTCCGGACCATCACTACGCGGAGAAGTATTGGCCGCAACTGACGGCGTGGGCGAAGTATGTGCGGGCCGAAGGTCTGGATCCTGCGAGCCAGTTGAGCACCGACGATTTCGCGGGGCACCTCGCGCACAATGCAAATCTGTCGATCAAGGCGATCGATGCGCTGGGAGCCTATGCGACCCTGGCCGATGCGTTGGGGAAACACGATGTCGCGCAAGACTACCAACAGGCGGCGCGCCAGATGGCGGCGAAGTGGCAGACCATGGCCAAGGATGGCGACCATTACAAGCTGGCCTTCGACGTTCCGGGGTCGTGGAGCCAGAAATACAACCTAGTGTGGGACAAGCTGCTGAAGCTGGATCTATTTCCCGCAAGCGTGCGCGATACGGAGATTGCGTTTTACCTGAAGCATCTGAATCGCTACGGGCTGCCACTGGACAGTCGCAAGGACTACACGAAGCTGGACTGGGAGGTGTGGACGGCGACCCTGGCCGACAAGCCGGAAGAGTTTCAACAGTTCATGACGCCAATTGCGCTGTGGGTGAACGAGTCGCCGACCCGCGTGCCGCTGACCGACTGGTATGACACGAAAACGGGCGAGCAGGAGGGCTTCCAGGCACGGTCGGTAGTGGGTGGGATTTATGTGAAGGCCTACGCGGATCCGGCGCTCACCAGGAAATGGCGCGCTATGACCGGACCCGCTAGATAAGCCCCTCGTAAAAAATCTTTCGGAGTCGTGAAACGCCCTCACCCCTGCCTCCACTATGGGATAGGGAAAGATAGTAGCGCTGGGCCGAGCTTACAGGCTGGCGTTGCAAGCGCGGGTCAGGGCGCAAATTCCCGACTCTTTGAACGGCGCGGCTTCGGGGGAGATCCCTGGGGCCGCGATTTTTTCTTTGCGGGCTATTCGCTATTGCTTGTAGACGCGCGATTCCCAGCCCTTCAGATGCAGCGTATTGCTGTTAGCCTCTTGGCCGCTGTAGTTGTCCATGATCAATGCGCCCGCAGTGGTGCTATCGGGCAGGGTGTAGGCGATCGGCTGGGCAGAGAAGTTGTGGATCACGAGATAACGATCCGGGCCGAGGGTGCGGGTGTAGACGAAGATGTGCGGATGCTCAGGGTCGAGGTCTTTGTAATCGCCGTAAACGAAGGCGGGCGTCTTCGCGCGCAGAGCGATCATGTGGCGGGTGTAGCTGTAGACGGAATCCGGATCGGCTGTTTCCTGCGTGGCATTGATCTCTTTGTAATTCGGATTAACCGCGAGCCATGCTTTGGCCCCTGTCGTGAAGCCGCCGTTCGGTGAGTCGTCCCACTGCATGGGAGTGCGGGCGTTGTCGCGGCTCATATGGCGCAGGTTGGCGAGGTAATCCGCCGCGCTGGTGACGTGGCGGGTCTGGACGTCGAGCTTGTATCCGTTCCGCGCCTCGATGTCGTTGAACTGGTCGATGGACTGGAAAGGATAGTTGGTCATGCCCAGTTCGTCGCCCTGGTAGAGATAGGGTGTGCCGCGTAGGGTGAGCAGCATGGTCTCAAGTAGCTTGGCGGAAGGCGCCCGAAACTCCGGCGAGTCGTCGCCAAAGCTGGAGACGATCCGCGGATTGTCATGGTTGGATAGGAAAACCGTGTCCCAGTCATGCGGGCCCAGCACCTTCGCGTGATCCGTGTAGATGGCCTTCAGTTGGGGCAGCGTCCAGCTCTTCCATTGCTTGCCGTCGCGATTGACGCGGACAGCGTCGAAGTTAAAGATCATGTTGAGCTCGTGGCGATCGTCGCCCACCATGAGGGGCGTTTCGGCGAGCGTGATGCCGAGCGCTTCGCCTACGGACATGTCGTCGTATTTCGAAAGCACCTCGCGGTTCATCTGCTGTAGGTATTCGTGCATGTGTGGACCGTTGGCGTAGACCTCGTGAGGATGCTTGAGCTCTTCAGGTGTGAGGTCAGGAAGTCCGGGGCGCTTGGAGATGAGCGGGATGACGTCCATGCGGAAGCCATCGACGCCCTTGTCGAGCCAGAAGCGCATCATGTCAAAGATTTCGGCGCGAACCTTCGGATTGTCCCAGTTGAGGTCCGGCTGCTTCACGGCGAAGTAGTGCAGGTAGTACTCCTTCGTCGTGGGGTCGTACTGCCAGGCGGAGCCGCCAAAAAATGAGGGGTAGTTATTGGGCGGCTCGGGATTGCCGTCAAGACCGGTTTTGCCGGGACGCCAGATGTAGTAGTCACGGTAAGGATTGTCTTTGGACTTGCGGCTTTCGACGAACCAGCGATGCTCGTCGCTGGTGTGGTTAGCGACGAGGTCGATGATGAGGCGCATGTGGCGCTGCTTGATCCCGGCGAGCATGGTGTCGAAGTCGGCCATAGTGCCGAACTCCTGCATCACCTTGCGGTAGTCCCGGATGTCGTAACCATTGTCAGCGTTGGGTGAGTCGAAATGAGGGCTGAGCCAGATGACGTTGACGCCGAGCTTCTGCAAATAGTCGAGCTTCGAGGTGATGCCGGGCAGGTCGCCGATGCCGTCGCCATTCGAGTCTTTGAAGGAACGCGGGTAGACCTGGTAGACGACAGCTTCTTTCCACCATTTGGGTTCGTAGCCGTTGGTGAGGTGGGGTGCAACGGTGGAGGGCGTTGCTGCCGTCTGCGCGGTGGGCTGCGGAGAGTGGCAGCCCAGCAGTACCAGGGGGATAGTTACGAGGATCCGATGGGCGAGGGCAAGCTTCATTCAGCAGGCGCACCTTTCCGGCAAAGCGTTGGCATATTGTAATCAGGGTCCGGGCGAGCGGGAAGTAAGGCACCTCTTCGCTGACCGAATTCGCGACGATGGCGCAAACGAAGTGGCGTTTCGATGACTTACCCGTGGTCCGTGCGGCGAAAATCACGGCCAAGACGTTCCGGTCCTAAGGAAAAGACAAGAAGCAACACGAGGATCACGCAGCTCTCGAAGATAGTCAGCGCCAACGGATATCCGAGGTGGTTGCGCAGCAGATATTCGATGGAGACCGCGGGTGACGAGATCAGGACTCCGAGTTGGTAGACGAAACCGGGGAAAAGGCTGCGAATGGCGGCCGGAGATAGTTCATTGAGATGAGCCGGTATCACGCCGAAAGCGCCCTGCACGCCGGTCTGCATGAAGTACGATCCCAATGCCAGCGCGAGCAGGGAAGTGCCGAAGGCCCACGCAGGAATCGATAACAGGGAGACAACCAAGGCGAGCATGATCGACCGCCTGCGACCAATCTTCTCCGATAGGTGGCCTTGAATCACACCCAATGGAATGGCGCCCAGACGGTCTATCCTTATGCCTCTGTCGGAAACTACGGAAACATCCCGTTTGGATCCGCCACCGGCGCCAGGGAAGTTCGCATCATGCAGGTGGCATTGAAACTTCAGTTCTAATCAAACAGATCAGTCAGAGTGGAACCGAGGAGCCTGTTTGTACCAGCCAGAGACCTACGCCATCACCCTTTCGTTCATGCTCGCCAGCATGCTGTGCTGGGGTTCATGGGCGAACGCGTTGAAGTTCACGCCCGGGTATCGCTTCCAGCTGTTTTATTGGGACTACATAATAGGTTTGATTCTCGGTGCATTCGCCTGGGGACTGTCGCTAGGCAGCCTCGGTGCGACCGGCCGACCTTTTATCACGGATGTTCTCCACACCGATCCGTTTCACATCGGGTGGGCCCTTGTGGCAGGAGTCATCTTCAATGTGGCGAACCTTCTCCTTGTAGCTGCAATCGATATCGCTGGATTGGCGGTTGCTTTTCCGGTCGGCATTGGCATCGCGCTGGTCGTTGGAGCTGTGAGCAGTTATCTCATTACTCCGAAGGGCAACGCGCTGCTGCTTTTCGGAGGCATTGCTCTGGTGCTGGCTGCAATCGTCTGCGATGCCATCGCATATCGCGAGCGAGAACGCGCGAAGCCGGCTATGAGCCGTCGCGGTGTGGCGATAAGTGTGATCTCCGGGGTTTTGATGGGCAGTTTTTATCCATTTGTCGCAAAGGGCATGAGCGGCAGCGACGCACCGGGGCCATATGCGATCTCGATTTTCTTCGTGCTCGGCGTCGCCATCTGTTCGTTGCCCGTCAACTATCTGATCATGAGACGGCCACTGGATGGCGCGCAGCCCGTCTCGATGAGAGGTTACTCGCAGGCACCTTTCCGTTGGCACATGTGGGGAATCGTGGGCGGTTTGGTCTGGTGTACGGGGGCGGTGTTGAACTTCGTGGCCTCTCGCGCGCACCTTGTGGGGCCAGCGGTGTCCTATTCCATTGGGCAAGGGGCGACGATGATCTCAGCGGCGTGGGGGGTCTTTATTTGGCACGAATTCTCTGAAGCGTCCCGACGATCCAAAACCTTTCTCATCTGGATGTTTGCTTTATTTCTGCTTGGACTGGTTGCTGTGGCGCTGGCTCCTGTTGTTTAGCCTGGGTCGCCGCGCCTGACAACCAGCGTGTCTGAAGGAACGGAGGGGATGTATGAGCACCGGCCAGAAACCGATTGTCGTCGTGGGAAGTATCAACCTTGATCTTGTTGCACACACGGACCATATTCCGGTCGCGGGAGAGACTGTGCAGGGAAGCGGGTTTGAGATGCACCCGGGCGGCAAAGGAGCCAATCAGGCGGTTGCCGTGGCTCGGCTCGGCTATCCCGTAAAGATGATCGGCAAACTCGGTTCTGACGCACCAGGGCAGCAATTGCGAGCGCACTTGAAGGGTGCAGGAGTGGGGCTGGAGTGCGTTGGGCATAGCGAGGGCGCCTCCGGGGTGGCCATGATCGTAGTAGCCGCAGACGGTGACAATTGCATTGTTGTCACGCCCGGCGCAAACGCGGACGTGACGCCGGAGTTTGTGGATCTGCACGCCGATGTGATTCGCAATGCCGGTGTTGTCCTCACACAGTTGGAGATTCCGGTCGATACCGTGCGGCGTGTTGCTGAATTGTGCTCGTCGCACCACATTCCCTTGATCCTGGATCCGGCTCCCGCACAGACACTGCCCGATGACTTGCTGAAGCGGGTGACATGGTTTACGCCGAACGAAACCGAAGCGGCATTCTATGCGCCCGATGGTTTGAACGGAGGTGCTGAGGCTGACTCCAGTGTGATGGCGCAACGGTTGCTGCAACAGGGACCTGCGGGTGTGCTGCTGAAGATGGGATCGCGGGGCGCATACCTCGCAACGAAGCGAATGGAAGTACAACTGGACGCGATCGAGGTGAATGCAGTCGATACCACCGCGGCTGGTGACGCATTCAACGGAGCATTCGCTGTGGGTTTGCTACTAGGGAAAACAGCTGTCGAAAGTGCGCGCTTCGCCATTGCAGCCGCTTCGCTCTCGGTTACTCGGGCTGGCGCGCAACCTTCCATGCCGGTCCTGAAGGAAGTCGAAGAACTGCTCGGATCAGTCGCCCGAGTGTAAAGAAATCAATCAAGGTATGAGCAACGATTCTATGAAGATGATGCGCAAGGTCCCACTTTTCGCTCTCGGCACACTGCTCACGATCACCCTAGTTACGGCACCCGTGATCGCTCAGGACTCCCAATACCGCCCTGTTAATCAGCAGTTTCCTTCGCCCGAATGCCTCACGCTGAGCAACGCATATTCAGCCGCATTGGCCGGTGGGTACAAGCCCTGCTCTGCAAAGACGCACGAAGAATGGCTGCAGGATCTGGAACATTGGCGGACCGAACGAAGAATACGCGTTGGCTACGATGGCTGGCGCTACAGCCTGCCTGCATTGCAGTGGACCCAGTCCAGTTTCATCCAACCGCAGATGATGGTGCAGGACCGGTATCTCTACGACCGGGTTGCAGGGAAATACACGGTGGACCGCTATCTCGACGATCTCGAGAAGCGCTATGGGGGCATCGATGCGGTGCTGGTGTGGTCGACCTATCCAAATATGGGGATGGATGACCGCAATCAGCACGACATGGTGCGTTCGATGCCAGGCGGTGTTGCGGGTGTGCAGCAGATGGTGGCGGATTTCCATCGCCGTGGTGTGCGGGTGCTGTTTCCGATGATGATGTGGGACCAGGGCACCCGCGATCCCGGCACCTCCTGGCCGGACGCGATCGCCGATTTTATGAAAGAACTCAACGCCGACGGTATCAACGGCGATACACAGGATGGAGTGCCGCTGGCTTTTTCTGTGGCCTCGGAGAAAGTCGGACATCCGCTGGCATTCGAGCCGGAAGGCTCGCCGGCTGATGAGGCAGCGGCATGGGATGTGATGACGTGGGGCCAATACAAATTCCCGTTTGCGCCGGAGGTCGACAGGTTCAAGTGGCTGGAGAGCCGTCATATGGTCAACATCTCCGATCGGTGGAACCGCAACAAGACGGACGATCTGCAGTTTGCTTTCTTCAACGGAGTCGGCTGGGAGAGTTGGGAGAATGTCTGGGGCATCTGGAATGGCATCACGCCGCGCGATGGAGAAGCGACCCGCCGCATGGCGGCGATCGAACGCGGTGTTGCGCCGTTTCTTGTGAGTCCGGAGTGGGAGCCGCTCTATCCCACAACGTTCTACGGCATCTTTGCTAGCCGCTGGCCGCTTGGAGAGCAGGCCGTATGGACGCTTGTGAACCGGAACGAATACGACATAAGCGGGCGGCAGATGGCAATCGCTGCGAAGGCCGGCGTCCGCTACTTCGACCTGTACCACGGCGTGGAGTTGCAGCCTGAGCATGAGGACGGCAAAGATGTGCTGTCGTTCCCAATAGAAGCGCACGGCTTCGGGGCCGTACTGGCAACCACCGCGGAACCGGATGCCGGTATGCGAAACCTGATGAAGCGCATGAAAGGGATGACGGAGAAGCCTCTCTCGAGCTTTTCGAATGAGTGGAAGCCGATCCCGCAGCAACTCGTCGAGATAGCGCCTACGAGTGCATCGCCCAATGCTCCTGAAGGGATGGTCAGAATCCGGGAAAGCAGCTTCGTCTTCAAGGTGAGAGGCATAGAGATTGAGGGGTCGAACGACGTTGAAGTCGATGTGCAGTATCCGTGGGAAGATACGCCGCGCCGGTTCCACGAACACAAGATGCAGATTCACTCCTTCTATATGGATAAGTATCCGGTGACGAACGCGGAGTTTAAGAGATTTCTGGACGCGTCGCATTATCACCCGCAGAACGATCTGAACTTTCTGCGCGATTGGAAGAACGGTATGTATCCGGATGGAGGAGCCAACAAGCCCGTAACCTGGGTTTCGCTCGAAGATGCCCGGGCGTACGCCAAGTGGGCGGGCAAGCGCCTTCCTCATGAGTGGGAGTGGCAGTACGCGGCCCAAGGTACGGACGGGAGGGCTTATCCGTGGGGAGAGACATGGCAGGCGGATGCGGTGCCTGTTCCGAGTCACGGGCGTGTTCTTAACGAGCCAGACAATGTGGATGCGCATCCGTCCGGTGCAAGCCCGTTTGGCGTGATGGACATGGTGGGGAACGTCTGGCAATGGACCGATGAATTTACCGATGAACACACGCGCGCAGAAATTCTGCGTGGCGGCAGCCACTACCAGCCGGTCGGTTCGATCTGGTATTTTCCCCAGGCATACCGCAATGATGAGCACGGAAAACTGCTGTTGATGGCTCCCAGCTACGATCGCTCGGGTACGCTCGGTTTCCGCTGCGTGGAGGATGCGCAGTAAGAGAACCGCCGATACTTTCGCAAACAACTGGAGTTGTGAAACCTTTTGTTTAAAGCGTACAGAATACCTGTTATCGGACATTAAGACACTAGAAGCGGAGTCGTTGCCAGACTCCTTGTGATTTTTCAGAAGTGTTTGCGACTAACCCAGAGTTGTGCGACTACAACACTCGGCTAGGAAGTTCTTTGCACGATCAGGTTTGCCGAACCCTTAAAAGCCTGCATCAGTGTTGTTCAACCGCAACACAAGCCTCCTGGCTGTAGCGGACCAAAGTGTCCGAACCCGGACAAAATCAGCGCCAAAATTCTCTGTAAAACTCGAAGTGTTAGTGGAGGTAGAAATCAGGGCTATGAGCATCCTCCGCCGGCCGCCAGCGGGTGGATTCATCCGAATGATTCCTTCCTTCGTGCGCTCGATCCGCACATGTTCATTTGGCACGACACAGTTCTTCTAGCTGCTCGTCTGTCAGCGAGGATCGACGCCCCAGGCGTGTCGCAGCCCAAGCAAAGTGAGTGAGTATGGATGGATCCGGGAGCCACACTGCGGGCACTGATCCACCAAGAGACAGCCGTGCTTCATGCAGCGGAAAAATAGTGCTACGCGCCATTGCCAGCGATAGTAAGGCTCGCCGTCAGATAAACAATGCGGACAGACTGAAATCCCAGAGACGGTGCGCTCCGGCCAGAGCGGCCGAGCGGAATCAGCCATGACCAATTCGCAGAACGCGACTGTAGGCCATCCGAAAATAGTGATCTGACGTGGGCAGTCAAAAAAGTGCGCAATGGTCTTGCGATCTGTACTGGTACACTCGCGAAGCTGGTTGACTAAGCCTGCAGACTGTATTCGATCGCACTTCCGACATTCCGAACAATCTGTTGGCAATAGCGCTATCTGACAGGCGCGACTCGTTGCGCAGCGGCAGCACCTATTCGAAGCTCATGAGGAGCCGCAGGAACTCACGATCGTAGTGCCAGCGAGGAAGCACCGCCGGCTCGAAGCGATTCGCAAGTTGCGGGTCAGTACTGAGAGCGTTGAAGGCATCTTGGGTTTCGACGCCAACGATCGGAATCTTCAGCTCATTGCCGAGATACTTGATAACGTTCAGGAACCATTTCTGACGAAGCGAGTTCCCTGCCAGTACATGGTGGATTTCATCGATGATAGGACCCGCACTCCCAGCTTTGGGAGCACTCGAGACAGGCGCGCGATCATCACGTATGGCTCATCACGTAGCTTCCGCGGAATAGATAGGCGATCCAGAAGAGCCGCCATCAACCAGGACGGAGCGGGCACGGGATGCGCCTGCACCATGAGAACCGGAGTGGTGGTCGCTTCTGCTCCGGGTTGGTTTTCGGGCGTGTTTGCCCGGTAGAATTCGTTGGCCAATGCCGTTTTGCCGTTGTTTGTCTGTGAAACGATCAGCAGATTTGGCATGCAGAGGTTGAGTGGATGAGTAAGGAGATCATTGAGCTTGCAGTGAATGACCTGTGCAGCCCTGTAGTCGATCCAGCGCGGAGTCCTTATTCGCCGGATGCGCTCCGCATCGCTCGCATCTTGAAGGATGCGCGTGTTTTCTTTGCAAGCTGTCATGTCATCAGTCCTCCCTCACCTCATACGGCTCGCGCCTTCGGTAGACAGAATTTGTGACTCAGAAACTGGTGTCGGTGCCGCGCAATTGTTTTCCAGGTGAGCACCCTCTGGACGCACAGGAGCTAACCGGCGAAACTTCCGCCGGGCAGCTTCGGTCTTCTGTGTCGCCTGCGAGATGATCTGAAGGCGACGTTCACGGCTCGCATAGATGAGCTGTTCGTCAATGTGTTGTTTGCCATCGCGCGTCAGCCCGCGCGTGATCTCACGTAATGCCCACAGGGTCATTGGCGGGCGGGATATATCACGTTGCGGTATCTCGTGATAACTCTTGCGTTCCGGGTCATAGAAGTAAATGATGCTGATGTCCTTAAGGTTCCGCTTGAAGATGTAGTCCTCTCTGGAGCCACATCGACAAGAGCCACTTCCCGAAAAAAAGCCCGCGTGCGAATCGCATCGTAGTCATCGGCGGTTGAAACGAATCTTTGGCGGCCCCTATATATCAGCCCTGATAGCGAGGATAGACCTGCACAAAACTGGGGGGGTTGGTCGGAGGATACAGAAACACATAGTTGAGAATCGTGAATACTCCAGCATTCAACCCAGCGAAAGGCAGGCGCATTAGTAGCGACGCCTCTTAATGCGCTCGATCTCGGCTAGGGTCGAAGACTGGCCTTCACCCTTTGGGGGCGCGCACGTCTTTGACGACTGGAACGGCCTGGTCTCTCTCGTTGCGAACTGACTCCGTCAATCGCGGCTTATTCATCTCTCTTTTCACGTTGGAAATGATATTCTTTGCAATCTCAATCCGGTTTTTCTTCTTCGTCATCATATAAAGTGACATCGGCCGTGCGCAGAATCTGTAGTCCATGGTTCGCACCGCCGTCTCGACAGAAGACCATCCGTTTGGGACCTTTCTCCCTTCGCGGTTACGCCACTCATCCTTCCTGAAGGGCGGCGATCCCACTCCCAGGTTTGAAAGTTTTTCGGATCCTTCGGATCCGTCAAGGACCGCCGACATACAAACTCAGGAGAATAGAGAATGACAGATGTGGGGTTCGCGCGTCTGAGCACAATAGCTCACGTGAGAGTAGTGCTGGAATGCTTTCTGCAGGATCAAATGGCGGGAACGTCAAAATGTCTCACGATGGTTCTGGCATGTGCCGGTCTCTCGTGCAGAGCCGGGCCGCGCGGTGTGCATCATCCTCCAGCATTCCCGTTCATGCCCAGAGAAAGAGTTTTTACGTTGTTTCCGGCGGCAAGTCTCCCTGGAATTGCAGTGGTTTTGTCCTCGACAGGATTAAGCTTCTGCGCTTTCAAGTCCCACGCAAGGCCAAGCATCCGGAGTGCGGAAATTCCATACCAGTTCAGATCGAGTTCATACCACGCTAGTCCATGACGAGCAGATTGGGGATGGGCATGATGGTTGTTGTGCCAGCCCTCGCCAAAGGTCAGGAGTGCCACCCAGAAGCTGTTCTTCGAAGTATCACCAGTGGGAAACCGCCGGGAACCCCACATATGAGTGGCAGAGTTCACCAGCCATGTGGAGTGGAGGCCCAAGACGGTGCGAAAAAAAATGCCCCACAATAAGAACTTCCAACCACCCGCAGCAAGAAGAACCAGGCCTAGCAAAGTGATGGGCAACCAATGCCAGCGGCTGATCCAAACGTGGAACTTATCCTTGCGAAGGTCAGGAACGTACGGCAGAAGATTCGCCGCGTCATTGTGCATGGTCTGACCGGTGAGGAGCCAGCCGACGTGGGCCCAAAATCCGCCGTCGCGCGGAGAGTGCGGGTCGCCGTCCTTGTCCGTGTTCTGGTGATGCATGCGATGGGTCGCGACCCAGAAAATTGGTCCACCTTCGAGAGTCAGCGTGCCGCAAACCGTTAGAAAATATTCCACCCATCTGTGAGTTTTGTAACCTCGATGCGTAAGAAGTCTGTGATATCCGACGCCTACACCCAGACCTCCAGCGAGCCACCACAGAAACATGGCTACCAAAAATGCCTTCCAGCTGAAGAAGAACAGAGCAACCAAAGCGCCGATGTGAAACGCAATAATGACGAAGGTAGTGACCCAGACCACGGGCTGTGTCACTGTTTTGTCGTGCGCGAAGAGTAATGGCATTCGCATGTCGCTGCTCCTACTTGATCTGATGGAAGCGTATGCCCGTGGTCTCCACAGCGAGGTAATACTTGTGTAAGACGAAGCGCGGCGTATCGGGGCGCAATTAGCGTGCCCACATCTTCTTGATTCCCCTGCAAAAGTGAGCAATATAGATCAGCTTTCCGCGGCCGCACGGTGTAAGGGTGAAGCAAAGGGACAGAAATCTATGACACGAGCATGCGGCGACCGTCTCTGAACGATTCGTCGTCAACGGTAGATTTCCGACGTTGACCAGGCCTCAAACAAAGGTGTTCGCGAAGAACACAGGGACATTTCTGTCCTATGGGCACCAAAGCGAACATCATTGACTGCGATGCGAACGGCGTCGTTCCATCTCAGGCGCTTCAGACTGATCGAGTATAAGAAGCCAGCAGCGTTGTGATCGGGAAAGGATGACTCGAATGCCACTTCTAAAATCAGGCGACGATGGCAACATGGTTGCCGATCGCGCACACTTTGATCTGACGCTTGAGAGCGCAGACTCCGAGCGTCAGAAGCCATGGCCATCCGGCATCTACGCCAAAACCTTATATAAAAAGCAGGATTTCCGAGCAGTTCTGATCTCGATGGAAGCCGGCGCTCGCATGAAAGAACATCATGTGGATGGCACGAGTTCGGTGCAGATGCTCAGGGGGCATATCCGCTACAGCGCAGAGGGGCAGACATACGACCTAGAGGCCATGAGTCTTTTGACTGTTGGCGCTTCGATCAAGCATGACGTCGAAGCGATCGCGCCATCTGTATTTCTGCTGACGATCTCCTGGCCAGCCAACCAACAACTGCTTGCTATGCAGCATCGCGGGTATGGGACCTAGGCCTTTGTCGCTGTGCGTGTACGGGGCGAATGACAGGCCGCGGTCCGCTGTCTTCTTTTCATCTCTTAATTGAGGTGAGTGTGTAGGACCGACGGCGAGCGCCATCGGTTTCTTCCGACTAGCCGGACACTCTAAAAGTCTTGCTTGCGGTATCAGCCTCGATCCACGCGCGATGGGTGACGACGCTTCGACTAGGTTGACTTAGCTGCTGATCCCGGGACCACAGCGTCTGCCGATGCAGGCGCGGCCTTGATGGATGAGTCAAAGGGTTTAAAAGGGTTCGCGCCGGCCGCAGACTGGATTGTTAGAGGTGAGTTGTACTTTCTTCTCTTCTCAGCGAAGTATTTCTTGACATCCGCTTTCTTGATCAGCATTACGGCTTCCCCTGTTATTCGCGGCTTGCTTGGAAGGTTGTCGTCTAGAGCGAAGCGAGGAGAGCTGAAGGCGAAAGAACAACACGACTAACTTCAGAATACGCTATATATGATAATTGTGCGGATAGCATTATGCTCCGCCTCATAGTAGCGGTAGGTTGTAGTAGTAGCGGCGGTTGAAGTCACGGCCCTCCTAACTTGTTGAGACTGTACGCGTACGTGAACGGACTGCAGGCTAACTGTAAGCGCCTCTTTCCCTGTCGTCCGATCAAGGAAGTGTGTGGTGGATGACGGCACAGCAGCCTTTCGAGGCGTATGATCAAACTACCCGCAAGATCTTCCGTTTCTCGCCTTCAGCTGTGCGTTGCTTCGCTCCAGACGAGCACCTTTTCAGGTAAGCAACAGGACGGTTGGAGATATTATGAGCGCCGCGCTCAGATCTGACGTAAGAAGGCATCTTTCGAAGGCAGCCAGAAGGATGGTTCGTCCCTTTAAGCGTGTGAACCAGCTTGATGCCACTAGCTACTCCAGGAATGACTCCGACAGCGAAGTCGAGACCGATGTTTTCTCCCAAATGGGCCTAGAACCGATACTGCATCCATCGTGCGCACAAACTCGCGCAACGCCAGTATTCTCTGGTGACTCCTTCTGCGCTCCAATCAGGAAGCTATCGGGCATGAAGCTAAGCACTATGTTTCTTCGCACAGACTGCGTCCTGCCGGAGGGAATGGAGCTGATGCTGAGGCGATTCGGTGAGAAGTGGATGTCGGTTGAAAATACGACAGCAGCCACTTTGGATCTACGGATCCGGAATTCGGGGTGGCACTTTATGTGGCTGCAGGTTGCGCATTCACGCGTTTGCATCGGTCGTACGGCTGAATCAGCTACCCGCAAGGCGATGGCCCTAGCCCTTAAGCAGACCGAGAGGCGATTCAATGCCGCTGAACTTGGTTTGGTCAAGGTTACGAGATGCCTTGGATTTCATGTCGCGAGAGTCATGCTGCATACGCGCCAGATCCAGCGGCAAGCTTCGCTCGGCCTTGTAGATAAAGCACTTCTCCGGCAGCTTCCAGCGCGGTAAGCCTCGCCGCGTCTTCTCCGGGTATAACGGCCCAGCCGAAATACCCGACTCTGCGCTCGTCATGCACCATTCACATAGAAGCCGTCGCGACAGCGATGAGCACAAAGCAGGCAACCTTGTTTCTCTCGGAAAAACGTCGCCCTCAAGCAGGGACTGAGCTCTCTCTAACTCAGGCTCCCTCTCCAGCGAGATCAATGGCTCCGCCATTGCCTCTGCCAACTCGCATTGCCTTCATTGGAAACTATCTACCGAGGCAATGTGGCATCGCCACGTTCACCACTGACCTGTGCACGGCTGTCGCTGCCGAATACGGAGGAGCGCGGCTGTTTGCAATTCCAGTCAACGATCCGGACCTTTCCTACGACTATCCGGAGCGTGTACGACTCGAGCTTTCCCAGGAAGACCAGGCTTCTTACGAGCGGGCAGCTGAGTTTCTAAACTTCAACGGAAATGATCTGGTCTGCATGCAGCACGAATACGGCATTTTTGGAGGAGCCGCCGGCAGTCACATCCTGACGTTGCTCCGCAAGCTGAAGATGCCGTTGGTGACGACGCTTCATACGGTTCTCCGCGAGCCGGATCCAGATCAACGCGCGGCCCTCGAAGAGATTGCGCATCTCTCCGATCGCTTGATCGTAATGAGCGAGCACGCCGCCTGTCTCCTGCGTGATGTGTATGGCGTGCCCGCTAGCAAGATTGACCTGATCCCGCACGGAGTACCTGACCTTCCGTTTACGGATCCGAATTATTACAAGGATCTATTTGGTACCCCGGGCAAGCCGGTACTGCTCACATTTGGCCTGCTGTCTCCCAACAAGGGAATCGAAAACGTGATCCGCGCCCTTCCGCGAATTCTGGAGGAACACGGCGACGTGGTGTACATCGTTTCCGGCGCAACGCATCCGCATATCAGGCGGCGCGAAGGTGAGAAATATAGAGACAGTTTGCAGGCACTGGTCAGTGAACTTGGCGTCTCCTCACACGTGATCTTTAATAACCGCTTTGTAAGCTCAGAAGAACTGGTTGAGCATGTGGGCGCTGCTGACATCTACATCACTCCCTATCGCCAAGAGGCGCAGGTTGTTTCCGGCACACTTGCAATCGCACTCGGAGCGGGGAAAGCAATCATCTCTACTCCGTACTGGCATGCCAAAGATCTTCTAGCAGATGGGCGCGGCGTAATTGTGCCGTTTGACGATCCGGGTTCAATCGCGACAGCGACGATCCGACTGCTGGACAACGATGCCGAGCGGCATGCGATGCGAAAACGGGCCTATCTTCACTCCCGCGGTACGACATGGCAAAAAACCGCACAGGCCTACATGGCCAGCTTTCAGCGTGCACGTGTCGAACGAATGTTCCGACCACGGCCGGCCCTGCCGGATCTGGTTGCAGCTAAGGCCACAGACCAACTGCCTCTGCTAAATACGTCCCACCTGTCACAGATGACGGACGATACCGGTATGCTTCAGCACGCCATCTATTCCGTCCCCTACTGCAGTGAGGGCTATACGACGGATGACAATGCGCGTGCGCTCATCGTGTCAACACTGGTCAACAACTCCCCTCTATCTGCCAGTGATGAACATGCAACACTGTCTCGCCGCTATCTTGCCTTTCTATGGCTTGCCTTTCATGACAAGACGGGTAGATTCAGGAACTTTCTGAGCTACGACCGAGAATGGCTGGAAGAAGTGGGGTCGGAGGACAGCCATGGGCGCGCCTTGTGGGCACTCGGGACGGTGCTCGGCATTTCGGAAGATGCTGGACTGAGAGGTGCGGCCGGTAGACTCTTCGAGGCGGCGGTCTCGTCGAC
>Ga0210396_10001391_pt1 | contig 26511 bp, 15 predicted proteins | sample IncBWH17OmetaG_FD_155466 | JGI IMG/M metagenome (GOLD analysis project Ga0210396, IMG submission 155466) | Forest soil microbial communities from Barre Woods Harvard Forest LTER site, Petersham, Massachusetts, United States - Inc-BW-H-17-O ... | reverse complement strand
TGCGGTACTTCGCGCTGGGAACGCACTGGTTCAAGCCGACCGGTTACGTCCCGATCACCACCTCATTCTCCGGCTGGATAAGGACCGTGACCCTCCCGGTGATCGCCCTGTCGATCGGCTTGATAGCCGGAGTCGCCCAGCAGGTGCGCAGCTCCGTCATCGACGCGCTACGCCAGGACTGGGTCCGGACCCTGCGCAGTCGCGGCATCCCCGAGCGGAGCGTGTTGTTCAAGCACGTCCTGCGGAACGCGGGGGGGCCTGCCCTGTCCGTCCTGGCGCTGTCGTTCGTCGGCCTCCTCGGGGGCGCCGTGATCATCGAGGAGGTTTTCGGCATCCCCGGCCTGGGCCAGATTGCGGTCCTGGCGACATCCCAGGGCGACGTGCCCCTGGTCATGGGCCTGGTGGTGGCCATCGGGGTGATCGTCATCCTGGTCAACCTGGTCATCGACCTCCTGCAAGGATTCCTGAACCCGAAGGCGCGAATATCATGACCGAAGCAGCTGTCAGAGGGGTTATCGCCCCCGATGTCACGTCCGACATGCGCGCGGCGCGCAGCCATCTCGCCCGCCGGTTCCTGAAGAACCCGCTCGGGATGGCGGCACTGTCCGTCCTGATGCTCATCGTCCTGGCGGCCATCTTCGCTCCGCTGCTCGCATCCTATGACCCGAACGCTGCCTCGGTCCTCAATGTCCTTCAGGGTCCGGGCGCCGGGCATCTGCTGGGTACCGACGGAGCGGGACGCGACGTGTGGGCCCGGCTGCTGTTCGGCGCGCGGTACACCCTGGCCGGAGCGCTGCTGGCTACCGTCGTCGCGGCTATCCTCGGCATCACCAGCGGGCTGGTGGCCGGGTACTACGGAAAGTGGTTCGAGGCGGCATCCTCCTGGGTCACCACCCTGCTGATGGCGCTGCCGGGCATCGTCGTGCTCCTGGCCGCGAGGGCAGTGCTGGGTCCCTCGCTCTGGACCGTCATGATCATCTTCGGTGTGCTGCTGGCTCCGGCTTTCTATCGCCTGGTCTACACGGCCGTGTCCGGGGTGCGCAACGAGCTGTTCGTCGATGCGGCCCGGGTCTCCGGCGTGAGCGACTTCAGGATCATTTCCCGGCACATCCTGACCGTGGTCCGGGCGCCGATCATCATTCAGGGCTCGATCGTCTTCGGCATCGCCATCGCCGTCCAGGTGGGACTCGACTTCCTCGGCTTCGGCGACCAGAGCATTCCCACCTGGGGCAACATGCTCAACGACGGCTTCACCAACTTGTACCGCGACCCCCAGCTGGTCGTGTGGCCGGGACTAGCCATCATCCTGACAACCGTCGCGCTCACCGTGTTCGCCAACGCGCTGCGCGACGAACTCGAGCAAAGCGCCCGTCCGCGGAGCCGTCGCCGCGCCGTCGCCGCGGCGACGGCAACCGCCCCGGAAGGGCCGGATAGCGACACCGTGGCCCACGAGGCGCCGGATTCGTCCGCGCAAGCGCCGCTGCTGGACGTCGAGGGCCTGGCCGTCGGATATCCGCAGGCGGACGGTTCCGTTACCCGCGTGGTCACCAACGTGTCACTGGACATCCGGCGCGGGGAGGTGCACGGCCTGATCGGTGAATCGGGATCGGGGAAGACCCAGACCGCCTGGTCGGTGCTGCGCCTGCTCCCCGCCGGGGGGGAAATCCTGGCGGGCTCCATCCGCTTCGACGGGGAAGACCTCAGCAGGGTTCCCGACGCCAAGATGCGGGACATACGAGGCGGGCGTATCGCCTATATCCCCCAGGAACCCATGTCCAACCTCGACCCGTCGTTCACCATCGGCACCCAGCTGACTGAGCCTATGCAGATCAAGCTCGGCGTGTCGAAGAGCGAGGCCAAAGCCAGGGCGCTGAAGTTGCTCGGTCAGGTCGGCATCCCCAATCCCGAGCGGACCTTCGCCTCCTACCCGCACGAACTTTCCGGCGGCATGGCGCAGCGCGTCCTGATCGCCGGCGCCGTATCGTGCGAACCAGACCTCATCATCGCCGACGAGCCGACGACAGCCCTCGACGTCACCATTCAGGCCGAGATCCTCGATCTCCTGCGCGAACTCCAGCGAGACCTCGGCGTGACCATCCTCATCGTCACGCACAACTTCGGGGTCGTCGCGGACCTCTGCGACCGAGTATCGGTCATGCAGAAGGGGCGGATCGTGGAAACGGGACCGGCGCGCTCCGTCTTCGCTGCCCCGCAGCATCCCTACACGAGGTCTTTGTTCGACGCGATCCTGGACGAAGACCAGGCCCGCGGTCCCTACGCAGAAACCCGACCCTGATGACGTCGAAGGAGCGAGCCGACATGCCCGAACCCCTCATTATCGTCGACGATCTGGTCGTCGAATACCCGTCGAAGGGCGTCCGCAGGCGCGCCTTCCGAGCGCTCAAGGGTGTCTCCGTCGATATCCGTCCCGGCGAGACCGTCGGACTGGTGGGTGAATCCGGTTCGGGGAAGACGACTCTCGGCCGGGCCGTGCTGGGGCTCGCGCCCGTCACCGGTGGAAGCATCAAGTTCAAGGGGCGTGAGATCGGCTCCCTGCCGCGGCGCGAGCGGCGGGCCTTGTCCAGCGAGATTCAGGTCGTCTTCCAGGATCCCTACTCTTCCCTTAACCCGTCGCTGACCATCGAGCAGACCCTCACTGAGCCGCTCATGGTGCGGAAGATGCCGAAGAGCGACGCCACGGCACGAGTGCGCAACCTGCTCGACCACGTCAAACTCCCGCGCGATGCGCTCGGTCGGCTGCCGCGCGAGTTCAGCGGAGGCCAGCGCCAGCGCATCGCCATCGCCCGAGCCCTGGCCCTGTCGCCCGAGTTCATCGTATGCGACGAGCCCGTCTCCGCGCTGGACCTGTCCACGCAGGCACGGGTACTCGACCTGTTCAAGGAGATACAGGAGACCACGGGCGTGGCGTACTTGTTCATCTCGCATGACCTGGCCGTGGTACGGAATATCAGCCACCGGGTCGCCGTGATGTATCACGGCGAGATTGTCGAATACGGCGACGGAGACCAGGTCACGACCCACCCGACGAATCCCTACACCCAGCGGCTGCTGCTGGCCGCCCCGGTTCCCGACCCCGTCCGGCAGGAAAAGCGCCGAAGCGAACGGCGAGCCTTCCTCGCCGTCCAGCAAAGCGCGCAATTCGTGGCCAGCTAGTCCCCGTCCGGCCGCTGGCGAAGGAGGTGGATTGATTGGGATACGGGAAAGAAGCCCGAGTGAGGGACATCCTTTCTGACACGATCGCGCGCGGCATCGTGGCCAGGTACGTTCCCGCAGTAGCGAACTCGCCGGTGATCGAGCACATGGGTTTCCTTCCCATCCGCGTGGTCGTCGAGCAGGGCAGCGTGGCCCCGTCGGACCCAGCCGAACTCGAAAGGATGTGGAACGAACTCTCCGTGCTCGAGGGCAGTTCGCCGAGCCGGGCCGAGACGCCCTTCATAGAGCCAGCGCTCGACTATGAGACGGAGGACGTCCGCCGCAGTTCCGCGCGGATTAGCGCGGTAGGCCCTGCGGAGCAGTGGAGTGTCACCGAATTGACCATCGAAGGGCCGTCTCACGGGAACCCGTTCGTTGACGTCGAACTGTCGGCCGAATTCACCAGCGAGACTGGCCGTGACATATCAGTGGGCGGTTTTTATGACGGCGAGGGAGCATACCGGATACGTTTTCAGGCTCCCAGCACCGGGACCTGGACGTACGTCACGACGTCGACCGCCCGATCGTTGGACGGCCTGCGAGGCGCCTTTCGGGTAAAGCCACCCGGGCCCAGGAACCACGGCCCGGTCGGAGTGGCAGACCGTTTTCACTTCGCCTACCGGGACGGTACCCGGTTCCTGCCTTTCGGCACCACGGCCTACGCCTGGACCCACCAGCCCACAGCCCTGCAGGAGCGCACGCTCGCGACCCTGGCCAGCTCGCCTTTTCGCAAACTTCGGATGTGCGTGTTCCCGAAGTCATACCTCTTCAACACGAACGAGCCCGAAAGGTACCCATTTGCCCGGGACAGCAAAGGGGACTGGGACTTCACTCGTTTTGACCCGCAGTTTTTCCGTCACCTTGAGATGCGCATCGATCAGCTTGCCGAGCTAGGAATCCAGACCGACCTGATCCTGTTTCACCCGTACGATCGCTGGGGATTCTCCGCGATGGGAAAAACGGCTGACGACCGGTATGTCCAGTACCTCGTCCGGCGGCTGGGCGCTCACCGCTCCGTCTGGTGGGCGATGGCGAATGAGTACGATCTGCTGCCGTCGAAGACGACCAAGGACTGGGAACGGCTGGCCGTGGTCGTACGCACGAACGATCACGTAGGCCACCTCACCTCGATCCATAACTGCCACGGCTTCTACGACCACGCCCGCCCGTGGATCACTCACTGCAGCATCCAGCGGATTGACGCGTACCGCACGTCGGAGAACACCAGCGAATGGCGGGAGAAATACGCCAAGCCTGTCGTCATCGACGAATGCGGCTACGAAGGCGATATTGACCAAGGATGGGGCAATATAAGCGGTCAGGAAATCGTCCGCCGCTGCTGGGAAGGCGCCGTACGCGGCGGGTACGTCGGACATAGCGAGACCTACCTCAATAAGCGCGAGCAGTTGTGGTGGTCCAAGGGCGGTGCCCTGGTCGGAGATTCGGCCGAACGGATCGGATTCCTGCTCCAGATCACCGCAGACGCGCCCGGCGGCACGCTAGAGCCGCTGCCCAGCGACTGGGACGTCAGGTGGGGCGGCACTGAGGACTACCGGATTGCGTACTTCGGCTTCGGCCGGCCCCGATACCGCGACATCACGACGCCGCAGGAAAGCCAGTGGCTCATCGACGTCATCGATACGTGGAATATGACTATCGAACGCCAGCCGGGCGTCTTCACCGGGACCTTCAGAATCGACTTGCCCGGACGGGAGTTCATGGCCGTCCGGCTCATTGCGGCCAGGGACGGATAGCCGCTACTCCCCCTTGCCCATGCCATACCAGCTCACGGAGGCCAAGTCGTGTATTCGCAGTGGTCAGCCGCCATGGTCTCCCCTGCCGATGACTTCGCTGGGGCGCCCTTGCTGCGCACGGAATTCGCGCTGGCGCAAGGCCATGGGGCCGTACTGAGCGCGGAGCTCGTCGTAAGCAGCCTGGGTGTCTTCGAGACCTACCTGAACGGCCGCGCGGCCGGTCCCGATGTGCTGAGCCCGGGGTGGAGCAGCTACGAATGGCGGCTGCGGTACCGGACCTATAACGTCAAGGACCTCTTGCGGCCCACCACGGTACTGGGCATCTCCCTGGCAAACGGCTGGAGCCGAGGGCGTCTTGGGTGGAACGGAAACCGCGCCTTCTACGGTGACCGCCTCGCGGTCATCGCCCAGCTGGAGGTGACCTTCGCCGATGGGCACCGGCAGCTGGTGAGCACCGACGAGACGTGGCGGGCCGGGCCGTCGGCGACCCTGGCGAACGACCTGTATGACGGGCAGACCATCGACGCCCGCCTGGTCGACGACAGGTGGATGGACCCGGGAGCGGCGCCGCCGGGCTGGTGCGGCGTCGAAACGCTCGAGTTCGATACCAGCCGCCTCACGCCGTACATCGGGCCGCCCGTTATCCGGCACGAGGCCGTGGCGCCGGTGAACGTCTGGCTGTCACCGTCAGGTCGCACGCTCGTAGACTTCGGGCAGAACCTCGTCGGCTGGCTGCGCTTCACCATCAAGGGTAAGGCTGGGACCGAGATCATCGCCCGCCACGGCGAGGTCCTGGAGCACGGCGAGCTTGACGTGCGGCCACTCCGCAGCGCCAAGGCCACCGACCGGTTCGTCCTGTCCGGCGGCGAGGACCACTTCGAGCCCACCAAGACCTACCACGGCTTCCGCTACGCCGAGATCAGCGGCTGGCCGGGAGAGCTGACGTCGGACTCCCTGGAGGCCGTTGTCGTCCACTCCGACCTGCGGCGCACCGGTCATTTCGAATGCTCAGACCCGATGCTCAACCAGCTGCACACGAATGTGACATGGGGGATGCGGGGCAACTTCCTTGACGTTCCGACCGACTGCCCGCAGCGCGACGAACGCTTCGGCTGGACCGGCGATCTCGCCGTCTTCGCGCCATCCGCCACCTTCCTCTACGACGTGGATGCTTTCTTGCGTGACTGGCTTCGCGACCTCGCCGCAGAACAGCAGGCTAACGATGGCCTGGTGCCGCTCGTCATCCCGGATGTCCTGAAGTACGAGACGCACACCTCCATCCTTCCCCTGCTGGAAACTACCGCGATATGGAGTGACGCCGCCGTATGGGTTCCCTGGACGCTGTGGCAGGCCTATGGCGACCGGACCGTCCTGGAGGACCAGTACGCCTCCATGATCACCCACGCCCGGCGGGTGGAGTCGCTACTCTCGCCGGCCGGCCTCTGGGACACCGGCCTCCAGCTGGGAGACTGGCTCGATCCTCAGGCTCCGCCAGGCGAACCCTTCAAGGCCAAAGCCGACAGCCGCGTCGTCGCCACCGCCTGCTTCTACCGGACCGCGCGCACCGTTGCGGACACCGCGGAGCTGCTGGGCCGAGCTGACGATGCCCAGCACTTCCGCTTGGCGGCCGGACGAGTGCGGGCCGCCTTTAACAAGCACTACGTCCAGGAGAACGGGACAGTGCAAAGCGACTGCGCCACCGTCTACGCGCTGGCCATCGTTTTCGGCCTGCTCGACGACCTCATGGCGGCACGGGCCGGCGACCGGCTTTCGGCGCTCGTCAAGGAGACCGGCTATCGGATCTCAACCGGGTTCGCCGGCACGCCGTACGTCACCGACGCCCTCACTCAGACGGGTCACCTCGACGACGCCTACTGGCTGCTGCTAGAGCGAGGCTGCCCCTCATGGCTGTACCCCGTCACGATGGGTGCCACCACGATCTGGGAGCGCTGGGATTCCATGCTGCCCGACGGCACCACCAACCCGGGGCAGATGACCAGTTTCAACCACTACGCGCTGGGTGCCGTCGCGGACTGGATCCACCGCACCATCGGCGGGATCGCACCGCTAGAGCCTGGCTACGCCAAAGTGCTCATCGCGCCGCAGCCAGGTGGCGGGTTGACCTGGGCCAGGGCGAAACTGGAGACCGCTCACGGCCCAGTGGAAGTGCACTGGCGCGAAACCGAGCAGGACTTCACCGTCCAGGCCGCCCTCCCCGTCGGCGTAACCGGCGTGATCCGGCTACCGGGCAAGCCGGATCGGGAGGTCGCGTCCGGCCGACAAACCATTACCGTCCCGGTTCACAGCCGGAGGAAGTCAGGAGAGCTGGCATGAATCATGAGCGCGCGCCGCGCCAGGCCGCCACGGATGTGGACCGGATCGCCGACATTGTCGCGAAGATGAGCGTGGCGGACAAGATCGCGCTCGCGTGTGCCGATTTCGCTGCCGTGGCTCACCTCGGGTTGCCGGCGCTGAGTTTTACCGACGGAGGTAATGGCGTTCGAGTTGCTGACGATGCGACCGCCTTCCCCGCGTGCGTGTCGCTAGCAGCGGCCTTCGACAAACAGCTGGCGTACCGGTTCGGGTCGGCGGTCGGTCAGGAAGCCCGTTCAGCCGACCACAATGTCCTACTCGGACCGGCGCTGGACATCGCACGCACACCGCTGGCCGGACGGCTGCCGGAGGCGTTCGGGGAGGACCCGTACCTGACCGGGGTCCTGGGAGCGGCCTACGTCCGGGGCGCGCAGCGGAACGTCGTGGCCATGGTCAAGCACTTCGTGGTCAATAACTTCGAAACCGGCCGGACCGGGTCCGGTGCGCCGGCATCGGCCCGCGGGCCGGCCGTCGACATCCGCGTCTCCCGCCGGGCCCTGGAAGAGATCTACTTTCCGCCGTTCCGGCGCGCCCTCCTGGAGGCCGACGCCGGGTCCGTCATGGGTTCTTACAACCAGGTCAACGGCCGCTACGCCTGTCAGAATCCTGAACTGTTCGCCACGCTGAAAGACCAGTGGGGATGGCCGGGATTCGTCGCCCCGGACTTCATGTTCGCGGTTCGCGATCCGCTGGCGGCCGCGCGAGCCGGCCTTGACCTCCCGGGGCTAGACGACGCCGAGGGGCGCAGCCCGGAAGACTTCACCAGCGGCCGCGTCGGCCGGGATCGGCTTGACGATGCGGTCACCCGAATGGTCGCCGCCATGGTGACGCATGGCCTGCTCGACCGGCCGGCCGCGGTCCCTGGCCCCCCAACCGCCGAGAGCCTCGAACTGGCCGCGGAAGCCGCAGCCGCGGGGAGCGTCCTGCTCATCAACAGAGCAGGGGCACTCCCCTTCGGAGAAGACATGAAATCCCTGGCCGTAATCGGCCCGGCCGGACTGGACGCCATCTACGTGATGGGCGGATCGCCGGCCGTGAAACTCCACCCGGGCCGGGTGGTTACGCCCCTGGCGGCGATCCGGCAACGGGCGGGAAGCGCCGTTCGAGTCGAGCATGCTCAAGGGTCCTGGGGGGATGTACCGCTTCCGGGAATCCCGCCGGCCCTGCTGTCTGCTCCTGCCGTTCCCGGCACCCTGGCCGGCCCGGGCGTCCTAGCCGAGTATGTCGACGGCCCCGCGGAGCGGCCGGGGAAGCGCGTTACCCGGACAGAGCCGGGCATAGAGGTGACCGACCCGCCAGCGGGTTTCGGACCACAATGGCATGCCAGCTGGACGACCGTGCTGACACCGGCCCAAGACGGCTACCACCGGTTCAGTCTTAGCGTCGCCGGCAAGAGCTCGCTCTATCTGGACGATGTACTGGTCGCCGAGGGAGCGCGCGAGGCGATCCGCATGATTGACGGGCCTTTGTACGCTCTGCAAGCCATCGTCCATCTGGTCGCAGGCCAGCCCCTGACCATTCGGGTCGAGTATGAGACCGGGCCGGCGCTCGTAGTAGAGGAGTTCGGCCTGCGGCCCGAGGTCCGGCTCGGCTGGCAGCCGCCGGACACCTTGATCGACGACGCTGCGGCCCTGGCCGCCCAGTGCGACGCAGCCGTCGTGATCGTCAACCAGGCATCCGGGGAAGGGATGGACCGGCAATCGCTGGCGCTGCCCGGCGACCAGGACAGGCTCATCACGGAGGTGGCGAACAACAACCCACGGACCGTCATCGTGCTCAATACGCCGGGTCCGATCGTGATGCCATGGCTGGATAAGGTCGAGGCGGTTCTGCAGGTCTGGTACCCAGGCGAGCAGTTCGGCACCGCGCTCGCGAGCGTGCTGTTCGGCGATGTAGACCCAGGCGGTCGGCTGCCAGTCACCTTCCCCGCCCACGCTGGCCAGGGACCAGTCCAGACCGTCGAGCAGTTCCCGGGAATCGGTGGCGTGGCCACTTACACCGAAGACATCCTGGTTGGGTACCGGTTCTTCGCCGCCAATAACCAGCAGCCATTGTTTCCTTTTGGCCACGGATTGTCATTCGCCCGGTTCGGCTACGAGAACCTAGAGCTCCGGCGGACGCGCCCCGGCGATATTAAGGCGAGTTTCGGCATCGTGAACAACTCGGCGCGCCCTGGCTGTGAAGTTGCCCAACTCTACCTGCGGTGCCCGGAGGCGGCCGCGGAGCCGCCGCTTCAGCTGAAGGGATTTCAGCGCGTGCACCTAGGAGCAGGGGAACGGCGCGACGTGACATTCACGCTGACCAGCACGGAACTCGCGGCCTGGAGCGACCCGGCCGGCTGGACTGTCCATCCCGGCAGCTACGAGGTTCTCATCGGGGCATCCTCAGCCGACGTGCGGCTGAGCGCATTCGCAGAGGTGACAGATGACTGTCACGCGTAATAACTCCGCCGCCACCGATAGCTGAGGAAGCAGGTTCTCCAGAATGGATCGTGAGGGTGTCAAAAGCGTCCTTCGGGAGCAGAAGATCGAGCTGCCGTCGTGGGCCTTCGGCAACTCCGGGACACGCTTCAAGGTGTTCGCCGAGCCGGTGCCACGCAGCAAACCATGCTCAAAACTAGGGGAAACGGTGTCATGACTGCTCTCACCACCGAATCGAAGATCGCCGGAGCGCTCGCCGCGCTCACCGTGGAAGAGAAGGTCCAGCTGCTCACGGGCCGTGATTTCTGGACCACCTGGCCGATCGAGAAGATCGGGCTGCGCCGCATCCTCGTCTCCGACGGCCCGTCTGGCATCCGCGGCGAGACCTGGGACGAGCGCGATCCGTCGCTCAACCTCCCGTCCGCCACCGCGCTCGCGTCTTCCTGGGATCCGGACATCGCACGGCGCTACGGCGCCGCGGCCGCGGTGGAGGCTCGCCGCAAGGGCGTCGACGTCGTGCTCGGCCCGACCATCAACTTGCACCGCTCCCCGCTCGGCGGACGGCATTTCGAGGCGTTCAGTGAGGACCCGGTACTCACCGCTGACCTTGCCGCCGCCTACGTGACCGGCGTGCAGGATAACGGCGTCGGTGCCACACCCAAGCACTACGTGGCCAACGACTCCGAGACCGACCGCTTCACCGTGGACGTGCGGGTCAGCGACCGCTCTCTTCGCGAGCTGTACCTGCTCGCCTTCGAGAAGGCGGTGACAGCAGCTCACGCATGGCTCGTTATGAGCTCCTACAACTCGGTCAACGGCACCACCGCGACCGAGAACGACCTGCTGGAGACGCCGCTGAACAGCGAGTGGGGCTTCGACGGCGTCGTGATCAGCGATTGGACCGCCGTCCGTTCGCTGAAGAGCGCCAGAGCCTCGCAGGACCTCGTCATGCCCGGTCCGGGTGGGCCGTGGGGCGAGGCGCTGGTGCGGGCCATCCGCTCCGGCGAGATCCCCGAGGCGGTCGTGGACCGCAAGGTGGCCCGTATTCTCACCCTGGCGTGCCGCGTCGGTGCGCTCGACGGGTTCCCCGCCGCCGAGCCGGTCTGGGTTGAGGACGGTATCGCCTTCGCCCGGCACGCTGCCATCGAGGGCACCGTGCTGCTGGAGAACCGCGGCGAGCTGCCGTGGGACCCGGCCAGCCTGCGCTCGGTCGCGGTGATCGGTGACAACGCGGCCAACGCCCGCACGCAAGGCGGAGGCAGCGCCACCGTCATGCCGGAATACACCATCTCGCCGCTGGACGGCCTGCGCGCCGCGCTGCCCGGCGTGGACGTCACCTACTCGCGCGGCGCGGTCGTGCAGGAAGGCGTGGCCGAGCTGCCGCTGGCGCAGATGACCAACCCGGTCACGGGCAGCCCCGGCCTGCGGGTCCGGTTCCTGGACACGGACGGCAACGAGCTGTTCGCCGAGGACCGCCGCTCGAGCGCGCTGGTCTGGTTCGGCGGAGACGCCCCGATTGGCCGGTCGGCCACGGTGGAGCTGGCGACGAGGTTCACGCCGGCCGAGTCGGGCCCGGTCCGCGTCGGCTTCGCTACCGTCGGCCACGGCAAGGTGTACCTCAACGGCGAGCTCATCGTCGACGAGATCACCGAGTCCGAGCATTCCGACCTCGGCGCCGCGCTCATGGCCCCCCCGACGGCTGCCGCGGAGGTCAACCTCACCGCGGGGAAGCCGGCGGAGCTGCGCTTCGAGTATGACCTGGCGGGCCGTGCTGGACCGCTGGCGGAGCTGTTGTGGCTGCGCTTCGGCACCGAGCCGGCGGCGGTAGATTCCGGCGCGCTCATCGCGGCCGCCGCGGAGGCGGCCGCCGCGGCCGACGTCGCGCTGGTGGTCGTCGGCACCAACGCCGTCGTGGAATCCGAGGGTTACGACCGCACCTCGCTCGCGCTGCCCGGCCGGCAGGACGACCTGGTCCGCGCGGTAGCGGCGGCCAACCCGCGTACGGTCGTGCTGGTCAACGCGGGGTCCCCCGTGCTGATGCCCTGGCGCGGTCAGGTCGCGGCGGTGCTCGTCGGCTATTTCGGCGGGCAGGAATTCGGCCACGCCGTCGCCGACGTGCTGCTCGGCGTGGCCGAGCCGGGCGGGCGGCTGCCCACCACCTGGCCCGCGGCCGACGCCGACGTGCCGGTACTGTCCACCGTGCCGGTAAACGGCGTGCTGGATTACGCCGAAGGGATCCATATCGGCTACCGGGCCTGGCTCAAGCAGGACGCCGCGCCGGCGTACTGGTTCGGCAGCGGCCAGAGCTACAGCGACATCGCCCTCGTCGGCGTCCACGCTCCCGCCTCGGTCGCCGCCGGGGAGTCCTGGCCCGTGATCATCGAGGTCGAGAACCGCGGCGCGCGCGACGGCAAGCAGGTCGTGCAGATCTACGCGGAACGTCCGGACTCCGCGATCGACCGGCCGGTGCGCTGGCTGGTCGGCTTCGCGCCCGTGCGTGTGCCCGCCGGAGAGAGGGCACAAGTGCAGGTCAGCGTGCCGACCCGGCTGCTGGCCTACTGGCAGGACAGTTGGCGTTACGAGCCCGGCGTCTACCAACTCCGGGTCGGCACCTCCGCCGTCGACCTGCCTTTGGCCGCGAAGGTGGAGCTCACATGACGTTCCCGAACCCGCTGATCCCCGGCTTCAGCCCGGATCCGAGCGTCGTCCTGGCCGACGGTGTGTACTACCTGGTCACCTCGACCTTTGAGTACCTGCCCGGGATACCGGTCTACCGCAGCACCGACCTGGTCACTTGGACGCACATCGGCAACGTGGCGACCCGGCCCGAGCAGGCCGGAGTGGACGACGTGGCCACCGGCGGCGGCGTCTGGGCGCCGACCATCCGGTACCGAGACGGCGTCTTCTACGTCATCGTCACCATCGCGATGAGCCCGCGCGGGTGCGTTGTCTTCACCGCGACTGACCCGGCCGGCCCGTGGAGCGACGGCATCACCATCGACGGCGTCGACGGCATCGACCCCGACCTGGCGTGGGACGAGGACGGCACGGCGTACGTCACCTTCTCCGGGCTCTACACCAGCGGCGAGCAGATAGGCCAGCACCTGGGCATCCAGCAGGTCCGGGTCGACCTCGCCGCCGGCAAGGCGCTCGAACCGCCGCGCTCACTGTGGTCGGGGAACGGGCTGAAGTTCCCGGAGGCGCCGCACCTGTACCGCCGCGGTGACTACTGGTACCTGCTGATCGCCGAGGGCGGCACCGAGCGCGGGCACAGCGTCAGCGTCGCCCGGGGGCTCTCCCCGGAGGGCCCGTTCGAGGGGCACCCAGCCAACCCAGTGCTCAGCGCGTGCGGTACGTCCCGCCCGATCCAGAACACCGGGCACGCGGATCTGGTCGCCACGCCGGAAGGCGGCGCGGCGCTGGTCTTGCTCGGTGTGCGCCCGCTCGGCATGACCCAGTCGTTCTCGCCGCTGGGACGTGAAACGTTCATCACGCCGGTCTCCTGGGCCGATGACTGGCCGCAGCCGGAACCTGTGCGGCTGGCTCCGCGTGACGCCGTCGATGAGGAGGTCTTCGACTTCGCCGACCCGTCCGCGCTGGAGGACCCGGGCTGGCTGGCAGTCCGCACGACACCGGAATCGGTCGCGTCGGTGAGGGACGGCCGACTGGCGATCACCGGGCATGCCGGGCTGGACGACCCGCGCCCGCAGTTCGTCGGCCGCCGCCAGCGGCACCTGACCGCCACCGTGTCCACCACCGTCGACGCCGCCAGTGGGACGGGCGGGCTTGCCCTGCGTTATGACGAGGAGCACTGGATCTGTCTCGAGGCGCGCGGCACGGTCGTCACCGCCCGGGCTCAGGTCGCGGGCCTGGCGCAGAGCTGGCACGCCACCGTGCCGGCCGGCGACGTCGAGCTTCGGATGGAGATGACCCCTCCGCCGTCCGCCAGCCTCGACGCCACGGCGATGGGCGGTGACCGCATCCGCCTGCTGGCTGCCAGCACGCTGGTCGCCGAACTCGACGGGCGCTACTGGACGGCGGAGACCTGCGCGTCCTTCACCGGCCGGGTTATCGGGCTGTATGCGTCTGCGGGAACGGTCAGCTTCGCCGGCTTCTGGTACCGAGGCACCGAGGCCTGATGGACCGGATTCGCTTCGGCACCGCATACTACGCCGAGTACCAGCGCTGCCCCGACCTGGAGGCTGACTGCGAGCTGATGGTGAAGGCCGGCTTCTCGGTGATCCGGGTGGGCGAGTCGGTCTGGTCGACCTGGGAACCGGAGGACGGACAGTTTGAGCTCGACTGGCTCGAGCCGGTCCTCGACACGGCCCATCGGCACGCCATCGGGGTGATCTTGGGTACTCCGACCTACGCCGTCCCGATGTGGCTGGCCCGGCGCCATCCCGAGATCGCCGCCGAGACGGCTTCCGGGCATCGGGTCGGCTGGGGAGCCCGGCAAGAGGTGAACTTCGCGCACGCCGCGTACCGGTTCTACGCCGAGCGCGTGATCCGGCAGGTGGTAGGCCGTTACCGGGATCATCCGGCCATCATCGGCTACCAGGTCGATAACGAGCCCGGCCTCCGGCTGCTCCATAACACCGACGTCTTCGAAAAGTTCGTGGACTGGCTGCGCCGCCGCTACGGGACCGTCGGCCGGCTCAATGAGGAGTGGGGCCTGGCGTACTGGTCGCACCGGCTGTCGCGATGGAGCGATCTGTGGCGTCCGGAGGGCAACCTCCAGCCGCAGTACGACTTGGCCTGGCGGCGCTTCCAGGCCGAACTGGTCACCGAGTTCATCGGCTGGCAAGCGGGCATCGTCCGTGAGGTCACCGGCGGGCGCGGGTTCGTCACCACCTGCATCTCCTACGAGCAGCCCGGCATCGAGGACGCCGAGCTGAGCCGGGCCCTAGATGTGGCGTCCGGCAACGCGTACTACGAGATGCAGGACTCGCTCGCACACCCGAACGCGCTGCCGCGCTCCACCGGCCCGATGGGCTGGGTCGTCCGCGGGCCGTGGGCGGTCACCCAGCTCGCGGACCTTATGTACTCCTCCAAGCAGGCCCCGTTCCTGGTCACCGAGACCAACGCTGGCTCGATCGGCTTCTCCGCCATGAACGAGTCGCCCTACGACGGTCAATGGCGCCAGCTGGCCTGGCTGCTTATCGCCCGCGGGGCGCGGCTCATCGAGTACTGGCACTGGAACACCCTTCCGTTCGGCACCGAGATGTACTGGGGCGGCGTGCTTCCGCACAGTGGCATCCCCGGCCGCGCATACCGCGAGATCGCGCGGATCGGCCAGGAACTGCGCGAGGTCGGCGGCGCCTTCGCCGCGGCCGAACCCGACTACGACATCGCGGTGCTTTACGACTCCGACAGCAAGTTCGCGCTGTCGACGCAGGGACCGCTGCGGGGTGACTCTTTCATCGACCCCGACTCCTACCGGCACATCCTCGCGGCCTTCTCCCGCGGCATCTTCGATGCCGCGCGGCAGCAGCGGCTCGTCCGGCCGCAGCACCTGCTGCCGTCGCGGGGCGGCGAGCACAACGCCGCCGAGGCGGCCGCGCGCTATCCCGTGCTGATCGCCGCCGCGTTTTACACCGCGGCCGACGAGGAGCTGGACTTCCTGATCGACTACGCGCAGGCCGGGGGGCACCTCGTCGTCGGGCCGCGAACGGGCTACGGGGACAGGGAGGGAAGGGCGCGCACCGAGCGAGCGCCGGCCAGGATCACCGACGCGGCTGGCGTCTGGTACGAGGAGATGACTACGCTGCCGTCACCGATGCCGGTGTACGGCTCGTTGCGGGGCGCGGCGACCGGATTCGCCGAGGGGCTCGTCGCTTCGGACGCGGAGGTCCTCGCCTCTTATCAGCATCCGCACCTCGGCCGCTGGGCCGCCATCACGACAAAGCCCGCCGGCGCGGGCCGGGTCACGGTAGTTGGTACCGTCCCGGGTCAAAGCCTGGCCGCCGACCTGGTGCGGTGGTTGGTACCGCATGCTGTGAGCGGGTGGACCACCGACGATTCAGTCACCGTCTCCACCAGCACCGACACGAGCGCCGCTACCCGGCTGCACGTCCTGCATAACTGGAGCTGGGATGAGGCGACGGCTTCTCCGTCCTGCACGATGAGTGACATACTCAGCGGCGAGCGCCATCCACCTGGTGAGAAGATCACGTTGCGGGCATGGGACGTCCGGCTGTTCCGCAGCGACGAAGCATGCTCTCAGCGGCGCGGCTGAAACCCTGCAGAAGTCCTGATGGCGTGCCGTTTTAGTTGTGCCACGAGGTCGCCGTGCTTCGGCGCACCAGCCAGCCCGCGACTGGTTTGGGCGGACAGGGCGGTGTTCGCCGCGCTGATCCGGCTGCTGTTCCGGCGCGCCGGTCAGCCGCGGATGCGCGTGAAGGGCCAAGGCTAGTAGTACCGTCCGCTTGGCCTGCAGTACCGACGTGACGTGCCGACCGCTGGGATGTCTGCGGTCAGGTCACGACTCTTCCGATTCCTGCTAGCCGCAATGCGCGGCACCGTACACACTGGAACGCTGTTCACATGGCAGGGCTCGGTGTCTTGATTGTGGACGACAACTGGTTGTTTCTGCGGCGGGAGGAACGACGGGAGATCATCCCGAACGGCCTGCAGCGTGAAGCTGGCGTCTGGCGTTATCCGCGCTTGCGGTTCCACGTGAGGTCCCTTTGATGCTGCTAGGTCGCCTTCCGGAACGCGCGGCGCTCAGCGGGCTGCTCGACGCGGCGCGGGCGGGGCGCAGCGGTGTGCTCGTGATGCGCGGAGAGCCGGGGATCGGCAAGACCGCGCTGCTGGACTGGGCGGTCGAGTCAGCGGCTGGCCTGCGCGTTGCGCGGGTGGCCGGGGTCGAGTCGGAGATGGAGCTGGCCTTCGCGGCCCTGCAGCAGTTGTGCGCGCCGATGCTGGACAAGCTCGCCGGCCTGCCCGATCCGCAGCGTGAGGCGCTGGGCGTCGCGTTCGGCCTGGACACAGGGGCGGCGCCGGACCGATTCCTGGTCGGGCTGGCCGTGCTCAGCCTGCTGTCAGAGGCGGCGGAGCAGCAGCCCCTGTTGTGCGTGGTCGATGACGCGCACTGGCTGGACCGGGCATCGGCGCAGGTGCTGGCGTTCGTGGCGCGCCGGCTGGCCGAGCCGGTCGCGCTGGTGTTCGCCACCCGTGATGAGGGCGAGGAGTACCGGGGACTGCCGCAGCTGCTGGTCGGGGGTCTGCGGGAGGGCGATGCGCAGGAACTGCTCGGCTCGGCAATCACGGGGCCACTGGATGAGCAGGTGCGGGACCGCATCGTCGCGGAGACACGGGGCAACCCGCTGGCGTTGCTCGAGCTGCCGCGGGGCGTAACGCCTGCCGAACTGGCCGGCGGGTTCGGCTTGCCGGGTGTGTCGGGGTTGTCGGGGCAGATTGAGGAGAGTTTCCGGCGGCGGCTGGAGGTTCTGCCGGCCGCCACCCAGCGGCTGATGCTGGTCGCCGCGGCGGAGCCGGCCGGCGAGCCGGGGCTGGTGTGGCGGGCGGCGGAGCGGCTCGGGATCGGGGCTGAGGCGGCCTGGCCCGCGGCCGATGCCGGGTTGCTGACGATCGGCGAGCGGGTGATGTTCCGGCATCCGCTGGTGCGGTCGGCGGTGTACCGGGCCGCGTCGCCGGCCGGGCGGCGGGCCGCGCACCAGGCGCTGGCCGGCGCGACCGATCCGCAGGCCGACCCCGATCGCTGTGCCTGGCACCGCGCGCAGGCCACGCTGGGGCCCGAGGAGGAGGTCGCGTCGGAGCTGGAGCGGTCGGCGGGCCGGGCTCAGGCGCGCGGCGGAGTGGCCGCGGCGGCTGCCTTCCTGGAGCGCTCGGCCGCGCTGACCCTGGACCCGGCGCGCCGGGCGGGGCGGGCGCTGGCCGCGGCGCAGGCCAAATACCAGGCAGGCGCGTTCGATGAAGCTCTGGCCCTGCTGGGCACCGTGGAGACGGGGCCGCCGGATGAGCTCCGGCGGGCCCGGGCGGACCTGCTGCGCGGCCTGATCGCGTTCTCCTCCAGCCGCGGCAGTGACGCACCCCCGCTGCTGCTCAAGGCGGCCCGGCAATTCGAGCCGCTCGACCCGCGGCTGGCCCGCGAGACGTACCTGGACGCGCTGGCCGCCGCGACCTTCGCCGGCCGTCTGGCTCTGGGCGGCGGTGTGCGGGAGGTCGCCGAGGCGGCACGGGCCGCCCCCTCGCCGCCACAGCCCGCGCGCCCGCCCGATCTGCTGCTGGATGGCCTGGCGCTACTGGTCACGGAAGGCTACCCGGCAGGAGCGCCGGTACTTCGCCGGGCGGTGAGCGCCTTCCGCGGGACGGATGTCTCCAGGGAAGAAGAGCTGCGCTGGCTCTGGCTGGCCTGCCATGCAGCGGGGCTTGTGTGGGACCACGCCGACTGGGACGTGCTGTCCGACCGCCAGGTCACGCTCGCCCGTGACGCTGGTGCACTGATCGCGCTCCCCATCGCCTTTAACACGCGCGCGGGACTGCACCTGTTCTCCGGGGAGTTCACCGACGCCGCCTCGATGGTGGCGCAGGCCGAGTCGGTAACCGAGTCGAACGGGAGCAGCTTCGCGCCGTACGGCGCCGTGACCCTAGCCGTCTTCCGCGGCCAGGAAGCGCAAGCCGCCCAGCTGATCCAGACCGCCACTGACGAAGCGGGGCGCCGGGGTGAGGGTCTAGGGCTGACCTCCGTCCAGTGGGCGGACGCGGTGGTGTGTAATAGCCTGGGCCGCTACCAGGAGGCGCTGGCCGCGGCGCAGCGGGCGAGCGAGGAGTCCCCGGCGGTCAGGTTCGCCAACTGGGCGCTCGTCGAACTGGTCGAGGCGGCGGTGCGCAGCGGGGTGCCCGAGCGCGCGGCCAGCGCCCTGCAGCGGCTCTCCGGCATCGCCGCCGCCTGCGGGACCGACTGGGCGCTGGGCGCCGAGGCCCGCTCGCGGGCGCTGGTCAGCGACGGCGAGGATGCGGAGAGCCTGTACCGGGAGGCGATCGACCGCTTCGGCCGGACCCGCCTGCGGGTGGACCTGGCCCGCGCCCACCTGGTCTACGGCGAGTGGCTGCGCCGCCAGCGGCGCCGGCGTGACGCCCGCGATCAGCTCGGCACCGCGCACCAGCTCTTCGACGCCATCGGCGCCGCGGCGTTCGCCGAACGGGCCCGCATCGAGCTGCGGGCGACCGGCGGGCCCGCCCCTCAGCACACCATCCAGACGCCCGATACCCTGACCGCGCAAGAAGCGCTGATCGCCCGCCTGGCCAGCGACGGCGCCTCCAACCCGCGGATCGCCGCGCAGCTGTTCATCAGCCCCGCCACCGTCGCCTACCACCTGCGGAAGGTCTTCACCAAGCTCGGGGTCAGCTCCCGGAGCCAGCTCGCTCCCGCGCTTCCCGCCCGGCACGGCGCCGCACCGCTGGTCACGCCGCACGGCTGATCCCCGGGCCGAGCCGCGCACGGGGACATTTCCGGATCTAGAAACTTACGTTAACTTCCGTTTCACCTGAGCACGGCGTCTCCCCGGTCACGTGAATCCTTGCCACCGGAGCGCTCTGCCGGTAACGGGCGGTCGCGAGTCCGCTGTGATTTCTATGCCCGTTACTGGCGCCTGCGGATTGTGTTAAGAGTGGTTGATGGCGCGCGAGCAGGGCGGCGACCAGGCTCCGGCACCGGTGGCGGCTGGAGGGGTGGCCCGCGGATCCCGTGAGCCGCTCATGCCGGTGCCGTTGCTGCGCGGCCGCGCATCGGAGAGTCTCATCACGGTGCTGGTGGCCTTCAGCGCCAACCTCCTGATCGCCGCGGCGAAGTCGGCCGCCGCCGTGGTGACCGGATCGGCGTCGCTGACGGCCGAGGCGGCCCATTCGTGGGCCGACTGCGGCAACGAGATCTTCTTGCTGATCGCCAACCGGCGAGCACGCCGTCCTCCGGACCGTGCTCACCCGTTCGGCCATGGCCGGGAGGCCTACGTGTGGTCGTTGTTTGCGGCGCTCGGGGTTTTCGTGGCCGGCGGCGCGGTATCGGTCACGCGCGGCATCCAGGAACTTATCCATCCGGAGCCGGCCGGACGGTTCCTCATCGGGTACGGGGTGCTGGCCGTGTCCTTTGTCCTGGAGGGAATCTCGTTTTTGCAATCGGTCCGGCAGGCCAGGTCCGAGGCCGAGCCATTGCAGCGGGATCTGATCGAGCACGTGATGGTGACCTCCGATCCCACGCTGCGAGCGGTGTTCGCCGAGGACTCCGCCGCCTTGATCGGCTTGGTCATCGCGGCGGCCGCGCTGGCCGCCGATCAGCTGACCGGTTCCGCGGTGCCGGACGCGGCCGGTTCGATCCTGGTCGGCCTGCTGCTCGGCGTCGTCGCGATCGTCTTGATCAACCGCAACGTGCAGTTCCTGGTCGGCGAGGAAGCCGATCCCCGGATACGTTCTGCGGTTCTGCGGGCCCTGCTGGAGATGCCAGAGGTGGCCCGGGTGACCTATCTGCGGCTGGAGATCATCGGGCCGCGGACGGTCTTCGTCACCGGCGACGTCGACCTTACCGGCGATGACACCGAGTCACACGTGGCGGTCCGGCTGCGGGCGCTGGAGGCGAAGTTCTGCGCATCGCCCGCAGTGGCCGGCGCCGTACTGAGCCTGTCCGCCCCCGACGAGCCAGCGCTCCAGCCATAGGTCCCCGCCAGCCTGACAAACACCCAGCGGGCCCAGTTAGCTATAGATGGAGTCGCTGGCGTGAAGCAGGCCCGCGACATGCACCACGGCCCGTTCGGAATATTAAGAACTCCAGTTCCCGAACGGGCGTTAGCGCGCCGTGCCGGTACCGGTGATCGCCAGAGCCGCCGATGCTGTGCGGCGGTACGAGACCACACCTTTCGCGGGAGCGCTGCAGCCCGCCCTTCCTGCAGCACACCGCCGGCCGCAGCACGTATCAAAAGTGGACAAAGGCTCTCTGTGGCAGGTAAAGGCGCGGTGAATGCCAGGTGACGGGGGCGCTGCGCACACGGGGTTCGGTACGGCGCGCTAGGTGATGCCGTCGTTCTGCGGCCGGGTGAGGGAAGGCTCGGAAATGAACGGGAAATATATCGGATACGTCGCGGGCGAGGACCCGCTCCACGGCTTCCTCAGCAAGATCATGCGTGATCGCTTGGAGGTACGCGAGCCGCAGCTGGCGTACCGGGTGTTCCGGCTGTCAGGGAGCAACGAGGTCTATGCGTACGAGGAAAAGTTCAGCGGCACCAAGGTCATCTGCAAGTTCTACGGCACGAGGTTCGCGACGGATCTTGACAAGGCTGCCTGGATGGCACGCCAGGAGTACGAGGGGCTCGAGACGCTGCGCCGCTATAACCTGGTTGGATCGCCGCACCACGTGATCCGTCCACTGGGACTCAGTCGCGACATCAACGGCGTGCTGGCCGTCGAATATTATTCCGGCGAGGAATTCAGCGACGCGATCGCGCGCGCGACGCAGCACGGAGGCGACGCGCACCTGTACTGGCGGCTGAAGGCCCTGGCGTACTTCCTAGCCACCCAGCACAACCGGACAGCCAACGGGGCGACTGTGGATTTCGATCCCGAGTGCCGGTACTTCGACACGATCGTCGGCAGGCTCAGCAAGGCCCACCGCATCGGGCAGCAAGACGTCGACGAGCTCTGCGGACTGCGCGACCGCTGGCGGGAGCGGCCGCAGATGTGGCAGGATCGGCAGGTCTGGCTGCACGGTGACGCGACCCCCGCGAACTTCCTGTTCGGCCACGGCATGGACGTCGCGGCGATCGACCTGGAGCGGATGAAGCGTGGCGACCGGGTATTCGACGTCGGGCGGGTCGCTGGCGAGCTTCAGCACGCGTTCATGCGGGACTCCGGCGACCAGCGCCGCGCGGAGCCGTTCATCAGGCACTTCCTGTGGGAGTACAGCTGTCATTTCCCCGACCGCGAGCAGACGTTCGAGTCGATTACCGCTCGCGCGCCGTACTATATGGCGCTGAACCTGCTGCGGGTCGCGCGCAACGGCTACATCGGCCACGATTACGGCCGAAGGCTCGTGCGGCACGCGAAGAGGATGCTGCAAGCCGCTTGAGCGCCACATCCGGGCCGTCAGGTCGCCGGTGCCGGTCTGCTGGCCGGCGCCAGCGAGGATGCGACCTGCGGATCCTCTCCGGATCGGCGGTTTAAACTCGTTGTGACGCCCTGCCGAGCGAGGAGACCTGACCCAAAGCTATGGACATCCGAGCGGTCGCCTTCGACGTGAACGGCACCCTGGTCAGGATCCTGACGGATGACGACGATGAGCGGATCTTCCGGGCCGCGGCGCACTTCCTCACCTACCAGGGCATCGAGCTGCACCGGCACGAGCTCCGTGAGCTCTATTTCCAGATCATGAAGGAGCAGTTGCGCAGCAGCCCGGAGAAGTACCCCGAATTCGACGCCGTCGGTATCTGGCGCAGCATCATCGAAGATCACCAGACGGATTTCACCCGCGCCCTGCCAGCTGGCCGGCTCCAGCAGACCCCGCTGTTCCTGGCCGAGATGGCCCGGGGCATCTCGCGTCGGCGGCTCGGCCTGTACCCGTACGTCCGTGACGTGCTCGACGTCCTGCGCGACCGCTACCCGCTCGCGATCGTCACCGACGCGCAGAGCACATATGCCCGCGGCGAGCTGCACAAGGTTGGCCTGCTCGGCTACTTCGACCCGATCATCGTTTCCGGCGACCACGGATACCGCAAACCGGACCCGCGGCTCTTCCAGCTCGCACTCGACGGTATGGCCGTGGCGGCCGAGAACACGCTGTACGTCGGCAATGACATGTACCGCGACATCTACGGAGCGCGGGAAGCCCGCCTGACGACCGTAATGTTCGATTCCGATCAAGGAGAGAAGACTTACCGAGATTGCACTCCCGATTACACGATCACGGACTTCCGCGACCTCCTTCAGATCCTCGGCCTGCTCTTGTCCTGAACCGCTAGCACCGCCGGCCCGGGTCGCCGACGTTTCCGCTTCCCCGAGTTCCGCAGCCTCTGAGTTCTCTTCTGCCACCCCGCGCCTGCAGTCCACTGCATCGAAGAGTTACCTCCTTCCAGTTAATCCCGCATGTATCACGGGTCTTGCCGCCTGCTCCGTGAGAAGAGCAGGTATTCGGGCGCGCCGCGCTCTGTGGAGTAGTGGTGAACGGGGCCCGCGGGAAAGGCATAGGCACGGGGGAAGCATGGACACGGCTGTCTGCGGGGACCGGTTCCGTGAGATGTCCAACGGGCGTTCGGTGGCGGCATGGGAGCTGCCCGGGCGTGACAGAGGCGCGGCTAGCGAGATGGCAGGCCGTCTTGGTGCGCCGCTGGCGAAGCCGGAGTTCTTCGGCGCGGACATGTACATGTTTCATGTCACGGGATTCCGTCCGGGACGCGGTGTCCTGACCGAGCCGCTGAGACCCGGCCGTGGCGCCAGGCTCGATGTGTGGACGACCAATCCGGGCGACCGCCGACCCGTTCCAGTCCCTGGCGACGGAGATGTCCTTTTCAGCACCGAGGCCTTCGCGCTCAAAAACAGCGGGAACCGTACGTTGCACGCATCGAAGCCGTCCTGGAGGATAATTCTCGGTCCCGCAGGACAGGGCAACTGGCTGGCCGGAATGACCCGAGTCAATCTCAAGGCGATGTACAACGATCCATCGCAGATGCGCGAAGCGCTGGCCTGGCGCCTGTTCGGTCTGGCCAATATTCCCGCGCCACGGCATACGTACGCGAAGCTGGCCTTCGGTACAAAATATAGGGGCCTCTTTTCGGTCATCGAGCACGTCGACAAGAAGTTCTTGAGAGATCACTTCGGCCGGAACTACCGGGGAAACCTCTACAAGACCGGCTATCGCGACATTGGGGGTGCGTATCTTGAATACCGGACCGCGCCCGACGGGGATGACTCGGGGCGGCAGTATTTCATCCCTGGCTCTGGCGAGCGTACCTATCGGCTCCAGACCAACAAGGGCAACCCCGAGGCTAGCACCTACGATGACCTGGCCTGTTTCATCAGAACGATCAACGGCATCGGACTGGGCGGCGGCGAGGGACGCTTCGGCACGGACGCCTTCCGCGAGTCGGTAGACAGCATCATGAACGTCAATGCTTTCCTCAGATGGGCGGCCGTTAATGTGCTGCTCGGGAGTTGGGACAACTACTACGCGTCCGGATCTAATTATTATCTTTACAATTCGGGACACCGAGGAGCGGCGAAGGATTTCGCCAGTTCTCCTTATTTCCACTTCATACCATGGGACTACGACAACTGCCTGGGGATCGATTATTCCGGCACCCAGTGGCAGTATGCCGATATCCTGGACTGGCCGGGCAAAGTGAATCGCCATAAGCCAAAGATCCCGCTCGTCCGGAACCTGCTCCGCAACCACGACTACCGGCAGTACTACCTGGATTATTTGGAGCACATGCTCGATACCGAGTTCAATCCGAAGGCCATTTCCGCGCAGATCGAGCCGCGCTCTGAGGATGGCCTATGGTACCGGGTCCGGCAGGCAGCCTACCTGGAATCGGATACGCCCCATGGGCGGCCATTCACCGGCCGGCGGTACAGCAATGACGAGGTCTACCGGAGCGGCTGCCGACAGCGCGAACTGCGGCACGGGAAGAAGACGGTGGAAGGCATCGTCCACTACGTCCGCATGCGTCATGACAGCGCCCGCGTTCAGCTGAGGCGGCTGAGGCGGGCAATGCCGCGCGCTGTCGATCGCTTTCCGGCCGCTGCGGAGCAGTTGCCGCGTGCAGCCTAGTCCGGGCTTACCCCGGCGGGGATGCGAGAGTAAGAAAACTGTCTGCACGCTGTGGAGTTGACGGTCATGTATGGACGAGATGTCGGCGAGGTGCCTGGCTGCGTTCGCGCCTTGTTCCAGCAGCGTGTCGACGGGGATGAGGCGCTACTCAGGCTCGCCGGGCTCCGCTTCGCCCAGATGGGCGCGGGCGCCGAGGTCTACGCCGACACGCCGGACCAGCTCGAGCATGTCCTGCGGTTCGTACCTCCCCATCCATCCCTGCCCGTCGTCCACCTGAGCCGGGGCGTCAACGTGCTGCACGGGCGGGACCGCGCGTTGGTACAGGAATTCGCCGACCGCTTCGCGGGTCGCGTCGCCGGCCTCGTCGTTCACGACAAGCGTGAGATGGGGGCACAGACGGACCGTTTGCTCGCCGGGATGCGCGAGCTGAATGCCCGCCTCTGCCAGCGGCCAGCTGGTCCCCTGGTTTTCCTCGAGTACGCCGCTGGCCTGGATCGCGGATGGTTCGTCGAGGTAGCGGAACAGCTCCGGGATGCCGAACGACTAAGCTGCTGCATCGACGTCGGACACATCGGCCTGAGACAAGTGGCCGCGCGGTTCGGAGACAGCCATCCTGGCGTGGATCTCAAGAAGCTCGACCTGGCGGACCACCGTCTGCCCGACCTGGTGGCAGACATCCAGGATGCGGTGGCAGCTGCCCTGCCGCACGTGCTCGACGTGACACATTCGCTTGGCCGGCTCGGCAAGCACGTGCACTTTCACCTGCACGATGGGCATCCCCTTGTCCCGGGGCTCAGAGATCACTTTAGTTTCTTGACCCGGCTGCCCATCCCCTTCAGCTATCAGGGCCGTAGGTCACTAAACATGATGTATGGGCCAGGCGGCCTGGCTTCCATCGTGTCGACGGCCATCGACGCATGCCCTCCACGGGGAGCCTCCTTCACCGTCGAGGTCCACCAGGTGGAAGGCCGGTTGCCTCTCTCCGACGCCGCCTGGCTGTTCGCCCACTGGCAGGACACCGCCAACGCCGAACGGATGAACTACTGGCTCTCGGTTCTGTCCGAGAATGCGATGCTCACGGCCAATAGCATTCCGCCTGTGCCGCACAGATAGCAGCCTCCCAACATCTTCGCCAGTTCTACCTGCCACAACGCTCTTGGGCTGTGTTCGGACCGGGGATTGGCGGGAAGCGGCATGTGTCATCGGCAGACGCTGGGCTGCGGTTCACCCGGGGCGTAGTGCGTCCAATCTGCCTTTGTTGGCGGCCCGACATCGGCGCAGAGCGCTGCGGACGGATCAGCAAAAAGCGGCATCTGCCAGGTCCGCACGGCGCCGTCCGCGTCGGCGGTGGCAAGCAGCTTGCCGTCCGGGCTGAACGCTAGGCCGTTTACGGCGGCCACCGGGCCGGTGTAGGCCGGGAGGGGAACGCCGACGGCCTGCCTGGTGACCGGGTTCCACAGCCGCACATACCCGTCGCCGTAGGCGGCGGCCAGGAGCTTGCCGTCCGGGCTGAACGCCACGCCGGACACGCTCCCCCCCGAGCCGGCACCGGCCGGGAGAAAACGGCCGACGGGCTGCCCGGTGGCCGGGTTCCACAGCCGCACATACCCGTCGCCGTAGGCGGCGGCCAGGAGCTGGCCGTCCGGGCTGAACGCCACGCCGGACACGCTCCCCCCCGAGCCGGCACCGGCCGGGAGAAAACCGCCGACGGGCTGCCCGGTGGCCGGGTTCCACAGCCGCACATACCCGTCGCCGTAGGCGGCGGCCAGGAGCTTGCCGTCCGGGCTGAACGCCACCCCGTTTACGGCTTCCACCGGGGCGGAATAAGCCGGGAGGAGAGGGCCGGCGGGGTGCTGAGTGGCTAGATCCCACCGTCGCACGGTGCCGCCTACCTCAGCGGCGGCCAGGAGCTTGCCGTCCGGGCTGAACGCCACCGCGTTCCGCCCGGAAAAGCCGCCTGAAGCGTGCCTGGTGA
>Ga0210396_10001389_pt1 | contig 26542 bp, 17 predicted proteins | sample IncBWH17OmetaG_FD_155466 | JGI IMG/M metagenome (GOLD analysis project Ga0210396, IMG submission 155466) | Forest soil microbial communities from Barre Woods Harvard Forest LTER site, Petersham, Massachusetts, United States - Inc-BW-H-17-O ... | reverse complement strand
GATCGATACCGCCGCGCGCGAACAGCGCAAGGTCGTCGGTCAGCGATTGCTCGAGATTGAACGCCACGCCAAGGCGGCTGTTATAGCGCCTCACATCAGCCGTGTCGGGCACGCTGTCCGTTAGCGCGGCAAGCGCGAGCGCATCGGCGAAGCTTCCCATGCGGCCGCGCGCGAGGAAACCCGTCACCGCGATCTTGCCGCCTTCGCCCATCGCCTCATAACGCCGTTCCACTTCGCCATCGAGTTGGAATTGCTTGAGGCCCGGCGTCAATGCCGAACCATTCGGCACGGTCGATAGATCGAATACCCCAAACCGCGTCGTCCAATCATCCTGATACCATTCCGCCGACGCGCCATAGGTGTAGCCCCATGCATCGGCCGCATAATCGAACGAACCCGTGTCGATAAGCGCCCAGTTGAGGAAATCCGATTTCGGATCGTGCGCATATTTGTTCGTGTCGAATACATCGCCGACGCTGAACTTGCCTGCCGTCAGCACGACACGATTTTCGGTTTGCGTTTCCCCAAGCTGATTGAGATCGGGATCGACGGTTTGCGCGGCCCCGCCGAGATCGAATGTCTGGCGGAAGAATGCGCGTTGGAGCCGAACATAAGGATGCTTGTGGCCGACTTTCGCGCCATCGCCATTCACATAACCGGCCACACCCAGCGTATCGCTCGGTGCGATGCCCTGATCCATCTCGAGATTGAGCCAGATCTCGCCGCCCTGCCATGGCGAGGCGCCGCCATAAAGCGTGGCATCGAACGTCTCATTGGTGTGGTTGTTGTGGTCGAGGCTCTGCGGCCCCTGAAACAGAGAGCGGAACGCCGGATGATATTGCCAGATATTCGTGATCTGCCCGTGGAACGCGAAGCGTTGTGCGTCCGGGCTGTCCGTCGCGGGGGGCGTCTCGGTGTCAGCCTGTTGCGCCGATGCCGGTCCCGAAAGGCACACATATAAAGTGGCGGCAGCCAGAACCGCGGCCCGCTCGACCGATGTCCGTATCTTCATGGCGTGATGACCGAAGCCCCCCAACGTCCCGCGAATATCGACGTCCAATCATCGAAGGATTACCGGACAAATTGCCGGCTCGAAAGTGGCGCTTGTAGGCATGAGGCCGTGGGCCGGCGAGAAATTCCTTCAAATCGGCCCGGGGATTCATCGGACCTGCTCGTTTTACATAACGCAGGTGTAGACTGGGTTCTGGCCGACGGGGCGGCCGAGGAATGATCGAGAAATCGAAATCCGGCCCGGATAGCAACGCGGAAGTGCCCGATTTCCCTTCGTTTTCCGCGAAGGCGAATGTCTGGTTCATCGACGAAGTGCTGCCTCTCGAGGCAGCGCTCATGTCGTTTTTGCGGCGGTCTCGCAGAAACAAAACCGATACCGAAGACCTTTGTCACGATGTCTACGTGCGCGTTTATGAAGCCGCGCGAAAGCAAATTCCGCATCCCACAAAGCCGTTCGTTTTTGCCACGGCGCGCAATCTGCTTGCCGACAGGGCGCGCCGCGAACATGTCGTCGCCATCGAAACGGTCGCCGATCTGGAAGCGCTCGGCGTGGCCGTCGATGAGCCGGGGCCGGATCGCAATGTCGCCGCGCGCGAGGAGTTGCGCAGGCTTCAGGCTGCGCTCGATCGAATCCCACCCCGTTGCCGCGAAGCCGTCGTGATGCGGAAGGTCGACAATCTGTCGTATCGCGAAATCTCGGCGCGAATGGGCATCACGGAAAAAACCGTCGACGGATATCTCACCGAAGGCCTGTGCATTCTTGCGGATGTTTTATACGGCGAACGGCCTCAGGATTGAGAGAAACATCATGAGCGGCTCTTTGAACCAGGAACAAGACGCAAGAAATATCCGCACCCGCGCAGCCGCATGGGTCATTCAGCGTGGCCGCGAAGACTGGAACGAAGCCTGCGGAGCTGAACTCGAGGCATGGCTCGGTGAATCGCAGGCTCATATGGTTGCCTATTTGAGGGCCCATGCGGCGTGGTCACGTGCGGATAGGCTCGGCGCCTTGCGCGCTTCGACGAATACCGAAGATGGGAGCCCGCGTCCGCGCGTTTTGCGTTTCTTCGGAAGAGCATTTGCCGCGTTCGTGGTGCTTGTCACATTGGGTGCAGGTATTGCGTTTTATCTTTTGAGCCCACATCAGGCCACATACTCCACGGCTCTGGGCGCACATCGCTCCGTTACCCTGGCCGATGGCTCGCAAATCGAACTCGACACCGACACGGTCGTGAAAGCCACGCTTACGGCGCACGAAAAAACGATATCGCTGGATAAAGGCGAGGCTTATTTCCAGGTCAAGCATGATGCATCGCGGCCCTTTGTTGTCGTGGCGGGCGATCATCGATTGATCGATCTGGGTACGAAATTCCTTGTGCGCCGCGAGACCAATGATCTGCGGGTGACGGTTCTGGAAGGTCGCGTGAAACTCGAAGCGGCCAAAGGCGACCCGCGGCACGCCGCAACGCTCGTTGCGGGGAATGTCGCAATTGCCACGGCGAACGGCATCTGGATGCAGAAGGAATCCGCGTCTCAACTGACGGATGAACTCAGCTGGCGGCGTGGAATGCTCATCTTCGACAATACGACGCTTGCCGATGCCGTCACGGAATTCAACCGCTACAACCGCGAGAAACTTGTCGTGGTCGGCGCGGATGCGGAGCGCATGACGATCGATGGAAGATTCCGCACGGACGACGTCGTTTCGTTTGCGCGTGCGGTGAGGGTTCTCCTGGGCCTCCGGACTGAGGGCCAGGGCGATGAAATGGTGATCTCGCGCTAGACGCGGCGATCTCATAATTTTATGCGGGAGGGAAAATGATAAAGTTCAACTATATTGCGGCAAGCTTCGCAGCCACGATATTTCTGTTGTCGGCCGCGAGTGCTTCGGCAGAAAAATTCCATATTCCCGCCAGCGACCTGAAAACCGCACTCGACAATTATGCTGCGCAGACGGGCGTCGAATTGGTCGTTTCCTCCGAAGCGGTCAGGGGTGTGAGGACAAGGGGCGCTTCCGGCGATTTTTCTGACGAAGACGCGCTGAAACGGATTCTGTCCGGCACAGGTTTTGTCGCGCGCCGCGAAGCGGGCGCCATTGTCGTCGTTCATGACGACAGGGCGATGGAAGAACCGTCGACGGCTGCGAAAATCGCCGCGGCAACGGCGCCGGCCGCATCGAATGCCGCGCTCGAAACGGTCACGGTGACATCGTCCAAGATCGGCGGCGATGTACAGAACATTCCGATTTCGATCACGGCCCTTTCGCAAGAGCAATTGACCGCCACGCAAACGACAGGCGGGCCCGATCTCGTGAAGCAGGTTCCGAATCTGACCTTCTCCAAAACGAATTTCACGGGCTACAACATCCAAATCCGCGGCATCGGCACGCAGGCGATTTCGGTGACGACCGATCCGGCGGTGGCTGTTGCCTTCAACGATATCCCGTTCATTCGCAATCATTTCTTCGAGCAAGAATTCTATGACGTCAGTTCAGTCCAGGTGCTGCGCGGCCCGCAAGGCACGCTCTATGGACGTAACGCGACCGCAGGTGTCGTCAATCTCGAGTCTGCCAAGCCAACCGATCAGTTTGAAGCAATGCTCTCCGCGGACTTCGGCAATTACCAGAACCGCCGGTTCGAGGGGATGATCAATATCCCCATCGTCGATGATCGCGTCGATTTACGCATTGCAGGCGAATGGACGAAGCGCAACGGCTATAGTTTCAACACCATCACCGACGCGCCCATCGATGGCCGCGACCTGTGGTCCGGTCGCATGACGCTTATCTTAAAGCCGACGGAGAAATTGCAGACCACGTTCATTTGGGAGCATTTCTCCGAAGACGACGACCGCATGCGCAGCGGCAAGCAGCTTTGCAAGACCGCTCTGCCGCCGGCATCGATCAATGGCGTGGCGGTACCAGTAGGGGGATTAAACATCGTCGGCGACGTTTTTAAGTTCAACGCCGACTATCTAAGTCAGGGTTGTGAGGCCACATCGCTTTATGCGCCGGACGCATTCGAAGTGCCTTATGGGCCGTCGCTGCCCTATGCCATCGCGTTGGGCGTCACCGGCGCGCTCAGTTCGAGCGATCCTTACGCGGGCACGGTTCAATCGCGAAATTTGCGCGTGATAGAGTCGACGCTTAATCCACGCTATCAAGCCAAGAACGATACGCTCGAATCGAACAGCGATTATATCGTTACGCCTTCGCTAACTCTCACGGCGCAAACGGGTTACAATCAGGATTTCCTGTGGTCAACCGAAGACTACAATCGGTTCAATACGCTGCCCGGCTTTATCACCGCTGCACAACCTGGCGATACGGTATTCTGCGATCCTCAACTCGGCTGTTCCAGCCGATTGGTAGCCGAAGATCTGTCGGATGAACATGCTTGGCAGCTGAGCCAAGAAGTCAGACTGGCTTCGAATTTCAGCGGGCCTTTTAATTTCGGTTTCGGTGGAAATTATCTTCATTACGAGACCGAAGAGAACTACTACGTCTTTATCAATGCTCTCACGGTATATTCGGTCCTAGACGGCGATTTGTACAATAACGGCCTTCCGAGTACTCCGCCCGCTAGCAATACAAATTGTTTGCAAGGGCATTCTGGCGGTCCAGGCTTCCAAAATCCAAATCCGATAAGGGGCGGCGGCGAACCCACGCAATCCTGCGTGTATATCGACCCCAATCCGATCGGCAGCCTGAACAACTACGGCCACAATTACTTTCTAAGCCAAAACCCCTATACGTTGAATTCCTATGCAGGCTTCGGCGAGGCTTATTATAACGTTACCAACGAACTGAAATTGACGGGGGGCTTGCGCTGGACCGAAGATCAAAAACATTTCGTCGATATTCCAAGCGAAGTCATTACCGAGGGATATGGTTATCCGGTCACGGCGATCGTGAACCAACAATGGAATGAGCTTACGGGACGCGTTGTCGCGAATTGGACGCCCAAGCTCGATTTCACCGATCAGACACTGGTTTATGGCTCCTATTCGCGGGGCTACAAGGCGGGCGGCGCCAATCCGCCGGGAGCCGTGCTTGGTGCTTATACTAGTTCAAACGTCGCTGAGCCCATTCATCCGCTGACATTCGAGCCGGAGTTCATCAATGCGTTCGAGCTGGGTTCCAAAAACACTCTGCTTGATGGAGCCCTGACGCTCGATGGCGATGTCTTCTATTATGATTATAAAGACTACCAGATATCGGAAATCGTCGATCGCACTTCGATCAACCTCAATTTCAATGCCACAGTAAAGGGCGCCGAACTCGAAGCCGCCTGGGAACCGGTGCCGGCGCTGCGCTTCAATTTTGCGGGCGGATACGAAAGCACTAGAATCGACAATGGCCAAAGTGCGATCGATCTGATTGACCGCACGGCAGGCATGCCCGGCTGGATAGTCGTCAAACCTTTTCCGACGGCTGCTTCAAATTGCATCCTTCCAAGTTACGTCGTTCAAGATCTGATCGAGGAACAGCAACAATCCGTTCTGGACGGGGCCGGATCTTTCGCTTGCGAGGTTGCGTACACCAAACACAAGGACCCGGTTACGCTTGAACCTTATATGTCCGATCCCGCGGAAGGCGGTGTTGGAGGAGGGGTGGATGATAACAATAATCCTCTCGCGCCATTCCCCATTCCAAGCGGGTATGTCGGTTTTGATCCCGCGCAAGCCGCGATCAACAATGGCGAAGGTTTCGCCAAGAATTTGAGCGGCAACAAGCTTCCCAACGCTCCGCCATTCACAGTGTCGTTCGGCGCGCAATACACGCTGCCGCTTTCGACCGATTGGGCGGGCACACTGCGCGGTGATTACTACTGGCAGGATTATTCCTGGGCGCGCGTGTTCAACGATGATCCTTATGACCGCATACGCGGCTATACCAACGTAAATCTTACGCTCATCTTCACCAATCAGAACGGCTGGCAGGTGATGCTCTACGACAAGAACGTCTTCAACACGACGGCGATCACCGGCGATTTCCTCAACAGCGACGATAGCGGGCTCACAACTAACGTGTTCCTGACCGATCCAAAATTGATCGGTATCCGCATCGCGAAGAATTGGTAGGGGGTAACAATGAGCGACTTGATAAATAAACCCAACTTAGCCCGAGATTTCCAATTGCGGTTGCTGACGACAGTGTCTGTATTGGCGCTTCTTACGTCGATTACCATGCGAAGCGCGAAGGCCGCAGATGAAGATACAGATCGTCCTGCGGTCTGGATTGAACTTGGCGGCCAGTTCGACCATGTCGGCGGCCAAGGCGAGCCGTTCGCTCCTGATTTTCTGAATGCGTATTCGAATTCTTCGGTCTTGCAAAAAATTACGCCTTTGCAGGCGCAGAACCCGCCGCCTTTAAGCTTTGCCGAAAATGGAGGGATATCATTTCAACCCGAAGACGGCGATTGGGTCTTTGCGGTTTCGGTCAATTTTGGCCGGTCAAGCAATTTTAAACATGTCGATCATCAGACCGGCAGGATATTTGATGAGGAACTCAATGGCAGCCATTATATAACCAGTATTGAAAAGTTCGCTGACACTCAGGTACATCGCCGGGAAAGCCACGCCATCATCGATTTCTCCGCCGGCAAGGATTTGGGGCTAGGTCTATTTGGAGGAAAGGGCTCGTCGACTTTAAGCTTCGGCGTCCGTTTCGCGCAATTTACGTCGAAAGAGATTTTCAATCTAAGGGCGCGCCCGGATTTGCGTTTAACATACGCTACGTTCCCGCCCCCCTACGATCTCAGATTTCCCCGTGCTTTTTATCATACTTTTTATGCCACGGGGCACGCCTCGCGTAGCTTTCGAGGAGTGGGGCCATCGCTTTCATGGAGCGGCGACACCCCGTTTGTCGGCAATCCTCAAGGCGGTCAGATAACATTCGATTGGGGTGGGAACGTAGCCGTTCTCTTTGGCAAGCAAAAAGCAACCGTAAGTCACGAGGAATCCGCGCATTATAGACGCGCCAAGTATGCCATCACTACAGTCTATCAGCACCCTCCTGCCGGCCACGGTGGCGCTCACTCCGCCATCGTACCCAACATCGGCGGTTTCGCGGGCGCGACATGGCGCATTCAGAACTTCAAAGTCAGCGCAGGCTATCGCGCGGATTTCTTCTTTGGTGCGATCGATGGCGGCATCGACGCGCGCAAATCGGAAAATCTCGGATTCTATGGTCCGTTCGCGACTGTGAGTGTGGGATTAGGCGGATAGACTGAACCGCATTCGATAAGCACAAGTCCGGTCCTGGACCGGCAACAATATTTCCTTGAGTGTGCTGTCGGCAATTATTCCGCCGGCTTGCCGTTTTTTATTTGCCGGACTGGACCTCAGGGCTCTCAGGATTGTCTCCGTAGATGTAGCGTCGGGTTTGAAACTCGGCGGGCGGAGATGGTCGAGACACCGAACACAAATCACGAAAACAGCCATGCACGTGAGCCGGGTGCAGGAATGGGTGCGCCCGAAGCGAAGGCATGGTTCGTGCGCGAAGTCTTGCCGCTGGAGGCGGCGCTGATGCAATTCCTGCGGCACAATTGGCGCAACGAAAGCGACATCACCGATATCCGTCAGGATATCTATGAACATGTCTACGGTGCCGCGTGCCAGGAAATTCCGCAATCGGCAAAAGCATTCGTGTTCGCCACCGCGAGAAACCTGCTTATCAATCGCGTGCGGCGGGAACGCATTGTTCCCATCGAGGCCGCGGGCGATTTCGAGATGCTGGAAATGCGGTCCGATGAGCCGTCGCCCGATCGCAAGACGATCGCGCGCGACGAATTGCGCCGCCTGAACGCAGCGCTCGACCGCCTGCCCAAACGTTGCCGCGAAGCATTCGTCATGCGCCAAGTGCAGGACCTTTCGCGCCGCGAAATCGCCACACGCATGGGCATCGCGGAGAAAACCGTCAAACGGCATCTCAACGACGCGGTGCGCATGCTCGCGGATATTCTTTACGGCGAGCCTCCGGACGTGAAGAGCAGATCATGACTGATGCGATTTATCCGCAAGATGTGCGCGTCAGCGCCTCCGAGATAGAAGATCGTGCGGCCGATTGGCTTATGGAGCGCAAGGACGAGCGCAATTGGACCGAAGAGGATCAGAAAGCGCTCGATGCATGGCTAGCCCAATCGCTTGCGCATCAGGTTGCGTTCTTCCGTCTTGAGGCCGCGCTGGATCGCGCGGAGCGTCTGCGTGCATTGCAGCCTTCGGTTCGGCAGTCCAACGGCGTGTGGTCCATTGCATTGAAGGCTGTCGCAACGCTTTCGCTTGTCGCGATAGCGGGCGTCGTCGGCGCACGATACATGCTTGGGCCGCGCGTAGCGGCGTATCAAACATCTATCGGCGACAGCGAAACGCTTTCGCTGGGCGATGGTTCGCAAATCGAATTGAACACGGATACGTCTCTGCGCGTGGCACAAGGCTCGAATGGCCGTCAGGCCTGGCTGGATAGAGGCGAAGCCTATTTCCAGATCAAGCATGATGCGCAGCATCCGTTCACCGTCATCGCGGGGGATAGCCGCGTCACCGATCTCGGCACGAAATTCACGCTGCGCCGTTTCCCGGATCGTGTTGAAGTCACGCTGATCGAAGGCGGCGCACGCCTCGATGCGGACAAGGATCAATCTACGGCACGTTCCGTGACATTGAGGCCGGGCGATATGGCGACCGTAAGCAACGGCGCGATCAAGGTCGCAAGGAAATCCGAGCAGACACTGGCCGATGAGTTGGGATGGCGGCATGGGATTCTCACATTCCGCTATATGACGCTCGCGCAGGCCGCCGACGAACTCAATCGCTATAACCGCACCCAGATCGTGATCACCGATCCGCATGTGGCGAAGCTGACGATTTATGGCGCGTTCACCGCCAATGACGCCGCGGCGTTCGCCGATGCCGTGCAGACGGATTTCAAACTTCATGTCGAGAACCTGCGCGACCGGATCGTTCTGGCGCGCTGAATAGATTGTGCCGCCGCATGTGGCGGGCCGGAGGAGGGGGAATGAAACGTCAATCGTGGTTTCAGCGTCATGTGGGATTTGTAATCATTGCCGCGAGCCTGGCATCGGCCGCGCAAGCGGAGACCTTCAACATTCCTGCAGGCGGCCTCTCAGCGGCGCTCGACACCTATATGCACCAGACGGGCGTCTCGCTCATCATTTCGGGCGAAGAAGTGAAATCGGTGCATAGCCAGGGCGCTCACGGCGATTTCTCCGCCGAAGCGGCACTCACGCATATCCTGAACGGAACCGGCTTCTATGTGCGCAAGCGGCCATCGGGTGCGCTTGTGATCGTACAGGACGCGCCATCTTCATCCGATATTTCGACGCCCGTTCATGTGGCAGCGGCGCCGTCGCCGACGGCACAGAGCGCATCGCTTGAAACCGTAACGGTCACATCGTCGAAAATCGGCGGCGACGTGCAGAACATTCCGATTTCGATTACGGCGCTGTCGCAGGAGCAATTAACGGCGACGCAAACGGCAGGCGGACCCGACCTCATCAAACAGGTTCCGAACATGACGTTCACGAAAACCAATTTCAGCGGCTACAGCATTCAGTTGCGAGGTATCGGCACGCAGGCGATCTCGGTGACGACCGATCCGGCGGTTGCAGTCGCTTTCAACGACATTCCGTTCATTCGCAACCACTTCTTCGAGCAGGAATTCTACGATGTTTCACAGGTCGAAGTTCTGCGCGGGCCGCAAGGTACGCTTTACGGCCGCAATGCGACCGCCGGCGTCGTCAATCTCATCTCCGCCAAACCGAGCGATCAATTCGAGGCAATGGCCTCGCTCGAAATCGGTAATTACGGCGAGCGCCGCCCGGAAGGCATGATCAACATTCCGATCGTCGATGACCGCCTCGATATTCGCATTGCAGGCGAATGGACGAAACGGCAGGGCTATTCGTTCAACGAGCTTACCAACCAGCGCATCGATGGCCGCGATCTATGGTCAGGCCGCGTCACCATAGGCTGGAAGCCTTGGGAGAACATCCAAACCTATCTCGTCTGGGAACATTTCTCCGAGGACGACGACCGGATCAGAAGTTCAAAACAGCTTTGCAAAACCGACAAAGTTCCGGCAGCGGTGGATGGCGTGCCTGTTCCTCCCATCGGCTCCGACACCGAGGCCGGCGGCGCGTTCGATCCGGCAAGTTATTTGAGTCAAGGTTGCAGGCAAACCTCGCTTTACTCGACTGATGCATTCGAAGTGCCGGACGGCTTTTCGCTGCCCTATGTCAAGGCTGCCAAGCTTTATAACGAAATTGTTCCGACACTCGACCCCTACGCAAGCACGGTGCAGTCGACGAATCTACGCGTGATCGAAACGACGCAGAACCCTCGCTATCAGGCAAAAAACGATGTCGTCGAATTCAACGCCGATTATGCGTTTGTGCCTTCGCTGACCTTCTCGTCGCAAACTGGATTCAATCACGATTTTCTGTGGTCTACCGAAGATTACAATCGCTTCAACAGTTCGCCGGGTCTTTTCATTCCCAGTTCTGTGAATTTCAATCCGCGAGACGAAGTCGATGATAACGGCGTGTTTTGCGACCCGCAGGTGGGCTGTGCGAACAGGCTTGTCGCGACGGACCTTTCTGACGAACATTCCTGGCAATTGAGTCAAGAATTCCGGCTCACGACCAATTTTTCGGGCCCCTTCAATTTCAGTTTCGGCGGCAATTATCTGCACTACGAAACGGAGGAGAATTACTACGTCTTCATCAATGCTCTTACGATGTATACGATACATTCGTTCTTCACGAACAATCCAAAATGGATTCCGGGCGTTTCGGACAATCATGAATGTCTTTTCTATCCTACCATCGGGCCTGCCGGGGGCTATGGGTACAGGCCGCTCGATCCGCGCCTCGGTTGGAGCGAGCCATCATTCGATCAATGCAATTACATCGATCCCAATCCGATCGATAAGGTGAACAACGAAGGCCACAATTATTTTCTGAGCCAGAATCCGTACACGCTGAATTCCTACGCCGCGTTCGGAGAAACATATTATAATGTGTTGCCGGACGTGAAAGTCACGGCGGGTCTTCGCTGGACGGAGGATCGCAAGCACTTCACGGATATTCCGAGCGAATTGCTGACGGATGGCTGGGGTTATTTCGTCACCGGCGTGGTCAATCAACAATGGGATCAGTTCACGGGGCGCACCGCCGTCAACTGGACGCCGAAGCTCAATTTCACCGATCAAACGCTTGTCTATGGCTCTTATGCGCACGGATATAAAGCAGGTGGCGCCAATCCGCCGGGCGCGGCCTTGCTGACGACGGGTGGCAGCACTACGGGCACGATCTTCTTCCCCGATCATCCGCTGACCTTCAAACCGGAATTCATTGACGCGCTCGAACTCGGTTCCAAGAACACGCTGCTCGACGGCGCGCTCACGCTCAACGGCGACCTGTTCTATTATAATTATGAGAATTATCAGATTTCAGAAATCGTGGATCGTACCGCGATCAATCTGAACTTCGATGCGCATGTCAAAGGCGCTGAACTGGAGGGCACGTATGAGCCGATAGCTGGTCTGCGGTTGAATTTCGCAGGCGGATGGGAAGACACCGCGCTTGCCAAAGGCGCACAGGCTATCGATCTGATGGATCGTGCCGACACGGAGCAGCATCCGGATTGGATGGTGGTCAGACCGTATCCTACGCAGGCGTCGAATTGTATCTTCCCATCCTATGTGGTTGCAGCGATGTTGCAGCAGCCACAACAGGGAGGATTTCTGGGTAATTCGTTGAGCTATGCTTGCGGTGTCGCTTACACCACCGAGCATGATCCTTTAACCGATCTTGCCTACGTGCCGAATCCGACTGGTACTTGCGGATGTTTCGCGGGCGGCACGCCGATCCCGGCGGGCTATGTGGGCTTCGACCCCTCAACTGCGCCGAATGACGGCGAGGGGTTCGACAAAAATGTAAGCGGCAACAAATTGCCGAACGCGCCGCCCTTCACATTGTCCGCGGGCGGTCAATACACGCTGCCATTATCGTCCGACTGGGCCGGCACCGCGCGCATCGATTATTATTGGCAGGATTCATCCTGGGCGCGCGTATTCAACGACAACCCATACGATCGCCTGCGCGGCTATACCAACGTCAATCTGACGCTCATCTTCACCAACCAGAACGGCTGGCAGGTGATGCTGTTCGACAAGAACGTGTTTAACACAACCGCAATCACGGGCGATTTCCTGAACAGCGATGACAGCAATTTGACGACCAATGTGTTCCTGACCGATCCGAAATTGATCGGCATCCGTGTGACGAAGAATTGGTAAGGGGCGAATCATGAGCGAGCTTGCAAACACGCGAAATGCCGATTTTCGCAGGAGTCTTTTGACAAGCGTTTCGACGCTTGTACTTCTCTCTCTTACCGGTGCGCGAGGGGCATCAGCCGCGGATGATGACGACGGTGATCGTCCGGTTGTCTGGATTGAGTTGGGAGGGCAGCTCGAAAAACAGATGGGTCAAGGCGATGGTTTTGTGCCCGATTTCGTTGCGAGCAATCCATCGGCATCGGCCTTCAAAGGGATGGATTTCGAGTCTCAAAAAGGGAAGGATTTCAGCAACGGCTTTGAGGCAAAGCTAAGCTTCGAGCCGACGGATTCGAACTGGATTTTCTCTGCGTCGATCCTTTATGGCCGCGCGAACGGGCATAAAAATGTGCAGCACGATCTACCCGGCCAGCATCTGCATCACCAAAGCCTTTACTATACGTTCACAAAAACTCCGGGCGGATATAACCGGGAACATTTTCATTGCTGTGTAACGCTTTCATATACGCCTGACTTCCAGAACCCTTATGCCAATCTGCAGTCGAGCTTCGGTCAAACCCATACGATTGTCGATTTTCAGGCGGGCAAGGATTTTGGATTAGGCGCGTTCGGGCGCCATGGTTCTTCCATCATCAGTGCGGGCGTCCGCTTTGCGCAATTCACGTCAAGGGCCAAATCCGCAATTCAGGCCTTGCCGTCCCGCAATTTTTACAAACATTATTACCATTACTTCGGATTCACATGGTCCAGATATCGTCCATTTCCATCGCACCGTTATACGATGACGGAAAGCGATACGCGCAGTTTTCGCGGTGTTGGGCCGGCCATCTCGTGGAATGCTTCCGCGCCGATCATCGGTAATCGACAGCGTGCGGAAATCGATCTTGATTGGGGTATAAACGCGGCAGTTCTGTTCGGGCGTCAGCGCGTGGTTGGAACGCATCAGACATCAAGCGTATACGTCTTTCGCTATTATTCATCACATTCGCTTCATCCCGGAAAATTCGGCCGTTCACGCACCGTCACCGTTCCCAATCTCGGCGGCTTTGCGGGTCTATCGTTCCGTTATGCAGATGCAAAAGTCAGTTTCGGCTATCGCGGCGATTTCTTCTTCGGCGCGATGGATGCGGGCAATCAGACCCGCAAGACGGAAACCGTCGGCTTCTATGGACCGTTCGCCGCGATCAGCGTGGGTATTGGAGGCTAGCGCTTTCGCGTGATGTCCGATCATTAAAAAAGCCGTAGCCGGCCGAGCGTCGGCTGCGGCCTTATCCATATCTGTGCCGCGTCTGTTTGAAACATTATTTCGCCCGGCACGCCGCATCCGCACAAACGATCCGGCGCGGTCTGCTATAATTTTGCGGCTGCTCTTGGGGCTTGCGCGCGCCTCCTTCGTCCTAGTGATGTGGCGAAGCGCTAAGACCTTCTGGGACGCCTGCAGGGGATGGACACAAAGCCGGATCAGGGCATGTTTGCGGACGGCGATGCAGCTGCCGTCAGGCGCTGGTTTGTGCGCGAGGTGCTGCCGCTTGAAGCCGCGCTCACGCAATTCCTCCGCAGGCTCCGGCGCAACAAGGACGACGTGGACGATCTGTGCCAGGACGTCTATGTGCGCGTATGCGAGGCCGCGCTGAAGGAAATTCCGCGCTCCGCAAAATCGTTCGTCTTCACGGTCGCGCGCAATCTCGTTCTCGATGAAATGCGCCGCGAACACATCGTGCCGATTGATGCGGCGTCCGATCTCGAATTGCTCGGCATTGCCGCCGAAACGCCTGCACCGGACCAAAGCGTCATCGCGCGCGAGGAATTGCGCCTGCTGCAGGCAGCGCTTGACGATCTGCCGCCGCGCTGCCGCGAGGCCGTCGTGATGCGCAAGATCGAGGATCTTTCGCGCCGCGAAATCGCCGCGCGCATGAACATCGCGGAGAAAACCGTCAGTCGTCACATCACCGAAGGCATTTGCGCTTTGGCGGATGCGTTTTACGGCGGCCTTGCAGAGGAGCGCAGACAGGCATGAGCGTCTCCATCGAAGACAATCTCGCAGAAGCCAAGCGCATCAAATACGAAGCGGGCGTCTGGGTCGAACGACAGGATGGCCGCGCGCTTTGCGATGAGGAAAAAGCGGAATTCGAAGCATGGCTCGACGCGTCGACGGCGCATCGCGTGGCCTATTGGCGTGCGGATGCGGCATGGTCGAGCGCAAATCGTCTCAGCGCTTTGCGCGCAATCGAAACGCCGCGTGGTGAAAGCCGGTTGCGCCGTCTGTGGCCGCTTCTGACACGCGCGATTGCCGGTGCGTTTGCCGCGGCCCTGCTTGTCGGCGGCGCGGCGTATTATTTCCCCCGGGATTCCGAGCAGACTTACGCGACGGCAACGGGTGAGCATCGCGCGATCGCGCTGGAAGACGGCACGAAGATCACGCTCAACACCGACACGGTTCTTCACGCATCATTGACGCGGCGCGAGCGTCTTATAAGGCTCGATCACGGTGAAGCCTTTTTTCAAGTCAAGCACGAGACGGACCGGCCGTTCATCGTGATGGTCGCGGGGCACAAAGTCACCGATCTCGGCACAAAATTCCTTATCCGCGCGGATTCCGGTGAGCTTGAAGTGGCGCTCATGGAAGGACGCGCCCGTCTCGACACCGTCGATAGCTGGCTGCAGCAGCATTCGGCTGTGATGGTGCCCGGCGATGTGGTGATGGCGACCGGAAATTCGCTGTCGCGGGTCACGCAAACGGTGCGGGAAATGAACAATGCTCTAGGCTGGCAGCGCGGCGTAATCGTTTTCTACCGCACGCCTCTTTCGGAGGCGGCCGCGGAATTCAATCGCTACAACAAAGAAAAGATCGTCATCGCGAGCACGTCGTTGAGGGCGCTTCCGATCAACGGAACGCTCGCGGCGAACGACCCGCAGCAATTCGCGCGCGTCCTGCGTAATCTGTTCAACATACAGGCGCAAACGCGGGGCGAGGAGATCGTCATCTCGCGTTGAGACGGCAAGCAATAAAGCTCGGCATTCGAGAATTGAGGGGAAACATTATGAAATTCAAATTATCGGCCGCGACGGTTCTCGCCGGATTGTGCGCGATCGCGATGGCGCGCGCGGCGGTCTTCAATGTGCCGGGGGGCGATCTCGAGGCCGCGCTCAATGCCTTCACGGCGCAATCCAGCATTCAGCTTGTCGTTTCAAGCGACGCCATAAAAGGCGTGAAAACCCATGGCACGAAGGGGAATCTTTCGCCGGACACCGCGCTTGTGCGCATTCTCGCGGGAACGGGCTTCACGTCCATGCGCGATCCGAACGGCGCGATCACGATCGTGCGCAGAGAGGAAAGATCGGACGTCTCCCCCGCCGTAAATATTGCCGCCGCACCTGCCCCGACAGTTTCGAACTCGGGGCTTGAAACGGTGACAGTCACGTCGTCGAAGATCGGCGGCGATGTGCAGAACATTCCGATCTCGATCACGGCGCTGAGCCAGGAACAATTGACTGCGACGCAAACGACCGGTGGGCCCGATCTCATCAAACAAGTTCCGAACATGACGTTCACGAAAACCAATTTCAGCGGTTACAGCATTCAATTGCGCGGCATCGGCACGCAGGCGATCTCGGTGACGACCGACCCTGCCGTTGCCGTCGCCTTCAACGACATGCCGTTCATTCGCAATCACTTCTTCGAACAGGAATTCTACGATGTGAGCCAGGTCGAAGTGTTGCGCGGGCCGCAAGGCACGCTTTACGGCCGCAACGCGACAGCCGGCGTCGTCAATCTCGTCTCCGCAAAACCGAGCGATCAATTCGAGGCGCTCGCGTCCGTCGATATCGGCAATTACCAGAACCGCCGCCTCGAAGGCATGCTCAATATTCCGCTCGTCGATGATCGCGTCGATGTGCGCATCGCGGGCGAATGGACGAAACGGCAAGGATATTCGTTCAACGAGACGGACGGTCAACGCATCGATGGGCGCGATCTATGGTCCGGACGCGTTACGATCGGCGCGAAGCCGGTCGATCATCTGCAGATGTATCTCGTCTGGGAGCATTTCTCGGAAGATGACAATCGCCTCAGAAGCGCGAAACAGCTCTGCGAAACCGATTACGGTCCCGGCGAAGTGGATGGTGTTCCGAAGCCCATAGGCGCTGGCTACTCCGTGGCGGGCGATTATTTCAGTCAGGGTTGCAAGCCGACGTCTCTTTATGCACCAACGGCCTTCGAAGCGCCGCTCGGCTATTCGTTGCCTTATATTTTGGGAATACAGGATATCGGACACGCCAACTCTATCGATCCCTATGCCAGCGAGACCCAATCGCACAATCTGCGCGTCATCGAATCCGGCATCAATCCGATCTATAGCGCGAAGAACGATGTCGTAGAATTGAATGCGGATTACACGCTGACGCCGGCACTGACCTTCACATCGCAAACCGGGTTCGGCCACGACTTTCTCTATTCAGCCGAGGACTACAATAGGTTTGGCGCAGCGCCGGGGTTGTTTCTGAACACCGATGCGCAGGAAGGCATCACCAACGGCGTTTTCTGCGACCCGCAATTGGGCTTATCGTGGAGGATCTCTCGCAGGAACATGCGTGGCAGTTGAGTCAGGAGTTCCGGCTTTCATCGAATTTCTCCGGACCGCTCAATTTCAGCGTCGGCGGCAATTATCTGCATTACGAGACGGAAGAGAATTATTACGTCTTCAGCAATGTTTTCACGATCATCACGAATGGTTGCGCGTCCGGCCCGATGTGCAACGGGCTCGGGCTGCCGCCTTCGACATGGCTCCCCGGTGTCTATGACAATGCGTGGGAGTTGGCTTATGGCTTCCAGTTCAACGATCCCAAGCAGCCCGCGAATATCAGCGGCGGTTACATCGATCCCAATCCGCTGTCCCATCTCAACAATGACGGGCACAATTATTTCTTGAGTCAGAATCCCTATGTGCTGAACTCCTACGCGACGTTCGGTGAGGCGAATTACGCGCTTTTGCCTGATTTGAAACTGACCGGCGGGCTGCGCTGGACGGAAGACCAGAAGCATTTCAGCGACATTCCAAGCTGGCTTGTCGATAGCGGCTGGGGCTATCCCGTCTCCGGCGTGGTCAATCAGCAATGGGATCAGATCACGGGGCGCGCGGTGGCGAATTGGACGCCGAAGCTCGATTTCACGGACCAAACGCTCATCTACGGTTCCTATTCGCATGGTTACAAAGCCGGCGGCGCAAATCCGCCTGGCGCCGTTTTTTCCTCGACATATCAACCGGAGACGACTGGCAGTAATCCTCTTGGCAGCGTGAATGTACAGCCCGTGCACCCGCTGACTTTCAAGCCCGAATTCATCGATGCGTTCGAGGTGGGCACGAAGAACACGCTTCTTGACGGCTCACTCACGATCAACGGCGATCTCTTCTACTATAATTATGAGAATTATCAGGTTTCGCAGATCGTCGATCGCACCGCGATCAATCTGAATTTCGATGCGCATGCGAAAGGCGCGGAATTGGAAGCGACATGGGAGCCGCTGCCCGGCTTGCGCTTCAATTTCGCGGGCGGCTGGGAAGATACGGCCATTGCCAAAGGGCAATATGCCATCGATCTGATAGACCGCACGGCGGGCGATCCCAATTGGTTTGTCGTCAAACCTTTCGTCAACGAAGCATCGAATTGCATTTTTCCAACCTATGTTGCGAAATGGATAAACGGTGGTACGCCTATCATTGGCGCATCCGTCGCAAGTTATTGCGCGCTCGCCTATGATTTGCACCTCGATCCGCTCACGCAATTGCCATACAAGGCCGATCCCACCATTGCGGAAAACGGGAATGTTCCGCCGCCCGGCTATATAGGATTCGATCCGACAACGGCGCCGAACGATGGCGAGGGTATCGCCAAGAATCTCGGCGGCAATAGCCTGCCCAACGCGCCGCCATACACGGTCTCCTTCGGCGCGCAATACACGACACCGCTGACGACGGATTGGGCGGGCACGCTGCGTGGCGATTTCTATTGGCAGGATGCGTCGTGGTGGCGCGTGTTCAACGATCTTTCGTATGATCGTTTGCACGGATACGACAACCTCAATCTGACGCTCATCTTCACGAACCAATCCGGCTGGCAGGTGATGTTCTATGACAAGAACGTCTTCAATACGACGGCCATTACCGGCGCGTTCCTCAACAGTGATGACAGCGGGCTTACGACGAATGTGTTCCTGACCGATCCGAAATTGATCGGCATCCGCGTCACGAAGAATTGGTAAGGGGGAAGCGATGAGCGAATTGATCAACAACAGGAAGCGCGAGAATTTCCGCCGTAACCTTCTGGCCAATGCCTCGCTGTTTGCGCTGCTCGGTTATTTCGGCGTTTCACAAGCCGCCGCGGATGAAGAGACGCCGCCGCCTTTATGGATCGAACTCGGCGGCCAGGCGGAGCAGATGGACAATGCGACATCCTTGTTTGCTCCGTCCTTTCTCGATCAGACCCCTGCTGTTGACCGCGCGCCGATGGTCGGTGCTCAAAAGTCGCCGAAATTCAGCATCGGCGGCGAGGGCAAGATTTCGTTTGCGCCTGAGGATACAAATTGGGTTTTCTCGGCGTCGTTCGTCTATGGACGCTCCACAGGCGCGAAACACGATCATCAGCAGACGCCGATACCGTATGTGAAACGCTATTTCGGGACGCAGATAATCGCGCAACCCGGAAATGAGATCTTTGGCGACGGCCAGACGGAATTCAGAGAATCACATCTCGTCGTCGATTTCCAGGCGGGCAAGGATGTGGGCCTTGGCTTGTTCGGATCTGGGGGAAAATCTGTCGTAAGTGCCGGCGTACGGTTTGCGCAATTCACGTCGCGCTCGACCATATCGCTGCACGCGCGGCCGCATTATACGATAGGCGCAGCCTATTCGGGCCATAAATATCTTACTTATCAGCACGCAAGTTACGGCTATAGAACAGTCAATCGCTTCCGGCATACATACACAGCGTTGTTGCGCGGCACGCGCAATACGCGTGCCCTAGGTCCATCAATCTCGTGGAACGCTTCGGTTCCCATCGTGGGTAACGGTCGGGACATGACGCTGACGATGGATTGGGGTGCGATGGGCGCGATTCTTTTTGGCCGCCAAAAGGTTCATATACAGCATCAGACTTCCAGTCACTATTTCAAGAAGTCAGGTCGTCGTTTCAAATATCCGTATTCGCACTACACCACGAAGCGCACCCAACACGGCCCCTACGATCATGAACGTTCGCGAACCGTCACGATCCCCAATGTCGGCGGGTTTGCGGGCGTGTCGTTGAAGTTCACGGACGTAAAATTCAGTGTCGGCTATCGCGCGGATTTCTTTTTTCATGCCGTCGACAGCGGCATCGATGCGCCGCGCGAGTCCAACCAGAATTTCTACGGCCCGTTTGCGACGATCAGCATTGGAATAGGAGGATAAGGCCATCTCGCGGCCGCTCCTGGGAGTGGCTGTGCGAGCCCGGGCGCGCGGATAGCCGAGAAGTAGAAGCGCAATACGCAACATCCATACGCTTGGAGCGCAACAATCTTGCGGTTCGGGCGATCCCGCCAAATTTACTTCGATCGCGACTAGGAAAGTCATTTCCGGCTTGCGTTTATATAATTGGCTGCCGGGAGTCTGATCCCGCGAAAGCCGATGGCGGGAATGAGCGAAACGACCGAAATCCATTCCGGGCAGGCTGGCCTTACAGCGGGCGAGGGCGCCATCGCGCGCAATCTGGAGCATTGGTTTGTCGATGAAGTCTTGCCGCTGGAAGCCTCGCTCATGCAATTCCTGCGGCGTAGCGGGCGCAGCGCCGCGGAGATTTTGGATCTTCGGCAGGAAATCTATTTACGGATCTGTCAAAGCGCCAGGCAGCAGATTCCGCATCCTGTGAAGCCGTTCATGCTTTCGATTGCGCGCAATTTGTTGATCGATCAGATGCGAAGGGATCATGTCATTCTCATAGATGCCGTCACCGAACTCGATGCCCTGAACCTTGCAACGGATCAGCCGGGGCCTGATCGCGTGGCGATCGCGCGTGACGAACTGAGGAAATTGCGTGTCGTGCTGGAGGATCTGCCGCCACGGGCGCGCGAAGTCGTCATGTTGCGCAGGCTGGATGGCCTTTCTCGCCGTGAGATCGCCGCGCGCATGGGCATTGCGGAGAAAACGGTCTCTGAGCATCTCACGGTCGGCGTGCGCGCTTTGGCCAATCTGCTTTACAGCGAGTTCGAAATTGCGCGGGGGCCTAAATGAACGCGCAGGAGCAAATCGGCTTCGGCAGCGCCGAGGACATCGAGAAACAAGCGGCTCTATGGATCGACCGGCAAGATCGGCCGGATTGGAACGCGGAAGATCAATCGCAATTGGAAGCGTGGCTCTCGCAATCCCTGTCGCACAGCATCGCGTTCTGGCGATTGAACGCGGCGTGGAGGCGTGCGGAACGGCTCGCTGCTTTGCGTCCGGATACAAATCCTCCGGAGAAGAAAAAATTCGGTCTCGTTTGGGCCAGGACCGCGGCAGTTTTGACGCTTGTCGTATTGCTGGGCGCGGGCGCTTTCTATGTACTGCAGCCACAGCAAAAGATTTATTCGACGCCACTGGGCGGGCGCCAGACATTGACGCTCGCGGACGGTTCATCGGTCGATATGAACACCGATACGACGCTGCGCATTTCCACCAACGCAGCTGAGAGAAAAGTCTGGCTCGACAAGGGCGAAGCGTTTTTCCGCATCAAGCATGATTCATCCCGGCCATTCACGATCATTGCCGCGAGCCAGCGCATCACCGATTTGGGAACAGCGTTCTTTGTCCGGCGCGAAGATGCGCGCATCAGAATTTCACTCGTGGAAGGTAGCGCACGCGTCGAAGCGGCCGATGCGAATACGCGGCCTGTCGTTCTGAAACCCGGCGATGTGGCAATGGCGACGCCCCATTCGATCGCGATATCGAGAGCATCCTTGGTCGCGTTGAACAATGAGCTTGGTTGGCGGCGTGGCGTTCTTGTCTTCTACGATACGCCGCTCGCCGAGGCTGCGTTGCAATTCGATCGTTATAGCGCGCAGAAAATCGTCGTTGTGGGAACGGCGGCTGCCATCAAGATAGGCGGCACATTCCCTTCGGATGATCCGGTCGCGTTCGCGGCCATCGCGAAACGTATCCTGCATGTCCAGGTCAATGCATTGGGCAAACAGATCGTCATCTCGCGCTGACAGGCGCGAGATGGAACGTAAGAATTGCCGGGAGGGGAATGTGAGAATTATTAATTATGTGCAGATGTGCCTTGCCGCTGCCTGTGTCGTGGCATTCGGCTCTTTGGCGGACGCTACGGTTTTCAACATCCCTCCGGGTGATTTGCAGGCGGCGCTTGACGCCTATGCGAACCAGTCCGGCATCGCGCTGATCGTTTCATCCGATGAGGTCCACGGTGTTCACACCAATGGCGTGAAAGGCGATCTGCCGGCGGCGACGGCTCTTTCGCGCATGCTGAACGGAACCGGATTCAGCGTGTTCAAATATTCGACCGGCGCTTTGGGGATCGAAAGGCAGAAGGAGTCCGCCAATCGCGCGGAAAGAACGATCGAACTGGCGGGTGCGCCGGCCGCTTCGGGGGCATCGCTGGAAACCGTGACGGTCACATCCTCGAAAATCGGCGGCGATGTACAGAACATTCCGATTTCGATCACGGCGTTGTCGCAGGAGCAATTGACCGCGACGCAAACAACGGGCGGGCCTGATCTTATCAAACAGGTCCCGAACATGACCTTCACGAAGACGAATTTTTCCGGTTATTCGATCCAGCTGCGCGGTATTGGCACGCAAGCGATCTCGGTGACGACTGACCCCGCGGTTGCCGTCGCGTTCAACGATATTCCTTTCATTCGCAATCACTTCTTCGAACAGGAATTCTACGACGTGTCCTCTGTTGAGGTCGCTCGCGGGCCGCAAGGCACATTGTATGGCCGCAACGCGACGGCAGGCGTCGTCAATCTCATCTCCGCAAAACCCAGCGATCAATTCGAGGCGATGGCATCGGTCGATGTCGGCAATTATCAGAATCGCCGCCTTGAAGGCATGATCAATATCCCAATAGTCGATGATCGCGTTGATTTGCGCTTTGCAGGCGAATGGACCAAGCGCAACGGCTACAGCTTCAATGCGATCACCAACGCTCCCATCGATGGTCGCGATCTGTGGTCCGGCCGCATGACCCTTGCCTTCAAGCCGACGGAGAAATTGCAGGCGTATCTTGTTTGGGAGCATTTCTCCGAAGACGACGACCGCATGCGCAGTGCCAAGCAGCTTTGTAAAACGCAGCAACCGCCCACATCGATCAACGGCGTGGCAGTCCCACCAGGTACTTCGAATCTTTATGTAGGCTATCACTATGAGTTTGACGGCGACTATTTGAGTCAAGGTTGCCAGGCGACGTCGCTTTACTCGTCCGACGCATTCGAAGTGCCATATGGATTTTCGTTACCATATGTGCTTGCGATGGGTGTCGCGGGCGTCGCCAATAATTCCATTGATCCCTACGCAAGCACGACGCAGTCGAAAAACCTTCGCGTGATCGAATCCACCATAAATCCGCACTATCGAGCAAAGAACGACACGCTCGAACTCAACGCCGATTATTCCATTACGCCAATGCTCAATTTCACTTCGCAGACCGGATACAATCAGGATTTCTTATGGTCTGCAGAAGACTACAATCGCTTCGACACGTCCCCGGGCATTTTTGTCAATCAGTTTAGCTGCTGCAAATACTATTTTTCCAATGATCCCGCTGCCGGAACAAACGGCATTCCATCGAACGCGCAAGTATTTTGCGACCCGCAGCTGGGTTGTAGCGACCGGCTCGTGGCCGAAGATTTGTCAGATGAGCGTGCCTGGCAATTGAGCCAGGAGTTCCGGGTGACATCCGATTTCAACGGTCCGTTCAATTTCAGCGCCGGCGGCAACTTTCTTCACTATGAGACGGAGGAGAATTATTACGTTTTCATCAACGCACTTACGGCTTATGCAGCTGCTTTCGGCACCAATTCCACTCCCGACAACAGCAATTGTTTGCAGAGTGAGCCCGGCACGCTAGCAGGTTACCAAAATCCCAATCCTATCAGGGGCGGCGGCGAACCGACGTATACATGCAGTTACATCGATCAAAATCCAATCTCCCGTCTCAACAACTACGGTCATAATTATTTTTTGAGCCAGAATCCCTACACACTCAATTCTTACGCCGGGTTCGGTGAGGTTTATTATAATATCGCCCGGGATCTGAAGCTGACGGGCGGCCTGCGCTGGACGGAAGATCGGAAACATTTCATCGATATTCCAAGCGAGGTCATCACGCAAGGATACGGCTATCCAGTTGCGGGTGTGGTCGATCAGCAATGGGAAGAACTCACGGGCCGCGCCGTCGTGAATTGGACGCCCAAACTCGATTTCACAGATCAGACGCTTGTCTATGGTTCTTATTCCCGCGGCTACAAAGCGGGTGGCGCCAATCCGCCCGGCGCAGTGCTTCTCCTGCTCGGCGATGACAGCGGTCAAGTGGGAGAGCCCATTCATCCGCTGACGTTCAAACCTGAATTCATCGACGCGTTCGAACTGGGTTCCAAGAACACTTTGTTCGACGGCGCGCTGACGCTGAACGGCGATGTCTTCTATTACGATTACAAGAAATATCAGATTTCGGAAATCGTGGACCGTACCTCGATCAATCTGAATTTCGACGCCACGGTAAAAGGTGCCGAACTTGAAGCTGCGTGGGAGCCAGAGCCGGGTCTGCGTTTCAATTTCGCGGGCGGATACGAGGATACGAGAATTGCGAACGGCCAAAGCGCCATCGATCTGATCGACCGCACGGCGAATACGCCTGGCTGGATGGTTGTCAAGCCGTTCCCGACGCAAGCATCAAACTGCATTCTGCCAATCTATGTAGTTCAGGCGATACTTGAAGCTCAGGCGGTTATAGGAGATGCGGCCGAAGCAGGACTGGCCTGCGAAACCGCCTACGCAGAGCATCTCGATCCTGGAACGCTGGAACCTTATACGGCCAACCCCAGCGGAACTGGCGGCGTAGGTTTTCCAGCTTGTGTTTTCACCAGCTGCACCTTCCCAATTCCAAATGGTTATCCCGGCTTCGATCCCACGCAGCCTGCCATCAACGATGGTGAAGGTTTTGCCAAGAATCTGGGCGGCAACAAGCTTCCCAATGCGCCGCCCTTCACTGTTTCGTTCGGCGCGCAGTACACGCTGCCGCTCACGACAGATTGGGCCGGCACGCTGCGGGGCGATTATTACTGGCAGGACTATTCCTGGGCGCGCGTGTTTAACGACAATCCGTATGACCGTCTGCGCGGATACACGAACGTCAATCTGACACTGATCTTCACCAATCAGAATGGCTGGCAGGTGATGCTTTACGACAAGAACGTCTTCAATGAGACGGCCATCACCGGCGATTTCCTGAACAGCGACGACAGCGGCCTCACGACGAACGTGTTTCTGACCGATCCGAAGTTGATCGGCATTCGCGTCACGAAGAATTGGTAGGGGAAACCATGAGCGAGTTACTGACCAAGCAGAATGGCGGAAGAAATTTCCAATGGCAATTGCTGGCTACTGCCTCGGTGCTGGCGCTTCTCCCGTTTTTGAGCGGGCATAGTGCGAAAGCTGCGGACGAAGATGCAGATCGTCCCACAATCTGGATCGAACTCGGCGGCCAATTGGAACGCTCAGAAGGGCACGGAGAGCCTTTCGTGCCCGGATTCGTTGCAGCCAACCAGAATTCTCCTGTGCTAAAGCCGGCGTCGCCGCTGCAAGCGCAGAATCCGCCGCCGTTTAGTTTCGCTGAGGATGCCAAGATTTCGTTCCAACCAGAAGCCTCCGATTGGGTTTTATCCGCAGCCGCGCGTATCGGGCGATCCACCAACTTTAAACATGTCGATCACCAAACGAATAAGATTCGATACGAAAAATACGTCGGAGGTAATCCCACTCATAGTCCCAACAATATCGAGACTGTCGCGGATTTCGCCGATACCCAATCACACCGTAGGGAAAGTTACGGCATACTCGACTTTTCCGTGGGTAAGGATATTGGTTTGGGTCGGTTAGGCAGCAGCACATCGTCCGTCTTAAGCTTCGGCGTGCGATTTGCGCAGTTCTCATCCGCCGCAACGTTTGATGTCAGGGCTCGCCCGGATTTGAAATTTAAGGAAATATCATTTCCCGCATATCACATCACCTTTCGTCCTCCTTACTTTCATACTTATCACGCCACAGGCCAGTCGTCGCGCGGCTTTCGCGGTATAGGGCCGACACTTTCATGGGACGGTTCAGCGTCTATTTTGGGCGATCCGCAAGACGGTGAAGTGACAATTGATTGGGGCGCCAACGGAGCGGTATTATTCGGTAAGCAAAAAGCACATGTGCGACATCACGAATCGGCGCATTATCTGGCTCCTCAGAGCAATTATTATTCTACAGCCTATCCGGCTGGCTCGGGCGGTCACGATACGGATCGATCTATTGTCGTACCCAATGCCGGAGGTTTTGCAGGGTTGACGTTCCGACTTCAGAATTTCAAGGTCAGTGCAGGTTATCGCGCCGATCTGTTCTTCAACGCGATGGATGGCGGGATCGATACACGCAAAAGCGAGAGTGTTGGATTCTATGGGCCGTTTGCGACAGTCAGCGTCGGACTCGGAGGATAAGCCGAATGGCGAATCCTTTTAGATGAAAAAGGGCTGCGGCGGGCCTTTCATTCGCCAATCCGCTTATCCATCGATCTGGCGCTGTCGCGTATCCTCGCGCGCGCAAATCCTCGAATGTTTGTTTCTATGGCCTGCTTGCCATAGCCAGCATAGGGCTGGGAGGATGGAGCGCACTCAACCCGGCCAGCACTAACGCGTTATGGCCCGATCTCTAGCTGGCTGGATGCCAAGACATTGCTGAAGTTTTAGGCTCTCGGCCGACACTTCGCGCAACATCGGAATAGTCTGGCCGCCCTAATACATCCTAAAATTGCGAAACAATATCACAACCGTCGGCCAAATCGGCCGCTTAACTTTGTGCCTCCCGCGTGTCCTTATAGATGAGGGCCACTTTCTAACCCCTCGCTGTGCGAGGGACGGCAGTGATGGTCGACAGGCTGGACATCAATCGCGAAGGCACATGCGTGGCGCCCGAAGATGTGCCCGAC
>Ga0210396_10001388_pt1 | contig 26546 bp, 25 predicted proteins | sample IncBWH17OmetaG_FD_155466 | JGI IMG/M metagenome (GOLD analysis project Ga0210396, IMG submission 155466) | Forest soil microbial communities from Barre Woods Harvard Forest LTER site, Petersham, Massachusetts, United States - Inc-BW-H-17-O ... | reverse complement strand
ATAAATAACGTATGTTCCCGGGTCGATTATATATTGGTGGGTGGGGTCATCCCAACGCCGGAGGTTTTGCAGATTGATGGGGATCGTGACGCTTTGCGCTTGGCCTGACTGGATCCAGCAGCGTTGGAACCCGACTAACTTCTGTTTCGGCTCAGTAGAAGGCGAGGGACAGAGTGAACTGGGCGTGGCATAGAGCTCAACGATTTCTCCGCCGGCCCGTTGACTGGTGTTTGTAACAGTGACACTGACGTTAACAAAATTTTCCGGGTCCTCTGATAGATAGGTGCTCTTAGGGATTCGGCGTGTCGACGAGCCCTTCCCAATCGAGATGTTCGGGTCATATTTGAAAGTGCTGTAGCTGAGCCCGAAGCCGAAAGCGTATTCCGGTGTACCTGTAAAATAGCGATAAGTGCGCCCTTCGCTCGCGATGAACACCGGGGTCGTCGCGGTGGCCGGAAGCGCAGGGTGAGCTGACATCGCATAGTCTGTAAAATCAGGTAAATCACTATCCGAGGCGTAGAACGTAATCGGGTAGTTTCGCGGAGGGATTCACATCCCCGGCTAAGATCTCTGCGAGCGCAGTACCGCCCTGAGGGCCGCAATACCAAGCCTGGATAATCGCGTCCGCTTGCGTGGTATCAATGGCCAGGCCGCCACCGCTGGTCAAAACCACGATTAGCGGTTTAAGAGCGCTGTCGCATGCGGCTTTGATCGCTACCAGCAACTCTTGCTCTGCCGACGGCAGGCGAGACAGATATTCCAATGATTGGAACAAATCAAGTATGGATAACACTATTTCTATAGAAAATTTGGCTTTTACGCTTTCGAACTTGCAGAATATTCCAACAATTGGAATGAACTCTTGAATAATTGATTGCCCCAACTGCCTCAACCTTAGGCGACTACAACCGCTCCGATCCTTACATCTCATCCGAGCCATGGTAGAGATTCGCGGTCTGGAAGCGGAATTTGCGATTCTAATCGGCCACGATAATGTTCCGCCTCCTGGCCGAGGAAAGGATGCACAACCCGGTTTCGCGACGAACAATCTTGCGCCTGCTAAGCGGCTCTGCCGCACTCGCGCTGTTCGCCTGACCGATTGCCGCTGCGATGCGAGATCACGGGTGCTGAGATCAAATCGGCTCGCTTGGTGGCAGCGCACTGGAGCTTCCCCGGTAGGGATGAGCTCTGCTCATCCGAAATTGTTCAGCACACGTGTTAGTGCTCCAGTCCTCACGGAATGAGTGGGAACTCATCCCTACCGATGTCCCGGCAACTTGGAGTTATTTGCCATACCGATCGTGGGCATGACATCTTTCCGGAGATGCTGCATTTTAGCGACCCTGACTTACGGTTCCTGGTCGAGACTGTGGTTACCGAGCGGCGGGACTACGATCAGATCGTCAATCTGATCCGCGGTAAGGATGATCTGATCGAACCGATGTTGCAGGATCCGAAGTTGGTTCGGCGGCTCTTTGAAGAGGAAGCAGGTCTGGTCCGCGTTTCCCCTTATTTTCTGTTTACTGTGCTTTTGCTCCAAGTCAGGCGTGATCTGGAAGCGACGGCTTACATTCTGGAAGTGGACTTCAAAGGGAAGCGGATTCCGGTCTTTCAAGCTCAGTCGGTAACGGATCTGCTGGGTCGCGTGGTGATCCGCGATTACCTCGCCGATATGCTGGCATCTTTTACTCGGACTAATAGCGGGGTCATTTACTGGAGAGAACGCGGCGCTTGGCACAAACGGCGATTCAGCGACCTTGATATCGATGACATGGTCGACCTTGCCCGCATTATTGATCCGGAGATGCGGCCGGCACTGTATAAACGAATCGCGGATTTCGCCTTATTCCTGAGCGGTATTTTTCCGGATCATCTCGCGGTGTTTGCGGCGCGTCATCAATCGAGGTTCTCGGCCAAACGATCCTTGAAAGATTACGAGCAGCAGGGAAGCCGGTTCTTTCGGGTTGCGGCGCAAGAAGCCGATCAAATCCGGTGGCGACCCGCCATGGGAACGTTGGCGGAAAAGTTTACCTTGGCGCGCTGGGCGTTAAACACGCTCAGCGATCGCTACCTCAAAGCTCAACGTGAACAATATTTCCAGTCGCCGAACTGGGAGACTTGATCGCAAAAATCAATCCGGCATATTCGCGAAGTTCCCATCTCAAAACGGTTTACAAAAAGCTGTGGCGGTGAGACTCTCGAAAGGCTTTTGGTAGAATGTACGAATCGATCATATCGGCTTGTAAGGTAATGGATACCTTAGGGCTGCCTCGGGCGGTGGCGGATTTTGGTTCCGATCGTTTTATTTTCGCAAACAGCGCGTTTTTGCGGGTTGCCGGTATCAAGGAGGAGATGCTTCCCAGCCTGACTCTTTCCACGATAGTCACGATTCATGTCGGGTCCGTAGCCTGGAACACCGGTCAACTAATCCCGATTTCGGTCGAGTCGTACGATGAAGGCTTCATTATTAGAGGACATGCCGTCTTCGCTGAGAACGGCCTAATCTATTTGATGGTCCCCCTGTTTGGCGATCCGAGCGCGGATTTCGAATTGGGCAGATCAGTAGGGAAAGAACAGGAGCGTCAACGGCTGTCGCGCTATGTTTACGAACGTTTGGTGCCGGAGTTGAAGACCGCTATCTCGTCGATTCAAGCAGCTCGCCGCCATTTGCACAGTGAACAGGAAGAGTCCGAGGCGGAGTTTGAAAAGATCGCCCAGGATCTCAATGGCCTGCTCCAAGCGACACGCGCAGAGCTCCTACAAGAGCCGGAGCAACCAGTCACGATCGAGTTAGCCTAGCTGCTTGTCAGACCGAAGTTTTCCCTGTCCGTTTCAAGCGTTGGTCAACCGGGAGCCGTGTTCCCGGAGACAATTATCCGCGTCTATCTGCGTTCATCCGCGGTTGCCTTGCCTGTCCGTGCGCGGGTATCGCGGCTATTTTAGTACCGGTTGATTCCAGCCTCGTCCCCAATCACCGAGAGCTTCCCAACCTGAATCAGTCACTATGACCGTATCCTCCAGCTTCACGAAGCCGACGTCGGGATGTTTCAAAGAGGTTTCAATCGACAGAACCATCCCGGTTTCAAGCGCTCGTTTGGCGTGTTTGTCGGGATAAGGAATGGGCCCGGTAGCGGTCAGTCGAGGAGCTTCGTGCGGGATCAATCCCATACCGTGGGCAACGAAATGCATATCTGCGCGATGGGGACATGCCTCCAATGCTTTCAGGGTGGAGTCGTAGATGGTGCCGCCGAGAGCGCCGGCTTTGATGGGGGTTCGTGCCGCAGTCTGAACCGAATTAACTTCGTCCAACAATTCTTTCATCAGAGCGGTGGGCTCTCCTAGCACTCCCATTCTGGCCATATCCGCCAGATAACCGTGCCATTGACCACCGGTGTCAATCGAGATGATCTCGCCGTTCCCAATCCTTCGGCTGGAGGGTCCTCGGCCGAAGGTTGGACCCGTAGCAATCAAGGTAAAACCGTAATCGAGACCTCTGGACGTTTCTTCCATTCGCAGATGTTCGACAATGTCGGTTTCTATCATCCCTTCCCGCAACCAATGAAACGTGGCTACCATGGAGTCCACAATGGCGGCAGCCGCTTTTCGTAACTGGTCGAGTTCTTCGGGAGTCTTAGCCGCTCGCAGTTCCTCCAGAACTTCTGTGCTATCTACAAAAGTTGCGCCGGGTAGTTGAGCTCTCAATGTCTCCCAGGCGTTGGCGGTCCAGAACTCGAGTTCCAGACCGATCTTAGGAGCGGTTATTCCGAGCGATCTTACGTATTGAGCAGCAATTCGCGCCGCCTCGGCTGAAGTCCAAGCTTCGGTTGAAATCCGCTGTGGCCAGAATGGAAACACTTCGATGCCCCAAGATTCATCCCCGCTTCCGACATAGAACGATTGGTCCACATGTCCCTTCAGATAACCGAGGACTGGCAAATATCGCCCTAAGCCGATTGTGTCCAGGTGTTCGAAAAAATAGTAACGATACCCACCCAACAGGTATTGCAGATTGTGTTTCGATGTGACCAAGAGCACATCAATGCCTGATTCATCGAGCAGGGTATCGAGCTTCGCGGATGAGAAGGGGGTCGATTGCATAGCGGCAGTGGCGAAGACGGTAAGCCCGAGTCGAGGCAGATTCCAATGTCAGAACTGGGTTGCAGCACGTCCTGGCTACCGGATCGGTAGGGATGAGCTCCCGCTCATCCGGTCTTCGATTTGGTCTGGTTCTGCACGAGATTCCCGGACGAGCAGGAGCTCGTCCCTACCGAAAAGGCCTCCTGATTCCGCGTCCTGAGAACCCGGTTGAAGGATTTTCTTGCAAAACTGGATCTTCCCATGCTTTCATGGCCCCCACTTTCCTTGAAACTTTGCGGAGTAATTCCGTTAGTAAGAGGTAGCGACAGGAAAGGATCGGACTGAACGGACTCGAAGGAAGATGTCGAGTCTTCTGTTTCTTAGAAGGCCCGTTAGGAAGCTAAGGACTAACTGGACCGGTTTTACGGAAGCTTTTTAAGAAAAACAGAATTCAAGTGTTCTAAAGAAAATCCGATTTGTTATGAAGCAATCCCCCCACGCTTCGCGTCTTGCGAGCGTAGAACCTGAAAGACGATATTTGCTGTTGGCGCTGGCCGCATTGGCGTTAGCCTCGCTACTCCTATCGATACCGTTGCACTCCTGATATTGGCTGCCTGTCACGGTTCAAACCAGTGCCCTGCCCATAGTAGCGTGGCTTTCGTTGCGATCAAAATGGGCCGCCGGTCCGGCAGCTGCCCATACGCGTCAACCTAAGCGCTCGGGTTTTTCGTCCGTAGGGACTACCGATCGTAGCCTGGCAGTTTACTGCCTGGAACAGGCGAGAAAAATGAGTCCGTCTCGTAGAGACGGTTTGATCTCTTTGGGTCCGATGCGGCCTCATTCGGCATATTAAGAACCCGATCACATCCGCCGCGGCGGAGACGAAACGTTTTTTCTAACCTTTCCCAGGCAGTAAACTGCCAAGCTACGATCGTTCAGTCCCTACGGGACAAAGAATTACCTACCCAGAGGACTAGGCCGGCGACAGTTCCGGGCGTCAGAACGAGGAACAGCGCCGACCCCAATATGGCATGCGCTCGCTTGCGTTTTGTGTCCTGGCCGCTACGTCCGGGTGGTCGTCATTGAAGTTTCGTTCGTCGCGATAGTTTCTCGTTTTTCGCCTCCGGATGTACTAAATAAGAATCGGCCTGCATGTCAGTATCAGACCAGAAAACCTCTTCGCGCCAACGGTTTATATCTCATCTAGTTGCTTTCATCGCCGTCTGTTTCGCGATCATCAGCACGCTGCGTTTTGGATCGGCGGTAAACCATATTTCCACCATTTTCTTTTGCTCCATCATAGTGAGCAGCTGGTACGGTGGGCTTTTCCCCGGTCTTTCTGCGGCGCTGCTATCCTGGCTCGCGTTGGACTATTATTTCGTCCCTCCGATTTATTCTTTCGCCGTGAACTCGGAGAGGATGCCTGAGATGATCGTCTTTGGCGCTACGGCTTTTTTCATCAGTTGGCTGAATAGCGGTCCGAGACGAGTGAAACGATCGCTCCGCATATCGGACGACGCTAAACCTGCTCTGAGGGGCGTCGTGATAAAATTTAGCGTGGCTGTCATAGCGTCACTGGCGGCTTGCCTAGTCGCAGCGACTACAACCCTTTTTCGCCCCGGCGGCGGCTTGGCAGCCCTTTGGATCACGGTTGGTCTAGCCTGCTGTTGCTCTGCCCTCTTTTTGATCATCTCGCTCTGCGAGGAGTTGCGTTAGCACTCCAACCGAGTGCCAAAATCATTATGGGGCCGCGATTCCCCGATTGATATCACCGATGGACAATCGGCCATCCGGTCATTAGAGGTACTTATGCCTACACCCGAAGTTGTCCTCTGTAGTCCAGTTAGAACTGCGATCGGCGCGTTCAACGGGTCGCTTAAGACCATCCCTGCTACCGAACTGGGTGCGGTGGTGGTGCGAGAAACCTTACAGCGGGCGAAACTCGATCCCGCAGTCGTCGGGAGTGTGGTGATGGGTAATGTCATCCAGGCTGGCAATAAGATGAACCCGGCGCGGCAAGCAGCGATTAGTGGAGGGATTCCGGTGTCGGTTCCGGCGATGACAGTGAACCGAGTGTGCGGCTCAGGCGCTCAAGCGATCGTGACGGTTGCCCAGCAAATTAATGCCGGTGAGATCGAACTCGCGATTGCCGGTGGCCTCGAAAACATGGACCGAGCGCCCTATCTGATGGATGGCGGTCGCTGGGGGTATCGAATGGGCCCGGCTGAGATCCATGACAGCATGCTGCGTGATGGCCTCGATGATGCTTTCTCGGGAAAACATTCAGGGTGGCATACGGAGGATCTGGTTGCGTACGCAAAGTTAAGCCGGGATAGGCTGGATCGTTTTGCGGAGCGCTCTCAGCGGCTTTTTAGCCAGGCTCAGAAAGCCGGTAAGTTTCGGGATGAGATTGTCTCGGTAGAAGTTCCGGGAAAGAAAGGGACCCTGACCTTTGACCAAGATGAAGCTCCGCGCCCGGATACGACTTTGGAAGTGCTGGCTAAGCTGCGCCCCGCGTTCCGCGAAAATGGGATAATTACGGCGGGGAATGCACCCGGACTTAATAGCGGCGCCGCGGCCATGATTGTGGCTGATCGTGCGGCTGCGGAGGCAAAGTCATTGACACCGTTTGCCCGCTTGGTTGCGTACGGCGTCGCCGCAGTCGAACCCGGCATGTTTGGATTGGGCCCGGTTCCAGCCGTTAGAAAAGCGCTGGAGCGAGCGGGATGGAAACTAGGCACTGTCGAACGCATCGAGATCAACGAAGCATTCGCAGCCGTCCCTCTAGCCATCGCCAGGGAGCTGGATCTTCCGGAAGACATCATCAATGTTGAAGGAGGCGCTATTGCCCACGGACATCCGATTGGAGCGACCGGGGCAATATTAACGGTGCGTTTGCTTCACTCGATGAAACGAGATGGTCTGAGCCGCGGGGTCGTCACGCTCTGTATCGGTGGTGGTCAAGGCATCGCCTTGGCGCTCGAGATGGTGTGAGCCGCGTCGTTGGGTGGCGAAACTCGACAAGTAAATAGAAGTCGAATCTCTCTCAAAGAACGCGCTCGTCGCGGCTGGTTACAATCTGCTGTCTCGTGGCTAGTCAATCCTTGACGAAGTCAAGGCTAGCGGGACGTGGCGTGCTCTCTCGGCCTGTTCCACGCCGATCTTTGAATTGGGCAGTTATCTTCATGGTATAGGGTGTACCAGCCCGACCGTGGGGCAATCCGCCTGCAGGCATATTGTATCTTTCATCCAGACCCCTGATGCCATTTACATACAAAGTTGCAGACCCATCGGCTTTAATTGTCCCATTAATCTCAAGCGATCCCGGCGTACCGCTGAAGCCATGCTCACCGTGTAGAAGTCCATTTTTCACCGTTGCGGGAAAATGCATGGTGTAGGCTTTAGCAACCGCACCCGAAACGGGGTCTTTGTAATCGGTTTTACTCAGTGTTACCGACCAGGTTCCATCGAAAGACGTGTTTGTCGGTTGCGCCTTCGGCGACGGCAAAGAGAGCGTAGGAGTATTGGTTGCGCTGGGTCTCGACGAAGGAGTTGGTTTTTGGGTTGATACCGGAGGAGTTGCTAATGCGGTTGGACTGCTTTTCGAGCTAGCGACCGGCGGAGGGCTCTGCGATTTCGTCGGAACCGCGGTCGAGATAGGCGCAGGGGGAGTCGCCACTACGACTGGAGAGGGGTTCGGGGTGGAAGCCAGCAGAGGACTCGAGGATTCCGTTGGAACCTCGCTTGGGGTAGAGGTCGAGATCGGCGCGGGGGGAGTCGGCATTATGACTGGCGCGGGCTTCGGGTTAGAAGGCACCAGTGGATTGGACGATTCACTTGGAATCGGGATCCCAGTGGCAGTGGAGCTTGGCGTTCGAGGGGTCGCCAGTACAACCGCTGTCGGAGTCGTTACCACTCCTGGCGTTATGGTACGTCCGCCAAAGCGAATCGCGCCGGCGATCACGAGCGTAATGACAATTAGGATTCCAGCGAGGATCGTACCGATCACCAGGGCTCGTTTTGGTGAAGATGAGACTGGTGGAGCGCCAGGAAGCGGAGGAGGGCCAGAAGTCGCCCGTGGCCGGACAGGCGTGTCCGGTGTCCGATCTGTGCCGGCTATGTTCTCCTTTAATGCGTTCCAAAAATCCTGGCAGTTGCCGTACGTTGAATCTCCCGAAACACAGGCATGCCGCAGGATCTCGTTCGTGCTCTGATCCAGTTCAGGCAAAGGGGTATACTGTTGCGGGATCCCTCCTCGACCCGGAGCTCGACCGCTCATCAGCTCGTACACGAGACGTCCGTAAAGCCGGACCGCCTTCGTTCCACGAATACCGGCCTGTATTTGAGTCATCGAAAGAAGCCGACTCGTCGGAACAATAGTCTGACGATCCCAACCGTTCCTGCTCCTGAAAAGTAACGGTGCCAGGCACAATGGATTGAGTTTCAGGGTGTATTGACCCCAATGCTGAGGGGTGCTCTTCGCCAGCGATTCGAACTCGCCGACATCCGCCGGACACTCGACTAAAAGCTTACGCATGCTCACTTCAACGAGGCCAAGGCCCTCGTTGGTCACGAAATCCAGGGTCTTGGCCAGTGAGTCGAGCAGTATTAGTAGCTCGGCCGGCTCTAATGAGCGCCGCCACCGAAGTAGATCGTAAAGAAGAAAACCGTGAATCCATTCGCGAACGAGATAAGCACTCGCCCCCTCTCGGTTCAGACGATAGTAACCCACGAGACCTGGGTGCGCGTGGCCACGAATCACACCAAGTTCATTTTCGAGCAGATCGAGTAGCTCGGGGTTATTCGCGATTCCCGGATGCAGTAGCTTCACGGCCACCTTTGACGGGTCGCCTGGGCCAGCATGGTCATCCCGAGCGAGAAACAAACGGCCAGCGTTTCCTTCCCGTTCTTCAGACTGCAGCTGATAGCGATTGCTAAGTAGCGCTCCGGCTTCAACCCGCAAATAAGTGTCCAACTTCGATGAACCGACAGTCCCTAGTACCACCGGTTCGATTCCCTCTTCGTCGTTCGGCGCGGTTGGATCAGCGTCCGACAGTCGTGGTAGCGAAATCCGGTCGGACACCGAACCGAATTGTTCGGAAAGTTGCCTCGACGTATTTTCAATCGCTTCCTGCAACTCTTCCGGGGTCTGGTAACGATCCTCGGGCTTCTTTTCCAGCATCCGGCGTAGCAGCCCGACAACCTGTTCCGGTGTCTGGGTCAATTGCTCGAACGGCGGCGGTTTAATGATCTGCGCGACCATGACCTCTCCGACCGTGCCGACAAAAGGGCGTTTGCCAGAGAGTAGGTACCAAATCGTAACACCGAGAGAATAGATGTCAGAGCGAATATCGAGCTTCTTGGTCTCGCACTGCTCGGGGCTAGCGAACGCAGGAGAACCAACGAAATCTTTGGTTCGTGTAACCCTAGAAGCATCGAGGCTCTCCGCTCCAGCGCCTTTGGCTAGTCCAAAGTCGATCAGCTTGATGTCAATTGTCCCCGCTCGGTTCGCGATCGCCATGATGTTGCCCGGCTTGATGTCACGGTGAATCAGATGGCGGGATTGGGCTGCTTCCAGGGCTTGAGCGACCTGCAGCGCGACTCGAAGCGCAGTTGCGGGCGAGAGCGGACCTTTTTGCACCACGTATCGCTCGAGATCTTCGCCCTCCACGAACTCCATCGCATAGAAGTAGGCATCTCCTTCTTCGCCGAAGTGGAATATCGTAGCGACATGGGGGTGATGGATGAGCGCCGCGGATTGAGCCTCGCGGAGAAACCGGTGTCTGGCCTGCGGACTATTCAGCTGCTCCGAAGCGATCACCTTCAGCGCGACCGGGCGGTTCAAATTCGTGTCGATCGCTTTGTAGGTTACCCCCATGCCGCCTTTTCCGAGCCTGATGAGAGAACCGTCCGAATGCCTCAAGATTCTGAAATGGGCAAAAGTCTCAGGGCCGAAATCGGCATCTTCTTCGTGTCGCCGTTCTTCATCGAAACTCTTAAGGAGCCTTTGAGTGTGCTGAATGAGAACAGGAAAATGTTGGGAGGGAGATAATGGTCTAAATCCGTCGACCCACTGATTCGCACCAAGAAAATATGCCAGATCGTCGCCAGGCGAGATCGGTTCGATCCGGAAGGTCAGAAGATGATTTTGACAATGAGCCGCTCGTTCAACCTCCCGAAGTACGTGCTTTGAGCGGTTCGAAGCACGGGTCAGAATTAAGAGCAGGATTCGCGCTTCTCGAATCGCCTGGGTGATTTGCCCCGAGTAAGGCCGACCGGCCTGCACGTCTCTGGGTGCGATCCAGCAATTTATATCCTCAGCTTCCAGTGCCGCGCAGACCGCATCGGCAACGGTTTTATTCTCACTTGCGTACGAGATAAAGACTACGCGCAGCGGTTTTGATGATTCCGGCTGTCCTGCGCCTGGACTGTGTCCCACGCTCATTATCGTTGCCGGGCGAGCTTCTTGGCGACCTGTAAGTAATTGGCGCTGAGGCTAACAAGGGCCCTGAAACAGTTCAAGACTTTCTGGTGTTTGTTCGGCTCCGTGCAATCTAACTCGCCCGACAGACCGATGCTCGAATGGCGACTGGACGCAGGCAACGCATTGCTCTAGCGCTAGAGCTGTTCTAAAATCGAACAACGGGGTTTCCGCCTACGGCGGACAAGCGATTTTTATGCGGCGGTTTCTAATGGTAGCGGCTCTCGGTGGCTGTTTCACGATTGGGGCGAGTAGTGCGAAAGCCACAGTTCGAGTGGAATACGTGCATCCGGGAAATTTTACGGATGTGTCGTTTCGAAGCATGACCCCGGAGGCCGCTTCACAACGCCTTGAGCGAGAGTTGACGAAGACGATCGAGGCGGCGGCAGCCCAATACTTGAGCAAATACGAGCTCGATGTGCAGATTGTGGATATTGCTATGGCGGGGCGGGAGGCGTTCGAAAATCCAGGGTTTAACTCGGATCTTCGGATCCGGAATCAGATGGGGAAACCATCAAAAATCTCAGTTCAGTATGAAATCAAAGATCCCCGCGGGCACATTGTTGCAAAGGGTGCCCGCGTCTTAACCGACCTTAATTATCAGCTGGATTACGCAGACTCCGAAATCGAGACGCTGTATCCGGAGAAACAGCTTCTCCGTCACTGGATCCGCGATTTGCCGCGTGGATTGAGGTAGCGTAGCAGCGCTCCACGGGTTTCGACCGCTTCCGGGTTCACCGACCAAATAGCCGCCATCGATCGGTAGGATAGTCCCCGTGATAAATGCGGCTGCGGGCGAGCAAAGAAGATCACATCGCCACGCATCCGATTTTCAGCGTGGTTGCGCCTCGCAAAGCGAGGAAACGTCAGAACGCAAAGCGCAAACCGAACCGCGTCGTCATGAAATTGTTTTTCGACTCGTTTACAAATTGATATCTGAAGTCTGAAAACACTCCGATGTGCGGCGTGAATCGGTACTCAAGTCCTGCGCCGGCGTCTCCGAGAACCTCGTCGTCGGTATTCCGGCGATTAAAATTTTGCGCGTGCCCGAAAGTAGCGGCTCGGGTAAACACATTATTTGAATTAAATACCCCGCCAACCCCGCCAAATACATACGGCGCGAGATGAAAGTTGGGGTATTTGAGATCAAGAGGGTAGCGCAGAATCACATTTCCGGTCACGGCCGATCCGAAAAAATCACCAGGCATCTCGTTAAAGAAATTCCCGTCAACAGAGAAGCCCAGATATCGCAGCAGGAAGTACTGACCGTCAATACCTCCTCCCCAGGCGTGGTTTCCGATGGCACGCACGTTATCGTTGCGCGTCCAATCGTAAGCCGCAAAAAGTCCGATACTGAATTCGTTAGCCCGAAAATAACTCTCCACTGGCGGTGGTGCTGGGGTGACGACTTCCTTCGAGCTAGAGACCGGCTCCCCGGCGGAAGCTGATAGGGCATGCGAAGCGATTGCGACGACGGTTAAGGCAAGTACTCTTTTCATAAGTAAACGACTTCTTTACTGAACGCTTGGTTATGAGCGTGGGTGAGCGCCGCGAGTTCGCCGCGAGAAGGATAAACGGACGTATCCTAATCCGCTGAATCCGGTATCCAAGGGAACGGTAGGGATGAGCTCCTGCTCATCCGGGATTTGATCTGCGACTGATTTCTCGCTAAAGGCCCGGCCCTACCGGCTTCAACTCACCAAATAGCCGCCATCCACCGGTAAAATCACGCCGGTAATAAACGCCGCTGCCGGCGAGCAAAGAAAAATCACCGCGCCGGCGATATCGTTTGGTTGACCCCATCGCTTCAATGGGGTGCGCTCGACGACGGTCGCATACCGATTCGCGTCATCCCGCAGCGCTTGAGTGAGCGGAGTGGCAATCCAGCCCGGAGCCACCGCATTTACCCGGATGTTATGAGGAGCCCAGGCGACGGCGAGACTTTTGGTTAACTGACCCACGCCGCCTTTACTTGCGCTGTAGCCTGGGGCTAGTCCGGCGCCGAAAAAAGTGTACATGGAAGCAACATTGACGATGGCTCCGCCCTGCTTCAGCAAAAGCGGTTTACAAGCCGTGCACATTCTCATGGATCCGACCAGGTTGACATCAACGACCATTTGAAACTGCTCGAGTTCGAACTCAGCAGCTCGTCGGATAATACCGGCCGCATTCACTAACACATCGAGCTCGCTCAGATCGGCGACCAAGTTTTCAATGCTTTTGGGGTCCGACACATTCAGCGGCGCCACGGTAATCTTGGGGTTCAATGTAGCGCTCGGTTTTTCCTCTGGCAGACCTCCGGCGATTACCCTGCAGCCGGCCTCGAAGAATCCGTTCGCGATGGCAGCTCCGATACCGCTGGTGCCACCCGTGATCAAAGCCGATTTTCCGGAGACATCGAACATGACGAAGTACATATAAACCGCGAATGGACGCGAATGAACACGAATAAAAAGATAAAGCAGTCAACGGCAGATCAACGCCAAGGTAGGCCTGGTAGCAGTTGCGGGGTGTGGTTGCTGGAGAAAATATCTGCGTCAATCTGTGGTTGTTTTTCTCTTTTCTTCGTGTCCATTCGTGTCCATTCGCGGTTTATTATTCTGTCTTGGAACGTTGCCTTTCCTTATGAACTTTATTGTTGTCGGAGTTGGCTTTTGGGGACGGAAATGGGTGGAGTTGTTGCAGACTTATCCGAATGCCTCGGTGGTCGGCACTGTCGACAAAAGTGAAGCTGCGGCCGAATGGTCGCAGCAAACGTACAATATTCCGTGTTTTCCAGATTTGGCCACTGCCGCAGCGAAAACCTCCGCGGACGCGGTGTTAGTGGTCACTAATCCGAGCCAACATAAGCCGGTTATCCTGGAGGCGTTACGTCTTGAGAAACATGTCCTGGTAGAAAAACCAATGGTTACTTCCATGGACGAAGCAGCGGAGATCGCGGCTGCCGCCCAACACGCCGCCGGTAAAGTAATGGCGGCCCAGGGTTACCGGTTCCTAAAAGCGGCCGGCCTGGTTCGTGAACGGCTTGCTCACGGGGATATCGGTCTGTTGCAAGCCGTAAAAGTTCGGTTTCGTCGACATTTGCCCGACGTCATTGAAAATCCGGAACATTCCATTTACGTGCTGCCGCACTCGATTCTGCTCGATATGTCGGTCCATCATGTCGATTTGTTGCGGTACATGACGCAGCATGAAGTGGCTAGTGTTGTGGCAGTGGAGCACGACACTCCCGATAACGCGTTCAAGCATCCTTCAAATGCCTTTTGCTTAATGCGGCTACAAGGGGACATCCCAGTTATCTGGGATGGTGACTGGTGCGCACGAGGCGCGGCGACTTCTTGGGAAGGAGAATGGCAGTTTGTTGGCAGCCGCGGCCGGCTTTTCTGGGATGGGGTGATCGATCAAGAATTTCGCACCTCGGTCCGGTTAGAAATCCCTGGTCAAGAAGTTCAGGAGCTGATCTCAGTCGAGCCAGTGCAAGAACGACGGTTACCGTTGCTCGAACATTTCATCGATAGTATCGGGCGTGGCCAACAACCGGAGCCGAGCATCGAAGATAATCGCAAAACCCTCGCTGTCGTTTTCGGGAGTTTGGAGTCGGTGTTGAAGAAAGAGGAGGTTAGGTTGTAAGGCGAGGGGTGCGTGGGCCTTTGTCCAGTGTCCGCGTATGTGCGAAACGGCGAAGGGGCGAGTGGGCGAAACGCGTCTTTGTCCCGTAGGGACAGAATGATCGTAGCCTGGCAATTCATTGCCAGGAATGCACGCAAACCCGGACCCGTCCCGTAGGGAACGGTATGATCGGTTTGCAGTAGATAGTCGCGTATCATGATGCGTGGAGACCGATCGCGACGCAGCGAATCACGCCGTACCCTACGGGACGGATCCATTATTGGATAGGTCTCCTGGTCCGGCCACTGCCGGACCAGGCTACGATCATTCTGTCCCTACGGGACAAAGACGCGTTTCGCGCTTCCGCCTCATCGCCTTTTCGCCCGGTCTAGGCTATGACCGTTGCCACTTCTCGTACCAGAACTCTGGGAACGCTTGGGTTAACTCTTCACCTTCGAGTTGCGGATTGAACGGCTTGCCGCACGCTCGTGTTATGTTAGCCAGCTCAGCCAGCCTGTTGGCTGCATCCAACCCCGCTTTCTCTCTAAGCTCCGCATCCTTGGTCGAAGCCGCATCGCGCCAGATGGAACGGCCGGCCAGAAATCCGGATGCACCGGCGCCGCAGGCAATTTCGACCTGCGTCTTGAAACTATCGTAGTTGACCCCGGCTGATAGGATGACCCACGGGACATTGACTGAGCCGTCGAGTTCTTGGCAAGCCGCTAAAGCATTGGCTTTACCAGCGTCGCTGTCGACGTAGCCTGGAAATTCGACTTTGAGCATGTCCGTACCGAGCGCATTCGCTTCGCGCGCGCTCTCGATGATTCCGGCAACACGACGTTCGCGCCAGGCGTCCGATTTCGGATCTTCTCCTTCCAAGGGATACCAGATCGGTTCCACTACCAATGGGAGAGAGAGCGCCATGCACTCTTCAGCCAGACTCCGGACTACCTCTCTTTGGTGATCGGCCACATTGCTGTCCGGCCGGAAGAACCACAGCAGTTTGCACACGTCCACGCCCAACATCTTCATCTGCTTAGTTCCCCAATTCTCGCGGAACCGAGTGGTACGAGTCGCAGTCGCCGGTTTGTAATCCTCGTCCTCAACGCTGGCCATCAAACCGACGCTTCCTGGAAGTGCCCGGGAAGCGATCGCTTGCGCCAACCCGTATCGTGCATCCAACAGAAAAGCGCTGCATTCATCCGCCAATGCGCGAATGAGGCTATTCTTTGCTTCGCCGGTTTGTTCGTAAGTTACCCGGCTGAGGTCGTTATCTAACAGCTCCTGAAAATCGGAGAGATGATCGAGTGCGCAGATCAGGAAATATCCGTCTGCGCTGGTCACTCGTTGAAAGCTGCGCAGTTTACCGGGATCGATGATTTTGGTGTTCATTACCGTTGTTTTCTCTATGGGTTAAGCCGAAAAATCAGAACTAGAGATCTGCAGATTACACAGATTACGCAGATTATGATCGGACATTAGCCAGCGTTGATGGGCGAGAGACGTCGTTGGGGCCGCACAGCGGCCTTGTGTTCGCTCGGGCGAACCTCAAAACGAAATCTGTGTAATCTGCGAAATCTGTGGATCTTCAATCTTCTGTTCTGGGTTAGTGGGTTGTCGGTTGGGGTTTCCAGTTGGCTAACAAAGTTCCGGCGAGGAAGGTGTCGCCTAAACCAATGGTCGCTTTTGGCTGTTCGAGGTACAGAGCGGGGCAACAAATCAGGGTGCTGCCATTCTGTTTGCTGATCGGCGGATAGGGTGGATCGTAAAAGAGCGCATTGGGTGGAATGCCGGCGGGGACCGATATCTGACCATGGGCGGCTCGGCACGACGCGACGAGACAGCCGCACATCAGTGATTCAAGTTCGCGTTCCGGATCGTTGTTAGTGGTAACTAACGACCAGGTATCGGCATGAACACAGATTCGGTTGAGTCCTAGCTTTTCGCGAAGATTGATAACTTCAGTGTCCACGTCGTCTGATCCAAACTGCCGCAGTTCAGAGTGGCTCATCCCGAGCGAAGAAATCAGAGGCGCGAGGGTCGACAAAATTTGGTCTCGAAGCGATAGGTCTTCGTAACCGCCGAGTTCGAGGTGGATTGTCGTCAAGCCTTCGTCACGCCAAGCGGATAGAAGATCTTTGCTATACTCCAATTCAGTCGCCAGGGATGCGCTAGCGACCTCATTGAAACCGCAGATCACCGCAGCGCCGGCCTGGCTGGCTTGGGCGACGCTTTTCTGGACGAAGGCAAGATCCCGGTCTAACGGGTCATCGGCGAATCGAACGATAACTCGGGTTGATCGTTTGGCGCGCTCCGAGCCCACCAGCTCGCCCGCATTGAACTCGAAAATATAATGAGCCGGCTTGCTCGAACCGGAGCCTTCTAGCGCACCGCGCTTTTCCAGACCCTGGCGGGTAGCCACGAGCACATCGGGGTGAATGACTGAAAGTTGTCGCTGGCTACGATCTTGTAGTGTGACGAGCGCGCGTGCTCCGAGCACAGCTAAAGTCTGAGCTGCCTGCGCTCCGGTCCCGCCTAATCCCCAGCTCGATATAGCCAAGTTCTGCGCGATCCATTCCTCGGCTTCGGGCCAGTCAAAAAACAGTTCACCACCGATGCCATTAGCAGCGCGCCACTGGAGAGCTTTGGCTAGCTGCACCGGCTTGCAGCTCCGCGCTGCAAAGAGCGGACCGGCGTCAGCCAATCGCAAATAAGCGTCTGTACAAGTTGCCAGTCCGCATAGAGTCAGTGGCATTCGTCGGGCCAGGTCGCCCAGTCGTGGTACCAGCGACACGTATTGCTCTCTCCAAGAATCAAGCGTCATTCCTTAACTGCGCCTCCGGTGATTCCCGAGATTATCTTTCTCTGAAAAATCAATACTAGTGCGACTAACGGAAATGTGACCACAACTGAGGCAGCCGCAATGTCGCCCCAGGGTACGTAGTGCAGATCGGTGAAGTTAGCGATACCAACCGGGACCGTCTGGCGATCGATATCCGAGGTAAACGCGAGCGCGAACATGAACTCGTTCCACGCCGCGATAAACGAGAGTAAACCAGTGGTCACGATGCCCGGTAACGCAATCGGTACGATGATCCGGAAGAAGATCGTCAGCGGTCGTGCGCCATCCAGGCGGGCTGCTTCGTCGAGGGTAGTTGGGATCGTACGAAAGTGCCCGAACAGCACCCAGATTACGAATGGGAGACCTAGTGCGAGATAGACGACGATCAGAACGCGATAGGTGTCCAGCCAACCGAGATTCGAGGCCAAAACATACAGCGGAGCCACCACCGCAATTTGTGGAAACATTGATACCGCTAGCACAAAACCCAGCACTCCGAATCGGCCGCGAATATCAAGTCGAGCTAAGGCGTAGGCAGCGACAGCGCCAATGACTAAACAGAGGAGTGTGGAAACGCCGGCGACGACCAGCGAGTTGAAAATGTAACGCTGAAAGCTTTTCGCGACGAAGATGTTAACGAAATGATCGAAACAGATCGGGATGGGTAATAGCTTCGGTTGATCGCCGATCAAATCCCGGTCTAACTGTAACGACGTAGATAGCTGCCAGAGAAAAGGTCCAACCGACCAGATCACGATCAGCAGGGAGCAAAAATAGATCAGGACCCGGGAAATCGGTATGCCCGGGCGCGCTACGCGTCTAGGTGGCCGGACCACAGAGGACGCGCTCACAACTTCACCTCCCGAAACCGTTTTAACAAAAAGATACCGAATCCGACGGCAATGATGATTTCGGTTACGAACATTAAAGTCGATAAAGCCGAGCCGTACCCGAACTGAAGCGCGGAAAACAGGTTTTTATAAGTGAGCGTGGACAACACCTCGGTCGAATCCGCGGGCCCGCCACCTGTGAGGACGTACACCAAATCAAAGATCCGAAATGCATCGAGCGCTCTGAACATCGCCGCGATTAAAAGGCTAGGTGCGAGCAACGGGAACCGGACCATCCAAAATTGTTGCCAAGGATTTGCTCCATCGATGCTGGCTGCCTCGGTCAAAGAACGCGGAATCGTTTGTAGACCTGCGAGGAGCAACAACGCCATGAATGGTGTGGTTTTCCACACATCCGCCATCACAATCGTAGGCAGGGCGAATTCGGGTGATCCATACCAGTTGATGTTGGTATGGATCAGCCCGAAAATACGAGCCAGGTAGTTTACCAGACCATGTTGGCCGTCGAATAACCAGCCGAACATTTTCGAAGTGACCACGGTGGGAATCGCCCAGGGAATCAGCATGGCGGCTCTGACAATGCCTCGGCCTAGAAATCGTTCGGTTAGTACCAGCGCCATCCCGAGACCGATGATTGTTTCCAGAAGGGTTGAAGCCCCAGTGAACTCGATCGTATGTCCCCAGGCGTTCCAGAATTGGCCATCGGCCAAGAGTTGCTGATAGTTGCTAACTCCAATGAACGCGTCATCCGGCGAGGAAAGGGTTGTATTCCGAAACGACAACCACAGTCCTAACAAAACCGGATAGACCGATACCGCGCCGATCGCGCCCAGGGCAGGAACTAACAACAGCCAAGCACCCGGCCGCCATCGGGGAAATCGCATCCCCGATTCGACGTGGACTTGGGTAAGGGTTCTTGCCACCGGCATAAATTAACTCAAGGAGTGATGGGGTAGCGGAGTATTCGAGCGGTTTTAGTTTGCACCTACGCCTTCACAATTGTTTCGATCTTCTGTTTGGCAGTCTTGAGTGACTCCTCAACTTTCCCCGTAGTCAGCGCGGTCGATACCGCCGACTGTAGAGCTAGCGTCACTTGCGGGTATTTCGGTGTGACCGGCCGCGGGATTGCTCCCAGGAATACATCTTTGAGCTGTTGCATAAACGGTTGCTCTTTCCCGATCTCCGGCTGTTCGAACACGGCAGCTCTGGTCGGACAGAGACCAAGTTGGGTAGCGAAACGCAATTGGGTTTCTGGGGAAGACATCCAACGAACGAATTCGACCGCTGCTTCCCGTTTCTTGCTGGATGCGTTGACGCCGAACTGGTAGCCCCCCAAGCACGCGGCGCTTTTTTTGTCCGGGAAATGCGGTAACGGCGCCACCGCGACTTGATCCACCACCTTCGACTCCCCTGGGCTTTGCGCAATCTTCCACACGTAACTCCAATTCCTGAGAAAGGCAGCCTCACCCCCGGTGAAAGGTCGCCGTGACGGTTCCTCGTCCCAGCTCAAAACGTCGGCGGGTGTAACCTGCTCTTTATTGATCAGATCGTACATCAGCTGCACGGCCTCGACGGCGGGCGCGTCCGCAATCGAGACGGTCTTGCCATCGGCTTGCAGAATGGAGCCTCCATTTGAACCGATGAACGAAACCAGATCGCAAACCAGCACTTCCGCTTGCTTGGCTTGCCAAAGGAATCCGAATTTTACTTTTCCGGATCCGGTCGCTTCCTTCGCGCTCGCAATTAGTTCCGCCCAAGTATTAGGCGCCGAGAACCCCAGGTCTTTTCGGTAGTACAACATGCCGGAATCGACATACCATGGCAGCGCTACCAGTTTGTTTTGCCAAGTGCAGCCTTGGACCAAGCCGGTGAAATAGTCGCTGGTGCTATCCTTAAAGTATTGGTCCAGGTCCAGGGCCCATTTGGCACCGGCGAATTCTGCGATCCAAATGATATCCAAAGTAAAAACATCCGGATCACCATTCCGTCGGGCTAGTTGTTGCACCAAGGCTTGATGTACTTCGGTGGAAGAACTCGGTGGCGGCAATTCCTTGTAGGTGACGTGGATTTTGCTTTGAGAATCGTTAAAGGCGTTGACCACTTCAGCCATCGTCTGTCTTCCATAAAACTTGGCGCTCGCGAACGTCACTTCCACCGCGCCGGCCGCATAAGCACGGCGGGGACCCACAAACGTGGAAACTGCAGCCGCTCCGGCTAAGGCCATGCTGCTCCGTTTAATGAACTCGCGCCGGTTCAGTCCAGAGTCCGAATCAACAACCAGCCGAGCGGGGTGCGGATCATCGTTGTCGATGCCTGACCGAGAAGACGGCTCAGGATCAGATTTGTCGTGAGGGAACGCGTTTTTGTGCATTTTAATGATGCAGATAGCAGCAAGAAAGTGCATAGTCAATGCCTGTTTTCCCTGGTTATGCGCAGGTTTAGTGGCACAATGTGCAGGAATTTCTGATGAGTGAGCTTGATCCACCGCGAAAACCCGCATTACCTGCACAACGACAGAGCGAGGTAATCAAGCTCCTCGAAATCAAGGGTCAGATGTCGGTTGCCGAGATTTCCGACCATTTCGGCATTTCGGAGGATACCGTTCGGCGGGACCTGGATGCGTTAGCTCAGAAGGGAGCGTTAACCCGTACCCATGGCGGCGCTGTCACCATCACCACCCTGGTCCATCGGGACTCACCCTTTCTGCAAAGGCTGAATACTCAAACCGCGGAGAAGCAACGAATTGCCAAGGCGGCAGCGGCGCTTATTAGCGACGGAGAGACCCTGTTAATCAACGGTGGGTCTACCACGCGACTGTTCGCAGCCGAGCTGAGTCAGCAATATCTCACGGTGGTGACGAATAATTTGAGCGTGCCTGGGGTGCTGTCGACCGACCTGATCCGGGACGTTTATGTGATGGGCGGCCAATTCCGACCGGGGGCACAGGTAACAATCGGTCCGATATTAGCTGCCGGGACACAGGTTTCGGTGGATAGCGCGATTATCGGGGTTGGCGGGATTACAGCTCGGGAAGGTCTTACCACGACGGTTCTGGAAGAGGCGTCTATGATAGCCGCGATGATGGCGGCAGCTCGCAGGACCATCGTTCTGGCTGATTCATCTAAATTAGGGAAGCACTCGTTTGCCCAGATTGCCGGCCTAGATGCAATGCAGATCCTGGTGACCGATGCGGAGCCGGCGGAGGAGTTGGCTGCAGCCTTGAGAGAGGCGGGAGTGCAGCTCGTGGTGGCGTGACGGCGTGTGGTGGCGTGTGGGCGAATTTGGCGTGTCCGAAGCCCAAGGCAGGTAGGGCGAAAAACTCGGCGCGCCGAGCGTTCTGTTTCATGATTCGCTAGCTCGCGCCGGTTTTGAGCCGCGACCCCTGGTGGACGCACCACAGAAAGATGCATACGAACCGGCCGCTTTATTCGCATACATCTCAGGTGAAGCAAAACGCACGCACGGCTCAAAACCGGCGCGGTCAGCCTCGTGACGAAACGATACGCTCGGCGCGCCGAGTTTTTCGCCCTACCGGCCTTCGGCTTCGATCATCCATTCGCCTCATCGCCCACGCGCCATTCACCGATATGCTCAGACGTTGACCTTGGCCGGTGCTCGTGTAAGTAGCCCGGGGATGAAAGGTCCTTTAGCTGGAAAAGTGGCGGTCGTTACCGGTGTTAGCAGGACTAAAGGCATCGGGGCGGCAATTTCCCGGGAGCTGGCGCGACAGGGGGCCAATCTCTTCATGGCTGGCTGGCCTGAATTTGATAGTGAAGAGTCTTGGAGACCTGATGAGCTAGAGCAACCCCTCGTGATCAGCGAACTGGGCGAGTTGGGTGTGGAAGTGGAATGGATCGCTCTTGATCTGTCGCTCCATGAAGCGCCGCAGAAGCTGTGGGACGCGGTCCAAGCCCGATTCAATGTTGCTCATATTCTGATTAACAATGCCTGTTTTTGGGCCGCTGACTCGATCGAGACCTTGGATGCGGGGGCTCTTGACAGTAATTACGCGGTTAATACCCGGGCACCTATTTTATTAAGCCTTGAGTTTGTTCGCCGATTCGCTGGAAAGGGCGCGTGCCGCGTGATTTCAATGACCTCAGGACAAATGTTGGGATCGATGCGCGGAAATTTAGGCTATGCAGTGACGAAAGCCGGCTTGGATGCCTTCACCATCACCTTTGCGGCTGAGGTTGGACATCTGGGTATTACCGTGAACGCGGTTGATCCTGGACCAACGGATTCCGGCTCAATGACAGCGGATCTTCAACAAAAGTTGCTAACCCGATTTGCTCTCGGGCGTCTTGGCCAACCAGAGGATGCCGCTCGTTTGATTGCGTTCCTTGCCGGACCGGATGGTGGCTGGATCACAGGCCAGATCCTTCGATCGCGCGGCGGGTTTGAGTAAAGGCGATGGGGCGAATGGGCGACGGGACGAGGGGCGAATAGAGGCGCAACGGGCTTTAGCCGCGAAGCGGCGGATCATAATAGCCTAGGGCAAAAGCCCTAGGAATCGAGGTAAACACCGATCAGCGCTGAAAGCGCGGTGCAATGATGACGTTTTTTTAACCCCGCCAAATCTTCCAGGCGCAGTATTTCTTTCGCGCCTTCAGCGCTGGACCCATTTTGTCAGGTTACCTAGGGCTACGCCCTAGGCTTTTATGAGGCGCAGCTTCGCTGCTAAAGCGCTTCGCGCCTTAATGTCCGCCTCAGACTGGCGCACGATAGAACGGCTCCCCTCAAGGCGGTTCGCGCCTTAATTTCGCGGCTGCGCCGTTTCGCCGTTTCGGCTATTAAGAGACCTGCGCCGTCTCTTTCACCGAAGTGGCTTGCGTCTTCTCTTTCACCGTGACGGCTTGTTTGCCCTTCCGGCTTCTGAGATAGTTGAGCTTCGCGCGACGGACATTGCCCTGGCGCTCAACTTCAATTTTGGCGATTCGTGGGGAGTGCAGCGGGAACATGCGTTCGACGCCTTCGCCATAGGAGATTCGGCGCACGGTAAAAAAGGCATTTAACCCGGATCCGCGCCTGCCGATCACGATCCCGCTGAAAAGCTGAATTCTTTCTTTATCTCCTTCAACCACCCTCGTATGGACCTTGACGGTGTCGCCCACCCGGAATGGGGCGATTTCAGGCTTAAACTGCTCTTTCTCAATCTTCTGAATAATGTTCATAGCGCGGGCACCCCCGGTTTTAGTGGACCGAATAGATAGCTGCCCCTCGGGGGTTTGCAACTCAAAAGCCTATATTGAGCAAAAATGGACGCGCTTTTTTCGCCGAGGCAGGCTATCTCTTCGGCCCTAGTCCATGTCTTTCAGTCGTTTCCTGTTTCCTCGCCGCCACTGTTTCTATCGGCCGACAACGACATTTGCGCTTGCGCGAACTCGCCGACACGCCCATACGCCGACACGCCGATACGCCTTTTTTCTCTTCCTCCTGTTGGCCGGATGCGCGACTCCCCCGCAACTTGCGCCGCTGATGGAGCCTCGTGCTGTCGCTCAACAGATTGCCGCTGAACCAGTTGGGGATTTTTATATCGGTCGCCGAGTCTATGCTCCGCCCTTCGCGATCTGGGGGTATGTACGTTCCCCAAGACAGAGCTGGAAGACGGCTAAACTCGTTATCTTGAATGAAAAATTTCAATTTGCGCCGGATCGCGCCCGCAACCAGCTCGGGTCCGACAACGGAAGCGAATACCGGCTTTACGGTAACTTTTCAGGGGACCAAATTTATGACGCCTCCAGTGGCAGGTTCTGTGCTGAATTTGTGCTTAAACGGGCTGAACTGGTCTCCGCGAATCCAGACCCGATTTGGTCCCCCTATTTCATTCGCGACCGCCAAATGTTCATGGGATGGGCCAGAGGCGGCGCGCAACCAACGTCCGTAAACCCTTAGCCGCGAATGGACAGGAATTGACGCGAATAAATGCGAAGAACTTAACCGCGGATGAGCGCAGATTTACGCAGATGGCTTCCCAGGTGAGAACTCAGGCCATGATTTTGTCGAACTTTATCTGCGTACATCTGCGTCCATCCGCGGTTGTTCTCTTTTATTCGTGTCCATTCGTGTCCATTCGTGGTTAATCTGTGGATCTCAAGTTCTGTGTTTGAGATGAAAGCTGTTCGTTGTCTTTTGTTATTCCTTATTCTTGTGACCGGGACAGCGCGCGGCCAGGTAGGGTCACCTCCGCCAGCCGTTCCGGTTGCTGACGCCAGGCATCCTTACGAATACATTCTGCTTTGCGGCGGTCCGTCATTGCATCTCTGGGAACAGTACCGAGACCAGCCCCACGATAATTACTGGGGATGTTTCGTGCGCGCCGCCCGCACCCGGATCCAGGAATTGAAGCCGGTGATCAAAGACAATCCGGCGGCGACTGTCACCATATTGATCTATCTGGATGGTTATCGCTCTCGGTCCGCCCAAGAGAAACGTGACCTGATCCCGCTAATCTATTCCGTCCGAGATACCTATCAGCTGAACTTGATCCCAATCCAAAACGGCGACGACGTGATTCGATATCTGAACAGCGGAAAACCGAGACAGCAGATCAAAATCGCGGACTTCGAATATTTTGGCCATTCGAACCAAGATGCGTTCATGTTCGACTATTCGAACCAGGTAGGTAACAGCTCCAAGTCCTGGCTCCATGAGAACCAGCTGGCAGGGCTGCATCGAGGGTTATTTGCTCCCGGTGCTTATGTAAAGAGCTGGGGCTGTTACACAGGCGAAGGTATGAGCCAAAAATTCCGAGCTGCGACCGGCGTGTCGATGATCGGTGCGGTAGGAAAGGTCGACTATTCTAATCGCCAGGACGCGTTGAACGGAATTGTGCCGGTGCTGAGCTCGGTTGGCGGACGCTGGACTAGGTAGGACCGAGCGTCTGCTCGCTCCTACGTGAGAAGTGAGAGGTGATTGGCGGCTACTCGCCCCACCAGTGATGAGTGACCCCCTCCCTTTTCACTTCTCATCTCTCACTTCTCACCTCTCACATAGGATTTTGGCCTCTGGTCATAAACCGGTCGAGGTTTGGGCTAGAATCGGGAATCTTGCGCTCAGTTCAATCTAGGAACTTCAACAGAGCGAAGGTGTAGTTGCCGCCAGGTCCACAGGGACCTGGCGGTACTTTTTTGGGCGGAACCGTGGAGCGCTGCCTCGCTTGCGAGGGCGTCGTAAGCAAGGGCTCATCTTGGGGCAGGCTTATCATCGCGTTGCGCTATTGAGTGCGAACACCTAAGCGCGACGACATAGAGCGCAGGCAGAGAAAAAGGTATGCATCACGGTACCCCTTGCTTGCCACGGCCTCGCAAGCGAGGCAGCGCTCCACGGGTGACGGCCCCTGGTAAGCACGAAAATCGGCTCTGCCAGGCTCATTGATTTACTGGCTACTGATTTACTGATTACTTTTGGTACGCGGACATTGTGCGCAATCTCACTGGTGCTTGCTTTGGTGCCCCGGTTGTCCGGGCAGACTGAGCAGGCGACTAAAGCCACGGATGCCAAGGTTGAAACCATTGTTTTCATTCGGCACGCGGAAAAACCGGTGGCCGGACCTGGGCCAAATAAACTGTCGGGGACTGAATCGGGCCCTGGCACTTCCCGCGGTTCTAACGTCGAGGTTTGGTAAACCGGACCAAATCTACGCTCCGGATCCGACGGGGAAAGTTCACGACCCAGCGGGCTCTTTCGATTATCTGCGTCCATTGGCCACAATCGAGCCGGCCGCGAATGCACACGAATAAGAGAGACCAACCGCGGATGAACGCAGATAGGCGCGGATGACGTTTCTTGCCATTGGCAGGCCTGGCTTTTCTTCAAGATTTCATCTGACCACATCTGCGGTTGAGTCTCAGCCATCTCTTCGTGTCTATTCGCGTGCATTCGTGGTTGAGTCTTACATTGCCTGGATCCGTCCGGTTTTGGACTGGATCGACCCTGGTTGAGCAGCGTCTCGTCCGTTAGCTTCCGGGTATGACTAGCTCTACCTCTCATGATGGTGTATCTGCGCATGTGCCCAAATCAGTCCTGTTGGTGATCGATGTTCAAGAATCCTTTAAGGGCGATGCGGCTACTTGGGCAACCCGCAATAATCCCGCCTTCGAATCGAATGTAGCCAAATTGATCGAAGCTTACCGAAACGCTGACTTGCCGATCGTTTTCGTGCTACACCAAAACTTAAGACCAGAGAGCCATTTCAATCAGCAATCGCCTCTTTATCGATTCATGGATTTCGTGGCTCCGAGGCCCGGTGAAGTGGTTCTTCAGAAAACGACCATCAGCGTGTTTGCCAGTACAGACCTAGCTCGCCGGCTTACCCAGTGGGGAATCAACCATCTTACCGTGACTGGCATCCAGACTGAGCAATGCTGCGAGACTACGACTCGCGATGCCTCTGACCGGGGCTATCAGGTCGATTTTGTGACCGACGCCACTTTAAGCTTTGCCATTCCTCACTGGGCCGGCGGACCGGAACTTTCAACGGACGAAGTGGTGCGACGGACCGAATACGCGTTGGCCGGCCGATTCGCTAACATTGTCTCCACGGACGAGGTTTTGGACTCGCTGAGCAAACAACCGTCAAAGGAGTTCGCAATGACAAGATGAAGCCTGCGAAGCGACGGGCTATTTTTGTTCTCGCGCCGGGTGTTCATTTGTTGGATTTGGCAGGCCCGGTGCAGACATTTGA
>Ga0210396_10001387_pt1 | contig 26573 bp, 20 predicted proteins | sample IncBWH17OmetaG_FD_155466 | JGI IMG/M metagenome (GOLD analysis project Ga0210396, IMG submission 155466) | Forest soil microbial communities from Barre Woods Harvard Forest LTER site, Petersham, Massachusetts, United States - Inc-BW-H-17-O ... | reverse complement strand
GGGGGGGGGCATGGGGGGCATGAGCGGTGGCATGGGCGGAATGTCTGGCGGCATGAGTGGGTTTGGCGCCACGCCGGGCAACAGCTTTGGCAGCACCTATGGGGGAGCGGATCCGAGCAGCGGGGGAGCGGATCCGAGCAGCGGGGGAGCGGATCCGATCGGCGGAGGCGCGCAGACTTCGCAATACTACCTGTGCGTCACGCCCTACGACCGATGCTCATTTGCCTCCTCCCCCGGCTCCCGTCGCAGCGGTTCCTCATGCACCTGTGCCACCGGACATCGCGGCACGGTCAAATAGGCCGCGGGCCGAGACTATCTGATAACTCCCGGCGGCAGGATTTCCTTCTCGCCCAGTATTTCCGAGCGATAGAGCTCGGAGATCGAGGCCCAGCGCAATTCGCAGATCTCCGCAGCCACTTGCTCGGCGCGCGCCTCGAGCTGGGGCGTGTCGAGATACCGGCCGCACAGCTCGATCTGGCGGCGGCTGTGCTCGACATCGGCCGCGTCGTGCTCGGTGAAGAACTCGATCTCCGGCGAGTTCAGCCTGAAGCCGTAATGCTTCTCGAAAGCCGGCAGCAGGACCTCGCTGATCAAGCCAGGCATCTGGCCCTCCTGGGTCGTCTGCATCGCCAGGATCACGCCGACCGGCTCATTGGCGGTCGTGTGGTACATGTAGAGCGAGCGCGCCCACCACGCGGGCGGCATTTTCGTATTGCGAACCTCCTCGTCGCTGAGGCCCGCGGCGCGGCAGAAGCGCAGGATCAGCTCATTGTGGTCATGGGGCTCGTGACCCGGCTCGGGGATCGCCTTCAGCCCCTCCTCCTCGGCGATATTCTCGGCGATCATCTTGCGCACGTCTTCAAAATGATAGCCACGCGCATAAAGCATCCCAAAGCTCGCCAACGCCCGCGACACGAAATGGTAGTGCAATGCCTGATAGCGGCCCAGCGCCTTCAGCGGCAATTTCCCTTCGCCAAAGGCAAGAAAGAACGGATGCCGCTTCGTATGCCAGCGCTCGCGAATTGCCAATATCCGCTCAGTGATCGGAAGATCGCCATTGCGTGTCATTGCTGTCACCTCCCGCGAAGACCATTTCCGGTAGCATAGCGTTGGGGGCCAGCACCCGCCATGTCGGCGGCGAGGATCGCGGTGAGCCGCCGGGTCTGGCTCATGTCCCCTCGTCCGCCGCCAGCCGCAGGCCCGCGAGGTACAGCTCGCGCTGCTCTGGGTTGCGCCAGTGCGGGGCGCTCGGCACCACGAGGGGTGTGAGCGCCCGCAGCCTTTGCACGATCTCGCGCGCTTCGTCGAGCCGGCCCATCTGAGCACAGCAGGCGGCGAGAAAGCGGTAGTTCGGGACCCATCCGGGAAACTCCTGCAACGAGCGGAGCAGCGTCGCCCTGGCTTCGTCAAACCGCCGGGCAAGGAAATGAGCGATCCCGATCCCCAGGAGAGGCGCCACTGCGCGATCGCGCGGACTGAGGCGCAAGGCGGTTTCGAAATGGGCGATCGCGCGATCGGGTTGCCCAGCCCATAGTCTGAGCCAGCCGCTCGAGCCCCAACCACGGGCGAAGCTCGGGTTGAGTTCCAGCGAACGGTCGATCAACGAGATGGCGGTGCCGATGTCCTCCCCGAAATAACCAAACACGTAGGCGGCCATTGAGAGGACGCCGGGGTCGTCCCTGGCGACCCGGAGCGCCCGCCGGGCAAGATCCACGCCCTCCCGGCGGTTCGTCTCCGGGTCGTCGGTCCAGCCGCTGACGTGGAGACGGTTGTGGCACCGCGCCGCCAAGCCTAGGGCGGGACCATAGCGCGGATCGCGTTCCACCGCCCGCCCGAGCAGGTCGAGCGCCTCGACGATCCCCTCCTTTTCCCCAGATTCGGCACGTGGCAGGGCACGCAGAAAGAGATCGTACGCGGTGAGGTCGTTCGTCGGCCGCTCGGCCGAGCGGCGGATCTCGGCGGTTTGCAATTCGGGTTCGATGACCCCGGCGACGCTGACCGCGACCTTGTCCTGTAGCTCGAAGACATCGTCGAGCGAGCCGTCGAAGCGGTCGGCCCAGAGGTTGGCGCCGGTTGCGGCCTCGATCAGCTGGGCGGTGATGCGCATGCGCCCGCCGGCCTTGCGCACCGAGCCTTCGAGCACGTAGCGCACGCCAAGCTCGCGGCCGACCTGCTTCACATCGACGGCCTGCCGCTTGTAGGTGAAGCTCGAATTGCGGGCGATCACGAACAGCCAGCGGATGCGGGAGAGTGCGGTAATGATCTCCTCGACCATGCCGTCGACGAAATATTCCTGCTCGGGATCGCCACTCATATTGGCGAAGGGCATCACCGCGATAGACGGCTTGTCGGGAAGCAGCAGGACTGGTTGAGCTGCCGTTTTGGCGGCAGCGATGTCATGAATACGGTAGACGCGTACCGGCCGGGCAATGTTCTTGACCTGCTGCTCGCCTAAATCCTCAAAGACAAAGGGCAGCCGGTCGCGGACCTGATCATAGACCGTATTGGAGACAAACACCCCGCCGGCCTCCGCCAGGGTTTCGAGCCGTGCGGCGATGTTGACCCCATCGCCGTAGATGTCGTCGGGCTCGACGATCACATCGCCGAGATTGATGCCGATGCGCAATTCGATGCGGCTGTCTGCAGCGATGCCCGCGTTGCGCTCGGGCATTGCCTGCTGCATCGCGACCGCGCAGCGCACCGCATCGACGACGCTGGCAAATTCCACCAGCACGCCGTCGCCGGTGGTCTTGACGATGCGGCCATGATGCTCGGCGATTTTCGGATCGAGAAGCTCGCGGCGCAGCGCCTTGAGGCGTTCGTGCGTGCCTTCCTCATCCACCCCCATCAGCCGCGAATACCCCGCCACATCGGCGGCGAGGATCGCGGCGAGACGGCGGGTCTGGATCATGTCGCTTCGCCCATCGCGAGCCGCAGCCCCGACAGGAACAGCTCGCGATGCTCCGGATCGCGGAAAGAAACGATGTGTGGAAAGATGACAGGGGTAATCGTCCGCAGTCGATCGAGGATCTGACGCGCTTCCTCCAGCCGACCGGTCAGCGCGTAGCACGCGGCGAGATCGCGGTGAACCTCCGGGTTCCTCGGCATGTTGGCTAGAGCTGTCAGGAAGAACGTGATTGCATCGTCGAAGCGGCGCCGGAAAAAGTGGGCCAGGCCGAACAGAACGGGTTCGGTCAAGTTCCTATCTCGCGGGCTGAGGCGAATTGAGGTCTGCCAATGTTCGACTGCGACATCCGGTTGCCCGGCCCACATCCTCAACCAAGCGCTTATTCCCCACCCCCGGGCGAAACTCGGATTTAGTTCGAGCGCTCGATCCACTAGTGCAATTGCCGGCTTAATGTCCTCTCCGAGCGAGCCCAGCATGAAGGCCACGTTGGCAACCACCCCCGCATCGCCGGGCGATGCCTGCAGTGCTCGATGAGCTAGATCGAGCGCCGCGCGGCGATGGGCCTCTGTGCCTTTTCCTCCGCCATAGCGGCCGAGAGCGTGATTACAGACCGCCGCGAACCCGAGTGCTGGGCCGAATTGTGGGTCGCGCTCGATCGCCTGTTCCAACCGAGCCAGCGCTGCCCGAACGCGCCCGCCATCCCAGGATAAGCAATCGGGCAGAGCACGCAGGTAAAGATCGTAGGCCGTAAGATCGGATGTCGGCCGCTCAGCCGAACGCCGGATCTCCGCCGCCTGCACGGCAGATTCAATAACTCCGGCGACGCTCAATGCAACGTTGTCCTGCAGCTCGAACACTTCTTCGAGCGGGCCGTCGAAGCGGTCGGCCCACAGATGCGCGCCGCCCTCGACCTCGATCAGTTGCGCGGTGATCCGCACGCGTCCGCCCGCCTTGCGCACCGAGCCCTCTAAGACATAACGAACGCCGAGCTCGCGGCCGACCTGCTTCACGTCGACGGCTTGGCCCTTGTACGTAAAACTCGAATTGCGGGCGATGACGAAGAGCCAACGGATGCGGGAGAGCGCGGTGATGATCTCCTCGACCATGCCGTCGGCGAAATATTCCTGCTCGGGATCACCGCTCATATTGGCGAAGGGCAATACCGCGATCGACGGCTTTTCGGGGAGCGGAGGGCCGGAACTCGCCCGCCTGGATGCCGCGCCGGGAGCCGCCATCACGCGGTATGTCCGAATGGGCCGCGTGATGTTTTTGAGCGCTTGCTCGCCGATATCGGTGAACTCAGCCGCGATCTTGCCGCGCACTTGGCGAAAGGCATCTTCGGAGATGCAGATGCCGCCCGGTTCAGCCAGGCCTTCGAGGCGCGCGGCGATGTTGACACCATCGCCATAGAGGTCGTCGCCGTCGACGACCACATCGCCGAGATTGATGCCGATGCGCAATTCGATGCGGCTGTCCGCCGCCGCGCCCGTGTTCCGGTCCGGCATCGCCTGTTGCACCTCGACCGCACAGCGCACCGCATCGACGACGCTGGCAAATTCCACCAGCATGCCGTCGCCGGTGGTCTTGACGATGCGGCCGTGGTGCTCGGCGATCTTCGGATCGATTACCTCGGCGCGCAGCGCTTTGAGGCGTTCGAGCGTGCCTTCTTCGTCCGCTCCCATCAGCCGCGAATACCCCGCCACATCGGCGGCGAGGATCGCGGCGAGGCGGCGGGTCGCGGTCATCCTTCGGGCAACCCGGCACGGCGCAACGCGTTTGCCAGTGCAGCTATATTTTCCGGGTCTACGTAACGGGCCGAGAGGATCGCGGTGGCGACGGTGAGGCCGGGCTGCAGCTCGAGGAGCCGTTGCACCACGGTCTTGGCGTCTTCGCTCCGGTCGAGACTGCCCAGCGCGGCAGCGTGCAGGATAATGGGAACGGTGAAACGGGGCTTCGACTGGGTCGCCAGGCTGGCGGCAGCGACCGTTTCTTCGAAGCGCCCGGCCGCAAAATGTGCGTAGGCCAAGCCGACATAGGGCAGGTTTCTCAGCGGATCGAAGGGGCTGAGGCGGATCGCCCGTTGAGCATGCTCGACCGCAATCGCGTCGTCGCCGTTCCAGGCGCGCACGATTGAGCTGAAACCGAGCGCGAGAGCCGACGAATTGGAGAGCGCGAACGACCGGTCGAACGCGGCGAGGGCGGCCTCATAGTCTCGCCCGCAAACGGCGATGACAAAGCCGGCTGTGGCGAGAGCCGCCGCATCGTCGCCGCCGGCGATCGCCAGGCGCGCATGATGCAAAGCGGCGAGCCGCGTCTCCTCCTGCATTCCGCCCCGCAGGTAACGCTGCTCATGGCAAAAGGCGATGATGGCATGTGCGGCAGCAAAATCGGGCTCCAGCTCGATCGCCTTGCGGAGCAGGGCCAGTGCTTTGTCCGCGTCCTCAGGCATCGCGGCGAAAGCGTCGGGCAAGGCGCGCAGATAAAGGTCGTAGGCATCGAGGCTGTCAGGCCGCTTGCGCCGCGCGCGCTCGATCTCGCTCTGCCGGAGCGTCGGCTCGATGACGCCGGCGACGCTGATCGCGACCTTGTCCTGAAGCTCGAAAACGTCTTCGAGCAAGCCGTCGAACCGGTCTGCCCAGAGATGCGCGCCGTTTGTCGCGTCGATGAGCTGCGCGGTGATGCGCACCCGGTTTCCGCCCTTTCGCACCGAGCCTTCCAGGACATAGCGCACGCCCAGCTCTTGGCCGACCCGTTTCACGTCGACGGTTTGGCCCTTGTACGTAAAACTCGAATTGCGGGCGATCACGAAGAGCCAGCGGATGCGCGAGAGTGCGGTTATGATCTCCTCGACCATCCCGTCGGCGAAATACTCCTGCTCCGGGTCGCCGCTCATATTGTCGAACGGCAGCACCGCGATCGACGGCTTGTCGGGGAGCGGCAGCATCGGTGAGCTACCCTCACCCGCCGCGCGCCGCTGGCGCTCGGCACCCTCTCCCGCAATGCGGGAGAGGAGGGACCCCGGCGTCTTGGCGGCGGGGTGGGTGAGGGCCGCACGAACCCGATAGACACGCACCGGTCGGGAGATGTTCTTGAGCGGTTGTTCGCCTATGTCTTCGAAAGCGAGGTCAAGTCGGCCCGCCGCGTCTTCCTGAACGCGGGCCGAGATGCAGATGCCGCCCGGCTCGGCTAGGCCTTCGAGCCGGGCTGCGACGTTGACGCCGTCCCCGAAGATGTCGCCGTCCTCGACGACAATGTCACCGACATTGATGCCGATGCGGAACTCGATGCGGCGATCCGGCGGCAATGGGGCGTTGCTCTCGGCCATTGCCGACTGCATCGCGGCCGCGCAGCGCAGTGCGTCGACGACGCTTGCGAACTCCACCAGCAAGCCATCGCCGGTGGTCTTGACGATGCGGCCGTTATGACCCGCGATCTTCGCATCTATGATTTCGGCGCGCAGCGTCTTGAGCCGGCCGAGGGTCCCTTCCTCGTCCGCCTCGATCAGGCGCGAATAGCCGGCGACGTCGGCCGCGAGGATCGCCGCGAGCCGACGTTCGACGCGAGCTGGCCCTGCGCGCTCCATGACGCCTCCCCGGTGACCGGTAATCCTACACCAACCAGCGTGCGGCGCGCATTAAGCAATATCGAAAGCGAGCGTCACTCGGATCAACAAATTGCCATATTAGCATGGTATCGTTGCTGTTTGGGAATACGGCAGGTTTAATCGGATGGAAATTTGCTGAATACACATGAGCGTTTCCCGAGTTTTCTCCTGCTTTTTTATCCAGCAAAGCTCGAAGCGCGAGCGTTTGCGCGGCGTCCAATCAGCATCTCCTGTATTTTTCTTGCAATATCAGGAGGCGCGCCAAACAAAAAGGGCGCCCGAAGGCGCCCTTGTCGCCAACCGATGTCGGTTCAGGTCATGCGGCTCGAGAATTGGACCGTCGTGGCGCGGGCGCGGTAGTCGGTCTTCACGTTAACGAGCGCGACCATGCCGTCGTCAACCTTCTTCTGCGCGCGCTCCAGGGCGGGGCGGATGTCCTCGGGTTGCTCGACGTATTCGCCGTAGCAGCCGAGCCCTTGGGCCATGATGTCGTAGCGGGTGTAGCCGAGATCGCGACCCGGCTTGTTGCGTTCGGGGTCGGCGGTCCAGCCGCCGTTGAGGCTGATCACGCACAGCAACGGCAATTTGTGACGGACCGCGGTGTCGAGCTCCATTGCGTTCTGCCCGAACGAGCCGTCGCCGTGCAGGCAGATGACTTGGCTATTGGGCTTGGCGGCCTTGGCGCCGACCGCGAAGGGGAGCCCGACGCCCATCGTACCGAACGGCCCCGAATTGAGCCGGTGGCCGGGGGTGAAGGTCGGGATCGACTGGCGGCCGAAATTGAGGATCTCCTGCCCGTCGACGACAAGGATCGCGTCGCGGTTCATGAAGTTCTTCACTTCCTCGCAGAGCCGCAATGGGTGGATGTCGCCGTCGGTCGGGTAGTTGGCGCCGGGGCCCTGACGCTTGGCAGCCTCGCCGTCGGCGAGCTTCTGCCGCCAGGCCTGGAAGCGGTCGGCGGTCTTGTCGCTGATCGCGTCGATCAGCTGCTGCAATACCGATTTGCAGTCGCCGACGACCGGGATGTCGACATTGCGCGCCGAGGTGCCGAGCTCCTCAGGGTCGATCTCGATCCGGGCGATTGTCGCGTCCTTATTGAAGCGCGGCGGTGCGGCGTGGCCGATCACATAGTTCATCCGCGTGCCGAGGATGATGATCAGATCGGCATCGCGAAACGCGCTGTTGCGCATCGTCAGATAGGAATAGGGGTGGTCGTCCGGCACCACGCCGCGGCCTTGCGGGGTCGTGTAGAATGGGATCCCGGCCTTCTCGACGAAGGCCCGCATCTCGTTCCAGGCTTTCGACCACAACACCCCGCCACCTGAGCAGATGATCGGCTGCTTGGCCTTGTTGACAGCATCGACGAGCGCGTTGATCGCCTTCGGTTCGGCATAGGGACGCGCTTCGATGATCGGTCGGCCGCAGTAGCTCCAATCGACGTCGGCCTCATCGACCTTGAGGTAGAGGACATCGCCCGGCATGTCGAGATAGACCGGCCCGGGCTTGCCGTTCAGCGCTTTCTGGAACGCGAAGTTCACCTGTTGCGGGATGCGTTTCAGATTGTGCACGCGGTCGGCATATTTGACGCAAGCCTCGAGCGCCTTGACCTGATCGATCTCCTGGAACACCTGGCGGCCGAACTGGCTGATCGGGCTCGACCCGCCGACTGCGACGACCGGACAGCAGTCGATCAGCGCATTGGCGAGGCCGGTGCCGAAATTCAATGTCGCGGGGCCGCTCGCCGCCATGCAGACACCCGGCCCCTGGGTCACCCGCGAATAGGCCTGCGCCATATAGGCCGCGCCCTGCTCGTGCCGTGTGTCGATGAGGCGGATGCCTTCCTTGATGCAGGACAATTCCGCATCGAGCATCGGCCCGCCCATGATGAAGAACAGATCCTTGGTGCCTTGCGCCTTCAGGCATTTGGCGAGGATTTCGTAGCCTGCAAGTTGCGCCATCTCGGTATCTCCTCTCTCGTAGCTATCGTCATTCCCGCGAAAGCGGGAACCCAGGGCAACCTGCCCTATCCGCGGCCCAGGACCCCCGCCTCCGCGGGGGCGACGGTCACGTTAAATCACACCTTCTTTCCGCAGTGCTTCGAGGTCGCCGGTGCTCATGCCAAGCCAGTCCCCGAAGACTTGCGCATTGTGCTGCCCCAAGAGCGGTGCCGGCTCCAGCTTTGGCGGGCGCCCGTCGAAGCGCACGGGCCATGCCGGCATCTTGAACGGCCCAGTCGGATGTTCCGCGGTCTGCAGGATGCCGCGCTCGGAAAAGCTCGGCTCGTTCATCAGTTCCATCGTGTCGAGCACCGCGCCGGCCGGCACCCCGGCGCCGCCGATGATCCGCATCGCCTCGTGCTTGTCACGCCGGCGCGTCCAGTCGCTGACCATCGCATTGATCTCCGCGATGCGCTCGCCGCGGGCCTTGGGGGTGTCATAATTCGGGTTGCCGATCAGGTCCTCGCGGCCGAGCACCTTCAACAGGCGGTGCCAGTGATCCACCTGGCGGGCAAAGACATAGACCCAGTCGTTAGGGCCGCCCGGCGCACACGGAAAAATGCCGGCCGGGGCGACGGCCGTCGCGCTGCGCGACCCGTTACGCCTTGCTGCTTGGCCGCTGGCGGCCTGAGCCTGAAACGCAATACGGATGTAATGCAGCATCGCGTCCTGCATCGCGACCTGGAGGCGCCTTCCTTTGCCGGTAGCGCGTCGCTCATAAAGCGCGCCGAGGATGCTGATCGCCATTGTCATGCCGGTGCCGGTATCGCCGAGCGAGGGGCCCGGCTTGATCGGCGGCCCATCCGGCTCGCCGGTGATGCTCATCGTGCCGCCGCAGGCCTGCGCGATCATGTCGAAGGCGAGGTTCTTCTCGTAGGGGCTGCCTTCGCCGAAGCCCTTGACCTGCGCATAGATGATGCCCGGGTTCAGCACGCGGATCGCGTCGTATCCGAGCCCCAGCCGCTCGATCGTTCCCGGCGCCATGTTCTCGATCATGACATCAGCTTTCTTGGCCATGTCCTTGACCAAGGCCAGACCGCGCTCGGATTTGAGATTAACTGTGACCGACTTCTTGTTGGCGTTGAACTCGAAGAAATAGAACGAGTCCGGGCTGCCTTGCGGTCCGGGAAAGGCGGTCCGGCCGGGCTCGCCGCCACCCGGGTTCTCAACTTTGACGACCTCAGCGCCGAGCCAGGCGAGCGCCTCGGTGCAGGAGGGGCCCGCCTCGAATTGCGTCAGGTCGAGCACTCTCACCCCGGCAAGACAATTGAGGGGCGCGCTGTTTTCATTCATAGGTACCTGATCCTCCAAAGCCGCCGCTAAATCTCACGATAGCGCAGGAGACTGTCCGATGGCGAGTAATCAACCGAGCGTCTTTATCGACGGCGAGGCCGGCACGACGGGTCTCGGCATCCGAAGGCGGCTCGAAATGGTGCCCGGGATCACGTTGCGCAGCCTGCCAGCGGCGCAGCGCAAGGATCCGTCGGCTCGGCAGGACATGATGGCAGTGTGCGACCTCGTCGTGCTGTGCTTGCCGGATGATGCAGCGCGCGAGGCCGTGGCGCTGGCCGGGGCGCTGGGCAGCAACGCACCAAAATTGCTCGACGCCAGCACCGCGCACCGGGTCGATCCTGAATGGATCTACGGCTTTCCGGAAATGGCGCCCGATCAGCCGGGGAAGATTGCGATGTCGCGCAAAGTTGCCAATCCCGGCTGCTACCCGACCGGCGCGATCGGTCTATTGCGCCCGCTGGTCCAAGCGGGGCTCGTTCCGCCCGATTACCCGGTCTCGATAAGCGCGGTCAGCGGCTATTCCGGCGGCGGCAGATCGATGATCGAGGCGCATGATCGTGAAGGCGGCCCGGCCTTCGAGCTATACGCACTCGGTTTAGAACACAAGCACGTGCCGGAGATCGAGCGCTTTGCGGGGCTGTCGCGGCGGCCGATATTTATGCCGTCGGTCGGGCATTTCCACCAGGGCATGCTGGTTTCGGTGCCACTCTACCTCGATGACCTGCCCGGCAGGCCTGCCGGCCCCGATTTACGAGCGGCCCTGCGCGCCTTTTACGAGGGTTCGGAACACGTAACCGTCGCGGTCGGCAATGGGTCGGACAAGCTCGAACCGGAGGCGCTCAACGGGACCAATCGGCTCGAACTTTATGTCTGGGCCAACGAGCAGCGCTGTCAAGCCGTGCTCGTCGCCCGTCTCGACAGTCTCGGCAAAGGAGCCTCGGGCGCCGCGGTGCAGAATTTGCGGCTGATGCTGGATCTCGACTCCCGGCCTAACTGATCGGCACCGCGCCACGCCGCCCTCACCCCGGCTCTCTCCCCGCAAACGGGGCGAGGGAGGCACCTTCGGCCGGCTTAATCTCGAGACTCGCGAGGCTACGGCCGCGGGTTTCGGGCAACAGAAGCAACATCACGATCATAATGGCGGAGGCAAAGGCGCTGAAGAGGGCGATTGTGGCGCCGAGCGGTAGGCTCTGGCTGACAAACCCGACTATAGCCGGCAGGAACGAGCCGAGCGCCCGGCCGGCATTGTAACAGAAGCCTTGGGCTGTCCCGCGAACCTCGGTTGGGTAGAGTTCCGTCATAAACGGCCCCATGGGCGGAAATTTCATCAAGAAAATCGTGAAGAGCGGGATGCCCACAAACAACAGCATCGTGTTGTCCATCGGCGCGAACATGTAAATCAGGATCATTACGAAGGACCCGATCGCCGACCACATAAAGGTCCATTTCCGGCCGATCGCGTCGCTCAGATAGGCGCCCAACAAAAAGCCGAACAGCGCGCCGAGGATCTGCACCAACAAAAATCCTCCGGTGCTGGTCGCCGACAATCCGCGCACCGTGCGCAAATAGGTCGGCATCCAGAGACCGATGGCGTAGCCGCCACCCTGGGCGCCGGCGACCATCACTGTCACCTTGACCGTGGTCCACAGATGCGGCCCCCGGAACGCGGCGAACAGGTGGCCGATGCCAACCGACGCGCGTCGAGTATCGCGGAAGATTTCGGGCTCCTCGATGTGACGGCGGATCCAGAAGACCAAACCTGCCGGCAACAGGCCGATCGCGAACAGCACGCGCCAGGCGATCGCCTCGGGCAGAAACGCGTAGAGCGCGGTGTAGACCAGAGCCGAGGCGCCCCAGCCGATGGCCCATCCGGTCTGCACGATGCCAACCCCGCGGCCGCGGTATTTGTCACGGATCACCTCGCCCATCAGCACGGCCCCGGCAGCCCATTCGCCGCCGAAGCCGAACCCGTGCAGTGCCCGCAACACGAAAAGCTGCTCGAAGTTCTGCGCGAAGGCGCAGAGAAACGTGAACACCGAATACCACAGGATCGTGATCTGCAGCATCCGCACCCGGCCGAACCGGTCGGCGAGCGTGCCGGAGAACCACCCGCCCAATGAGGAAATCAGCAACGTCACCGTGCCAATGAGCCCGGCTTCGCCGCGCGACAGACCCCACAGTGCAATGACCGTAGGAATGACAAAGCTGTACATCTGCACGTCGAACGCATCGAGCGCCCAGCCGCCAAAGCAGGCGCCCATCGTCCGGCGTTCCTTGGCGTTCAAGTCGCGGAACCAACCGAGCATCGCGCCCCTCCCCTTACAACCTTGCAGGATCGTTGCCTGCTCGATGAGACGTTGGCAAAGGAGTTTTATTGAAGCGTGCTATGCGCCGGTTCGAGCTTGCCGAGAACGATCAATCCGCGGCGCGCACCTTGACGTAAGACCCGGGGGCGTCCTCGATCGGTTTGAGCTTGCCGTCGCCGGGGTGGCGCGCCGGCACCTCGCCGTCGGCGTACTGCGAAATCCAGTGCTCCCATAGCGGCCACCAGGAATCGGAGCGGGCGGTCGCGGTGGCGAGCCATTCTTCCGGTGTCGGCGGGTTTTTTTCATTCTCCCAATGGCCGTATTTGCCGCCCGGCGGGTTTACCACGCCCGCGATGTGGCCGGAGGCGGACAGCACGAATTTGACTGGGCTGCGATAGATCTGCGTGGCGGCATAGGTCGACCGCCACGGCGCGATGTGATCCTCGCGAGTCGATAATAAAAAGGACGGCGTCTTGATCTTCCGCAGATCGATCGGCACGCCGTCCAGAGTGATGCCGCCCGGCTTCACCAGCAGGTTCTCCTGGTACATGTTGCGCAGGTAGAAGCTGTGCATCGCGGCCGGCATGCGAGTCGAATCGTGGTTCCAATACAACAGGTCGAACGGGAAAGGCGATTTGCCGAGCAGGTAATTGTTGACCACGAACGACCAGATCAAATCGTTGGCGCGCAGCATGTTGAAGGTCGTCGCCATCTCGCGCCCTTCGAGATAACCTTTGGTGTTCATGCGCTCTTCGAGCGCAGAGAGCTGCTCCTCGTCGATGAACACCGCGAGTTCGCCGGCTTCGGCAAAGTCGACCATCGTCACCAGATAGGTGGCGCTCTTGATCCGGCTGTCGCGTTTGACCGCCATATAGGCCAGCGTGCTGGCGAGCAATGTGCCGCCCAGGCAGTAGCCGATCACATTGGCTTCCCGCTCGCCGGTCGCCTGTTCGATCGCATCGAGTGCATCGAGCGGCCCTTCCAGCATGTAGTCGGTGAACGTCTTGGCGGCGAGATGCTCGTCGGGGTTGACCCAGGAGATCACGAATACGGTATGGCCCTGCGACACTGCCCAACGGATGAAGGAGTTACTGGGCCGCAGATCGAGGATGTAAAACTTGTTGATCCACGGCGGGATGATCAGCAATGGCCGGCGCTTCGCGGTTTCCGTCATCGGCTCGTACTGGATGAGCTGCATCAGATCGTTCTGATAAACGACCTTTCCCGGCGTGACCGCGATGTTCTCGCCGATACGGAAAGCCTCCATGTCGGTCATCTTGATCGCGAGGCGTCCCTTGCCGCGCTCGAGGTCCTCGAGCAGATTCTTCAGACCGTCGAGCAGGTTCTCGCCCTTGCTCTCGATCGTCGCCCGCAAGGCTTCAGGATTGGTCATCAGGAAATTCGACGGCGCGAGCGCGTCGACGAACTGGCGCGTATAGAAGTCCACCTTGCGCGCGGTGCGCTCGTCGATTCCCTCGACATCGCGAACCGTGCTCTGCATCCACCGCGCCGTCAAAAGATAGCTCTGCTTGATAAAGTCGAAGAGCGTGTTTTCGGTCCACGCCGCGTCACGGAATCGTCGGTCGCCAGCGGACGGTTCTATCATCTGCTCGGCTTCGCCGCCGAGAAACCGCTGGGCCGTGCGCTGCCACAAGGTCAGGTAGTCGTTCCACAGCGACAGCTGCGCCTGGACGAGCCGAGAGGGGTCGGCCATCATGCGGGCAGTCATCTCCAGGAAGGCGGTTCCGATGCCGAGCGAGTCGGCCATTCCGACCCCCTCCTCGCGCCGCTGCCGCGTCAGGAACTCGGCGACGAGCTGCTGGCTCTTCCCGGCGATTTCGGTGATTTGCTTCGACAGCTCGGCGGGATCGGGAAGCGGCTCGCCCCCTCCTTTTCTCGCCCCAGCGATCGGCGAAGTTGGGGTGGGGCGGGAGGATGGCGCACGCATAACGCCCGGCCTGCTGGACGCGGCACCCTTTTTGCGGCCCTTCCCCCCGGGCGGCTTTTCCTTGCCGACCGGCATGCGCAGCGCCTCTTGGTCTGGGGAAGGGCGGGTTGCCGCGCCGGATTTGCGGTCGTTCGCGTCGTTCATTGCCGTTTCCTCGAGGCTGCCGCCCGTTGCCCGCCCGATCGCCGGTGATCCTCGGCTCACGGCTGGGCGGCGGTCGGTTGTTCGCGCCCTCAAATGTAGTGACGCGACCGCCCGGATCTAATACATCAGGGTCGGACGCGTAGTTTGTGTCGTTGCCGGCGGATCCCGAACGCGGGTGGCGACACCGGGGGCCAACTCGTCGGGAATACTACTATGCTCATGGGCGAATCGTGTGCCGTCACCGCTAACGAGAGAAGGGCAAGAGGGCGGGTTCGCCGGCTTGCCGCCACTGCCCTGTTGCTCGGGCTCGCCGCCTGCAATCCGGTCGACACTTGGCGTGACCTGACCGGGGTGAGCCGGAACGACCCCGATCCCGATACGACGCCGAACACCAAAAATCTCGCTGCCGGAGAGGCGTCCGACTATCCCAATCTCGCCACGGTGCCACCGCCGCCGGAGCGGGCTTTGACCGCCGCCGAGCGGGAGAAGCTGACCCAGAGCCTGATCGCCGACCGGACGAATGCGCGGCACACGGACGAGCAGCTGCGGGCCGGGTTTTCGCCGGTGGCGGCCCCACCGCCTCCACCTCCTGGCGAGCCCGGAACTCAGCCGGAGCAGGTTGCGGCCGCTCCGCCGCCCTCCCCAACACCCGACGTGTCGGCTCCCCAGGCTATGCGATCCGCTGCATCGGCGCGCAATGGCGCCGCCGGCGAAAAACCGGCCAAGCTCCTCCCGAGCCTGTCGGCGGAGCCATCGCTTGCCAGCACAGCGACTGGTGTCGGCGCTGCCGGCGAAAAACCCGCCCTGTCCCCGGCGGGCACCCCTCGCGCCGCACGCACGGGCGGCAAGGCGCTTGCCCAACCCGATCAAGGTCTGCGCAAGGAGGGAGAGCCGCCCGAGCCAGGGCCGATGGAGTCGAGCCTCGAGGTGCCCCAGGCGCGGGCGACACCCGAGCCCGAGCAGATCCAGCCCACGCCGCAGCCCCCGCAATTGCCGCCCACCCCGAAAGTTGCGGCGACCCCGCCTCCTATGCCCGGCGGCCTTGCCGCGGGAGGAGCTCTCGCTCCGCTGCCGTTGCCGCGGGCCAAGAGCTCTGCCGGCTACGAGCCGCCGCCGGCTGCGCCGGAACTGCCGCCGGTGCCGCCGACCCGCACCGCCGCGACCGCTCCCGGCAAAGCCAGTGCAAAGCCGCCTGCGCCGGTCGGGACTCCGGTTGCCGAGATCAAGTTCGGCACCGATTCGACAACCCTGACCGAAAAGGACAGACAAACCCTCGAAACGGTCCTGCCGGCCTATCAGCAGAACCCCGGCAAGGTTCGCATCGTCGGTTATGCCGGGGCCGGAAGCGGCGCCGTCGAGCAATTGGATAGTTACCGGACGGCCCTCGACCGCGCTCGGGCGGTCGCTGCCGCTCTGACCAACGCGGGGATACCCTCGGACAAGATCCAGGTCGAGGCGGCGCCGCGAGGCGAGAATTCCGGCGAAAGCCGCGCCGAGGTGTTGCTCGAGCACTGAAGCAGACCCCACCGATTCGGCGTCAGCTGCCTTCGGAATGTCTGTCGAGGGTGGGTGCCGGAAACGCTATCGAAAAATTGACGGCTGAGCGCTACAAAGAGCCGGGTCGCTCGCCGCCCATTCGGGGCGGCTCCTGCATTTCGCACATCGCGTCCGGGGTGCCGTCGTGAAACCGCCTTTCAAGATCGCCATCGCCGGTCTCGGCACCGTTGGGTCCGGCGTTCTCCAGCTGCTGGACCGGCAGGCCGACCTGCTGGCTCAACGCGCGGGCCGCCGCATTGTCGTCGCCGCGGTCTCGGCGCGCGATCGCCGGCGCGATCGCGGCGCCGACCTCTCGGCGGTACGCTGGTACGAGGATGCCGCGGCGATGGCGGCCGATCCCGAGATCGACGTCGTCGTCGAGCTGATCGGCGGCGCCGACGGCGTCGCACGGCGGGTTCTCGACACCGCCCTCGACCATGCCAAGCACGTCGTCACGGCGAACAAAGCGTTGATGGCGCATCACGGGACGAGGCTCGCCGCGCGGGCCGAGGAGAGAGGGCTCATTCTGGCGTTCGAGGCCGCGGTCGCCGGCGGCATCCCGGTCATCAAGGGGCTGCGCGAGGGTCTCGCCGGCAATCGGCTGGAGCGTGTCTACGGCATTCTGAACGGCACCTCGAACTACATCCTGACGACGATGCGAGAGAGCGCGCACGAATTCGCCGAAGTGCTGGCGGAGGCGCAAAAGCTCGGCTATGCCGAAGCCGATCCGAGCTTCGACATCGACGGTATCGATGCCGCCCACAAGCTGGCCATCCTGGCGAGCGTGGGTTTCGGCCGCCCGGTCGATTTCGACGGGGTCTACACAGAAGGGATCCGCCACGTCTCGCGGCTCGACATCGTTTTTGCCGAAGAGCTCGGCTACCGGATCAAGCTGCTCGGCATCGCGCGGCTGACCGAGGATGGGTTGGAGCAGCGTGTCCATCCTTGCATGGTGCCGCGGGCGACGCCGATCGCCGCCGTCGAGGGCGTCTACAACGCCGTCGTCGCCGAGGGCGACTTCGTCGGCCGCGTCGTATTGCAGGGGCGGGGCGCTGGCGCCTTTCCGACGGCTTCGGCGGTCGCCGCCGATCTGGTCGACATCGCTGCCGGCCGCCACGCGCCGACCTTCGGGCTCCCCACTGCAAATTTGCGTGAGATTCCCGGGGTGCCGATCGAACGCCACCATGGCGCCTACTACATCAGGCTGATGGTGGTGGATCAGCCGGGGGTAATCGCCGATGTCGCCGCGGCTTTGCGAGACGAGGAGGTGTCGATGGAGTCGATGATCCAGCGCGGCCGTGCGCCTGGCGAGGCGGTGCCGGTGGTGATGACGACCCATCTCACTGTCGAGGCGGCGATGCGCCGGGCGCTGCAGAGAATCGAGGCGCTCGACACGGTGCTCGAACCGCCCCGCATGATCCGCATCGAGGATTTCTGAAAATAATAGCCTTTCGACAAGCCGAGGAGGAAAGCCATGCCCGAGACGTCGAGAATGGATCGCAATCTCGCATTGGAAGCCGTTCGGGTAACCGAGTCCGCAGCGCTCTCCGCCTCGCGGCTGATGGGGCGCGGAGATGAGAAGGCCGCCGATCAGGCGGCGGTCGACGCAATGCGGGAGGCGCTGAACAGCCTCGCGATTGCCGGCACCGTCGTGATCGGCGAAGGCGAGCGCGACGAGGCGCCGATGCTCTATATCGGCGAGAAGGTCGGCAGCGGGAACGGCCCACCGATTGATATCGCGCTCGATCCGCTGGAGGGGACGACGATTACCGCAAAAGGCGGCGCCAACGCGCTGGCGGTGATCGCGATGGCCGATGCCGGCGGGTTTTTGAACGCGCCCGACGTTTACATGGACAAGATCGCGGTCGGCGGCGGACTGCCGGACGATCTGGTCGATCTCGACGAGCAGCCCTCGGTCAACCTGAAGAACCTGGCCCGGGCGAAGAAGGTCGAAGTCGCCGATCTCGTCGTCTGCATCCTCGACCGGCCGCGCCACGCCGAGCTGATCGCCAAGGTGCGCGAAGCCGGAGCCCGGATCACCCTGATCTCGGACGGCGATGTCAGCGGCGTCATCGCCACTTCCGAACCGGAGACCGGCATCGACATGTATGTCGGCTCGGGCGGCGCGCCGGAAGGCGTATTGGCGGCCGCGGCGCTGCGCTGCATCGGCGGTCAGATGCAGGGTCGGCTGCTGTTCCGCAACGACGACGAGCGCGCCCGCGCCCACCGCCTCGGCATCACCGACCTCGACCGCAAATATAAATTGCTCGACCTCGCTTCGGGCGACGTGATGTTCGCCGCGACCGGGGTCACTAATGGCACGATGCTGCGCGGGGTGCGCCGCTTTCCCGGCGGCGCGTCGACCCATTCGGTCGTCATGCGCTCCAAGTCCGGCACCGTCCGGTACGTCGAGGCGCGGCACGATTTCACGCGCAAGCAGAGCTTCGCACCCTTCGCCCGCTGACCTGCATGATTCTCCTCAAACCACCCGACCTCGTCATTCCTGCGAATACGGGGATCGAGGGCCAACAAGCGCTACACAGCCAGCCCTGGACCTCCGGCCGCGCGGGGGTGACGATAGGAACAGTGAGAGCTTCCGTTAGGATCTGATATGGATGACGGCGCGGGGGGCGCCGAGGCCTTCGCCGGGGTGGTGTCGGGGGTCGAGCGGTCGGTGTGCGGCCGACGCTGGCGCCTACGCGATGGCGATGCACGAGCGGGAGAGGCTATCGCCGAGCGGCTCGGGGTTCCCGAGATTGTCGGGCGGCTGTTGGCGCAGCGCGGCATTGATCTCGACCACGCCCCGGGCTTCTTGGCGCCGCGCTTGCGCGATCAGCTGCCCGATCCTTCGCATCTGCTCGACATGGAAGCCGCCGTCGCGCGGCTGGTCCGGGCGGTCCGCGACGGCGAAACGATCGGCGTCTTTGGCGATTACGACGTAGACGGCGCGACTTCGGCTGCGCTGCTGGCGCGGTTCTTTGCAGCGACCGGGACGCGAACTCGGGTCTATGTCCCGGATCGGTTGCGTGAGGGCTATGGCCCGAACACCCAGGCTCTGCTGAGTCTGCGCGATGAGGGCGTCCGGGTTGTCGTGACCGTCGATTGCGGCACTACGGCCCACCCGCCTCTGAATGACGCCGCGGAAGCTGGGCTCGAGGTGATCGTCATCGATCATCACGTCGCCGAACCGCTGTTGCCGCGGGCCGTCGCAATCGTCAATCCGAACCGGCTCGACGAGAGCAGCCCGCACGGCGGGTTGGCGGCGGTCGGGGTCGCCTTCCTGTTGGTCGTCGCGGTCAATCGCGAGCTGCGCCGGGCCGGCTGGTTCGGTTCCGGCCGAACCGAGCCGGACCTGCTGCAATGGCTCGATCTGGTGGCGCTCGGCACGATCTGCGACGTGGTTCCGCTCGCCGGTGTGAACCGAGCTCTGGTCGCCCAGGGAACCAAGGTCGCACGGCGCTGCGACAACCCCGGCCTCGCCGCGCTGGCCGCAGTGGCCGGCATCGGCGAGCCCATCGACACTTATCACCTAGGCTTTGTGCTCGGCCCGCGGGTCAATGCCGGCGGACGGGTTGGCGGCGCCGACCTCGGCGCGCGTCTGCTCGCGACTGACGATCCGGTGCTCGCCGCGGAGCTGGCGGCGCGTCTCGACGGCTACAACCGCGAGCGGCGCGATATCGAGGCCCGCACCTTGGAGGTGGCAATCGCAATGGTGGAAGGGTCGGCGCAATCCCCGGTCCTCGTCTTTGCTGCAGCCGAGAATTGGCATCCCGGGGTGATCGGGATCGTCGCTGCACGCCTCAAGGAGCGTTACGAGCGGCCGGCTTGCGTCGTCGCGCTCGCTGATGGCATCGGCCGGGGGTCGGGCCGCTCGGTCGCCGGATTGCCGCTCGGCCCCGCGGTGATCGCGGCCCGCCAGGCGGGGCTGTTGATCAACGGCGGCGGCCACGCGATGGCGGCGGGGTTCACGGTCGCAGCGGAAAATTTAGGCGCGCTGGAGTCCTTCCTGATCGAACGGCTGGGCGACGGCATCGACAACGAGCCCCTGGTCCCCGAGTTGCGTATCGACGGGACGCTCTCCATCGCTGCGGCACACGGCGAGTTGATTGACCATATCGCGAGACTGGCGCCGTTCGGGGCGGGCAATCCTGAACCACGCTTTGTTTTTCCAGGTGTGCGCGTCCTCCATGCCGAGCCCGTCGGGACCAGCCATCTACGCTGCACCCTGGCCGATCCGCTCGACAATGTTCGGCTGCGGGGGATCGCCTTCCGCGCTGCGGGGACTCCGCTCGGTCAGTTCATCACCGAGACGCGAGGCATCGCAATCAATATTGCTGGCCACCTCAGGCGCGACAGCTGGCGCGGCGGCGATGCGGTGCAGCTGGCGATCGACGACGCGGCCCCCGACACCATCTGACTATTTCAGGGTTCGTCGAACAAGTAGTGGCGCAACATGTAATCGAGCCCGTGCCGCCAGGACTCGTCGGTATTGCCACGAATATCGACGCTTTTGACGAACTCTAACTTGCCGCTCGCCGCGTCTTCCATATAGACGTTGATGTTCAGAATCAGGTTGCTGACCTTTTGAACGGTCCCCCAGGCGGCCCAGTTTGCGCCGATGCTTCTGGCGTAGTCACGCTCGCAGCCATTGCACCCGCTGATCTCGGGACCGGCGGCGATCCGTTGCTGCGCGGCTGGCGGAATAGGCACGATTTTAAATCGGCCGGAATGGTCGAGCTTCTCCTGGAATAGATCATCGAGCATTTTAACGCGTCCATCTTCGATGGGCGTGGTCGGCTCCAACGACGTGTTGATCAGCTGAAAACCAAAAAAAGCGACTCTGGGTAAACCGGAATCGTCCGCTGCTGCGGTGGTGCCAAGAGGCGGCATCAACGCGAACGCAATCGCTGCAGCGATCATAGGATAGATGTTTCCCCGGAAGGGCCGACTCATAAATCCAAACCCCTCGCCTTTACTGGGTCCGCGATCCGGTAATGTCTCAATATTACCCGCTGCTCAGCTGCTGCCGCCCGGCGATGCTCGCCGTCAGCCTCGAGTCACCCGTTGGATCTCCGACCGGCGTACCAACCGGCCGGTTCTATCTCGGGGAAAGGTCATGCTGAAACCGTCGTGATCGCGCGCGAGTGCGGCGCTCGAAATAATTTATAGTACGCCGCATCCAAACCGCCTTGGGTCCGACGTGGCGGCAGCGGTCAGGAAGCCGAAATCAGCGCGGAATGTGGCGTGAATATCAAACTGGTGAGCGCTACGGCAGTGATCGCCTGAGTCTCGCCGCCGGCGCGGTGGCGGCGGTGGACTCGATAGTCGGGGGCGCGCCGATGTGAGAAGGGGGCGATCATCCGATCACAAATACGTGAATGATCTAACGCTACGGAACCGTAGCGGCAATACTCCGACCCGCAGCGATCTGGGTTGGGGGCGCGACCGATTTGAGCGTCGAAGGAAGCGAGTCTTACCTCGCGGCGCACCAAAAAGAATTGTGCAGGCATTGACCGGGACAGCGCCAGCTGCTGCTTCCCACACCGCCGATCACGGTGGGATGGCATTGCGCATGCTGGCTTGGGTTATGCTCAGCATCGCTGCTTGTGGGCCGGCGATCGCCGAGCCGTTTGTCCCCACCTCTGATGTCGAGGTCCTCGAGCGATTGGCGCTCTCACCGAGCGATCCCGTTTTGCGCCAACTGCGGGCGCTGCAGGGACAATTGCGGCAGGCGCCGGATAACCTGGCGCTGGCGACCCGCGTGGCGACGGGCTACCTGGAGTTGGGGCGCGTCACGGGTGATCCGCGTTACGCGGGCTACAGTGAAGCTGCGCTGACCCCGTGGTGGCATCTCGATAATCCGCCCTCCAAAGTGCTGGTTTTGCGCGCCACATTGCGGCAGCGAATGCGTCAGTTCGACGCCGCCCTGGCAGATTTGGCGAAGGTGCTGAGCGCCAATCCGCGCAACGCACAGGCGCGGCTCACACGGGCGACAGTGCTGCAAGTGCAGGCTGAATACGAAGGCGCGAGGGAAGATTGCCGCGTCCTCCAATACTTGACCCAGGAACTGGTGTCGACAGCGTGCCTGGCGAGTGTAAACGGCGCGACCGGTCAGCTGCTCGAGAGCTATCAGCAGCTGCGAGCGGCGCTCGACAGGTCTCGGAACGCCCAACCCGGGGTTCAAAGCTGGGTGGAGACCAGCCTTGCCGAAATGGCGGCGCGTGCTGGCATGACGCTGGAGGCAGAGACACATTTTCGCACAGCGCTCGCCCACGAGCCCGCAGACTTTTATCTTCTCGGCGCCTACGCGGATTCCCTATTGGACAGCGACCGATCGCCCGAGGTCCTCGGCCTGCTTCGGGACCAGACCCGCGCCGACCCCCTGCTGCTGCGCTATGCGCTGGCATTGCAGGCGCAACATTCAAAAGAACTGCCGGCTCAAGTGAAGCAGCTGAGCGACCGTTTCGAGGCCAGCCGCCTGCGCGGAGACCGGGTGCACCTGCGGGAGGAGGCCCGTTTCACTTTGCATTTGCTCAATGCTCCCACCGCAGCACTAAAACTCGCGCAGGAAAATTGGCAGGTACAGAAGGAGCCGGAGGATGTCCGGATACTGCTCGAAGCCGCCCTCGCCGCCGGCGATGCTGCTGTCTTCGATGCGGTGAAGGAGTGGCTAAGAAGTTCTCGATTGGAGGATGTGGAGCTCCAACGGATCATCACGCCGAGAGGCTGAATGGCGCATCGAGACCCCTTGGCACCCTCCGATTTTGCCTTCCATCTACCCCCTGTCCTTTCGCCGCTGTCAATTCGGCAGTAGCGGACGACAATTATTGGTAGGAGGAGACTGGGAGATGAAATGCGCGTTGAAACTATTCATCCCATTGCTGGCGACATTCGCCATGTCATGGGGCATTTCCGCCGAAGCCGCGAGCCATCGCGAAGCGCCTCTTATCTCGATGGACCCGGCCGCCGACAACACCGACGTATACGCCTTTCTCAGCTACGACGCAGCGAACGTGGCGCGCGCCCCGAAGGATCAGCGCGTCACATTTATATTGAATGTGAACCCGGGTCAGGACCCGAGCGACGGACCTAATTACTTCAACTTCAACGACGATGTGCTGTAGGCGATGCACATCGGTAACGACCAGGACGGCAAGGCCGACGATGTCGTCTACGAATTCCGCTTCAAGACCGAGAACCGCCCGATTGCCGCTGCCGGCGGGTTGACGTCGCCGTTGCCTTATCTCGGCAACCCGCACATTACCCCTGCGCTTCCGCTGCAAGGGATTACCGCGCTGGACGGTCCCGGTTTGGAGGGATTGACGCGGCGTCAGACTTATAGTGTGACCGAGATCCGCAGAGGCAAGCGGACCGAGCTGTTCAAGGGCAGCAAGCTGATCGCGGTCCCGTCCAATGTCGGGCCCGCCACGATGCCCGACTATGCGGCCTTGGCTGCCCAGGGCATCTATAGCGACGCTGCAACCGGCATTCGCGTGTTCGCCGGTCAGCGCGCCGAGACCTTCTACATCGATCTGGGCGCAGTGTTCGACACGTTGAACCTGCGCCGCTACCTGCCTTCGCTCACCGCTGCCGAAGATGTCGACAATGTCAACCCGTTCGGCGTGAACCGCTTCGCCGGGTTCAACATCAGCACGATCGCGATCGAGGTCCCGATCTCCCGCGTTACCAGCGACGGCAAACCGGCCACGACGAGCAAGAACCCGGTCATCGGAGTCTACGCCAATACCTCCCGGCAAAAGGTGAGGGTGCTGGGCGAAGACGACAGGCCGAAGGCCGATGACGGGCAGTGGGTGCAGGTGTCGCGCATGGCAAACCCGCTGGTCAACGAACTGATCATCACCACGCCGTTCAAGGACGATTGGAACGCCGCCAAACCGGAAGACGAGGCGCAGTTCCAAGCGTTCTACCAGAACCCGGTGGTCGCCACCGAGCTGAACCTGGTGTTTCGTGTGCCCATCGTTCCGATCGATGGTTCGTCAGCGAGCGACCGCACCGACCTGATTGGGCTTCTTCTGAAATATCCTGGCCAACCCTTGAACGGCACGAACTGCGGCCAGCCTTGCGCCGAGCTGCTGCGGCTCGATCTGCGCGTGCCGCCGACCCCTCCCGACAGCCAGAGCCGGCTCGGCGCCGCGTTGACCACAGACAAGGCGGGCTATCCCAACGGACGGCGCCCGAACGATGATGTCACCGACATCGTGGTCCGCGTGGTCGGCGGCAAGAACTATATCGCCAATCGCATAGGCGATGGCGTCAACTTCCTGGCCGGGGCGCCGGGGGCAGGAGGCCCGGATGTCACATCGAACGGCATCGCCAGGAACTTCCCGTTCCTTCCGACGCCATACGACGGCAAATGTAGTGCCGGTCAGGGTGCTAATCCCTGCTCACCAGCGGTGCCTTGATCGGGTAGGTGGCAAGCCCTCTGCGGTGCTCGCCATCGCAGCGGCTAGCCTGGCGCCGTAAAGGCCGATCGCTGCGACGTCTCGCGCTGATATTGGTGCTGTCGCTGTGGATTGCGCCGGCATCTGCGCACAAGCCGAGCGACAGCTATCTCGCGCTGTGGCTCGCGGGTGACCGCCTGAGCGGGCAATGGGACATCGCGCTGCGCGATCTCGATTACGCGATCGGCCTCGACGCCGACGGCAATGGCGAGATCACCTGGGAAGAGGTCAAGGCCAAGCACAAGGAAATCGCCGCTTACGCCCTGGCCCGGCTGGCAATCGCCGCCGACGGCGCCCTTTGCCCGGTCACGGTCGGCGAGCATCTGATAGACAATCACAGCGATGGCGCCTACGCGGTCCTGCGGTTTGCCGCCCAATGCGCGGCCGTTCCCCGGGTCTTGTCGATCCGCTACGCATTGCTGTTCGATCTGGATCAGCAGCACCGCGGCCTGCTTCGGTTCGACGAGCAGGGCCGAACCCACACGGCGGTCTTGAGCCCCGACCGCGATACCTGGCAATTCGAAGGCCATTCGCCGGCGCTGGCGCGGCAATTTCTCGAATTCTTCGAGACCGGGGTCTGGCATATCTGGACCGGGTACGATCACATATTGTTTCTCTGTGCCCTGCTGCTGCCTGCGGTGCTCGAGCACCGCAGGCGGCAGATGGCAGGCCGTAGCGACCTTCCGCCAGGCTTTTTTGGAAGCGCTCGGCATCGTCACGGCGTTCACGATCGCGCATTCGATCACGTTGAGCCTCGCGGTGTTGGGCTTTGTCGCCCTACCGTCTCGGCTCATCGAGTCGGCTATCGCCGCTTCGGTGGTGGTCGCCGCATTGAACAACCTTCATCCGCTGATAAAGAAGCGCCTGTGGATCGTCGCTTTCCTCTTCGGCCTGGTGCACGGATTGGGCTTTGCCAATGTCTTGACCGACCTCGGACTGCCCAAATCGGCGCTCGCGATCTCGCTGGTCGGCTTCAATCTGGGTGTCGAGGCGGGACAATTGGCGATCGTCGCCGCATTCCTGCCGCTTGCTTATATGTCGCGCCGGTCGTGGCTCTACCCGCGGGTCGTTCTCGGCCTCGGCTCGTGCTGCATCGTTGCGATCGCCTCGCTGTGGCTGATCGAGAGAAGCCTCAACCTCAGCCTAGTCTGATCGGCTTATGCCCCAGCATCGCGCTCCCGCTATAGCTGGATCGCGCTGCCGCCTGGGGATAATCCCTTTCCCCGCCCTGCAATAATTGCGTAATCTCGGGGTGGAGACTTCTTCGGCCCCCGGACCTTGACGGCATCTCGCGCGTCGGTCAGCGTCCGCCCGATCCAACAGGAGGAAAAGCATGAGCGAAGTCGACGGCGCCACGTTGATGGCAAGGAGCCTCAAACAGCAGGGCATCGACCACTTGTTCGGGGTCGTCGGGTTTCCCGTGGGCCCGATCGCCGCAGCGGCGCAGAAGGAAGGCGTTGCCTATATCGGCATGCGCAACGAGCAGGCCGCGTCATACGCGGCACAAGCCTATGGCTATCTCAAGGGCCGGCCGGGCGCGTGCATCGTCGTGACCGGCCCCGGTGTCGTGCACGGCCTCGCTGGCCTTGCCAACGCGCAGCAGAATTGCTGGCCGATGATCCTGATCGGCGGCGCCTCGGAGACCTATCGCGGCGGCATGGGCGCCTTCCAGGAAGAGCGCCAGGTGTTGATCGCCTCGCCGTTCTGCAAATTCGCGCATGCCATCGATACCGTCGCGCGCATCCCCTATTTCGTTGAGATGGCGACGCGGAACGCGATCTATGGCCGTCCCGGCGCCACCTATCTCGACTTTCCCGACGACATGATCACCGGCAAGGTGGACGAGGACAAAATCGTCCAGGTCGAGCGCGCCCCGGACCCGCCGCGCACGGTGGCGCCGCAGGAATATATCGAGGACGCGCTCAACCTGCTCGAAAAGGCCGAGCGGCCGCTCGTCCTTGTCGGCAAGGGCATGGCCTGGTCGCGCGCCGAGGACGAGGTCCGCGCCTTTATCGAGCGCACGCAGATACCGTTCCTGCGTTCGCCGATGGGCAAGGGCGTGATGCCGGACGACCATCCGCTGTCGGTCGCGGCGGCGCGCACCTTGGCATTGCAGCAGGCCGACGTCGTCTTCCTGATGGGCGCGCGGTTCAACTGGATCTTCCATTTCGGCCAGTCGCCCCGCTATGCCAAGGACATGAAGGTCATCCAGCTCGACATCGCGCCCGAGGAGATCGGCCACAACAAGGCGACCGAGGTTGCCTTGGTCGGCGACGGCAAGGCGATCGTCGGACAGCTCAACAAGGCACTCGCCGGCCGCCAGTGGTTCCATCCCAAGGACACGCCGTGGCGCCAGATGATCACCAAGAAGGCGG
>Ga0210396_10001386_pt1 | contig 26602 bp, 16 predicted proteins | sample IncBWH17OmetaG_FD_155466 | JGI IMG/M metagenome (GOLD analysis project Ga0210396, IMG submission 155466) | Forest soil microbial communities from Barre Woods Harvard Forest LTER site, Petersham, Massachusetts, United States - Inc-BW-H-17-O ... | reverse complement strand
CTGGACCACTGGCACTGGCAACCGACCGCCGCCTCCAAGAATTTTACGTTTTATGATGTGCTGTTTGTGGCCAGTGCCGGATTGCGGCTGCTTGCCGTCGTGATGTTGGTGCCATTGCTCATCGAACCCGGCGCCCGCTCGACTCGGCAAACCTTCCGCTATGTGGCGACCGCGCTGGCTTGTGTGTTCATCGAGCCGGCCCTTCCGCCGCTCCGCCAGGCGGCGCGCTTGGTGGGTCTGCTGGTGACCGCGCGGCCCGCAAAATAAGGCGAGCCTGACGCTTCCCCTGAAATTGCGCCAGGCTCACCGAGAGTTCCGAATATATCGATTGTGCTCTTCAGTTCATTCTGAGCCCCGGGCTAACGTGTCGTCCGACCGACCGCCGGCCGGACGACACTGCCCGTGGGAACCAACCGCGCTCCATGAAACCGGCATCGCACTCGCGATGCCTCAGCCGTCACTGCGACGGCTTCCGCAGGTTCCTTGAACAAAGCCTGTGCCCGCTGGCGGCGCGCGCTTCAATTTGCCGCAGGCGCCTGATTTTTCGCGTGAAAATGCCGATGTACGGGCGACGCTGCGAGAATAGCGCAATCGCCTTCGCCCGCTTCTTCACCATGCCGCCGGGAATTCGCGCGATTCTTGTGCAAGGCGCGGATTGTCCGATTCCGCAGCGGTTGCAGAGCCGTGGTGGCGCGCGTAAGATCGCGCAGGCCGGCGTGGACGAACGCCCGCAGCACCTTTAGCTCAATTGGATAGAGCGTCGGTCTACGGAACCGAAGGTTGAAGGTTCGAGTCCTTCAAGGTGCGTTTCGAACGATCGGTGAGAGATCACCGGTATGCCGACTCAATATCGCGGAGGAAGTCGGCAATCCGTTTCGAATCGTCGAACATCGCCAAGCCAAGTCTAGCGCCGGAACGGCCCCTGCAAGGCATCCGAGTTCAAGCCGAATCCGAGGCCGGTCGGCGCGATCGAGAACGAGAACCCGGTCTGATTGGCGATCTCGTCGTGCGAGAAGGCGAACACCATCACGAACCGGTCGAAATAGCGAACGACTGAGAGGCTCGAGGCAACGTCCTGGCCCAGCCCGAAATCCCACGACTGCCCGAATCCGACCGTGTATTTCGGGCTGATCTGATACTGGAACTGGATGGTGGCGATGTTGGAGTTGAGGTCGGCGATGTAGCGGTCGCCGATGTACCAGGACTGCGTGATGTCCCGGACGACCAGGAGCCCCAGCGCCGCCGTCGCCAGCTTGCGGGCGTCGAGATTGTATTGGGCATCGCCCAGGACGACGGTGGTGTCGGTCAGCCGCCAGGTGCCGTTGGCGTTGAGGGCGTTGCGGGGGACGGAGGTTTCGGGCGCGGTGCTGAAGAACACGCCGCGAAAGTCGTAAGGATTGCGAAAGCCGTTGGTGCTGGGCTTGTTGGAGAAGAACACGCCGTCGATGTCGAGGCTGAAAGCGTCCACGCTTCGCCAGTGGTCCGCACCGCCGCGCTGGGTTTGCCAGCGCTGGTGCAGGCCGACGTCGACGGCGGAGATGTCGTTGATCGCGTCGACCGACGTGTCGTACATGAACAGGCGGTTCCGGTCGGTGGTGGTTCCGCTGGTGAACAGGTTGAGCGTCGGCTCGACGACGTGGCGGAGCTGGTGAATGTCGAGGATGTCGGATTCCGCGGTGGGGTCAACCTTCCAGAAGGTGGTCGAGACCCGTGTGCCGGCGGCGCCGAAAAACCGCGCCTGCGCCCCACCCGCGGGCGAATCGGAATACTGGGTGTAGCGTCCAACCAGATAAGGCACGACCTTGAAATGGTCCAGGTTGAGCGGCCAGTCGACCTCCTGGCGGAAATCGCCGCGCCACGTGGTGGCGCCGGTCAGCCCCGTCTGTCCCAGCGCCGGAATGCCGGGAAGAATGTCGGGAACACGGAAGCCCTGCTGGGCGAGGGTCGCCCGGGTGTGCTGAAAGTACAGCCCGTCTCCGCTGTTGTCGCTGAAGACGGTGAGCGCGTCGTTGGCCAGGCTGTCGCCCTCGCGGTTGTAGGTCAGCTCCGGGACCCGGTTGACCTCGAACTGCTCGGCCATGCGGTCGCTGTAAGTCACCAGGCGGTTGGGTTGCGCCTCGACCATCGCCGAGAATTGTTCGGTGTCGCGCTGCCGCTTGATGTAGGCGGTTTCGTTGGTCGGGCCTTCGCCGGTGAATTGCCTGGGAAACCATTCTTCCAGAAAAGTCGGGTCGGAGACGTAGCCGAGCTGCACCTGCGCCGTCCAGTCGTCGGGGAGCAGGAGTTGGTGCTGAAAATCGATGCGGCCGCGGGGGGTATATCCGGGGCCGCCCGGTTTGACGGGCAGGCGTCCGTAATCGATGTCGGTTCCCTCATCGTAGATGAAATAGCTGCGCAGCGAACCCTGGAAAGCCCAGGGCTCGTGCTCCGGGTCGGTAAGAAACCCTCCCCCCCACGCCGCGTCCAGGCCGGTGCCGGGACCGCGCTTCTGAAAGTAGTCGGCGCGGTAGGCGGCATCGAGCGATTTGGGCGGCAACTGCCCCAGCGTCTCGAACAGCCCCCAGTCGGAGAGGAAGCCGAAGCCCAGATCGCTCCGCTGCGCGATGCTGACGGTCCGCAGGGGTCCGGGGCGGTCGCCGATGCTGCCGGCAACGAACGGGAGATAGAAGAACGGCACGTCGAATGCCTGCAACGTCGCGTTCGATCCCTCGTAAGTGACGACTTCGGGGAATTGCGGATCTCCCGTTGCTTCGGCGCGGACGTAGAGCCGGTCGGCGCCCAGGCTGTAGGATGGGACAGCAAACCCGCTGCTGGTCAGTTGGACGCCCTTGTTGTCGAACTCCTCCTTGCTCAACTGCCGCACCGTCTTGGCGCGGACAATGACGGGGAGCTGCTGGGCCGGCAGCACGGTGTGCACGACCGCCTCGAACAGAATGGCGTGGTCGCTGGCCAGCTCGTAGTAGATCTGGCGGGCGCGCAACCTTTGCTCGCTCAGATTGCCCTTGGTGGGGACGTACTGGATTCGCGCGTCGTCCTCGAGGTAGACGGCCGTGACCTTTCTGCTTCCCTGCTGGGCTTTGTCGGTCTTGCTGAGGTCATGAAGACTTTGGAAGGAGGTGAAGAGAACGGCGCGCTGCGCCTGCATTTGCAGGTAATCGCCGGTCGGCTGCTGCACGCGCATTTCGACATCTCCCCAGAGGACGATGGCGACGTTTCCCTCCTCGGTGTCGACGACATCGGTGTGTCCGGCCTTGAAATAGAGGGGCATGCCGGGCTCGGGGGGCTGAGTGGCGGCGGCAGCCGGGGCGCGGCGCGACGTGGGGGCGGTCGATGGCGTCGGCGCGGTCGTCGAAGGCCTTGAGGTTGCCGCCTGCCGTCGCAGCTCCACCGCCCGGCGGTACAGCGGGGTATCGCTCAGGTTGCGCGCCAAGCGCTGCTCGGAAGTGTTGATCTGAAGATTGCTCAGGACCTGAAACGGCACGTAGACGTGGTCGCCGCCGTAGTTGGCGGTCTTCTGCTCGACGCTGGCATCTCCGATCAGCTCGACCTCGGCGTGCTGCTCTCCCGGGGCGCCGCTGGGAACGGGTGTCAGCCACAGGACCGCCTGCTTTGCCGACAACGTTGCCGTGTCCAGCACGATGGTCAGCGGGCCCTCGAGCTGCACGACCTGCGTGTCCCCCATCGACCAGGTGTAGGCGGATTGGGCCGTGATTTGCAGCTTCTCGCTGGGCGCCTGCACCTGTCCTCCCGCGGGGCAGCAGAATGGCAGCAGTGCGATCCACACCAACCACACCGCGCCCAGCCGCACGCACTGACTCCTTCCCGTGCCCGTCAGGCTAATTGGAAAACTGCCCGCGATCCGAAGTGGCGGGCATTATAGGTCGAGGCAGTGGGGAGACAAGACGGGGACGCGGGGACGCGGGGAAAGATGCGGCTTCCCCGGGGAGTGCGCACCGTTTTCTTCCCCGCGTCTCCGTGTCTCCGCGTCCCCGTGTGTTCGGCACGCCCCGAACAGGCCCCGATAGACATGGTGCGTCGGCTACCGTAAAATGAAAGACACGAGGGAGGGGCGCGGTACCGTGGGTGTGGGCGTTGCGAAGTTGTTGACTTGCCGCCTTCACATGGCCGATGAAAGGACTGGCCGGGTGACGCGCCGGCGGCCGCAGATCGATGGCCGCGTTGGTCCCTTGGCGCTCTTTCGCATGACGTGCCCGCCGGCAGAGCTCTGCGAAATTCCTCCCCCAACTGCTTGCCCGCGGGTCACGTCTGATAAGGAAGACCGCTGCGCTTGATGTAGATGGAGTACAACATGGCAAAAGCGAATTCGCTGGTCACATTGATCGACCGAAAGCTCGACGTCACCCACTTCCGGGAGCAACACTGGGAAGGCAATTTCTGGGAATACCTCGACCTGGTGCAGGACAACCCCGGCGTGTGCCGCAACGCGTTCCAGCGCGTTTACGACATGGTCCTGAGCTACGGAAGCGAGTCGTACTCGCAGTTCAAGCAGGAGCAGACTCGCTACCACTTTTTCTCCGACCCGATCGACAGCGGCGCCGACGCGATCTTCGGGCTGGAGAAGCCGCTGATGCAACTGGTGGACTTTTTCAAGTCGGCGGCGCAGGGGTACGGCACGGAGCGCCGCATTCTGTTGCTTCACGGCCCGGTCGGCTCGTCCAAATCGACGATCGCGCGGCTGTTGAAAAAGGGCCTGGAGAATTACTCCAAGACCGATGTCGGCAAGTGCTATTCGTATTCGTGGCGCGTGTCGCGGCACTCCGCCGACGGAGACGACGGCGAGCACTTCCTGGACTGCCCGATGCACGAGGAGCCGCTGCTCCTGATCCCCCGTGAAGCCCGGCAGGATGTGCTGGACAGCGTCAACGAGAAACTCCCCGAAGGCCGCAAGATCCGTTTGTACGGCGAGCCGTGCCCGTTCTGCCGTAAAATCTACGGCGAATTGATGGACATCTATGGGGGCGAATGGAAAAAGGTGATGGACCACGTCCGCGTCAAGCGGCTGATCCTCTCCGAGAAAGACCGCCGCGGTATCGGCACCTTCCAGCCCAAGGACGAGAAGAACCAGGACTCGACCGAACTCACCGGCGACATCAACTACCGCAAGATCGCCGAGTACGGCTCCGATTCCGATCCCCGCGCATTCAATTTCGACGGCGAATTGAACATCGCCAACCGCGGCATCGTCGAGTTCATCGAAGTCCTCAAGCTCGACGTCGCGTTCCTCTACGACCTGCTGGGCGCCAGCCAGGAACACCTCATCAAGCCCAAGAAGTTCGCCCAGACCTACATCGACGAGGTGATCCTCGGCCATACCAACGAGCCGGAGTACAAGAAGCTCCAGGGCAACGAGATGATGGAGGCGTTTCGCGATCGCACGATCAAGATCGACGTGCCTTACAACATCCGCCTGAGCGACGAGATCAAAATCTACAATAAGGATTTCGGCCCCGAGCGGGTAAAGGGCATTCACATTGCTCCGCATACGATCGAGGTGGCGGCGATGTGGGCCGTGCTGACGCGCCTCGCCGAGCCCAAGAAGGCCGGCATTACCAAGATGCAGAAGATGCGCCTCTACGACGGTAAGAGCGTCGAAGGCTTCACCGAAGACAGCATCAAGGAATTGAAGGAAGAAGCGCCGCGCGAAGGGATGCAGGGCATCTCGCCGCGGTACATCCAGGACAAGATCAGCAACGCCCTGGTCAGCCACCAGGCGGTGGTCGAGAAGGCGATCAACCCGTTCATGGCGATGAACGAATTGGAGGGCGGCCTGTCGCACCACTCGCTCATTACCGACGAAGAACTGAAGAAGGAATACAAGGAGCTGCTGGCCGTGGTCCGCGAGGAATACGAGGACATCATCAAGGGCGAGGTGCAGAAAGCGATCAGCGCCGACGAGGACGCGATCCGTCGCCTGGCGGCCAACTACATCGAGAACGTCCGCGCCTACACGCAGCACGAGCGCGTTCGCAACCGCTACACCGGCCGCGACGAGGAGCCGGATGAAAGGCTCATGCGGTCGATCGAGGAGAAGATCAACATTCCCGACAGCCGCAAGGACGATTTCCGCCAGGAGATCATGAACTACATCGGAGCGTTGGCGCTGGACGGGAAGAAGTTCGAGTACAACACCAACGCCCGGCTGCTCAAGGCGCTGGAGCTGAAGCTCTTCGAGGACCAGCGCGATACGATCAAGCTCAAGAACCTGGTCTCCAGCGTGGTCGACGACGAGACCCAGCAGAAGATCGACGTCGTCAAGCAGCGGCTGATCAAGTACTTCGGCTACAACGAAACCAGCGCGACCGACGTGCTCAACTACGTGGCCAGCATTTTCGCCAGAGGCGACAGCAAACAGGAAGAATGACAGATGTCATTTGTCACTGGTCACTTGTCATTGGCAAACCAGTGACAAATGACCAGTGACAAATGACCCAATCCATGACCATGTCCCCGGCCACACGTCGATCCGGGTTGGCGTTCCTTTTGCTGGGAATGCTCGGCGTGCTGTTTTTCTGGGTGACCGATCCGCGGTTTGGGCCAGAGGTTCATCGTTCGGCTTCCGGAACGATGGATTGGAGATACGCACTGTTTGTGCTGCGCGGGTCGCCGGAGAACGTGATTGACGCGGCGAACCAGATTTGGCTCAGCACGGTGGTGGGCTTTGCAGGATCGCTGGCCCTCCTGGCCGTGGGTTTCTGGCTGCTCACGCGCCGTTCATCAAACGGGTGAGGCACAGCCGACGTAGCATTAAGGGACGCTGCGCCGCACAAGGCTCGTGAAGTTATGGTCCTGAAGATTGAGAAAGATCACCAGCGGTTCCGGCAGATCGTCAAAGGCCGGATTCGCGACGACCTGCGCAAATTTCTCACCAAGGGTGAGCTGATCGGCAAGGAAGGCAAGCACCTGATCTCGATCCCGGTGCGCGGGATCGACCTGCCGCACTTCCGGTACGGCGACAACTCGCAGGGCGTCGGGGCGGGCGACGGCAAAGAGGGCGACGCCGTCGGCAAGGGCAAGGGCCGTCAGGGCGGCACCGAGCCCGGCCAGCACATCATGGAAGTTGACCTCACGCTCGACGAGCTGGCCGAGATCCTCGCCGAAGAGTTGAAGCTCCCCCGCATCGAGCCCAAGGGCAAGCATCGCATCACGACCACGCGCGATAAGTATTCGAGCCTGCGGCGCGTCGGCCCCGAATCACTCCGACACTTCAAGCGATCGTTCCGCGAAGCGCTCAAGCGGCAGATCATGCTGGGCGATTACAACCCCGATAAGCCGGTCATCATTCCGGAAAAGAAAGACATCCGGTATCGCAGTTGGAAAGAGGTCAAGAGCCCGCAGAGCAACGCCGTCATCGTCTTTATGATGGACGTGTCCGGCTCGATGGGCGAGGAACAGAAGGAACTCGTCCGGCTCGAATCCTTCTGGATCGACACCTGGCTCCGTAAGAATTACGAGGGCATCGAGAGCCGCTACATCGTCCACGACGTCGCCGCCAAGGAAGTGGATAAACACACCTTCTATCACCTCCGGGAGGACGGCGGCACCAAGATCAGCAGCGCCTTCCGAACCTGCAAACAGCTTCTGGATGCCCGCTACAGCCCCGAGGAATGGAACATCTACCTGTTCCACTTCTCCGACGGCGACAACAGCTCCGAAGCCGACAGCCGCGACTGCGTCAAGCTCCTCAAGGAGCAACTGCTCCCGGCCTGCAACATGTTCGGCTACTGCCAGGTCGCCAGCGCCTACGGCTCGGGAAACTTCATCAATGTCCTCCACGAGCACCTGCGCAACCATGAGAAAGTCCTGACCAGCCGCGTCAACAGCAAGGACGATATCTACGACTCGATCAAGACGTTCTTCGGGAAGGGGCATTAACCGGATTCTTCGAATCCGTTGTGTTAGGCCACGCAGGCACGCATAATCGCGCGGGCATTGAAAATTGCGCTGGTCATTTTGCACGCCGATCCGGCGCGCGGGGGCGCGGAGCGGTATACGGTGGATCTGGCGGCGGCCCTCCGCCGCCGCGGTCACGAAACGACGCTTCTTGCGACCCGCTTTGGCGAAAAGGTCGGCAGAGATGAGGATGTTCTGCTGCGGGTGCGGGGCGCGACGCGGGTGGGGCGTTACGAACAATTTCTCGACCAACTTGACAGTTACCTGGCTGAACATGCGTTCGACATCGTTCACGCCATGCTCCCGGTGCGGCGATGTGATGTTTACCATCCGCATGCCGGGCTTGCCGTCGAAGCGATCGCATCGGCCGATGTGAAATACGAGGGAGCCGCCAGGAGGACGATTGCACGAGCGGCCCGCCGATTCAACCGCCGCCGGCTGCGGTTCGCGGCGGTGGAACGCGAGCTGCTGACGTCGAACGAGCCGCCCGTCGTGCTGTGCCTGTCGGAATACATCAAGAGCGTGGTGCGCAAGCATTACAGCCTGCCGGAGGCGAAGCTCGCGACGCTTTTCAACGCCGTCGATCTGGCAAAATTCGACCCCGCCTCGCGGCGGGGCGCCGGTGACGAGGCGCGCCGCCGCTTGCAGATCGCGCCGGACAACATCGTCGCCCTCATCATCGCACAGGATTTCGCCCGCAAAGGCTTGCGCCAGGCGATCGTTGCGACGGCCAAGGTGGACGATCCCCGGCTGGTTCTCGTGGTTGCCGGCAAGCAGGACCCGGCTGCGTATCGGCGGCTGGCCCAGGAGCACGGCGTCGCCGATCGCGTCATTTTCGCCGGACCGACAGACGATCCGTACGCCTTCTATCGCGCCGCGGATTTTTTCGTCCTGCCCACGCGGCACGACCCCTGTAGTCTCGTCGTGCTGGAAGCACTGGCGATGGGTCTCCCGGTCATCAGCACGGTTTTCAACGGCGCCTGCGAAATCATGACCGACGCGCAGCACGGGTACGTTCTCAATGACCCCGCCGATACCGACGCTCTGGCGAGTGCAATGCGGCACGTGCTCGATCCCTCGCTTCGACAGTCATTGTCGGCCGCCTGTCTGCAACTGCGGCCCGCCCTCTCGCACGACCATCATCTGGACCAGCTTCGGCAAATCTACCAATTGGCGCACCGGCCCCGCTGATCCGCCAGATGCCGAAGCGGCAAAAGGGCCGATGGCCGCTGCGGGTGGGTGTTTCCGTGCAAGAAGAGGTGCCTACCAAAGCAGGCACCCCGGTTCAATCATTTTCGTGGCGAAGGCGCTCGTATTCGCAACCGTTTCCGCGCGGTCCGGACCCCACGCCGTGGCGGAGCGGAGCCGGAGGCGGAGCGCCGCCGCGGCTTCCCGGCGCGCTCCTCTGGGGCGCTGGATTCGGTCCGAATACTCGGAAGTCACAGTTGCCCGATGAGTCGGGCGACTTCCTGGCAATCTTTGTCTCCCCGGCCGGAGAGGTTCACCACGATGATCTGATCGGGCTTGAGTTTGGGGGCGAGCTTGGCGACGTGGGCGATGGCGTGGGCGGATTCGAGGGCGGGGAGAATGCCCTCCAGGCGGGCCAGGAGTTGGAAGGCGTCGAGCGACTCGGCGTCGGTGATGGTGGTGTACTGGACGCGGCCGGTGTCTTTCCACCAGGCGTGCTCGGGTCCGACGCCGGGGTAGTCGAGGCCGGCGCTGACGGAGTGGACGTCGGCGGTCTGGCCGTCCTCGTCCTGGAGGACGTACGAGAGTGAGCCGTGGAGGACGCCGGGCTTACCGGCGGAGAGAGACGCGGCGTGCTGGCCGAGGGCGCTGCCCCGCCCGCCGGCTTCGACGCCGATCAGTTTCACCGCTTCATCCGGCACGAAGGGAGCGAAAATGCCGGCGGCATTCGATCCGCCGCCGACGGACGCGACGATGTAGTCGGGCAGGCGGCCTTCCACCTCAAGGCACTGCTCGCGGGTTTCCCGGCCAATCATCGACTGAAAATCCCGCACGATCATGGGAAACGGGTGGGGCCCGACGACCGAGCCGATGATGTAGTGTGTGTGGCCGACGGAGCCCATCCAGTCGCGCATCGCCTCATTAGTCGCGTCCTTGAGGGTTTTGCTGCCGCTGGTCACCTCGATCACATTGGCCCCCATTAGCTTCATGCGGAAGACGTTGAGGTTCTGGCGGCGGACGTCCTCGGCGCCCATGTAGACGTCGCAGGAAAGCCCGAAGAGGGCGGCGGCGGTGGCGGTGGCCACGCCGTGCTGCCCGGCGCCGGTCTCGGCGATCACCCGCTTTTTCCCCATCCGCACCGTCAAGAGCGCCTGCCCGATCGTGTTGTTGATCTTGTGCGCGCCGGTGTGATTAAGGTCCTCGCGCTTGAGATAGATCCTCGCCCCGCCCAGCTTTTCGGTGAGCCGGCGGGCCAGATAGAGCCGGCTCGGCCGGCCGACGTAGTCCCGCAGATACCGCTCGAACTCCTCGCCAAACGACACGTCGTTCCGCGCCCGCCGGTATTCGTCCTCGAGCTGGCGGAGGGCGAAAATCAGCGTTTCGGGGACGAAGACCCCGCCGTACGGACCAAAATGTCCGCCGGCGTCAGGAAGATCGACAATTTCAGGGGCAACGGAACTCATCGCTGCCGATGTTAGATTTGCGATTGGCGATTTGCAATTTGCGATTTGGAATCGCGCCGGCCGGCGCCACCAAATCGGCGGCGGACCTTTTCAATCGCAAATTGCAAATCGCAAATCTAAAATGATTGTCCACCGCATGGTGTTTGGAAAGGACCAGGCCAATGTGCAGGAAGCTCGGTGTTCTGGCGGTCGTGATGTTGACGACGGCGGCCGTGTCGGCGGACGACAAGCCCAATCCCGATCAACTCAAAAAAGCCTACGACGACGCGCTGATTCAGCTCAAGGAATCGCAGAACAGCAAGAACGAGTTGGCCAAGGAAAACGACCGCCTGAGCAAGCAGGTGGAAGACCTCAAGAAACAGCTCTCTCTGACTCAGCACCGGACTCAGGACCTCGAGCAGCGGGCCGCGGAGAATGACGAGAAGTCGTTTCAGTTGCGTTCGTTCTACGCCGCGTGGCGGGTGTTTTTGCAGATCCATCCGGAATTGATGATCCAATGGCAGCGGTATCTGGGGGATGATGCGCTGGCGGTACCAGAACGTTCACAGCCGCTGATGGATTTTGGCGCCTCGATGGTCGATAACGATTGGTTGCATGGCCGCAGTTGATTCACGTCTGATCACGGTCCCGCTTCCCCGCCGTCAACCGCGCGGGTTCAGCCTGGTGGAATTGCTGGTGCTGATCGGAATTGCCGTCATTCTGATCAGCATTTTCCTTCCTTACGTGGCAAAAGTGCGGGAGTCGGACCACCGGGCGCGGTGCGCGGAGAACCTGCGGTCGCTGATGTCGGCATTGCGCAATTACGCGGCCGCCAATAAAGGGGCTTACCCGCGGGTGCGTTACGATTCCGTGCGCAATCCGAACGGCTACGTCGCCTATAGCGGGGGCGCCGCCCGCGATCCATTTGCTTCCGGGTCGTCGGTGCTGCCTAACGACGTGACGGCGTCGCTGTGGCTTCTGGTCCGGGCGAAATTGATCAAACCCGCCGACTTCATCTGCCCCAGCACGAGCGATTTCGCGGAGCCCGCCTCGGCGGCGGGCTGGCCCACGCGATCCAATTTCACCGGCGGTCGCAATCTGAGCTACTCCTACGCCTGCCCCTTCAGCAGCGCGCCGGCTTACAAACTCGACGATTTTCTCCCGGCGGATTTCGCTCTGATGGCCGACAAAAATCCGGGCGTCGCCAGGCCGAGCAGCAACGTAACCGCCCCCGCGTGGGACGCTCCGCCCTTTGAGATCGCCCTGGCCAATTCCTTCAACCACGATCACGCCGGGCAAAATGTGCTGTATGCCGACGGCCACGTTGCCTTCACCAAAACGCCGTACTGCGGTTACGGTCACGACGCGTTGCGCGACAATATTTATACGGCGCTCTCGGCGACTCCGATTCCCAAAGGCCAGACGCCACCCGGCTTCGGAAACGGCGTCATCGGACACGATGTCGGACCCGCCTGGGACCGGGATAGTTATCTGGTGCCGACGGATCAGGATTGAAGACAGGGAGCTGGAGACACGGAGACACGGAGACACGGAGACAGGGAGACAGGGAGACAAGGAGAAAAAATGCCGGGCATTCGCCATCTCCTTGTCTCCCGGTCTCCGTGTCTCCTTGTCTTCTTCCCGGCTTCTTTCCGGCTTCCCCTTTTCAATCCGCAGGCCGGGCCGCATAATGAGGAATTCCGTGGCACGAGGATGGGCCGCGGGTCGTAAGAGGATTTTCCGATGGGTCCGACCAACGTAGCGCTGGTGAAGCTGTTCCGGGCCGATCAGGCCCTTCGCGAGGCGCAGGCGCGTCTGCACGCCGCGGCTCGCAACGTCCGCGTGCAGGAGCGCAAGGTGGCCGAGCTGGCTGAGAAGCTCAAACTCGCTCAGTCCAAGCTCAAGGAGCAGCAGGCCCTGGCCGGGCAGCTCGACCTCGACCTCAAAACCCGCGACGCCCACATCGAAAAGCTGCGGACCCAGCAGCAGACCGCCAAGAACAACAAGGAGTACCAGGCGTTTCTCGTCGAAATCAATACCGCCAAGGTCGATCGCAATAAGGTGGAGGACGAGACGCTTAGAGTGCTGGAGGTGGTGGAACGGGGCCAGAACGAGGTGGGCGCGATGCAGCTTCAGCTCGACGCCGAGCAGAAAAAACTCGCCCAGCTGGAGGCCGAAAGCGGGGAGACGGTATCGCAGTTGACGGCGGACGTGGAGGCGCTTCGTCCGGCGCGGGAGTCGGCGGCGGGAGCGGTCCCGCCTCGGCCGCGCGATGCCTTCGAGCGGCTCGCCGAGCGCTACGAGGGCGAAGCGCTTTCGCCCATCGCCAAGCCCGACCGCCGTCGCGAGGAATACGTGTGCAGCGCCTGCAACATGTCGCTGGTCGCGGATGTGTACAACAAGCTGCACTCGCGCGACGACCTGGTCGTCTGCCCGAGCTGCGGGCGGCTGCTCTACATTCCCGAGGACCTTCCGCCCGAGGCCGCGATCAACAGCCGGGGCTCGACCGCTTCGAGGCGCAGCGCGAAATCCTCTGCCGCGGGCGGCTCTGGCGGCGGGTCACAGGCGGCGGAAAAGCCGGTGGTGATCGAGCCGCGTGCCAAGGGACGATGGGGAGAGCTGCTCAACGCCGCTCAGGGCGAGAGCGTGAAAGCGGCGATCGATGCCGGCAACGATCCGGTCTCGCTTCAAGTGATGATCAACGGCGAGCTGGCCGGCTTCTACAAGGGCAAAACCCGCGAGCACCTCGAGCGGGTCATCCGCTTCCGCATGCAGGAGGAGGGCGTGGAAGGAGAGGCCAACGTCAGCGAAGGCTCGCCCGGCACCGCCGAGCCTTCACCCGAGGCCGTCGAGCCGCAGAGCAGCAACTGAACGCGACAAGAACCGTTGCTATTTCAGCAGAGCGCAAGAGGTCTAATGAGCACCGCATCTGATCTGTTCTCCAAAGTCATGGAACTTCCGCAACTGGAGCGAGCAGAGTTGGCCCATCGCCTGCTGCTCAGCCTCGAAGATGAGCCGATCGATCCAGACGCGGAAGCGGCCTGGGGCCTGGAACTGGAGACGAGGGCCGCGTCGCTGGACAAAGGCGAGGCGCGATCATCCCCCTGGCGCGAGACGATAAGCCGGATGCGGCGAAATCTAGAGGGGAAGGGCAAAACCTGATGCTACGGGTTTTGGCGGTGGCGGAGGCCGAAGCTCAAGCCGCGGCCAAATGGTACGAACAGCGCCGAGAAGGTCTGGGCGTCGATTTTCTTGCGGAATTTGGAGGCGCGCTTGAGCAAATCGAGCGCACGCCATTGCGTTTTCCGGTAATCAGCTCCACCCGACAACGGGAATTTCGTCGGAAGACCTTGCCTCGGTTCCCGTACAACGTCTTTTATGAAATCCGTGGAAAGAGGATCTTTGTGCTCGCTGTCGCGCACCAACACCGCAAGCCGGACTATTGGAAAAGACGTAAACCCTGAGACTCGTAGCCGCTCATGAAGGAAACCATCATCATTGAATTCGACGGCGGCAGCCGGGGGAATCCCGGGCCGGCGGGGATCGGCGTGGTCCTGCGGGCGGGGGACGGCACGCCCGTCGTCACGCTCGGCCGCTTTATCGGCCGGGCCACCAACAACGTCGCCGAGTACCGCGCCCTCATCACCGGCCTGCAAAAAGCTATGGAACTGGGCGCCAAGAACATCCATGTCCGCGGCGACAGTGAGTTGATCGTCAAGCAGATGCGGGGCGAATATCGCGTGAAGAGCCCCGATCTCCGCGACCTCTACGAAGAAGCGCAGGTCCTGTACCACCAGTTCGACAACGCCCGGATCGAGCACAATTACCGCGAAAAGAACATGCTGGCCGATCGTCTGGCGAACCTGGCGATGGACCGCAAGGCCGAGGTGACCGACGCCGCGGACGATGTCGCTTCGACGCCCGCGACGCCCGAGTCAAAAGCCGGCGACCGGTTTGCCTGTCCGCGATGCGGATGCGCGATTGAAGTTCGCCACCCGTCGCGTCTGCGGCCGCACCAGCTCAATCCCTTCACCTGCACCTGCGGCGCCAAAATGAACGGCATGTGAAGCGCTCATCCCGTTGCGGGTGGGCGAGGCTCTGCGGGAGGGCGAGGCTTCTGCCGAGCCGCGGCTCGCCGGGAGGCTCGCCCCACTCCTTTCGCGTTCTCGCAAAAAACGTCACTGGCGATGTATTTTGGTGGGGCAGGTATTCTTGCCTGCCTCGGGTCGACGTACTCGTCGACCCGAAACATTCGGTCGGATGCCGGAGTACCGGCATCCGAGGCAGACACGAATGTCTGCCCCACCAAATGCCCTGCTTTTGAGGGCCTTTTTGTACTCTTGAACGCGAAAGGAGTGGGCTCGCCCTCCCGAACCACTTAGTCCGGCCAGGGAATCGGAAAGACCGGTTTGGGCAGCCGCGGATCACGCGCCCACTGATAAATTTTCACAACCTGCTGGGCTTTGTATTCCCAGGTGAACCGCGTATGCGCCCGGCGGAAGGCGGCATCGGCTTTGGCGTCGATCTGGCCCGGGTCGGACGCCAGGCACGTCAGCATCCGGCGGAGCGAATCGCGAATCTCATCGGGCGATCCCAGCGGAATGACCAAACCGGTCTGGCCGGTCACCAGCTCGCCCGGCCCGCCGTAATCGACGATCATGGGAACGACGCCGACGGCCATGGCTTCCAGCACGACACCGCCCCCGAAATCGCGGATGCTTGGGAATGCAAGCAAATCGGCGTCGACCAGCCGGTCCTGCACCTGAGCATGCTCGACCCAGCCGGACAGCGTGACGCCCGATTCAATGCGCTCGCGCTGCACGATCTGGCGGAGCAGAGGCGCCTCGGGCCCGTCGCCGACGATGTCGATGGCCAGCTTGCCTTCGCGGATCAGTCCAGCGGCGGCCTCGAGCAGCAGATCGACGGCCTTGCAGGGAACCAGGCGGCCGATGAAGACCAACTTCAGCGGAAGCTGGGCGCGGCGCCGGCGCCGCCGCGTGAAGCGAGCGGGGTCGATGGCGTTTTCCGGGACGTAGAAGCTCTTGTCCTGGAAATTCCTGGGGATTTCGTGCAGCGCCGTCCTGGAAGCGGCCAGGATCGCCGAGGCATGGCGCCGGGTGGCCTGGTAGCCGGGTACCAGGCGATGAAGCTCGCGCAGCCAGGAAGGCCATTCCCCCTCGCGTTTTCGCGCCTGCTTGAATCCGGGCGGCCAGGGCAGCCCGCCGTTGAGCGGCCCGACAATGAACGGCACGCCCGCGCGATGGCATCGCTCCGCCAGCAGGCTGGGAAACGCGGGGCTCAGGGGAACCAGGCGATGGACGACGCCGAACTCGCCGGCGCGAATGCGGCGGCCGAATTTTTTCCAGACCCGGTGCTCGAAATACGGATACGCCAGTGTCATCAAGCCGGCCAGCGCCCCCCAGCCTCTGTTGGCGCCGCCGCGAAGACGATCGGCAAAGCGGTACACCGGGCCGACGATGGTTTCGGTGTCGATGGAGGTGAAATCCCGGCCCTCGATCAGCCCCGCGCGCAGGATCGCGGCGCGATTTCGCACCTGCGTGACCAGGTGGGCGTCGGTCAGTGCGGCGATCGCGCGGGCGTGCGACCACCCCACCAGCGGAACGCTGACCCACTCCGGATTACACGCCTCGGCGATCAGCAATACCCGCACGCGCTGCACCTGCTTCTAGTGTTGGTCCTCGTAAGTCACCGTGCACAAACCCGCGTCTTCGCGTGGCTCGGCTTTGTAAGCCGTGGACGAGGGGGACCAAAGACGCAAGTCGGCATTGGTGTGGGAAAGCCAGGCTTCACAGCGCGAACAACTCCCTGTTGTCGGGCAAAAAAGCCTCGGCAAGGCAGGCCGGTTTTCCCACACCAAAACCGGCGCCGACTCAACGGCTCTCCCGTCCACGGGTTGCAAACCCGTGCCACGAAAGTCGCGGAATCAGCCGAGCGCCACACGCCGCCATTATATGTACGGTGTCGGCGCGGACTAATGCTGGCATCGGCTTGGCATGTGCTGCGCTCTCGGCGGTGAGTCCATCACGACAACGGCGGCGGCAGGACCGCTCCGGCCCATGTGCCGTTCACGCTCGTCGTCAGGTTCCCTCCGAGGGTGACGTTCACGGCGCGGAAAGCGTCGGTGCCGACATTGGGCAGGTTGTTCCACTCGTTGGCGTCGAGATAGGCCCAGGGGTTGAGGCCGGGGCTGATGTAGTTGACGCTGCCGACGTGATAGTAGTTGTTCATTGGCGTGGAGGCGGCCCAGACATTGTTGTTGAACCAAGCCACGGCATTGGCAGTGTTGGCCTTGATCATGACGCTGGTGGCGAAGTTGTCGCCGGGCTGGAGATTGGGGGCGGCAAAGAGATTGTTGGTTACGGTAATCGCGCCCGCGGGAGAATCCCCGTCGATCTGGAGGAACGATCCGATCGGGCCCTGCTGCGTGCCGGTGTTGTGTGTGAGCGTGATGTCCACCATCTGGCGGTTGGGGAACATCGGGTCGGTCGGCTGGAGCTCGAACTCCTGGTAATACTGCAAATCGGTGAAGTTATTGCTGATCATCGCGTGCTGGACGCTGCCATGCATGAAGAACTGCGAATTATGCAGGATGTTCCCGTCGAATTTGAACCAGGGGACGACGGTGTTGGCAGGCATGGCGTCGTCGGGGCCGGTCGAGATCGTGGCGTTGGAAAGCGTATTGTCGGTGATGTAGACGTAGGAGCCGGCGCGGATGTTGATCGTAGTCTTGGCGGCGTCGTTGGGATCGCCGCCGCCGTTGGTGGGGTTCGCGAAGTTGTTGCCGGCAATCAGCACGCGGTCGGTCGTGGTGAAGCTGCTGCGGACGATGTGCTCGCGCGTCGAATTGACGACGGTGTTGCCCAGGAGCACCTGGTCGGTCCCGTTCATCCATTCGAAGTAGCCGCGCAGGCCGAGCATGAGCGGCGCATTGTTGTCCTGAATCAGCAGGCCGCTGGGCCCCTGGTAGGCGTCGACCGCGGTCTCGATGTTCAGGAACGTGTTGTCGCGGATGGTGATGTTCCGGCCCTGCGGGTAGATGCCGGTGGCGCTGATTTCCGGCGCGGAGCCGTTCACGGGGGCGTAAACCGAATCCAGCGTCAGGTTCTCGATCACGATCTGATCGGATACGTTCCCCAGGTAAAAGATCCCGTACCCGCCGCCCGGGACCTTCACCAGATCAGGCGCGTTTCCGCTGCCGTAGGCGCCGATGGTGACATTCGAGTTGTTGATCTGGAACGTATCGCCGAAGTACCACGTTTCCCCTCTCCGGAAGAGCACGGTGGTGTTGTTGGTAAGCAACTGGTCGGCGCGCTGCCAGCTCTTGAGCGGCGTGTTGCTCGACAGGCCGTTGTTGCCGTCGTTTCCATAAAGGGAATCCACGTAGATCGTTTTGCGGGAAGAACCGGCGATCGTGATCTGCGCGCTGACCGAACTGGTATGGCCCGCGCTGTTGGTGATGGTAAGAGTGATGGTGTAGGTGCCGGCGTTGTTGTAGATGTGGCCGGCGCTCCAGCCGGGCAGGACGTTGAAGCGGCTTCCCCAGTCGCCGAAATTCCATTGGTAGGTGGCAGTGAGCGGATCTCCTGATGCGAGGTTGGACGAGAGGGCGTCGACGAAGACAGAATGCTCGGCTTGTCCGCCGGTGCCGCGAATCGTGATGACCGGCGTGGGCGCCTGCCAGTCGCCGTGGTTCGAGCCGTAGACGGTTTCGTTTTCGCCGCTGAAGCTGGTCGAGCCGTAGGAAGTGACGGGCGTGGGGATCGGCGTCGGAGTGGGACTGGGTGTTGGTGTAGGAGTAGGCGTGGGCGTGGGACTTGGCGAAGTCGTGGTCGTGCGGACCACCTTGTCCAGTGAATTGGCGTCGGGGAAGCCGGTATGGGAGCCGCCCTGGAGGTAGTTCGCGCCCGAGCCGCCAATCAGCGTGTCATAGCCGCTGCCGGCAATCAGGGTGTCGTTCCCCGGCCCGCCCACCAGCAGATTGTTTCCGTTGCCCGCCTGGACGTAGCTGCCCATGGGCCCGACCCAGACGACGTTGTTGCCGTTGCCGAGGGTGATTTTCCCCGAGGCGTAGATGGTATCGCTGCCGTCGCCGGCGGTGATGGTGTCGTAGCCTCCGCCCCCGCGGACGGTGTCGTTGCCGCCGGACAGCGAGAGCGTCGCGGCCACCTTGATGTTGGGGTTGACGTAGAAGTAGTCCGCGCCCGATCCGCCGGTCATGTTGATGGCGCTGACGGCGCCGGGGGCGGTGCTGAGGATGTGGCCGTCGGCGTTGGCCCAGAACCCGCCGTTGCTCTGGAGGTCGACGGTGAGGCTGTTGGCGGCCGAGGAATCGCCGGTCAGAGTCAGCACGCCGTTGGACAGCGAGACCGACGACAGGAGCCTTCGCGGTTCCAGCCGCTCGGGCGCCGGGCACAGTTGAATCGCGGGCATCGCGGCGACGCTGGCGCAGCGCGCGATCAGCTCGCACACCGCCTCGGCGGCGCAGCTCCCCAGTTCCCGCCAGTGATCGGCCCATCGGACCAGATGAATGCCCATCTCTTTGCGCGCCATGCGAGCCTGGCGGCGTGCCGACACGAAGTCGGCGCGGAATCCTTGGCGGGACCAATGCGTCATTCTCTTGCTCCTGAGTTTTCCGGGACACGTCGCAGCGGCACGACGCGAGCCCAACCCTGGCCTCGCCCGCAGCAACGTGCGAAACGAAATACGGGGGTTCGACATCTCGATCAACCGCAAAGACGGCGCAAAATAAGTTTTTTTCCTGCGTGAAGCTGGGAGATTTGGGATCGCATGTAATACAATTGCACATTATGTGTCGTGGCACGGGCTTCCAGCCCGTGGACAAGGGGGAGCAAAGACACAAGACGGCAGTGGTGTGGGAAAGCCAAGTTTAACAGCGCGAACAACTCCAGCTTCGGCACAAAGCGAAGCGCAAGGCAAGTTGGTTTTCCCACACCAGGACCGGTACCGGTTGAACGACTCGGTCGTCCACGGGCTGGAAGCCGGCTGGAAGCCCGTGCCACGAAAGCGCCGATCACGTCCACTCAACAAATGCAACTGCGTCCCGTTGAACCCCATCCCCTCCGGCACTATCGTCTTACTTCCCATGCGAAGAAATCGAATCGTCAGCCGCATTTTGCCCGCGGGATTGGTGTGTTTTGCGCTGTGCAGCGGCGCCCGCGCCGCCGATGAGGAGTTTGGAAAGATCGAGCCGGGCGAGGTGCCGCAGCTGAAGCCGGCGTCGGATGCCGGCCAGCGGGCCATCGCCAAGATGACGCCCGACAAGGGGCTCAAGATCGAGCTGTGGGCCGCCGAGCCCTTGCTGGCCAATCCGGTGGCGCTCAACTTCGACGACAAGGGGCGCTGCTTTCTGCTGGAAACCTGGCGATTCGAGCAGGGCGTCATCGACATGCGCGTCCACATGGACTGGCTGGACGACGACCTGGCCTCCAAAAGCGTCGAAGACCGCATCGCCCTGGTCCGCCGCAAGATGGGACCCAATTGGCGAAGCTTCGGCAAGTATCCGGACGTTCTGCGCCTGATCGAGGACACCAAAGGCGAAGGCAAGGCCGACAAGAGCACCGTCTTTGCCGAGTTCCACGAGCTGCCCGATGGCATCGCCTCCGGCGTCGTCACCCGCAAAAACGACGTCTACGTCACCAATATCCCCAACCTCTGGCTGCTCAGGGACACCAAAGGCGATGGCCATGCCGATGTGAAAAAATCGCTCTCTTACGGCTACGGCATCCGCTACAATTTCCTCGGCCATGACCTGCACGGCCCGCGCTTCGGGCCCGACGGCAAGCTCTATTTCACCATCGGCGACCGCGCCGCCAACATCACCCAATCCGTCGACAACACCCACGTCGAGAACCTCGAGTCCGGTTGCGTCTTCCGCTGCAACCCCGATGGCTCCAAGCTGGAAATCTTCGCCACCGGCCTGCGCAACCCGCAATCCCTCGCCTTCGACGATTACGGCAACCTCTTTTCCGGCGACAACAACCCCGACTATGGTGACCCGGCGCGATGGGTCTACCTCGTTGAGGGCGGCGACAGCGGGTGGCGCGTCGGATACCAGTACGATCACAATCCCATTGGCGGCGGGCCGTGGATGAGCGAGCACCTCTGGCAGGAACAGAAAAACTCCACCGCCGCTTATCTTTTGCCGCCTGTGAAGGACCTGGGCGCCGGCCCGGCGGGCGTCGCCTACTACCCCGGCACCGGGCTCTCTCACGATTATGATCGGCACTTCTTTGAATGCGATTTTCGTGGCGGATTCACCGGCTCCGGCGTCCACACTTTCACCATGGAGCCCGACGGCGCCGGCTTCAAGATGGCCGACCTCCACCACTTCGTCTGGAACACCCTCGCCACCGACATCGTCTTCGGCCCGCAGGGCGGTGTGTACCTCACCGACTGGGTCGAAGGCTGGCACGTGAGCGGCGTCGGCCGCATCTACCACGTCTTTGACCCGCAGGCCATGGCCGACCCGATCGTCAACCAGGTGAAAGACCTGCTGGCCGAGGGATTTGAGAAGCGTACCAACGAGGAGTTGATCAAGCTGCTCGCCCATCGCGACCAGCGCATCCGCCAGCGGGCGCAGTTCGAGCTGGCCGATCGCGGAGCGGCGGTAATACCGCTCCTGGCGCAAACGGCCCAGCGAAGCGAGTCGCAGCTTGCCCGAATCCACGCGATCTGGGCCCTGGGGCAGATCGGCGTGAACGCCAAACAAGCGCTCGATCCGCTGCTCACGCTGCTGGACGATCCCGATCCGGAAATCCGGGCGCAGATGGCCCGCGTGCTGGCCGATCATCATGATCCCCGCGCCTGCGTGCTGATCAAGCGGCTTGACGATCCGAGCCCGCGTGTCCGTTACTTCGCGACCATGGCCCTGAGCACGCTCGGAACCCCGACTTACCTGCCGTCCATCGTCCAGGAGATCCGCGAGAACGCCGACAAGGACGTTTACATCCGCCATGCCGGCGTCATGGCCCTCACGCGGATCAACGATTGGAAGACCATCCAGTCCGCTGCCAAAGACGATTCGCGGTCGGTCCGCCTGGCGGCGCTGCTGGCGATGCGGAAGCTTGGCCGGCCCGAGATCGCCCGGTTCCTGCACGACGCCGACCCGCAGCTTGTGCTTGAAGCGGCCCGCGCGATCAACGATCTTCCGATCGTCGAGGCGCTGCCACAGCTTGCTTCGCTGATCGAGAACACGAGCCTGCCCGACTACGTGATGATCCGCGTGGTCAACGCGAATTTCCGTTTGGGCACGGCGGATTCGGCCCGGGTTCTGGCGAAGTTCGCGGCCAGCGACGCCCCGCGGCGATGGCGCGTGCAGGCGCTTGCGGACCTGGCCGGCTGGCAGACGCCGGGTCGGCGCGACAAGGTGACGAATCTCACCCGTCCGCTCCCCGATCGCGACCCCGCGATTGCCCGCGACGCGGCGGCGCCGGTGCTGGCGTCGCTCCTTCACAACCAGCCCAATTCCGTCGTTGTCGCCGCCCTCGACATCATCAATAAGCTCAGCGTCAAAGACTCCGCTGTGCTCGAAGATTTGGCGACCGATGCAATACTTTCGTCCGAAGTTCGGGTCAGCGCGATCAACACAATGGCGGCGCAGAACGATCCGAAGCTCGCCGAAGTCGTCGACGCTTCGCTGAAGGACCATGACGAACATATTCGCGCCGCCGCCATCGAAGCGCTGGCAAAACTGCCGGACGCCGTCGCAAGGATCGCACCCTTCTTGGAAGACGGATCGCCTCGCTCCCAGCAGGCGGCGCTCGCAGCTATTGCACAAGTTCCTGGCCAAGACGCCGACCGCCTGATTACCTCCTGGCTCCAGAGGCTCACTTTGAAGACTTCCCAGCCACAGACCGAGCTGTATCTTAGGCCCGTGAGCCCGTTGATCGAACTCGACATCGTCGAAGCAGCCGAGAAGCGTGGCGATCCTGAGGTTCAAAGGGCACTGGATCACTACAACCGATCTCTCTCCAAATCCGATCCGCTCGCCCCTTACCGGGTGGCCATGGAAGGCGGCGACGCCGACGCCGGCGACAAAATCTTCCACCTCCGCACCGACGTCTCCTGCATCCGCTGCCACACCGTTCACGGCACCGGCGGCATCGTCGGTCCCGTCCTGGACGGCGTCGGCTCGCGCCAGAACCGCGAGTACCTCCTCGAATCCATCGTCTTCCCCAACGCCAAGATCGCCCAGGGCTTCGAGGGCGTGCTGCTCAAGCTCAAGGACGGCCGCACCGTCGCCGGCATCGTCAAGAAGGACACGGATACCGACCTGGAAGTGCTCGACGCCGACGCCCACCTGACCGTTGTCCCCAAGGCCGACATCGTCACTCGCCAGCGCGGTCAAAGCGCCATGCCCGAGGACCTCGTCAAACTCCTCTCCAAGCGCGACCTGAGGGATTTGGTGGAGTACCTGGCGAGTTTGAAAAACTGATTTAACCACAGAGGCACAGAGGACACGGAGAAAAGACAAGACGCAGAAGAAAGACATATTTAACCACAGATTCCGCAGATTCCGCAGATTTGGTTCCTCATAATCTGCGTCATCTGCGAAGGCTGTGGACCATATCCGTTCTTGTAACCTCTCTGTGTCCTCTGTGCCTCTGTGGTGAATCCTTCTTTTGTTTTTCGCGTCGGCTATCATTCTGTTTATGCCCCGCAAGCTGTACCTGGAAACCTTCGGCTGCCAGATGAACGTGCTCGACAGCGAGCTGGTTCTTGGACAGCTCCGCGCGCAGGGATATGAATCCGTCGAGCAGCGCGACGAAGCCGATGTCATCATCTACAACACCTGTTCCGTCCGCGAGCACGCCGAGCAGAAGGTGTGGTCGAGGCTCGGCGAGCTGCGCGAACGCAAGCGGCAGGAGCCGGGCCTGGTGATCGGCGTCATCGGCTGCATGGCTGAGCGCGACGGCACCAACATCTTCAAACGCCACCCGCACGTCGACGTGCTCTGCGGCCCGGGCGAGTTGGACAAGCTGGCGCAGCTCGTTCACAACGCCGTCGTCACCGCCCCGCATTCCAACGGCAAGCGCCACCGGCAGGTGGCATTGATGGGCTCGAACGTCCGCCGATCCGGCACCCTGGAAGCCGCCGAAGACACCCTTGAGCTGCTCGACCTCTCGCGCAGCATTTCCGCCGAGGACGTGGCCCAGGCGTATGTGCGGATAACCCGTGGCTGCAACAAGTTCTGCACCTACTGCGTCGTGCCCTACACCCGCGGCCCCGAGGTGCACCGCCCGCCGGGCAACATCGTCGAGGAAGTGAAGCGTCTGACCGACGCGGGCGCCCGCGAAGTCACGCTGCTCGGGCAGACTATCAACCACTATCACTACAAGCACGGCGATGGCCGCACGACCAGCTTCGCCGAGCTGCTGTACCAGATCCACGAGAGCGCGCCCGATTTGCCGCGGCTGCGCTTCGTCACCAGCTACCCGCGCGATTTCGGGGACGACGCGCTGGCCGCGATGCGCGACTGCCCGCGCATCTGCCGGTATCTGCACGCGCCGGCCCAGAGCGGCAGCAACCGCATCCTCAAGCTGATGAACCGCGGCTACACCGTCGAGGAATACCGCGATCTGGTCGACCGCGCCCGCGAGATGATGCCGGATGTCTGCATCGCCAGCGACTTCATCGTCGGCTTCCCGACCGAGACGGATGGGGATTTCGAATCGACGCGCCAGCTTGTGCGAAGCTGCCGGTTCAAGAACTCGTTCATCTTCAAGTATTCCCCGCGGCCGGGAACGCTGGCGATCCAGCGCTTCGAGGATAACGTGCCCGAAGACGTGAAACGCCGGCGCAACAACGTGCTTCTGGCCGACCAGCAGGACGTCTGCGACCGCAACAACCGCGAGATGATCGGCAAGACCGTGCAGGTGCTCGTCGAGGGCGTCAGCAAGCTAATCAACAAGCCAGCCTATCCACGCGCCGGCAGCGTCGAGCTGGGTTGGGAAAAACGTCGCCTCAATCCCGACTCAAACAGAGCCCCCGTCCAGCTCACCGGCCGCACGGCCGGCGACCAGGTCGTGGCATTCGACGGCAATCCATCGCTCAAGGGACAGATCATCGAAATCGAGATCATCGACGCGCGGAATCTGACTCTTTTTGGCAAGTTGTCGAATCCAGCATCGAGAAGCCGACTGGCCACGGCCGCCGGAAGCTAATTGTGCGAAGCGTGTGGAACGTTTGAAACAAAATGGAACGTTTTGCCGCGATTCGCGGCCGCGAATCGTGAAAAACGTTCCATTTTGTTTCAAACGTTCCACACCAGAGCAAACGGCTTGAACAGCTCGACTCGCCCGGCACGGAACGACCCTTCTCACCAGGAGCCCAGATGACCACCCGCATGTCGGCGCTGTTCCTGGCAGTTATTCTTGGGAGCATGCCAAACGCCGCCAATTCCAGCGGCGCCACGTCGCCCCAGTCCAGCGGCCGCGTTCTCGGCATCGGCGGCGTGTATTCTTCTCATCGGGGCAGGTTAACGTTTTTTGGCGTTCTGCTATCGGGTCTCGACGGGCGCAAAAAAAGACCGCACGTTGGAGTGAAGTCGCGTGCGGCCTTGGCGGAGGAGGAAACGAAGCTTGTGCGAAGCTCGGCGTTCAGAGCCGTTTCCCCGTTCCATGGTCGGCTCCTCGCGGATCACTTCGCGTTTTATTGTTGGGTTCTGACTTTCCGTTTCTCGCGAGGCCCCGGACAGTGAGCCGCCCGCAGACCGCCTGCGGGCGGCACTGCCCTTGGGAACCAACCGCGCTCCATGAAACGGGGCAACCACCACAGTCGCCCCAGCCGTCTTTTTACGGCTTTCGTTGGTCCCTAAGGCGAAGCTTGTGCCATCGGAAGGCGGCGCCGAAAAATCCCGAAAAACCGCGTTTTCGGCTCAAGAACAACGTTGGCTTGGACGAGGACCCATGGACGCCGTGCGCATTGTTTGGGCAACCTCCGCCGTTGCCGCAATCGGAATGTGCAGCGGCGCAGCGGGCGCGGCCGCTCTGGACCGGCCTGATCCTCCGGCTCGAATATGGAATGGCGCTCACCTGATTGACGGGCGCGTGTCTGTTTCAATAAGGTGGGAAACATGAGGGTGGCCATGGGTTTGCTTTGTCGTTGGGGCGCGCAGCTTACGCTGGCCGGGATCGTGATCGTCGCCCAGGGATGCGATCGCCGCTCCGAGGCCCGCACCCCGCCGCCCCCGGCTGACGTAACCGTCAGTTATCCCCTCCTTCACGAAGTGATCCAATGGGATGATTACAGCGGGTATCTGACATCCCCCGACATGGCCAACGTCGCCCCTCGGGTCAGCGGCCTGATCGTCGCGGCGCCCTTCAAGGAAGGATCGCTCGTCCAGAAAGACCAGGTGCTCTTCGAGATCGATCCCCGGCCCTTCCAGGCCGATCTGGACAGCAAGAAGGCCGATGTCGCCAAAGCACAGGCGCAGGTCAACCTGACGTCGGCGACCCTTCAGCGTATGGATAAAGTGCGAAATACCCGTGCCATCTCCGAAGAAGATTACGACACTGCAAAAGCCAACTTGGAGCAGGCCAAAGCGGGCCTGGCCGCGGCCAATGCCGCGCTGGAAACCTCGCAGTTGAACTTCGATTGGACCCACGTCACGGCGCCGATCACCGGCCGCGTCGGACGACAGAGCGTCGAAGTGGGCAATCTGGTCACTGGCGGCGGGCAAAGCACCGCCACCCTGCTCACCAGCATCGTCGCCATCGACCCGCTCTACTGCTACATCAACGTTCCCGAGCGGGCGGCGCTGCGATACCAGGAGCTCGTCGTTTTGGAAAAGCACGCCAACATCGCCAACGCGCACATTCCTTGCTTCATCCAACTGGAAAATGAAACCATTTATCCTCACGAAGGCGTCATCGACTTCATAGACAATCGCGTCGACGTGAACACCGGAACGGTCCAGATTCGCGGCGTCATTCCCAACCCGAACGGGGTCATGACCCCGGGCCTGTTCGCCCGCATGCGAATCCCCGGCAGCGGCCGCTACGAAGCGCTACTCATCCCCG
>Ga0210396_10001384_pt1 | contig 26629 bp, 47 predicted proteins | sample IncBWH17OmetaG_FD_155466 | JGI IMG/M metagenome (GOLD analysis project Ga0210396, IMG submission 155466) | Forest soil microbial communities from Barre Woods Harvard Forest LTER site, Petersham, Massachusetts, United States - Inc-BW-H-17-O ... | reverse complement strand
AGCCAAAATTTTGCTCGTTCCCTCTGCACGGTCCATCGTGCAGACACTCAGTTTTCGCCCGATCGTCACCCGATGGTGACCTGAACAAGGAACGGACCCGTGAACACAAAGTCCAAGTACGACGCCGAGACCCGCAAGAACCTGAAGCTCGACCAGCGCACGCTCGCGTACCGCGAGCTTCAGGAACGGGCGGCGGCCCAGCGGTTACAGCTCGAGGCGAAGCTTCGCGAACGAAACGCGGTAATCGACCGCTTGAAGAAGAAGCTGGTCGAGGTCGGCTTCGCGGCCGACGACGTCGCAAAGATCGCGGCGTGATCGCAGTCGTCTTCGTGTCGACGTAACCGCCAGGTTGCGTCGGCACAGGCCCCGCCACCTCTGACAGGTGGGCGGCGGGGCCCCCTTCCTCTTTTTCTCCTGCCGACCTCATTCCTGAGGTGCACGTTGAAGTCTTTCGAGCAAACGGTGTCAGACGTCGCGGTTGGTCGCGTCGTCGCTGACCGCAACCGCTACCTTCATCCAGCCGTCGGAGTCGTCTGCCCTGGCTGCGGCGCGCGCACCGGCAAGCCGTGCGTCTCGACGGTGCCCACGCTGGGCGTTGGCTCTGTCGGCGTTGCTATCGAGGGCGTGCACGTCGAGCGCGTCGCTGCCGCGCACGAGCAGGGAATCGCGTGACGGTCACGACGCTCACGGCGAAGCAGGTGCGTGGCAAGGATGCCGTTCTTCGTTGGTACAACGATCCGTCGTCGCAGCAGACGTTCTACCTCGCGGGCTACGGCGGTACCGGCAAGAGCGAGTGCGTGAAACACATCACCCGCGAGATCCCAGGGCGCGTGCTCTACGCAGCCTTCACGGGCAAGGCCGCGAGCGTGATGCGCAAGAAGGGCTGTCCCGGCGCGACGACAATCCACCGCTTGGCGTACAGGCCTGCTGGCGATCCACCGTCGCCCGAGCAAATCGAGAAGCTGCGCGATGAGATCAAGAAGCTCTACGCGGTGAACGATCTGGCGTCGCGCGTGACTGCTGACAAGCTCGTCGAGGAACTCAAGCGCGCCGAGGAGGACAGCAAGCGCAAGGGACCTCGCTTCTCGCTCAACCTGGAGAGCGAGATCAAGTACGCGAAGCTCGCAGTGATCGACGAATGTAGCTTCGTCGACGATCGCGTGGGTCGGGACTTGGAGTCGTTCGGCACCAAGCTCCTCGTCCTCGGCGATCCGGCGCAGCTTCCTCCAGTCTACGGCCAGGGATACTTCACGAGCCGCGAGCCGGACTTCTTCCTCGACGAGATCATGCGCCAGGAAGAGAACAACCCGATCCGCAAGCTCTGCGAGCTGGCCCGCCGCGGCGAGCGCGTACCCTACGGCAAGTACGGAGAGAGCGAGGTGCTCCGGTTCGGTGATCCGAGCGTTCAAGACCTGGTGCTGGCCGCCGACATCGTGATCGTCGGTCGCAACCGCACGCGTCACGCCTGCAACACGAAGATTCGTCGGCTCCTCGGCCGCAGCGATTCACCGACGCCAGTTCCTGGCGATCGCGTCATCTGCCTTCGCAACGACCACGACCTCGGCCTCCTTAACGGAACGCAGTGGACGGTCGACAGGTGCCTGCCGGACCTCGACAAGCTCACGGCGAAGATCGAGATCACGAGCGCCGACGACGACGAGCGGTCGGACACGGTGGAGTGCGAGACCTGGCTTCACCACTTCATGGCGCGCGAGGACGAACTCACGAACTTCGATCGGCGCAAGCACACGGAGCTGGACTTTGGAAACGCGGTCACCTGTCACCGATCGCAGGGTTCGGAGTGGCCGAGCGTCCTCGTGTTCGACGAGGCGAGCGCGTTCGGAGCGAACGCCGCGAAGTGGCGGTACACCGCTTTCTCGAGGGCGAGCGAGAAGCTCGTGATCGTCCAGTGACCGATCGCATGACTGGTCGCGTCCTGTGCCTTGGCGAGGACAATCCGTACGGATCTGACCCGGAGTTCGCGCTCTACTGCTACCCGCCGCGCTGCTCCGGCTACAACCTCCGTCGCATCTTCGGCCTGCCAGAGCACGAGTACCTCGCGCTTCACCGCAAGAACCTCTGTGACGACGCGTGGTCAACGAAGCACGCGAGGCAGCGCGCGACGGAGCTGCTGACGCCACACGCGGACTGGAAAGTGATGGTGCTGCTCGGCCGCAAGGTCACCGAGACGTTCGAGAAGGTCGCGCTCGACGGCGCATCGCTCGTCCCGTTCTCGACGAAGACGTGCTGCCCGGGCATGACGCTCGTCTCGCTGCCGCATCCCAGCGGTCGGAACGCGGCGCTCTGGACACCCAAGGCGCGTGATCGCGCACGGCAGATCCTGCGCGAGGTGGCACCCGAGGTTCCGTGGGGCTCGTCGGACGACGACGCAGAGGTCGCCGCATGAGCATGACGAAGGAAGATATTGACCGGCACGGTGCCGCGCTTTCTGCCGCGCTCTCTGGCGGGCCCACTGAGAACACCGCGTCCGCATTCGTTGCGGCGTTTGGTCCGTTCGTCGAGCAGATCTTCGCGACCGAGCAAGACCCGGGACAAAGGCTGGCCAAGACCGTGTTCGCCATGCTCGAAAGCATGACGAAGGGTTTTTGGCAGGGAATTCGCGGTGACGGTGATCGCACTGATGGCGACGTCGTGGCAGATGTCCTCACGGCAGGTCGTGACAGTTTTGACGCTGCTGTGGCAGACCTCTTCGCGACGAATGATGTCGACCTTGACCTGACGAAGGAAGACTTCGAGCGCCGCGTCGCGTCTCTCTCGGAGGCACGCACCGAAGAGACGTTCGTCGCTGCGTTCCGCCCGATCGTCGAGCGGATCCATGTGAACTCGCGAGATCCGGGTCGACGACTTGCGACGCTGACGTTCGTCTTGCTCTCGGGCGTTGTGGCCGGCCTTCGGTGGGGTGAGGGAGCGCAGGCATGACGCTCGAGATCCTCCGCTGCCCGCGGCACGCCAAATTCTGGGCGGTCACGGTGAACGACTATCGGATCACGCCGAGCAAGTGCTGTGGCGCGTGGTCATCGGTCGTGCGGTGGAAGATCGACGGCCGATCGCTCGCAGCAGAGCTGCGTCAGGCGCTGCGCGAAGGCACTCGTGCGCGGGAGGCTTCGCGTGACTGAAGCGCTGTGCTGCCCGCTGATCGACAACGACGGACCGCAGGCAACCGTCTACAGCAGGGCCACGCCGCGTGCAGCTCGCGATCACTCGTGCACCGAGTGCGGCAAGGCGATCCCGCGCGGCACGAGGCACGAGATAGTCAAATGGCTGTGGGAGGACTGCTGGAGCACGTTTCGCACGTGCCTGCCGTGCGCCGAGATTCGAGATCACTTCGACTGCGGTAACGGCTTCTGCTACGGCCAGCTTTGGGAAGACCTGCGCGAGAACTTCTTCCCGGACATGAAGGCCGGCGGTCCGTGCATGGAAGGACTGTCACCAGCCTCCAAGCAGAAGCTCGTCGACGAGCGCATGGAGTGGTACTTCGACCAGGACGAGATCAACGACAGCGCGTGGGAAAGCTGGGCAAAGCGAGGTCGATCGTGAGCGCCTCGAAGGTAGCCAAGAGCAACGGCTGGCTCCAGACGCCGCTCTTCGCGCCGGAGATCACGTGGAAGGCGACTCCGGTCGCGCAGCTGCCGTCGTGGGCGGAGTCCAAGCGGATCTGCCTCGACGTCGAGTGTCGTGACGACAATCTTCACGAGCTTGGCCCAGGCGTACGCCGCGGCGGCTACGTCTGCGGGATCGCGTTTGCGATCGAGGGCGGCCCCGCGCACTACCTGCCGATCCGTCACGAAGGTGGTGGCAACCTCTCGGAGCAGAGTGTCTGGGAGTACCTCCGCGATCAGGCGCGCGCGTTCTCCGGCGAGTTCGTGTTCAACTCCGCGCCGTACGACCTCGACTACCTCTGGCAGAACGGTGTCCAGACCGATCACTGCGTGATCCGCGACGTCCAGGTCGCCGAGCCTCTGCTCGACGAGCTTCAGAAGAAGTACGGGCTCGACGCGATCTGCGCGCGTCGCGGCCTACTCGGCAAGGACGAGAAGACGCTGCGCGATCACGCCAAGGCCTGGGGCGTCGATCCGAAGACTGGCCTCTGGCGGCTGCACGCGGGCGCCGTCGGTGCCTACGCGATCGGCGACGTCGTGGCGCCGCTTCCACTCCTGCGCCTCCAGGAGAAGGAGATCGAAGAGCAGAAGCTTCGCGAAACGTACGACCTCGAGTCCGCGGTGACGCCCGCCCTCGTGCGCATGACTCGCCGCGGGATCCGCGTTGACCGCGACGAGCTGGATCGCGTCGACGCCTGGGCGACCGGCCGCTTGAACGAGTACATCGATCGGATCCACAACCTGACGGGCATCCGAATCGGCTCGATCAGCAACGCCGAGGAGGTCGGCCGCGCGCTGAAGAAGCACGGCGTCGAGGTCCCGACGAAGATCCACGGTGGCACCGGTAAGCAGATGTACTCGGTCCAGAAGCTGTGGCTCCAGCAGCAGACGGACGAGGTGTCGAAGGCCGTGATCACGGCTCGCGAGTTCGCCAAGCTCAAGGGGACGTACGTCGGGGGCTTCCGCAAGCACCTCGTGAAGGATCGGCTCCATCCGTCGTTCAAGCAGCTCGTCGGGTCCGCCGACGAGGACGAGGACAACGACGAGGAGGGCGACTCCAGCGGTGCGCGGTTTGGTCGGGTGGCGGCCAAACACCCCAACGTTCAGGCCCAGATGAAAAGGAGCCGCGTAATAGAAAAGAGATGGCGGAAGGTGCTCGTTCCAGATGAAGGCAAGCGCTGGTTCAGGGCCGACCTCGGTCAGCAGGAGCCGCGGCTGACTGTGCACTTTGCCGAGATATGCAGGCTGCCCGGTTCGATGCAGGCGGGTAACGCCTTCCGCGATGACCCGTGCTTCGACCCGTACCAGCTCATGGTCGAGTTGTGCAAGACCGACGCGGACATGGTCGGCGATTCGGAGACGGTCGATAAGCGTCTGAAGCAGCTCCGCGAAGAACTCAAGGAAGTCTATTTGGGGCGCTGCTACGGGATGGGCGGTGGCAAGCTCGCCAGGAAGCTGAAGCTGCCGACGGAGTGGAAGACGAACCCCAAGTTCAACAACGGGCAGCCGTACGAGGCGGCTGGTCCCGAGGCGCAGGAGAAGATCAATCGCTTCGACCTCGGTGTCCCGTACGTCAAGGCGCTCGCACGAATGTGCGCCAAGAGCGCAAAGGCGAAGAAATACATCATCGCGCTCGGCAACCGTCGCGTGCGATTCGAGCTAGATGAGAACGGCGAAATTCGCGATGAACACAAGGCACTCAATAAGTTGATCCAAGGCAGTGGTGCTCATCAGACTAAAACAGCACTCGTTAATCTCGACAAAGAAGGCTTTCCGCTCCAACTAACCGTTCACGATGAGTTCGGCTATTCGGGGGACAGTGAAGATGAAGCGCGCCGGATGGGCGAGATCACATGCAACTCCGTCGTGATTCGCGTGCCGTTCCGTTGCGATATCGAGGCAGGATCAAGTTATGGAGATTTGAAGAAGTTATTCACCGTGTCAAGCAAGCATACGCTGCTCTCGATGGGAGCTTAGCATGCATACGAAATCTCTTGGCCCAGCTAATGACATTGGCGTTCCTGACGACGAATTGTTCATGGCACGCCGTTGCGCGTACATGCACGAATACAATGCGAGCACCGCCGCCGAAAAACGCGCCTATAATAAACAGTGGTATCAAGAGCATAAGGAGCAGGCAAAGGCTAAAAGTCGCCAGTACCGTCTCGACAACCTTGAAAAAGCTAACGACGCGAGCGCGCGTTGGCGCGAGAACAATAAAGAATACCGAGACGCTTACAACAAAGCCTACTTTGCTGAAAATCAACCGCGCCTCTCTCAAAAGGCCAGGGAGCGTCGTCAGACCTTCTTCGCTGAAGACCCAAAGGCGGCGTGGCTTCATTACACCGCAAAAACGGCCACGAGTCGCGCACGCCAAAACAAACTTCCTTATGACAAGGATTTGTCCAAGCTCATACTCCCGGACAGTTGTCCGGTACTTGGCATCACTCTGAACTACAGTAGGAATTACAACCGTGAAGAGCGTCGTCTTGGTCCTCAGTACGACAGTCCTTCATTGGACCGTATTGTGCCCGTAAACGGTTATGTAATTGACAATCTTCGTGTGATTTCATGGCGTGCCAACCTCCTGAAAAGGGATGCGACGCTTGACGAAATCAGACGTGTTTTGGCTTATATGGAAGAGTGCTTCAATGGAGAAACACATGCTCAAGCGTGACGAGATCCAAAACCCGAATTCTTGCCTCAACCGCGCTCTCGACGGGGAGCGCCTCTTCGTCATGCTCGCGCGCGATGAGGCTGCACCGATCGCGATCCGCGCCTGGGTGAACGAGCGCCTTCGTCTCGGCAAGAACGCGCCTGACGACGACCAGATCGTCGAAGCGCTCGACTGCGCGCGCCGGATGGAGGAGGAGCGCGGGATTATCGCGGTTGCCCGACAGGAGAGCACGCGCACGGCGAAGGGCGGTGCCGCGTGATCAACCGCATTCCGATCATCATGCTCCTGCACCCGGTGGGCGTCGAGTCCACGCGGGACATGAACGTCCGCTCGGCCAAGCTGTGGATCCGGGTGCTCGTCGACCTCTTGCCGAACGTGGTGATTTCCGCGCCGTGGCTCCCCTACGCGGAGGCGATGATCGACCGCGATCGGGGCATCCGCGATGCGCTCGTGACTATCGGTCGACACGACGGGGCTGTCGCTACCGGTGGCGAGTTCTCGTGGGGAATGTCGCTCGAGTGGGAAGAGTACGGCAAGCTCAAGCTGCCGCGGATCGACCTGACCAGGCCGCCGCTCCCCGGGATCCTCAACCAGGGTTCCCTCGAGAAGACGCTACAGCCTGACTTCAAGCAGGCGGTGGTTCGGGCGTTCAACGACGCGCTCGCGAAGGAGGCCGCGTGACCTCAGCGGCTGTCGAAGTGCCGCCGCGTCGGCGCGTCTGGGACGTTGTGGCCGAGCACGTCGAGCAACGCGCAGTCTCGCTTGGCTCCAGTGCCCCTCTCGCTGCTGCGGACATGCGTGCTCGCGCGGCGTTTTCTTCTGCGGAGAGGCACCTCGTCGAGGGCGATCATCTGGCGCAGGCCTATCAGAAGTCGCTCGACTTCATCGGCTTGCTCGCCATGGAGCTGGAGGCCTACGGCGCACCGCTCGATGAACCGATCGACGTCCGCGCTCCCGCCAGCTCACGACTCGTACGAGTACAAGCGTTGCTGTGGGACCACGTCCGCACGGTCGTGCAAGTCCGCAACCTGATTGAGGAGCGTGCAGCGTGACACTGATTGTTGATCAGCCACCGCCCGTGCCGCAGGCGCACCGCCGGCCCGTGTGGGAGATCGTGATCGAGCACGTCGAGCGCAGGCGCGACGAGGGTGCCTACGGCGCATCACCTGCCGTCGACCTCCTGATCGCCGACATGCGTGGCCGCGACGAGGTTGGTCGAGAGCGCTACGGGACACCGCTCACGAGCGGCAACGGCCGCGATCACCTCGTCGATGCCCTGCAAGAGGTGCTCGACGCGTGCGTCTATTTGGCCAACGAGCTTGACGAGCGCGGCGTCGGTCCGTCCTCGCTGATCACGATCAACCTCGTGCCGGATGGAGGGCTCCGCCTGCGGCTGCTCACGGTGCAGCAACTCTTCGCGGATCAGGTTCGTGTGGCGATCTGCCTGCGGTCCATGATCCAGGAGCGCACCTCGTGAAGAAGCAGAACGCGTGGCACGCGGCGGTCGTGGAGCACCTCCGCGCGGCGGGCGGTCCGCTCACCATCGAGCAGATCTGGCAGCGCATGGAGGCGGCGGGCTTCAAGCATGCCAGCAAGCTGCCGCGAAGCACGCTCGGCGCGCGCGTCACCGAGCTGGCGCAGATGAAGACGATCGAGCGTGTTGGACCCGCAACGTATCAGCTGACAGGAACGCAACACGCGGAGGCTCAGCCATGAGGCGTCTTTCAGCTGTTAGCGTGGCTGAAGACTCTGTGTCTTCAGCAGCTGCTGATACGATATATCTTTCTGCTGTAATTGGTAAGTATCGTTGCAGTTTGTGTGGACAGCCAGGACATTATCAACCGACTTGTCCAAAACGTGAAATAGATCCAGCAGCCAGCAAGGAGCGCGAGCGCCTTCGCAAGGCATATCAGGATAACAAGTCTTCTGTGCTTAGTGCCTCCAAACAGTGGAAGCAGCTACATCCTGAGCGTGTCAAAGAGTCGCAGCAGCGCTTCTGGTCGAAACATCGAAAGCGCGTCATTCAAGAACGAAAGCAGGCTCGCGAGGAATCGTATCGTTTACAGCCGAAGGAGACTTGGCTGCTGGAAACATACCGCTCAGCACGCAGTCGCGCTAAACGGTGGGGGCTCCCGTTTGACAATCAGGTGCCCAAGCTTGAACTTCCTGATGTGTGCCCTGTTCTTGGCATTGCAATCATTTATCACGCGCAGTTGGGAAGGATGTCCGCAAATAGTCCGTCTCTGGATCGTATTGATCCGGCACTGGGCTATGTGGCCTCCAATCTTCGCGTGATTTCTAATCGCGCGAATACATTAAAAAATAATGCTTCCTTGGACGAAATGCGACTCGTTTTGGCCGACATGGAAAGGTGCGCTAGATGCGCAGGTTAAGCATAGCTATTGACTGTGATGGTTGCCTTCGCAACTTCACCGCGAGCGCCCTCGTCGTCGTCAAGGAGGTGACCGGCAGGAGCTACTCGCCCGCCGACGTCACCGCGTTCAACTTCACCAAGGCCCTCGATCTCACAGACAGCGAAACGCACGACGTCATGACGACGATCAGCGGACGTCGCGGCTTCGTCACGTCGATGCCCTCCTACCCTGAGGCGCGGCAGGGCGTTCGACGCCTCCGCGAGCTGGGGGACGTCTTCTGCGTGACGACGCCGTGGGAGACGCCGTGGGGGACGAATCCCTGGTGGCGATCCGAGAGTGAGGCGTGGCTCGCGCTCCACTTCGGGATCGACTGCGTCTACCACGCGGACGATAAGACCGAGTACGAGGCCGACGTGTTCGTCGACGATCGGGACAAGAACGTGCGCGCGTGGTTGACCGCCTGGCCGGGGCGAACCGCGGTGCACTGGCGCACGCTGCACAACAGGTCCGAAGCCGTGCCGGCTGGAGCGCTTTTGACAAGCTCGTGGGACGAGCTGGTCGAGATCGCGCGCAAGGTTGCGCGTGGACATGCCGGTCTCGCGTGCCTCGAGACACTTGACGATATCGCCTTCGCAAAACTTCAGGCGCAAGTTGCGGAGGGAAGAACCGTAATCAAGGCCGAATGTGGCGCTTGTGGTCAAGCACTTCACGTTTCTGACGATGGAAAGCCTCTCAGCGTCTCTGATGACGGCGTCTACGTGATTCACAACTGTGGAGCTATGCCGTGAGCACGACCAAGATTCCCTCAATGATCGTCGAGGACGTCGAGCTGCGCACGCGGCCGAGCCTCCTGCTGAATCACGTCGATCCGATCGACTGCGATCACCTCTGGGAGCCGCACCTCTGGGATACGGGACGCGCGTACTGCTTCCGCTGCGGCTCGCATGCGCGCTGGGCCAATGATCCACGCGCGAAGGAGCGTGCGTCGTGAGGTTCACCGCGGCACAGTACGACGCTGCGATCGAGGCACTCGTCGCAGCCAAGGAGCAGCTTGAGCCCGACGCTCGGTGCTGCCGGATCTGCCACGACTCGGGTCACCAGGCGTGGGAGTGCGGGCACAACCCGCTGTACGCGATGCGCGTGTGCGAGGACCTCGCGGCCGTCGCGCACAAGGCGCACGAGAGGCTGCACGCGATCGAGGAGAAGATGAGCCCGGTTGATAAGCCGGCGGCACTCGACGACTGGCGCGAGGACGCGCACACGCTCCTGCACTACCTGGCCGGCTTCGATCAGTGGATGGGCCGTCGGGTTGGTCCAGCGCGAGTCGTCTTGCCGCCCGAGGAGATCGCAGCATGACACCCAAGATCGTAGTCCTGGACGTCGAATCGACGGGCAAAGAGCGCGCGACGGACCAGATCATCGAGATGTGCATCAGGTTCGGTCTCGAATCGGACGCCGCGTCGCGCACGTGGCGCATCAAGCCAGAGATCCCGATCCATCCCGAGGCGACGGGCGTGCACGGTATCTCGATGACTGACGTTGCCGACTGCCCGTTGTTCGCCAATCTGGTCGGCGAGTTCCTTCCGCTGATCACGGAGGCCGACGTGATCGTCGGTTACAACGTCGCGTTCGATCTGGACATGCTCCAGGCCGAGCTGTCACGCGCGAAGATGCCGCCGCTCGACTTCGGCGGCAAACTAGTCATCGATGTGCTCCGTCTCTGGCACCACGTCGAGCCGCGAACGCTCGTTGCCGCGCACGCGAAATTCTGCGGCGCAGAGCTGGTCAACGCTCACCAGGCCGAAGCAGACGTCGCCGCCACGGCGCGCGTGTTGGGCTCGATGCTCGCGCAGTTCGGTCTCACGGATAAGTCGTGGTCCGATATCGCGGCCATCGCCGATCCGTTCGCGAACCGGTCGACGTGGATCGGACCGTCGCAGCACATCCAGTGGGATGAGAGCGGCGCGGTGGTGTTTGGTTTCGGCAAGTACAAGGGGCAGCAGGTCGCTCATGCTGACGCGGGGTTCCTCAAGTGGGTGCTCGCCAAGGACTTCCCACCGCACGTCAAGAAGATCTGCTCGGTCGCACTCGAGCGTCGTCGCCAGTTCGACGACTGGATTGCGACCTACTACCGGCGTCCCGTCTCGAAGACAGCTGAGACCGAGCCACAAACGCTCATGCAAGAAGAAACCAAGTTTCGCCTGGAGGTATGCCCATGATCCAGACGTGGCACGTGTGGTCCATCCAGCCGCCGGAGTGCCATGAGGAGGTCTCCGCGTCGTCGATGCTCGACGCGGCGTGCGCGTGGGCCAGGCGCGTCTTCCACAAGGGGCTCCTGCCGCGAAACGGACATGAAGTGATCGTCTGCGGCGCCAACGATCCGAATCCCAGGATGTCGGCGTACCGCGTGAAGATCACGATCCCGAATGCTCCGGCATTCCAGGCGTCGTTTGCTGGTTTGGCCTTCGAGGGGTTGAACGACGCTCCGAGCGGAGGTGATCGTCATGGCTAGGCGGCTGCAACGGGACTGCCTGATGGAGGCCTACTTTGGCTTCTGCTACGGCCGCGTAGCTTCGCAGCAGTCGGCGCAGCGGTCGTTGCAGCGGTCGTTGCAGCACGACGACACCTTCGCCGCGTACCTCGCGTGCTGGTCGGAGGCGCGCCGTGGCGAGCCGGAGAACACCGCGGCCGTGCGCGTGCGGCTGCACGTACGAGGAGTTCCGGCTAGGCATGTCGTTCGTCGACGCGCGCCGGATGCTCTGGGATATCGAGGATCGAAATCGACCAGGCTGGTGGCGACAGAAGCGTCGTCACAGCGTGCTGGGTTTCCTCCGCGAGATGAAGCTCCATGCTTGGGACTCGGTGCACGGCTACTGCGAGGTAGCGGCAGCCGCGTGAGCAATCCAATGAAGCATATGCACTCCATCGATCGCCCCATCTGCGAGGCGGAATCGTCGGTCGACGCGCTCGGCAGGGCGACGAGGATGCTCTACGGAGGGATCGAGTGCCCGGACTGCCTCCGGCGCGCGATCGCTGAGGCTGAGGAGCGCGCTCGCGTCCTGCGCGAGCTGCTCGCGCAGGTGGAGGCGCGGTCGTGACCAAGCACGTGTCCGTCGACGCGTTCAAGAAGCCTCCGCTCGACGTGGCCGAGCAGGCGCGAATGATCGTTCAGGGGGACAGCCAGCTCTGCCTGCTGTCGCACTACGCGGCTATCGTCGAAGCGCAGCGTGACGTCGAGGTCTACCAGCTCGGCGACGTTGACTGCTCGTGCTGCCTGCGGCGCATGGCAGAGAAGCACGAGGCGCTCGCCGAGGTGTTCCGCGCGCGACTGGCCTCGCTGGAGGCGCCCGTCCGACGGTGCCACATGTTCAGCACGCCGTGCATCAATCCCGCGTTCTGCGACGCGGCGTCTGCGAAGTACGGAATGCCGACCTGCTGTGCTGGTGACCCGAACTGCGTGCCGCCAGGTCACGAGGAGACGCCGTGAAGAAGAGCGCGTCCTCAGGCTTCCGCCTTGGCTACCGACCGACGACGCGTTGCACGTTGCGCGCTCTCGGCGGTCGTCGCGTCATCGTTGAGGGTTTCGGCCGAGGCGCACCAGCCTTCGTGACGATCGCCGGCAGCAGTGACGTGCCGGTCAGCGCGTGGTTGTCGCCCCGCGAGCTGCGTCGTCTCGTCGAGACAGCGAAGAGGATCCTCAAATGACTGACAGTATGACCGTTGTCGATCGGGCTCTCATGACCAAGGAGCTGGGGAAGGCGCAAGCTGCGTTGTGGCTCGCCTTCACTACCGCAGCGCGCTCGAACAACCTCGACCTCGCCAAGGTGCTGCGCGATCAGCATAAGGCGATCGGTACCGCGATCGTTGCTCTCAACGGCGGGCCGGTCGTCACCGTGAAGGAACTCCTGCGGTGAGCACGCACGTGAGAACTTCTGCCTGCGTGGACTGTGCGACGCCGATCATCGGTCCGCGGCTGCGCTGCGCTGCCTGTCATGCGGATCACGCAGAGGCGATCGCTCGCCCGCCAGCGGTGCCTGAGAGTCCTCACGCGTTCGGACGCGTCGTCCTGGTGTGGATGGTCTTGGTTCTTGTCGAAGTTATCGCGATCGTGATCTGTGGGGTCCTGTTGGTGATGAAGGAGTGCGTTTGATGCCGGCTCGCGTAGAAGATGTTGCATCGCAGGTCAACGCGCTCCTGGCGCGAACTGGACTGCTTTCCGCCCCGCGCTTGCTGGCAGCGCTCGACGACATGGTGCTTGCTCCGCCACTTCGGCGCCGGCTCACGCGCGTCGTGCTGGAGCACACGCAACGAGCAGCCTTGCTCGCTCGCGGTCTTCATCCGGCGCGCAAGCTCCTGTTCTCAGGACGCCCTGGCACAGGAAAAACCATGGCGGCAGGCGCGATCGCACGGGCGCTCGGCATGCCGATGTTTCGCGTTGAAACGCACACCGTCTTCTCGAGCTATTTCGCCGAGTCGGCTCAACGGCTCGCGAAGGTTTTTGAGTACGTGCGCATGATGCCGGGCGTCTACCTGTTTGACGAGTTCGACGCTCTCGGCACCGAACGGTCCTCGATCGGTAGTGAGTCCGACGGCGGCGAAGCCCGCCGCGTGGTCAACGCGATGCTTCAATTCATCGAGGGTGATCAGTCCAGCAGCGTGCTTGTGGCCGCTACCAACCACGCGCAGATGCTCGACAGCGCGATCTTTCGGCGCTTCGACGAGACGATCGTGTTCGAGCCTCTGACGAAGGATGAGCTTGTCGACCTGGTCAAGCGCAAACTCGCTGGATTCACCGTCGAGCCGCTCGACTTCGACGCGATCTACGACGCAGTCCAGCCGCTCGGACACGCGGACCTGTGCGCAGCGCTCGATCGCGCTCGCAAGGACAACGTGCTGGATGGCGGCGCTATTTCGACCGGGCACATCGTCGAGGGGATCACGCGTCGCATGGCCCTAGCAGCGGTGAGGGACTGACGATGACGTCCCTGGCACAGGTGACGGCTCTGGTCGACGCGCACGTCAACCGCGACGATGCGCGTTTCCGCGTGATCACGCACCAGATCGCGGCCCACGTCGCGTCGCGGTCGGAGCAGGGTGCCGTCCAGCTGCGAAAGCTCGTGGATCAACAGCCGCCCGCCTCTTTCGAGCCACTGCCAAGCGTACGAGGCCTGCTAGCAGGGCCGCCAGAACTGGCGACGCTTGACGACATGGTGCTGGCCTCGAGCGTTCGCATGTTGCTCGATCGCGTGATGCTCGAGCACGCGCATCGCGAGATTCTGCGGTTCAACAACCTGCGCCCCGCACGCAAGCTCCTGTTCATCGGGCCTCCAGGTGTCGGAAAGACGATGGCTTCCGGGGCTATCGCGAATGCGGCGGGGCTGCCAATGTTTCGCGTCGAGCTGCACGCCGTGATCGCATCGCACCTCGGCGAGACAGCCGCGAACCTCGCGAAGGTCTTCGAGCACATGCGCACGATGGCAGCCGTATACTTGTTCGACGAGTTCGACGCGATCGGTGGAGAGCGGTCGCACAGCGACGGATCGTCAGCGGGAGCGGAGATGTGGCGGGTGGTCAACTCGCTGCTCCAGTTCATCGAGGATGATCGGTCGGATGGATTCATCATTGCGGCTACCAACCATCCGCAAGCGCTCGATCGCGCGATGTACCGGCGCTTCGATGAGGTAGTGATGTTTCCGCCGTTGGCGAAGGGCGAGCTGACCGCTCTCGTCGATCGCACCCTCTCTGCTTTCAATGCCGCACCCCTCGACTACGATGCGATCTACGCAGCATGTCCGGCGCTAGGGCATTCGGACTTGTGCTCTGTCCTCGATCGCACGTGCAAAGATCACCTGATCGCGGGCGTACCGATCGACACGGCGCGCGTCGTCGAGGGTATTCGTCGTCGCATGGAGGCTGCCGCATGAGCGCACTCACACGCCAGGGTGTTCGGAACCTCAATCCTGCCGGACACAACGGCCACCGCAACCACGGGGTGCGCTGTCGTCACTTCTTTGGTGGTGCGCTGGTGGTGATCGGCCACGAGTGGAAGACCGATCCGCTCGACGGCGAAGCCTATGAGGACGAAGTCATGGGCAGGCGCTGCCTGTGGTGCGGTGATACGAGGGAAGAGCGGTGAGCACCCTCGACGTCGTCGCTGAGGTCCTGCGCGAGGCCGCGCCCAGGTCGTTGTGCGTTCGAGAAATCGTCGAGCACGCGGGCGATCGCCTGCCGACCGCGTCACGAACGCCTGCGACTGTCGTCCGTCGCGATCTCGCGATCGACATTCGTACCTTCGGCGAGGCTTCCCGCTTCACGCGCGTCGATCGAGGCAAGTTTCTTCTTCGAGCGTCCTTGTCATCAGCCCTCGAAGCGCTCTTCGAGGAGCTTTGCGCGGAACGTTCATACGCGTCGCGGGAGATACCGGCGGGCGACGGATGCGCTTGTTTGACTCCTCAAGTCCCCGCGCTTGCCGTCGTGGACGATCGGCAGCTGACCTTACCGGTTCACGTTGAAGCAGCGGATCGTGTCGATGCGATCGCGTGGACTGGCCCTCGTGCCGACGAGGTTGCTCCGAGTGGGGTGCTTCTGGGTCGCGTTCCCGGTGATCGTTGGCCGTACGGTCCTCCGTCCGCACACGAGGCGTGCTGCAACCTATTCCCTCATCGCGGCAGCCGCGGTGGCCTCTTCTGCGATTGCGCGCTGAGCGAAGACGTTGCAGCGGAGGTCCTGTGAAGTCCGAGAGCAGGATGTGGAAAAAGATCCAGCCGATCTTGCTCGCAGCCCGGCTCGATCCGGTGCGCGTCGAGAATCCGATCCATCCAGGCACGCCCGACGTGAACTTCTGCAACGGCGTCTGGATGGAGCTGAAGTGCATCCCGGCGTGGCCGGCTCGAGAGACAACGCCTGTTCGGATCTCGCACTTCACGCAAGAGCAGCGGGTTTGGCTCGACCGGCGCTGGAAGTATGCTCCCGGGTCGACGCTGCTCCTGCTCGAGGTGCGCGCCGATCGCCAGTGGTTACTCTTCGACGGCGATGAGGCGGCCCGGATCGTGGGCAAGGCAACGGCGCTGGAGCACCAAAGGAACGCCCGTGCAGTGCTTCACGTGCGGGAGCTTACTGAGCTGCCGAAGATCATCGCAGCGCCGAAGATCCCCGCAGAGACGACTCGCGGGAGTGATCTGGAGGCTGTATGTACTGGGTCCGTCATGCACGATGAGTTCACTCCGTGCCCGGTGCATGACGCTGCTCAGGGGAGCGAGCCGCGGTGATCGACACCTTCATCGTCTCGTCGCTCAAGGACAAGCACGACTCCGCCCCGCGGCGGCATACGCTCTCGTGGGCTGCATTCGCCGACTCGCTCCGCAAGGTTCGGTACACGACGTGCCTGGTTGCCAACTGCAAGCGCGGCAACGAGTGCCCGCACAAGAATGGCCCGGCATGGACGCCCGCGATCTACCCGCCGAAGGCGCCTAGGCAGAAGAAGTTCGTCGAGGAGGTTACCCTCTTCGTCGTCGACCTCGATCACCTCTCGGACGAGCAGCTGACGGCAGCGCTCGTTCCGCTCGCGCCTTACCAGCGGATCGTCCACGCGAGCCACAGCGACAGGCCCGCCGGCAGCACGATCTGCACGTGCGGGAGCGAGCCGGGAGCCCTCCACGGCGGAAACTGCCCGTCGCGCGTCGACCGCTGCGTTCGCGTGATCATTCCGCTCAGCCGGCCGGCAAAGCGCGACGAGTGGCCGCGGCTCTGGAACGCCACGATGGGGCTGCTCAAGCAGCCGGCCGATCCCACGTGCTGCGACGCCAGCCGCCTCTACTTCAAGCCGAGTCGGCCGAAGGACGCCGACTACCACTTCGAGGTCCACGACGGGATCGTCCTCGACGTCGACGCGATCCTGGCGACGGCTCCCCAGGAGTCTCCGTCGATCGCGGACAACCTCCGCGTCGATCCGGCCGGTGTCGTGGAGCCTGGGCAGCGCCACGCGATGCTCAAGTCGCTCGCCGGCTCGATGCGCTACCGCGGCTGCTCGTACGAGGAGATCGAGCCGGCACTGCTGTCGGCGAACAAAGCTCGTTGCAATCCGCCGAAGTCGGAGGCGGAGGTCAGGGCGATCGCGCGCTGGGCGGCCGATCAGCCGATAACGACGTTGCAGAAGGACGGCAGCGGTGACGATGACAAGCCTTCCTTCCAGAAGGACAACAAGGGTCACTGCTTCAACAACCAGCACAACGTTGAGGTAGCCTTCGGCGAGCTGAAGGTGGTCCTTCGCTACAACGAGTTCTCCGGCGACGAAGAGATCGAAGGTCTGCCTGGGTACGGTTCGCGCCTCGACGATCCGGCGCTGGTCAACCTGCGCCTGAAGATCGACAGCACGTACCAGTTCCTGCCCAACCGCGAGCTGTTCCGAGACGTGACGATGAACGTCGCCCGTCGCAACAGGTACCATCCGGTGCGCGACTACCTGGCCTCTCTCGCCTGGGATCAGCAGCCGCGGATCGAGCGGTGGCTCATCGACTACGCAGGTGCGCCGGACACGCCATACGTGCGTGCAGTCTCGAAGATCGTACTCGTTGCGGCGTGTCGCCGGATCCGCAAGCCGGGCTCGAAGTACGACGAGATGCTGATCTTGGAATCACCACAAGGCACTGACAAGTGCTTGGCCCGAGGTACGCGCGTGCTCATGCACGACGGGTCCTCGCGGGCCGTCGAGGACGTGCGCGTCGGTGACCTGCTGATGGGCCCAGACTCCGAGCCGCGTCGCGTGCTGGAGACAACGAGCGGCGTTGGCCCTCTGCGGCGAATCGTGCCGACGAAGGGCGCTGAATGGGTGTGCAACGACAAGCACATCCTTACGGTCGCGCTGCACGAGAAGAAGGGCTATCACGACGCGCCCGTGACGGACTTCGTACCCCACGAGTGGGGCTCGCGCCATGCGCCGAGCAACAAGTACGCGATGCAGGTGCGCGCGCCAACGATCAACTTCCCGGCACGCGACGTGCTCATCGAGCCCTACCTGCTTGGCCTGTGGCTGGGCGACGGCACGCGCGGCAAACCCGAGATCACGAATGTCGAGCCAGAGATCCACGCGTACTGCAAGGAGATCGCTCCGAAGTACAGCGTCGAGTACAGGACGAGGATCTCGAATCACGACTGCCCGATTATCTTGCTGACTGGTCGAGGAGGTAACCAGAAAGGCGCGCCGAACCAATACCACCGCGGGAACCCGCACCCCCTTCTCGCCGTATTCAACAGGTGCGTGGTCAATGGCGAGAAACGGATTCCTCGCGAATATTTGGTGAACGACAAGAAGAGTCGACTCGAACTATTGGCAGGGCTGATCGACACCGACGGGAACCTCGACCGCTGCGGCATCTACGTCATTCCGACGAAGTGGGCCGGCCTGCGCGACGACATCCTGTTCTTGGCCCGCAGCCTTGGCTTCGCGGCCTACTCGCGCACCGGAACGTCGACGATCAAGTCCATTGGGTTCAGTGGCCAGTACCACTACATCACGATCTCGGGCGACCTCTCGTGCGTGCCCGTGAAGGTGGCCCGCAAGAAGGCGGCTCCCAGGAAGCAAGTCAAGGATGTCCTGCGCACAGGTTTCCGCGTTGAGGACGCGGGCGTCGGCGAATTCTTCGGGTTCGAGCTTGAACGTGATGGCAGGTTCCTGCTCGACGACTTCACGATCACGCACAACTCGAGCGGTCTGCGGGCGCTCGCATGTAACGACGACTGGTTCACCGACGATCTTCCGCTCGGCAGCGACACGCGGCGCTTCATGGAGAGCACCGCGGGCAAGTGGATCGTTGAAGCCGGCGAGCTGAAGGGCATGGGTCGGTCAGACATCAACGCGCTCAAGGCGTGCCTGTCGCGACAGTATGACGAGGCTCGTTTGGCCTACGGCCACAAGAACACGCGCGTGGCTCGCCAGTTCGTGATCATCGGAACGACGAACGAGACCGACGGGTACCTGCGCGACACGACGGGTAATCGTCGGTTCTGGCCCGTGCGCATCCAGCGCTTCGACTTGGCCCGCTTGCGTGCCGACCGCGATCAGCTGTGGGCGGAGGCGGCGGAGGCCGATCGGCTCGGCGAGTCGATCCGCCTTAATCCTCAGCTCTACGAGGCTGCCGCTATCGAGCAGGAAGCGCGCCTGCGCGGTGACGATCCGCTCATCGACGTGCTCTACCGCGCGCTCGGCAATCGCACGGGCAAGCTTCGCGTGTCCGACGCGTTCACGATCTGCGGGATGGAAGCCGGCAAGGTCACCCAAGATCAGATCGAGCGATTCGGCCGCGCGATCCGCGAGCTGGGATGGGAACGCAGGCGCCGCCGCTTTGAGGACGGCAAGCTCGAGTACGCCTACCTCAAGGGAACCGAAACGGAGCGCGAGATCGAGCTTGTCGTCGAGTACGACCCGCATATGCGCAATGTACGCATCGACGCCGCGTCAAACTAGAAAGGATATTACGATGATTGAGAAGAGTTCAAATGCGCTCACCGAGCAAGAGACCCAGAAGTCCGTGACTGACTACCTTGACTCCCTCGCCTGGGACGGTGTGCCGCGGCTCGACCGCTGGCTCATCGACTACGCAGGCGCTGAGGACACGTCGAACGTCCGTGGGGCATCGCGGGCGATCCTCGTTGCGGCCGTTCGTCGCGCTCGTCAGCCGGGATGCAAGTTTGACCAGCTGCTGGTGATCTGCGGTCCTCAGGGCTGCGGCAAGTCGCAGGCGCTTCAACTGCTTGCCGTCAACGACGCGTGGTTCACGGATGCCCTGACGTTCGTCGATGCCGCTGACAAGCAGGTCGTCGAGCTGATTGCGGGCAAGTGGATCGTCGAGGCGGGAGAGCTGGAGGGCCTCATTCAGAAGGACGCTGCGGCGCTCAAGGCGTTCCTGGCACGGCTGGTCGACGAAGCACGCCTCGCGTACCAGCGCGACCGCACGCGCGTGCCGCGCGGCTTCGTGGTGGTCGGGACGACCAGCGCCCCCGACTACCTCATGGACACCGGCAGCCGGCGCTACTGGCCGGTAACAGTTCGCAGCTTTGACCTCGCGCGGCTCGCCGAAGTCCGCGACCAGCTCTGGGCGGAAGCCTCGGTCGCAGAAGCTGCTGGTGCGTCAATCGACCTCGCTCCCGCCGCGTGAGGCAGGAGAACGCGCCATGCCCAAGCAGCCTGCGAAGAAGCCGTCTCGATCGGACCGAGGCTCGATCAGCGTGTCCGGCAGCACTTACGATCAGCTGCAAGCAGCCTACCCCTTCGGAGGTTTGTCCGCCTTCGTCGAGGAGATCGTCATGGCCGGCCTCGACAATCCAGCGATCTCGAGGTGTGTCGTCAAGAAGTGCCGCGAGGCGGGGCGGCGCGCGTGAGCGTCGTCGTCTTCGGCGCGCTCGCAGCGGTGACGGTGCTGCTCACCGTTGAGGTCTTGCGCTGGACCTTTCGGCCCGAGGCTCGGAGGCTACGCGTGATCAGGAAGATCGGCGGCAAGCGATGATCGTGTTCGGCACGAGCGGATCGACCCGCTACCTGGAGGACACCGCCGGTAGTCGTCGTTACTGGCCTGTTTCCGTTTCGCCTGCGTCAGTGTTCAGCCGCTGCTGGATCGACGGGCGCAGGCTTTGGAAAGATCTGATCGCAGCCCGCCTGGCAGATCCGGTCGTCGGCAGACTTCTTCTTCAGACGGAGTAACAGAGATGTCGTTCATGATGAAAATCGACGCTGCTCGGCCTTCGCCGCTCGATCAGCTCGTGGCTGACTACTTCTACGCGCAGAGGCTGGAGCATCATCCAACGCTCGACTTCTGCCGCCAGGTGTTTGGAGTGCCGGACGAGGACGAGGCGGTCGCCCAGCGATTGAGCGTTGCGATATCGACCGTACGCGGCTGGCGCGAGCTTGGTCGTCGCGCAACTCCTCGGAGCTGCTTGTGACGACGGTCGAGCAGGCGCTGCGGCAGGCTGCGGACCTGTTCCACGAGGTCGGGTCGGCGATCGCGGCGGATGATCTCATCGTGGACTGTCGCAACGCCAAGCTGGCAGACAAGCTCCGCGAGAACCAGCGATCGCGCGACCAACTCAAGAAGATCGCCGCCGATGGTCTCGAGCTGTGTACACAGGCGGTAATTCCGCGCGGTGCCGGCATGTTCCACGCGATCAGCAAGGCGCTCGCGGGCGAAAATCTTCTTCGCGTGCACCGTATTCACATTCGCTTGATCTCGGCTGACGGCTTCGAGCTGTGCGTCCGTGAGCTTGCCCGGCTGGGAGCGGCGGGCGTCTCGATCCACGAGTGCAGCGAGCGCAGCATGGAAGAGCACTGGTGACAGCGACGCTCGAGGAGATGATCGACAAGCGGTTCCCGGCGCCGGGCTGGTGCGTGCTCTGGGAGGTCGCGAACGGCACCGGCTGGAAGACGAAGCGTCACGCCGACGCCGTAGCGATCGGCATCTGGCCGTCGCACGGCTACGCGATCCACGGCATCGAGATCAAGCGATCGCGCGCCGACCTGATGCGCGAGTTCAAGGATCCTAGCAAGGCGGACGCGGTCGGGAAGTATTGTGACCACTGGTGGCTCGTTCTGGCGGACGCGAAGATCGCCGACGGGGTAGAGCTGCCGGCGTCGTGGGGCGTCCTCGCGCCGAAGGACCAGCTGCTCCGCGTCGTCAAGAAGGCACCCCAGCTCAAGCCCAAGGCGGTGGATCGGAGCTTCTTCGCGGCGCTCGTGCGGAACGTCATGACGGGCTACGTGCCGAAGCACGAGCACGACGCGTTGAGAGATCGTCAGCGCGACGCGATCGTCAAGGAGCTGGAGCAGACCCGCGCGTACCAGCGTGAAGGTCTAGAACTCGACGTTCAACGCCTCAAGGCAACGATCGAGGCGTTCGAGAAGGCGAGCGGCGTCGAGGTCAGCTCGTACAACGCCGGCAACATCGGCGCAGCGGTGCGCACGGTGCTGGACCTCAGGCATCACCTCGCCCGCGATCATCTAGAGATACACGCGAGCCGGCTTGAAGCGGTTGCGAATCAGCACCGATACGTCTCCGATCAAACTTCCAATGCCGCGAAGACGCTGCGCGAGCTGTTGACCGCGTCATCTGAACAGCCCGAGAATGCGGGTTGAAGGAGAGGTGCGAATGATCGCGAGCGCGGCTGCCGATGATGTCGTGATGTGCAAGGCGACGAGCGCAGAAGACCTCTGTCGCAAGATCCTTGCCTTCCTCGTCAGTGAGTTCAAGCGCCAGTGCCTCGGCGTCGACCTCTTCTACGCGCCTGGCGACGGGTATAGGGACGAAATTATTCGCACGTGGACGTGCGAGAATGACGACGAGTTCTTCGGGGACGCGGAGGATTCCCCGAATCTCGTGAAACTCGCTGCGCTGATCGTGGAGATCGCGGAGGGCGAGGCTGACCCGAAGCCTGCCGGCAGGCACCGCTTCTTCGTGCGCACGCACCAACGCCTCGGCGCCCGCCACATGATGTCGTTCGCTGTTGCCCCCGCCTACTTCGGCGAAGACAAGGAGACTCCGATGCCAAAGAATGAGGGTAAGAAGACAGGTACCGATTCCTCGGCGCTCGATCCACGCAAGCAGCTGCTCGCGGGCGTGGCGGCTCACCTCGCCGCCAGCGTTCTCCTGGAGCCGAGCGAGAATGCCACATCACCGGACGCGATCGCCGAGATCTCGGTCAACATTGCCGAGGCCATCTTGAAGAGGGTCGGCCTCTAGTCCGTGGCCACCAACGATCTCGGACACAGGCTCGCCAAAGCCGTTGGTGACGTGACGACGCTCGGCGCCTACCGACGAGGCAACCGGCTGCCGTGGATCCCGGGTGCTACGATCGACGTGTGGGTGCCCTGCCCGCGTGGCGAAATCGCAACCGGCGTCTCGTCTCCGCACGTCTACTTCGTGCAGACGCGTGGCAGTAACGATGCCGAGAGTGGGTCAATCCACTGCCCGACCTGTCGTGCCGAGCTGGCCGCGCGTCGGACTGTCGGCGCTGGTGCGCCACCGCTTGCAGCAGCACCATCTCACGCTGAGGCTTCAGCCGCGGGCCAAGAGCAGCTGCCGTTTTAGCGCATGGATCTGCGGCGGCAGGGATCTGCACAGCTTGTTACCGCTGGGTCCGGCGTTGCTTCTTGCCTGGATCGACGGGACTTTACCTGTGGTAATGCAGTTGCTTCAGGACCCTCGATGAGCTTGTCGCCGAACGATAAGCGAGAGCTTTGTCCTGTGCACGGGTGGGTTGGCCGCCGCGCCTTTCAGCGCGATCGACACGACCTCTGCCAAGCGCCCGCTGAAGATCTTCCGCCCGAAGACGACGAGTACGCTGACGATGATGCCCCTCGTCGCGATGAGGATGACGGCGATAGCGAGGACGCGCCCGAAAATGATGTCGATGCGGGCGAAGAAGATGACGATGAAGAAGATGAGGTCGCTGTCGAAGCTGCGAAGACGTCCGCCGCGAAGCGCAGTGAGCCTCGGTGGAGCCGCGCGGCTGCGCGGCGTCGCGGGATCCCCCCGAAGAAGACGCTGGCGGTTCGTCGAATCACGCAGCTCGAGCTGGCTGCTGGTCGTGCCGAGCTGGCGGCGCTCGGCGCCGACGAGCCGTACGATCGGCCCCAGACGCGCGCCGACTGCGCGCGCGTTCCCCGGCCGTGCCCGTACGTCACCTGCAAGTATTCGCTCTACCTCGACGTGTCCGACACGGGATCGATCATCCTCAACTTCCCGCACCTCGAGCCTGGCCAGATGCCGGCCGATCAGAGCTGCGCTCTCGATCTGGCAGAGCGTGGACCGATGACGCTCGAAGATATCGCGACAGTCACCAACCTGACGCGCGAGCGCATCCGCCAGGTCGAGTTGAAGGCGCTGCTCAGGCGGGCGCGCCCAGCCGCGATCGCGATGGGACTAGAGCCCGAAGACGCGGCTGCTATCGGCACGCGTCACCGAGTCGGCCCGGGTGCGCATCTCGAAGAGACGGGCGTTGAAGGCGCGGCACCGAGCGAGGCCGTGACGCTCCTTGGCGGCGGTGGCAGCGGTAGCGGCGGCGATAGCGGCGGCGACGACTAGGGACCGCGCTCGTCCGCGCACCAGCGGCACGTGTTCGTCCCGGCCGAAACAGGTGCCTCGCAGTACTGACATATCGCGTGCCGCGGGCACCTCCAGAGGCCCTTGGCCTTGCTCCAACCAGCTTGGCTGGCGCCGTCTGCCGACTGGCTGTGATGGGAGACCTCGCAATCCTCGTTCGCGCAGAGGATGCTGTAGTTCATGACCCCACGCATCCTTAGCCCCCGATGTGATTACGACCACTCGCTACGGCTCGCGGGAGCCGCGCTCTTCGACGCGCGGCGAGGCGACGAATCGTCGACGGCGCCGCCTGGAAGAGTCGTGCGATCGCAGAGCCGGCTGCTACGCACGCGGTTACGGGCCAGAAGAAGGATGCGAGCCCCCGGAAGGTGTTGTCGTGTGCTCCGCTCAGCGGCTCTGCGAGCTGAAATGTCGCCCCGACGCACACCAAATAGCCGGCGATGATTGCAAGGATCGTCGTCATGCACCTGCCTCCTTATCGTCTCTTGGGACGTCCAATGAGGATCGTGGCCTCTGCGGCACCGCGCACGGTCGACTGCCGCGATCGTCGCCCCTTCTTGCCGATTGCCTTGTGCGCGCTTGCCCAGCTGGCGCACCACGATCCGACGGGTTCTGCTTCTCGCTCCCCGTGCTCCACGAGGATGCGCGAGGCGTCGAGGTGATCGCCCGGCGTCCAGGTGACGAACCTCGACATGTCTGGCGTCGAGTGGATCGGTAGGAGCACCTCGTGGTCGTTGCGCGTCCAGCCGAGGATTACCGATGACTTCTTCCTGCCCATGACGCGGCGTGCTCCTGGCGATCTTATAGGGTAAACGCGTAGATACGGGCGAGTTTCTGGCAGTTCACGCCAGAAATGCGGGCAAGAGCCTTCACGTCGACGCGCGCGTCACGGGAGAGGAGCCTTCTCGATGCGGATCTTCTTCCAGATCCAGCGCACGACGCCGTTGTGGATCGCGCAGTAGTAGCCAATCACGAAAAATTGCGTCTTCTCGTCGTCGATGAAACACCTCGCCGCCGCGATCGCGCCGAACAGCATTCCGCCGGCCAGGAGCATGAAGAGGACGATCTCGATGACGAAGCGCGCAACTCTCATCGCTTCAGCGTCCTTCGTCCGGCTGGAGTTATTCTATAGCGACAGCTGCCCTTGCAGCAGCACTTCGTCGACGGAGGATGACCGTCGGTGACCACCCAGCGGTTGTCGACGAGCTTCTGGCGCTGCGTCGAGCCGTTGTAGCAGTAGATCGCGTGCAGCTTCTTGCACTCAACAAGGCCGCGCTTCGCGAGCCCGCTCAGCGTCGCCGAGTGGTGGCTGCCGTCTCGCCCGCCGACGTCCATCGGCTGAGCCCAGTTGCTCATTCCGGCGAGGGACTCCAGGACGTCACGCTGGCGATCGGACAGCCGATCGCGCTTGCCGGCAGCTCGTGGTAGAAGAACTGTTCGCTTTTGTGGGGATCGGGACTTCATGCACGTCGCCTCTGCCGCAGACATCGCCACGCTCGAGCTGCTCGCCGTCGAGCTGGACCTCTCGCGCGCGGTGAGCGTGGCGACTGCATCAGTTATCTCTCGCGAGCGTGACCGTCCAGTCGTTTCGCCGGAGCGGGCAGTCGGCCGGGATCGTCCGCTTATCCTCGATGAAGCGTCGCGACCTGGCCTTGGCGTACCGAGGCTCCATGGCCTCGCGCTCGGGGCCGGGCGGCAGGCCGATCACGATGTCGGTGCTTGGCAGGAACTCGCCCGACGGTAGGAGGTTGCAGAGGCCACCCTGGGAGCTGGCGAGTGGGGCCAAGAGGCCGAATATGCGCGACGTGCTGTCCTCGAAGAATGGGCAGGCCGAGCAGCGGGTGACGACGAGGAGCTTCGCGCTCATGCCGTCACCATGAGCCGCTCCACGAGATCATGGCACCGCCCTCGCTCGGCCTCGGCGCGACGGTGAGGCCGCTGCCGCGTGCTCCGAGATAGTACGCGATTGCGCCGCCCGCGATCGCAGCAGCTCCTACGGCGTCGAGCGCGTAGCCGATCGCGACGTCGGCGCGGCCGGTGGCGTCCTTGCCCTTCTGCACGGCCCAGTCGCAGCTGATCGCGCAGGCCGCGGAGACGTCGTTGCCGAGCGTCTGCCCGTGGTGGCCCAGGGCGAGGCCCGTCGCGAGCGAAGCGATCCCGGCTCCGCCCGCGATCAGGCCGGCACGACGCAGCGATCGACCTGGATGGGTGTCGTACCTCTCGTGAGCGTTCACCCAAAGGTTCAGCGACGGCTTCGGATCGAGGGCAGGTGCCTGATGAGCACCGCACGTCGGCTCTAGCTCGCGCTTGAAGTCGTCGGCGAGCTTGTGCTGATCGGACGCGGAGTCGTGATCTGCCGCGAGGAACTTCTCGTAGGTGGCGAGCGCCTCGGCGCAGTTGCCGGAGAGGCGAAGTGCCTGCGCGAGGTTGAAGAGCAGTCCGTTTTCGCCCGAGAGCTGGTAGGACTCCTGCCACCTCGCGATCGCGACGGGGTAGTCCGCCTTGTCGTACGCGGCTTGGCCCTCGGCGTAGAGGCTCTCGGCGGTTGGAGGGACGTCGGCGCGTGCGGCTGCCGCAAGCGCGAGGATTACGCCGAAGATCAGTGCTGCTTTCGTCACGCCTGGTGCCTCCTTTTGCCAGCCGGCTCTTTCGAGTGAGTGAACGGCATCTCGAGGATCACGCGCGTCATCGCTTCGTGATCGCCACGCACGATCCTTCGCACGCGCCGCTTAGCCACGAGCCACGGCAGCCGCGTGCCCAGATAGTTGTCGGCAATCAGCTTGTCCACGAGACCGTCGACGACCTTGATCGCCTCGTCCTCGCTCTTACCCTTCATGTCGCAGTCGTAGACGCTCTTGGTGTCGTCCGTCT
>Ga0210396_10001380_pt1 | contig 26696 bp, 19 predicted proteins | sample IncBWH17OmetaG_FD_155466 | JGI IMG/M metagenome (GOLD analysis project Ga0210396, IMG submission 155466) | Forest soil microbial communities from Barre Woods Harvard Forest LTER site, Petersham, Massachusetts, United States - Inc-BW-H-17-O ... | reverse complement strand
GCGGAAGCTTCCAGAATCCGTTGGATTCCTGGCGATCGAGGAAGAAATCGAACGACGCCCGCAGCTCGCTTCGTCGTCCCTGCCGCAGATACCGGAACAGGTGCGCCGGGCGAAGCAGGTTGGGCGCAGTGCGCACGCCGATCGAGGTCCCGTCGCCGAAATCGATCACCGCCAGCGTGCGCTCGGTGGGATAACCCTGGCGGTAGAAGATTTCCGACATCACCGCCGTGCCCAGCATCTCGTCGAGGTCGGCGGTCCCCGTCCCATAGCCAACGTCACAGCCGGTCTTGAGCGGTTGTTTGGAAATCTGCGCCCCCGGACACAGGCAGGTGACGCCGGTGCCGCGACTCGAGACGTCGAAGGTCATCGACCCGGTCCGGATGCACCCATTCCAGACGGCCCGGCCGTCGCCGCTCGTCAGCCCCTGGCGATTGTTGTGCTGGAGCTGCAAGTAGCGCGTCGCCATGTACCGGCCCGGCTTGAGCTTCGCCCCGGCCCAGCTCCGCGGGTGGGCCAGGTCGTACTCGTTAATGATCTGGAGCGCGAAGGTGTTGAGAATGATCTTCTCGAGCCGGCGGTTCATCCGCGTCGGATGTTCTTTCGGGATCAATCCCAGTTCCGCAGCCAGCGGATAATTGAAATAGACGACTCGGCCGCCAGGTCGGTAGCGCGCCTGATAGTCCTGATAACCCTCCGGACTTACGTCCCGCCACGGATGGGATCCGTCAAGCTGAGCGAACGTCTCATACATTCCCGCCGCGAGGTTGGCTTACGCCAGCGACGCCGGCCCGCGGCAAGTATTTACATCGGCGGTTTCAAATCGCCTCCTGAGTATCAAACAACTTGAAAAGCGTTGGATGTGGCCGGCTTGGGAGTTGCCCGCACATCGATCGCTTTCAGCTTGTATGTGCCGGTCTTCGCCAGGGACAGGTCGTCGAACGTTGCCAGACCGGAAATGACACTCTCCTCGACCGTGCCGCCGAGAATGGCGCCCGCTGGTTTGGCGGCAAGCGTCAGCACGACCAGCGAAACATTGTTGGTGGCGACGTTGTTATACTGGTCTACCAGCTCAACGACCACCTTGAAGTCGGTGCCGGCGGGAGTGGTCGTCGGCAGCGTGCGGAAAAGCATCGTCTTCGCCGGCGCCGGGACCACACTGAACACGTCGGAAGTGACGGGACTCGCCAGGCCGTCGCTGGCCTGGAATTGGTAGGTGCCGGCCTTGGTCAGCGACACCTTCGAGAAGGTGGCGACGCCCTTCTTGACGGGCGCCGGTTTGGTGACGAGCGTACCGCCCATGGAAAGGCCGAGGGTCACACTCGACTTCTCCGTCAATACCGGTTTCCCCAGATAATCGACGACCCGCACACTGAGCTTGATACTCTTCCCCGCCGCGGTGAACTTCGGCTCAACGTTCCAGACCAGGATCGGGACAATCGAAAATGGATTGCTGATCGCTTTGGCCAGGCTGCCATCGGCGGCTGTCAGCGCGAATTGCCCCTCCTGATTGAGCGAAAGGATGGAGAAAGTGGCGACGCCGTTGACCGCGGTCGCATTGAGCGTTCCCTTGAGCGTCGCGTGCGGCGTTCCCTTGGCCAGACTGATGGCGACGATGGAATGATCCCCGGTAACGATGGCGCCGCTGGCATCTTCAACGGCGACCTGGATCGTCGAGATCGGACCATTGAGCTTCGAGGTTTGGGGCTGCTGCAAGAAGACAAGTTTGACGCCGGTTTTGCTTCCGCCCCCGACCCCTCCGCTGGAAATCACAAAGCTCGCCGAGACGGCGGAGCCCAGAGAGGTGATGCTATCTGTCGCAACCAGGGTGTAAGTCCCTGCCACGCCCAGCGACAGGTCGGGGAAGGTCGCCACTCCACCGACGGCCTGCTCGCTGAGCCTGCCTCCCAGCGCGCTGCTCGGCCCTGAGCCGAGGGCGATCGTGACGGTGGAACTGTCGCCTGTGATGACATTGCCGGCGGAGTCCTCGATTTTGACCGTCACGGCGGGCGAAATCGCCGCACCCGCAGCCGTGTTGCTAAGCTGCTGATCGAAGACCAACTGATCGGAGTTATGGATTTCCGAGGGCTCAAACGAAAAGATCTCACCGGGGCCGAAACGGGTCAGGCCGTAAATGATTCCGCCGGGGGCCAGGTACAGATCGGTGTCGGGCTGGACCCCGTCGGTGCTGGCGTACATGAACGTGTGCAACGTCGTGAAGGATCCGCCGGAGATTTCGAAAAGGGTGCCATAGTCAACCGATCGATCGCCGAACGTCGTGCCATACAGGTCCGTGCCAACCAAAATCACGCCTGCGTGCGGCTCATAGCCGTCGGTGTCGTCGAACCCGTGCAGCACCTGAATGCCGGCGCCCCCGGCGCGAATGCTCGATCCGGAGATTTTCCAGATAGAGCCGTCCACGCTGGTTGAGCCGCCCATCAAACAGGCGCCGAACAAGTCTCCCTGGGCGTCGATGGCCAGGCGGCCCTGGGGCCGGCTTCCATCGACGCCGTTGGTGAAATCGTAAAGGGTCGTGAGCTGATTTGTGTTGGGATTGACCTGGAAGACCGTGCCGAAGTCGCCGGTGCCGCCATTGCCGCCGCTTACCGTCGTGCCGTAAAGATTCCCGCTGCTGTCGGCGACGAGACTTGTCTGCGGACTGCTCCCTTGGGCGCCGAGTCCGTTAAAGGACACCAGATCGGTAATCGCTCCGCCCGCGGTGCTGATTTTGAAGACCACTCCGTCGCCATGGGCGCCGCCTGAAGAGGCATTGCCGTAAAGGGTCGTTCCCTCCAGCAGCAGGCCGCCCAAAGGAGCGTTACCATCAGTGCCGTTGAAGGAAGCGAGAATTGAGACCGTGGGCGAGCTATCGGTGTCGGAAATCTTGAAGACGGTGCCGTCGCCGAACGCGCCGCCGTTCTTGGTGGTTCCGTAGATATTGTCGGCGGAGTCGATGATCAGATCGCCGTCCGGGTTGGCGCCGTCGCCGTTCCCGATGCTGGTGCCTTCGAATCCGTGGACCAGTGTGACGGTAGGCGGCATGGGAGGATTGGACACAGCGGCAGAGGCCAGGCTGGCGGCGGTGATTTCCCAAACGGTTCCTTCGGTAATCCCCGCCTGGGCAGTTCCGAAAATATCACCGAGCGAATCGACCACCACGCCGCCAACCGGCGTTTGGCCGCCCGCGCCCAGTCCGGCGACAACGCTGTAGCCGCTCAACAACACGCGGCGTTCAAGTGACTCGATCCCGTAACCCCCCGGGCCGCGCCAGCGACACCGGTTTTTGGGGCGGTGAGAACACTGCTCCGCACCGCGCGAATTGAGAGATGAGAAGCGCATGAGATGACCTTCTTTGGACTGACGGCAGTCAGTGCGCGATAATGATTGGCACAGGAGTGTGCGGGTTGACCGCCGAGAGTTCCGCGCTAATGCCCGTTCACGAAATTCGTGGATCACCCACGGCCCATACAAACATTACAGCGACGACACCTGAGATGCAACGGAAAAGTTCGCCAATGAATGGGATGCGGATGGTCATGAGACCGATCAATCGCCGTTGCTTCCTTGGTGCAACAGCAGGAATCATTGCGGCGGCCGGCGCGTCGCTGGCAGGCGATCCGCCGGCGCCGATTGTGGATCCGCATTTTCATGTGTGGGATCGAAAGCGGCTGCGGCTGCCGTGGCTCGACAACGCCGGGGCTTTGCTCAACCGCGACTATTCTCCTGGCGATTATCGCGACGCGATCGCGGGGCTGAATGTCGTGCGATCGGTTTACGTCGAAGTCGCAGTTGACCCCAGCCAGCACGAGGCCGAGGCGCGATTCGCGGCGGGCCTGTGCGGCCGTTCGGAGGCGCCGGTGGGCGGCGTCGTGATTGGCGGGCGGCCGGGCGCGGAGGGATTTGCCAACTACATTCGACAGTTCAAAGGCAACCCATGCATTCGCGGCGTGCGGGCGCCTTTCCCCGCCGGGCGCTCGCGGGAATCGCGATTCGTTCGGGACCTCGCCCTTCTGGGCGAGCTTCAACTCAGCTTCGATCTGTTGCTGGATGCAGGGGAAATGGCCGAAGCCGCGGAACTGGCAAAGGCCGCGCGCGGCACGCGCTTCATCCTCGACCACTGCGGCAACGCCTCTTGCGCCTGGTTCGCGCCGGGTGGCGACAACTCCGCCGCTGATCGATGGCGCAAGGGAATCGCGGCGCTCGCGGCCCAACCGAACGTCGCCTGTAAGATCTCCGGCGTCGCGGAGAATGGACCCGCCGCTTCAGCAACGATCCAGAACATCGCTCCTATCGTCAATCATTGCCTCGACAGCTTCGGCCCCGATCGCGTCATGTTCGCCAGCAACTGGCCCGTGTGCCTCAGATCAATCACGATCCGCGGCTGGGTCGAGGTCCTGCGCGAGATCACCGCGCCGCGGGGGAAGTCGTTCGCAGAAAAGCTATTCAACCAGAACGCCGTGAGGCATTACCGGCTTTTAACGTGATCGCTCCCGCCGTGAACGGCTTGTCGCCGAACTCGTAAGCGCCGACGTCGGGAGCGGATCCGATATATTTTCCAGTGTACGGCGCGACAACTTCTCCCTTATTGATGGCGATCGAGCCGCGCTTCAGGCGGAAATCGCCCGCGGCGGCATTCACGAAAGCGATCGCGGCCGTGTTCGGCAGATCGTCGATCTGCGTGGCGCCCGGTCCGATCATCGCGGCGCCGCCGAGAATGTTGTTAGCGAACGCGCAGGCCGGCATATCCATGTTGCCGTTGCTGGCGATGCTGTTGGTGGCACCGATCAACGTGTTGTTGTAGACCTGGATGTTCGTGCTCGGCGGGTTCATCTTCATCCCGAAATCGACATTCCAGACAACGTTGTGGTCCACGACATATTTGCTCGAGTTGTCGTCGAGGTGAATTCCGGTTCCGCCAAAGCCGCCGGTGTGAATGTTGGAGATCACGTTGTAGCTGAGGCGGCTGCCCATGCCGTCGGTCTGGAAGCTGTAGATTCCGCCCAGGTCGGTGGTGAGAAGGCCGGCGCTGGAGATCCGGTTGTGATCGACGTTGGCCTGCGAGTTGTAAATGGAGATGCCGTCGCGGCCGCAGTTGGTGATGGTATTCTGGCTGACGCGCTCCGCCGTCCCGAGAGTGCTGACCGCGGCTTCGTTTCCGCCGGCATAATCGGTGTCGGAGATCACGCAGTTCACCACCGCATTGTTCGACCCGCCCAGGAAAACCCCGTCTCCCGAGCTGTAGCGGATCGTGCTGTTCTCGATCAGATTCCCGGATCCATTCAGGATGATGCCCGTCGTGTGCGGGTGGAATATGTCCGAGAATGGATCGGCGACGTCCATCTGCTGCGAAACGTATTGTACCCCAATCGAATCGAGAGTGAGGTGACTGGAGGTGGCGTCGGTGTTGATCGTGCAGGCAAAGAGGTTGATGCCGGTGATGTTGATATAGGAATCGCCGCCCAGGTCAAAGCCATAGACGCGATGCTTGACTTCGATATTCGGCGGCGCGCCCGCGGCAAGCGGGTCCAGTGAAAGCAAGCCGGTATTGGGATCCTTGAACCACTCGCCCGGCGCATCGAGTGCGGCGATTATGCCGGTCAGATAAAACGGATTGCCGGCAATCGGCATCTCCTGAATGGGATTGTCCGGTGCGACGTAGGTATAGGTCAGCGAGCCTGGCGAAGAAGCCGTCACCGTCCCCGTGCGCCAAACCCACTGCTGCCCGTGAGCGATGTGAATCGTCGCTCCGACCCACGTGCCGGCGGGGCTGGTGAGGTCGGGGATCGTCACGGTGGCCGTCTGAATCCCATTTTGCGGCGCGCTGACGCTGGCGCCGGTGATGTGATCGACGGTCGGGCTCCACAAGTTGGCAATGTCCGGCGACGTGCTCGGCCAGCGGGCTTCGGGCAGCATTTGCCCATTGGCAAAGACCTGGTTGTTGCCGTCTCCCAGGTTCCAGTTCATTGCCGAGGTCTGATCGGTTCCGGTGCCGACGGCCGTCCATCCATCGACGGGATCGGCGCCGTCGATGACGACCTTCTGGTTCTTATATGGTTTAAACGTAATCGGTTTCGCAGCCGTGCCCGAATGCGGCGGGGTTACCGTTTCGCGGTAGGCGCCCCCCTTGATGAAGATGGTGTCACCGGCCGAGGCAACGTCGGCGGCGTGCTGGATGGTTGCAAACGGATGCTGAAGGTTCCCGCGCGCCGAGTCGTTTCCGGCCGGCGCGACATACCATGCCGCCAGCAGCACCCGTGCCTCCAGCACCTCCGTATGCGACATCTGGACAGCCCCTGTCATTCAGACGGTCCCATATTTCCGCTATACTGTGACGATTCGGGCGTTTTACGGCCGCGCCCGGCGTGGAAGCAAAGACGGTGCGAGGAATAAACGAGCCCTCTGGCGGGACTAACTCCGGACATAGATCCGGCGCGGATGCCAAGGGACAGGGAGCTGGCGGCTTGCAGGTAAGCGACGCTGAACTCGTCCATAAGATCCGCGGCGGAGATGAGGCGGCGTTTCGGGAGCTTGTAAACCGCCACGGAGACAGCCTTTATGGGCTGGCCTGCTCGGTGATGGGCAACGCCTCCGATGCCGAAGATGTCCTTCAGGAGACGCTCCTGGGGGCGTTTCGGCGGTTTGGGGCGTTTGAAGGCCGCTCGTCGGTCAAAACTTGGCTGGTTCGCATTCTGCTGAACCATGCTTCCAAGTTTCGCCGCTCGCGACGCATCCGCCATACGAGCGTGCTGCCCGATGAGGTAGGACCGGATGATGGGCAGGGCGGCGGATTGGATACCGGCTCGCCCGCCGCCATCGTGGAAAGTCGTGTCGATTTGGATGCGATGCTCCAGGTTCTCTCGCCCGAACACCGCGAGGTGATCGTGCTGCGGGAGTTGCAGCAGATGACGTACGATGAGATCGCGACGACATTAAAGGTGCCCCGTGGGACGGTCGAATCCCGCCTGCACCGGGCACGGCAGGAGTTGAAAAGGCGGTTTGCCGGGTATCTCGAGGGCGAACGGAAGCAGCCGGATCAGGCCAATTGACTAAACGCCTGATTGCAAAACTGGCGACGGCAGTGTCAAATGTGGCGTAATCCTCCGCATTTGCTCTTGCCAAGCAGAGCCGACAGTCGCGCAGTGTTTCGCAGGAGTTGTTATGGACAGTTGTCCAAACAGTATTCAAGTCAATGCTTACCACGATGGCGAGCTGAGCGGCACGCAACGGTCGGCGTTCGAGCAACATCTGGCGACATGCGTCCCCTGCCAGGCGGAGTTGGCGCAAATTCGCCGGCTTTCGGCCGTTATCAGTGCGGCTCCCGCCCGCCGCATGAACACCCAAGTCCGCCAGAATCTGTATGCGCTGGCCCCGGAAGTCGGCCAGGTTGTGTATCTGCGAATCGCCGAATGGACAACGGCCCTGGCGGCGTCGGTCCTCATCGCCGCCTCGGTGTGGATCTTCTACAGCCGTCCACAACCCCAGGCCAGCGGCGCCGTTGCCGATGCTGTCACCCCGGTCCTGCTGTACCCCCCGACCTCTCACGACGCCTCGGAAATGCCGGAAGATCCGCAACTGGTTGATTGGGTGAACGTGAATCTGGCGGCCGGTCAGAACCCATGAACAAGCTCAAATTCCTGCTCGTGCTGGCGTTTCTCGTCGTACTCGCCGCCGGTGCGGTTGTGGGGATGGCTGTCGATCGACATCTCCGCGAGCAGGTTCCCCCTCAGCCAGGCGACGCTCATCCGCATCCCATGAGCGCGTGGAGGCAATTCGACCAATCGTTGACTCCGGAACAGCGCGAGAAAATGAAGGGGATCTGGACGGTGGTCGACAAGCAGCGGAGAGACCGCTTCGGGGATCGTCGCATACTCGTTCAAAAGCGCGACCAGGCCGTCCTCGATCTGCTCTCCTCGGAGCAGCGCGCCAAATACGACGCAATCCAGGAGCAGTACAGGGCGGATGTGGATCAGGTCGAGAAAAATCTGGCGGATTCGGTTCATCAGGCCGAGGATCAGACCCGCGCGATGCTGTCGCCCGATCAGTTGAAACTCTATGACGCTGCCCGTGCTCACGGCGGCCCACCTGGGCGCCGTGGCGGCCCGCGCGGCCCCCACTTCAGGCCCATGTCCGGGCCCACCACCGCGCCCTCGCCCGCCCTGTAAACCAGCCTGTCAAGTCCGCGATGTTTCTGGCCGATGACGAAGAGGAGGACCGCTCGTTCTCCAAAGGACGGCTCGGCCATGCTCACGGCCAAACAGCTCGCATCCATCATGGCGGCCGATATGGCGCCGGATACCCGCGGTCACGAGCTGCGCCGCGCTCGCCGCTTCCCTTATCACGGTGAAATCCAGATCCGGCTCCAAAACAGCGACCTCGAGGAAACCGTCACCGTCCTGGACATCTCCACCCGCGGGCTGAGAATCAACTGCTCCCACGACCTGCCCCGCAACGCAACCTTTGTCGCAGTCTTTCCCCGCTTCGAAGGCCGGGAATTGCTCGTGCTCTGTACCGTTGCTCATTGCCACGGCCACGCCAACCGTCTATTCACGATCGGCGCCGAGTTCACCTGCGTCCTGGCTGAGACCACCCCCGCCGACGCCAAGTCGCAGGACCGAATCCGCCAGGCCATCCTCGATTCCGGCGGTAACTGATCGCCTGCTAGCTTGCACATCGGCATGTTGTCTGATTCGCCGCGGAAGGTACGCTTGCGGCTCAGATGACCATCAATGAGCCGCAAGCCGTCGATCTTTCCACGCCGACGGGTTCGATGCGCACCTATGTCTTCGCCCCGGCGACGCCCGGAAAGTATCCGGGCATCCTGTTCTTTTCAGAAATCTTTCAGGTCACCGGCCCGATTCGTCGCACCGCCGCATTCCTCGCTGGTCACGGGTACGTCGTCGCGGTCCCCGAGATTTACCACGAATTTGAATCGCCCGGTGTGGCACTCGCCTACGACCAGGCCGGCGCCGATCGCGGCAACGCCCTCAAAACCAGCAAGGAACTCGCCGCCTATGACGCTGACGCGCGGGCCGTTCTCGATCATCTCAAGTCCCGCCCCGACTGCACCGGCAGGCTGGCCTCCGTCGGCATCTGCATCGGCGGCCACCTGGCCTTCCGCGCCGCCATGAACCCCGACGTCCTCGCCGCGGCGTGCTTCTATGCCACCGACATCCACAAACGTTCCCTCGCCAAGGGAATGCACGACAACTCGCTTGACCGCATCCCCGAGATCAAGGGCGAACTGCTCATGATCTGGGGCCGCCAAGACCCGCACACGCCGCGCGAGGGCCGGCAACTGGTCTACAACGCCCTGAGCGACGCCAACACGACATTCACCTGGCACGAGTTCAACGCCCAGCACGCCTTCATGCGCGACGAAGGCGCCCGCTATGACCCCGAATTGGCCCGCATCTGCTACGGCCTGACATTGGACCTTCTGCACCGCCGGCTCCGGTGATCAACACAGGATGTTCAAGGCCCCACCCCCGCGTGGCACTTTTGGCCGATTTTGGCACTAAAAATGGCACGATATCTGTGCCAGTTGTCTAATTTTTGCTAGATCATGTGCCCTGCTGCACCGCCGGCTGCGTTAACGGGACACCGAGGGAATCAAATCTCGCATTTGCGATCGGGCAACAAAGCTTGATTATTTTGACGGTTCGGTTTCGCGAATTACGATGGTCAGGCAAAGGGAGGCAGTTCTTGACCGACTGGCTCTATGCGATCGGGATTCCGGTAGTGATCTTGTTCACGGCCGCGATTGGGAAGAAGCTCATTCGTTCCACACCATTTGAAGCCAAAGACTGGTTTCTGGGAGTAGACGCCTCGCTTACCGCAATCACGACGGGTCTCGCCAGCGTGGCGCAGTTTCTCAAGGCGGATCCAAAAAAAGTCAGCGTATGCCTTGTCACGGCGTTCCTGGCGTATGTCATTAATCTGGTGATCCATCAGGAGAATGAGCCGCGCGGCGGACACGTTCTGACAACGACCAATAAAATCTTCCTCGGCTTCGTCTCTAACTTCATCGGGTTCGGCGCTTTAGCAACAATTTTACTATTGTTAAAGTAGCTGGCGGACGCCTATAGTTAATCGATGGAAGGCCAAATGAGCAACACAATCAGCAAGATTCGTAACGGAGGATCGTTGCTTGGCGCGGCCGGGATCGCTGTCGGCATGGCTGGTGCCGCGTCCGGCTCGTTTGGTTTGCTGATCGCCTCTGCCAGCATCGTTGGGGTCGCCGCCGTAGTAAAGCTCGTCGCCCGCCCCCGACCGGAAGTGGCTTACGCGCAGCCGGAGCTTCCATTCGGGACGCTCCAGCCCGCCGCATCACGTTGCTGATGCTGAGGACGCGCTCGCCAGAGAAGAATATCCCATAGCCTCGGAAACGTAAGTCTGACACCCCATCTCATGAGCGCGTTTAATGAGAGCAGATCAATTGCCTCAATCTGATCGTGCGGTCCTACGTTGCTCCGATCAAACAGATCGATGACCGAACTCTCATGCTGAAGGATTATGTCCGCGACCCGATTAACGGGTATCGTCTGGCCATCAGGCAAAACCAGCTGATTCGTTTGTCGGGCCATGTCGCTTGAACTCCCAGCCCGGTAGAATCGCCGTAGATCCTCTGCAAAAATCGCGGCGATGGGGAAAGCCAACGGTGAACAATGAGCCAATCTCAGCACGACCGACGCCAAAGCACAAGTTCGCGCCGAGCATTCGTCGCTCGGTCCTGTATCGTGAGCGTGGCGACAGCGCTTACCATCCAAGGCTCGTCTGCCGCGGACCAACCTGCTTCCACCGGCCAGCCCGACCGGAAATTCCAAATCTGCCTCAGCCCCGGCATGATCAGCGTTCGCGCCAATATCCAGGACTCAATCGCCCTCGCCAGTGAGCTTGGTTTTGAGGCGGTCGAGCCGCAGATCGGCGGATTGGCGCCGATGTCGCCCGAAGCGATGGCTTCGCTGCGCGACGAGCTGAAGGCCAGGAACCTGGTGTGGGGCGCGACGGGGATGAGCATGCCGCTGGGCGGGTCCGACGACTCGTTCAAGGCCTGGCTCCCAAAGCTGGACGGCATGGCGGCGGCGCTTCAGCGCGCCGGCGCCAGCCGGCTGGGAACCTGGATCACGCCGGGCGATAATCGGCTGACCTATCTCCAGCAGTTCCACCGCCTGGCCCGGCGAACCGCCGACATCGCCAAAGTCTGCGACGATCATGGAATCCGCTTCGGCCTGGAATATTTGGGACCCAAAACGATGCGGTCGCGCTACCGCTTTCAGTTCATCCACACCAGCAGGGAAATGCTCGAGCTGATCGCCGAAACCGGGGCGAAGAACGTGGGGCTGATCGTGGACAGTTGGCACTGGTACAACGCCGGCGAAACGCCGGACGACATCCGCAAGCTGACCAACGACCAGATCGTCTGGGTCCACCTCAACGACGCCCCGGCGGGAATCCCGCTCGACCAGCAGATCGACAACCACCGCGCGCTCCCCGCCTCGACCGGCGTCATCAACGTCAGCGGGTTCCTCTCCGCCCTCATCGCCATCGGCTACGACGGCCCCGTCTCCGCCGAGCCCTTCGACGACTCCCTGGGCCGCATGCCCAAGGAGCAAGCGGCCAAACTTACCATCGACGCCATCCATAAAGCGCTGGCCGAGGTCCACGGGTGACGAGGTTGCGCGAGGCCCCGGGGACTTTGATGGCGGTTAGCTCGTCGGAAGATTGACGCTGCCATTCATCCCAAAGGCAGCGTCCACCGATCCGGATTCCGTGACGCGCATCACCTCGACGCTGTCTGACAATGGGGTGAAAAAGAATGATCCTCCATCCTGTTGAGCGATCGGATTATTGACCCAGTATTTAACCCGATGCTCCCCCCGAGTCCGAAAGTTGGATCGAGCGAACCCGCCGGCAAGCCCAGATGCGCGATGCCCGCAGAGAACAGTCGCCGCGGTTCCAACGCCTCGCTTACGCAGATGGGGTGCACCTTCTGAAAACCTGCCGGAGATGATCGTCGACTCTTCACGCCGCTATTCTAATGGAAACGCCTGGGCCGCATCACTGTCGGGCGACTCCTCCGTGCCACGTGTGGGCGAAGAAGAACGTTGCCTGTGACACGGGTTTATAACCGGTTTATAACCGGTGCTGACGACGCGAAATTGATGAGAACTTTGACAAGGCAGGATTTCCTTCGACTTGCGCCGCCAGCACGGGTTGAAAACCCGTGTCACGGGAATCGATTGTCTCACCGCCTACCGTCTGCTGGCTGCCGCCTCACATCCTCTGCCTTCCGCTGATCGCATCGGCCAAAATGTTCTTGTTGGCGTATTCGATGCTGCTTCCGGCGGGAAGTCCGCGCGCAAGCCGCGTGAGCTGAATGTCGGGAAACCGCCCGCCGATCAGGCTTTGAATGTACAGCGCGGTGCCGTCTCCTTCCATCGTCGGATTGGTTCCCATGATGACTTCGCGGATCGTTCCCGCGGCCAGCCGCTGCATGAGCGGGTCAATGGTCAGATCGCCCGGCTCGCTGTCTTCCAGCGGAGCGATCCGACCGAGCAGCACGTGATACGCGCCCCGGTAAAGCCCGGTCGCCTCCAGAGCCAGCAAATCCTTGGGCTGCTCGACCACGCACACCACGCTCTGATCGCGGCCCGCGTCGGAACAGATGCCGCACGGGTCCTGTTCGGTCAGGTTGTAGCAGACCGAGCAGTGCCGGATTCGCGTCTTCACATCTTCGATCGCCCGGGCAAGCTTGAGCGCCTCCTGCGGGTTCTGCTTGAGCAGGTGAAACGCAATCCGCTCGGCGGACCGCATTCCGATCCCCGGCAGCCGCGACAATTCGTTCATCAAATTCTGAATGCTCTGCGTGTAATTCGTCATTGTCGGCGGATTATAGGAAACTCGCGGGGCCTTTCTCCAAGTAGCAGGCACGCTCCGCGTGCCGTCGCCGTTTCACGTGCGGGCGACGGCACGCGGAGGTGCCTGCTACCCGAAGTCCCGCACGGCCAAATCGCGCAGCGTCGCCGAGCGGCTCGTCCGATTCCATCGGCGACCCAATTCATGACCGCCTCCGATGCGATGACAACCGACAACAGCACCAGGTTCCGCGCCAGCGCGTAGTCGCAGACATCGCCAGCGGCCACGTCGCGCGGCACACGATACCCCTCGTCCCACACAACCTCGCAGTAATCCTCGAACAACCCAACGTGCAGGCACGGAACACTCGCCGCCCGCGCGAGCTCCTGCACCGCCCGCCGGCCGGCGAAATTGTCGAAGGCGTCGACGATCAGGTCGGAATCCTTGAGAAGTTGACGCGCGTTTCCGCCGGTCAGCTCCTTTCGCACCGGCTCAATTTCGATTCCGGTCGTGCGGAACAGGCGGTTGCGCAGCGCTTCCACCTTCCACACGCCGACATCGCCTTCGCCGTAGAGCTGGGTCGAGACGTTGTGCTCCTCGACGGGATCGTGGTCGATGACGCGCAGCTTCAACACGCCCTGCCGCGCGAGATTGTCGGCGAGGTTCGACCCGATCGCACCCGCGCCGCACAGCGCAACCCGCAGGGCCGCGAGTTTCTCGAGCAACTCCGGCCCGCGGTACAGTGATTCGTGATGGAACTTTCCATGCATCGTACTTCCAAAGCGGTCGCGACCGCCAAGTGGGAGGGCGAGGCTCCTGCCGAGCCGAAATTTCCTCAAAGAGTTACGTCGGCTCGGCCTGGAGCCTCGCCCGCCTCGCCCTCCCAATAACCGATCAAATGAACCCAAATCTTCCTTTGCCAGCACCCTCGCGCAGCACGCCGACCAGGCTGCTGAGATCGAACTTGCGATCTTCGCCCGAAAGGCAGATCCCCGCGCTGACGACCGACAGATCGTGCTTGCGCACGACGCTGGTGTGCCGGCGGCCATCGAGGATGAAGCTCACGCGGTAGGCCTGGCCCGACTCCGAAAAGTCGTGCAGACCCGCACCGGCGTGGGCGAGCGCCGCCTTGAGGCGCAGCTCCCCACGGTGCTGCTCGTCGGCCATGATCGCGGCGGCCCGGCGCTGGTACGCCGCCGCGTACGCCCGCCGCTGGCCCTCGGTGAGGCCGGTCCGGCTAACCTGGTTCGGATCGGTCATCTTCTGGAGCTCCTTGCGCAGGTACGCGGCCGCCGCCGGATCGGCCCGCGACTCCAGCTCGTCAAACCAGAACTGTGCGCCGTCGAAACGGACCAGCAGCGTGTCAAACAAATCGAACTCTGCGGCAAGCTGCACTTCAACTGCCGAGGAAATCTCAAACCGCGCATCCGCTGCGCTCGCTGCGACCGCAACCGGCCGATCGCCGTCGCGCGCAGACGATCAGCCGCAGCTCCGGAAAGAGCGAAAGATACTTCCGCCACTCGGCGGCGCTTGCCGACCGAACCAGCGTCGCCACCGCATGCGAAACCGGCTGAAAAACCCCCCACCCGCAAAACGCCGGCGGAACCACGCGCAGCGTGCACCGCACCCCCGCGATCCGCACCGCCACACCGCGGCCGCGAACCACCGGAGCGAGAAACTCCGTATGGAGAAACGCCGTCTCCTCCCGTGCCAGCCGGGCCAGCGCGTTATTGATCAGATCCCGCGACATCACTCACCCGCTAAAAAAAACATTCGCCACAGATGAACACGGATGAACACAGCCTAAAGTGAAAGCTCGAAACTCGAATGACGAATCAAATTCGAATAACCAATGACCGAAACACGAAACCGTTACAGGCCGGGCATTTCGTTTCGTCATTCGTATTTCGGTCCTTCGGGTTTGAGTCGTCATTGGTCATTCGAGTTTCGTCATTATTTTCCGTCTTCGCATTTCATCTGTGTTCATCCGTGTCCATCTGTGGCGAAACTCTTCAACGGCTCACTGCCGAGCCGCGGAGTCCGTGGAGAAAAACGAGCCCCCATTGGAAGCATGGGCGCAACTCAGAATCCGAAATTGCGGATCCGAGCCATCTGATTTATCTCCGCGTCCTCCGCGACTCCGCGGTGAACCAACCTCTCACGTCGACTTCCGCTTCGGGAGCGGAAACTCCAGGATCTCCATGAGCAATTCGAGCTTGCTCGGCTTGCTCAACAGCGGCACCAGGTTCGGCAGCGCGTAGTAGTCGCCGCCGAACTGGAACGTGTCGACCGTGATGCGCGCCGTGCGGCACTGGGTCTCCAGGCCGCTCGTGCTGCCCGGCACACGGACGATGCAGACGTTCGGGTCGGCCCCGAGCGCCTCGCGGTACTTGAGCAGCGTCGGGACAAACAGCGGTCCCTGGTTCTCACCCTCGTCGGTGACGAGGATGATCTGCTCGACGTACTGCTTCTTGAGGCGCATCGCTTCGAGACCGACGCCGCACGACGTTCCGCCGCCGGCGGTGATGCCGACGAGCGCCCGCTCCCACGATGCCAGGTCGTCTCCGGCCCGGTCGATCGGGTAGGCGAGCGTGTCGAACGCGTACACGTACAGCTCGCCCTCGCATACCGCCGAGATCATCGCGGCGATCCGCTTGCCCAGCTCGATGGCCAGCGACATCGAGCCCGACTTGTCGATCAGCAGTGCCGTCGGACGCTTGATCCGGCCCTTGGCCTTGACCTGCGCGTCCGCGACCTGCTCGAGCTTGGCCTTGACCTCGGCCGAAACCGAGGCCCCGGCGGCATCGAGCGCCTTGCCCGTCTTGAAAGCGCTGACCCGGGTTGCCGTCTTGGCCTCGTCGAGCTTGCGTTCGATCAGGGCCTTGAGGTCCGGGTTCTCCATCGCGCCGCGCTTGCTCAGCGAGGCGACGTTGTTGATCACTTCCTGCGGGCTCATCCGATCGACCAGTGCGAGCAGAACGGACGGCGTCATCTGCTTGACGAGCGTCGCCGCGACCCGGTACGGGATCGCGTTGTCGACGATCGCCTGCGCCTGCTCGGCGGGCGTTGCGGCCTTGGCCAGCTGACGCAGGGCAAACAGCCGGCTGTCACGCGGCGGGTCCTCGTCAAACAGGATCCGCTGCGCCCGCTCGCCCGGCTTGACGTGGTTCAGGGCGTACAGCCGCTTGATCGCCTTGCGGGCGACCAGAACGCTGCCGTCGAACCACTGTGCGTCCGCCTCACGCTCGCGGAGGTAACGGACGATCTCCGTCCGCAGCGACCGCGGCGGGTTGACGAACAGACCGAACGACTCGGTCGTGACCTTCACCCCATCCGGCGCCTGGACCGGCGCCGGAACGACAAAGTCGACCCGATCCGGCGGCGACTGCGCGCCCGACACCAGCCGGGCAACCCGCGCCAGAACACCCGGCTTGGCCGCCAGGCGGTACTTCGCCTTGGGCGCCTGCCGCGGCGTCCGCGCACGCGGCGCACGCTTCACGATCTTGCGCGTCGTCTTGCGACCATGGACAAAGTCCAGGACCCGCGCGACCTCGTACGGCGGCAACTGCCGCAGCAGTGCCAGCCCAACGTCCCGGTGACCCGCGAAATCGCTCAGGACCAGCGTGACGATGAACATCTCCTTGTGGTCGCGGACGTCGCCGTGCTGGAAGTACCATGCCGCCAGTCGGACGTAGAACCGCGGATCGCTCTTGACCATCTCCGCGTGTACCGGCCGGATCTCCTCCAGCTTCCGGTGCGGCGTGGTCAGCAGCGTGTTCAGCAGCCGCAGCCGCAGGTCCTGCTCCTGATTCAGTTGAACATTTGCCAGCGTCATGGGTCACCCCTTTCTCTTTGTAGCAGGCACGGTCCGCGTGCCGTCCGCTTACGGCACGCGGATTGTGCCTGCTACACAAAAAAGACGCATCCGTACAAGTCGCAGAAGCCGTCATTCACTTTCCCCGGTGCTTCTACCACTGAGCGACGGACCGTCTGGGACAGTCCGGAAGGGAATCGAACCCTTCGCTTTCCGGGATTCCAGGTGTTTGTATGCTCCAGCTGTTGGGTACGGATGTTGTCTGTTCCAACGATCTGCCGACGCCAATCCCCGCACAAGTCGCACGAGCGTGCGTTGTTAACGCCTGGATAGAAACCAGGTGCCTTACCATTAGGCTACATCCCCAGGAGGGAATGACGGGATTCGAACCCGCATGTGTTTGTAAGCTCCTGCCGTTGGGTGCGGGGAGCGGCGTCGGCAAATCGCCTCAATTCCTTGTATGTACCAAGCTCACAACACCATCGTACGAGTCGCATAAGCGTTTCCACGAAGCGCTCTGCCATTGAGCTACAGGCGGTAAATGGTCAATCCGCCTGACGGGATTCGAACCCGCAACCTCTCCCGTTCAAAGGGTGTGTATGCTCGTGCCGTTGGGTACGGCGGCGTTGTGTGTCAGCCTGGTCGCTGTTCCTTTCCGGCCGGTCCGGCACGTCGGGAGTCACAGTCCGCACAAGTTGCTGGAGCCGTCATTCACGCCCCCGAAGGTCGAAGATAAGGGGGCGGAAGGAGTCGAACCTTCGCCCTCGCTCATGAAGCGAGTGGGTCACCAGTTTGTGTGCTCCGGTCGTTGGGTGCGGGCCGCGAGTCCCGGCGTGCCGGGATCGGCCGATTCGTCCTTTCGGTTTTTGAGAGACTGACCGTCTCAATCGCGCAAGTCGCAGAAGCCTGTTTTTGGCAGGGCTATCCGCCCTATGGAGGGGAGTCGAACCCCGGCGTTTGCACGCCTCCGTGTTTGTAAGCTCGCTGTCGTTGGATGCGATCGATTCAGTCAGTTCGTCACTTCTTTCGTTTATCCGAACACCGCTTCCGGCCGGATCGTCAGGTTGCCGTTGGTGTGACGGTCGATGACGTAATCGTCCAGCCGGTAGGTCGGGACATCGAGAAACCCGGCGACGGCGCGCTTCACCTGCGCATCGTTCGAGCTGGGCCCAATGTCCAGGCCCGGCAGCGAGATGTCGAAGCTGTGCCCGCCGAAGCGGACATGCAGCACGCCCCCGCCGCTGGCGAATCGAGTTACCGTGTTTCGGTTTTGCAACGTCTGAGTCATGATGACTCCTTTCTTTTCAATCACTCTCAAAGTTCAGATGGTCTGAATGATATTTGCGATTTGCGATTTGAAACGCGGCATTTCCAATCGCAAATCGCAAATTCCAAGGGTGACCGGTGAGACTCGAACTCACATGAACCAGGGTCACAACCTGGTGCTCTGTCCTGTTGAGCTACGGCCACAGAGACGACGGCTGGATTTGAACCAGCGTGGGGCTTTCGCCCGTCTACGGGCTTTGCAGACCCGCGCCTTGCCGCTCGGCCACGTCGTCAGATCTTTCTAAAGCACGCCGGGCAGGGATTGAACCTGCCGCTTCCCGATTTGGAGTCGGGCGTTCCGCCGTTGGAACTGCCGGCGTATCCAAATGCGTAGGGATGGAGTCGAACCACCGATCGCCTTTACGGCTGCCCGGGTTACAGCCGGGTGCATTCCCGCTCTGCCACCTACGCGAAATCATTGCTGATTGCTCATTTCGGATTGCTGATTGAATCGCCTCCAAATCAGCATTCCGCAACCCGCAATCAGCAATGTCTTTCAGTCAGCGTGGAAGGATTCGAACCTTCGACCTCGTGCGCCCAAGGCACGCGCACTGCCAAGCTGTGCTACACGCTGATTGAACTGCTCCCGGAGGGAATCGAACCCATCATTCTCCGGATGAAGGCCGGGAATCCTTACCGTTAGACGACGGGAGCCGATCAGATTGCCGATTTCCGATCGCCGATTTGCGCTTGAAAAGGCGGGCAATCCCAGCATTTCCGATTGGCATTCGGCAATCTCCATTGCTCTCGGCGGGGCTCGAACCCGCATCTTCGCCTTGAGAGGGCGATAGCCTGGCCAGTTAGCAAAGACGAGAGCCAGAGCACCCACGGATGGACTTGAACCACCAGCGACACGGTTAACAGCCGCGTGCTCTACCATTGAGCTACGTGGGTAAGTTCCCCGTGACACGGGTTTTTAACCCGTGCCGAACGGCATTCACCGCCGAAGTCCTACGAAGCACGGTTCCTGTCTTGGCGGATCGCAGGCACGGGTTACAAACCCGTGTCACGGGGACATTGAGTCGCGTGGGATCGAACCACGAACCTCCGGAATCAAAGTCCGGCGTTCTGCCGGTTGAACTACGACTCAGAAAGGGGTCGGCCGACCCGTTCGGGCGGCCGACCCGCGCCATCGCTCAATCGAGGAACGCGACGTTCTCCATCGCCCGCGCCCGCCCCTCGGTGTTCATCACGACCTTGTGCCAGCAGGCCAGCGCGATCGTCGCATGATCGCGGCGACGAATCCGCCCGCGGACGAAGACTTCGGCGTTGCGCGTTCGACATTCCCGGTCGCGCCGCCGCCGCTCGGCAACCGGCAGCGACCAGTACTCCTCCATGGCATCCCACACTTCATGCGGCTTGAGCGCGTCCTTCGCCTCCTGGACCGTCTGAGTTCGGGCCGCTTCTTGAACTGCCGCGACGAACCACGCGCGTTCGTCGTGCCCGCAAAGAAACGAGCTGCTTGAATCAGCCCGGCGGGAATCGCCCGTTCGAAGGCCAGATGCCGGTCGTTAGGAACGACGTCGCTCACCTCGACGGGGATCCCGCTCCGGCGGCGAATGTCGAAATACTCCCCGAGACCGTCCCGAAGGATGTCGATCCGGACTGCATCGGCGGCGAACTCCTGCCAATGCCCCGACTGCTTTCCGTTCCACAGCCGCCCGCGGCGGCGCGACGGCGCCTGAATCGTCTGGATCCGTGCCCGCGCGCCCATTTGTTCAAATGCCTCAATAACTGCCGTTGCCATCACGGCCTCCTTTCTAAGCCCAGGGAGAGGGAATTGAACCCTCAACCTCCCGGTTCAGAGCCGGGCGTTCTGCCAGTTGAACTATCCCTGAATCCATTGCCGATTGCCGAATGCCGATTGCCGACTTTAAAGGGGCTCCATCCGCGTGTTCTTTTCATTCGGCAATCGGCAATCGCAAATCGGCAATCCCATCACTGGGTGAACGGCTGGATTCGAACCAGCAACCTGAGGCTTATGAGGCCCCCGCTCTGCCTTTGAGCTACGCACCCGTGTACTTCTTCAGGGCCGCGGGCCGGCATCGAACCGGCGACCTGTCGCTTACGAGGCGACCGCTCTGCCCGCTGAGCTACCACGGCGAATGGATTTCCGAACGCCGATTTGCGATTGCCGATTGAGGACCAGTTCCCCTCTTTCAATCGGCATCGCAAATCGGCAATGCAATGGGTGGGGCTCGAACCCACGACATCCGGTTTGGAAGACCGGCACTCTGCCAGCCTGAGTTACCACTGCAACAGTGCGCCGGCCGGGGATCGAACCCGGGGCCTCCGCCTTGGCAGGACGGCGTTCATGCCACTGAACTACCGACGCGATCCATTTGCGATTTGCGATTTGCGATTGCCGGTTTGAAGGCGAGTACATCGCTTTTCAATCGGCAATCGGCAATCGCAAATCGGCAATTTCCATTGTGGACTCCCGGAATCGAACCAGGACCCCGGGCTCTTCAGACCCGCGCTCTACCGGTTGAGCTAAGTCCACGAATTGGTCATTGGTCATCTGTCACTGGTCATTTGCCCTCACAAATGACAAGTGACCAGTGACAAATGACCACCAAAATGCGCCGCCAATGGGAGTTGAACCCATGACCTTCCGGTTGACAACCGGGCGCTCATTCCGCTGAGCTATGACGGCGTTGCAGACCATCTGAACTTGTCAAAGAACTCAGGTTTCTCCAGGAAACCTGATTTACGCAGAGGAGGGTGAAGGATTCGAACCTTCGCGACCTCTCGGCCGTCCGCATTAGCACTGCGGCGCAATCGTCCTCTCTGCCAACCCTCCACGGCCGGCACACACCGGCTAATAGCAACGGAGGGTGAGGGATTCGAACCCCCAAGACAGTTAAGTCATGCCCGTTTTCGAGACGGGTGCCTTACCATTTAGGCTAACCCTCCGGTGATGGAGTCACTGGACGAGTCGCCTGATGAGTTTTCAGCATTCATGACCGAACTCCTTGGCCGCGGGTGGGATTCGAACCCACACGCAAACGGTTCTTGAGAGGGCTCCCAACCGCGATTCATCGCGGTTGGGAACCCTGGCCGCCGCCTCTTCCGTTGGGCTACCGCGGCCTGTATTCCGACACTCTCGAGTGCTCTGAGCAGGATTCGAACCTGCAACAACGGGATTCTCGGTCCCGTGCCTCTGCCAAGCTTGGGCTACCAGAGCAACACACTCAGTGGACCCTGGAGGGAATCGAACCCTCATTCCCCGGGTGCAAACCGGGCGTCTTCCCGTTAGACGACAGGCCCAACTTGTTCGCATGTTGCGGGAAGGGATCGAACCTTCGACCTCGGCCTTCGGAGGGCCGTGCTCTTATCCGGTTGAGCTACCGCAACGAAATTGGTCACTGGTCATTTGTCATTCGTCACTTGTCTTTCACAAATGACAAGTGACCAGCGACAAATGACATCTTTCAAATGGTCCAGGCAGGATTCGAACCTGCATCAACCTGATTCTGAGTCAGGCGCCTCTGCCGTTTGGGCTACTGAACCGCAACTTCACGTCTACTGCTCTACTGATCCACTGCTCGACTGCTCTCGCGGCCCGTGGCCGCAATGCACCGGGCAGGATTCGAACCCGCATCCGTCCGCTTAAAAGGCGGCGGCTCTGCCGCGTTGAGCTACCGGTGCGCATACGCCATGCACCGGGAAGGATTCGAACCTTCATCCAACGCTTTAGAAGAGCGTGGCTCTGTTTCCAGTTGAGCTACCGGTGCAAACTCATTTGCCGCACCGTTTTCTCCTGATTTCCATAACAACACCTCTCCTTCATGCACCCGGCAGGAATCGAACCTGCAACCGTCCGGTCAAGAGCCGGCGGCTCTTCCGATTGAGCTACGAGTGCGTCTGCCGCGTCCAGGGCCACCCCCGCCTTGAATGAGCCCTGGCCGCGGCGGTATCCGGGCGGCGCCGATCCATTGTATCTCCATTAGATACAACCATTTCGCGACGCAATGCACTGGGAAGGATTCGAACCTCCAACCTCCGGTTTCGTAGACCGGAGCTCAGTCCAGTTGAGCTACCAGTGCAAGTTCCATCACGCCGCCTCGTGACACGGGTTTTCAACCCGTGCAGGGAGCATCGCTGCCGCGAATCACGCAAGGGTCGCGGCGACCTTACTTCGGGCGTCGCTGGCACGGGTTACAAACCCGTGTCACAAGCAACGTTCTGCGCCTTCGATGCGCCGTGGAGTTCTCGACTCTCCCGCCTCCCGGTTATCAGCCGGGTGCTCTGCCTCTGAGCTAACAGCGCGTCCTCCAATTCGTTACTCGTTTCCCCGCGGCACCATGCGCGCGGGGACTCCAAGTGGGCCAACGTGGGATCGAACCACGGACCTTCTGCCAGCCCTGGCAGACGCTTGAGGCCGCTGAGCCACAGGCCCAACTAACTGTCTTCCCGGTATGGAATTACGAATTACTTTCGACCGGGAAGAACTCCCGGCCGGCAAGGCAGGGAGCTTATGCGTGCAGTTGCACGCGGAGGTCCGTCGCGAACCCTTTGGGTTCGTGACTGACCGGGCACGAAATTAAATACCAATTAGATCGCACGAGTCTCTCCATCGACATAACGTCGAGTGGCCTTAACTTATTCCACCCGCGCGCGAAAAGCAAGTGAAAAATCCGGAAAGTGTCAAAAAACAAGGTGGCCAATGCTTCCGCGAAACCTCATTCGAGGCCCCATCAATTGCAAGGATCCACAACAAGGTTTGGCACTTCACCGAAGTGCTGGTCTCGCGTTGCAAGCGTCAGCCCGTGCTGGACCGCCATTGCAGCGATCCAAATATCATTTTCCGGTATCGGTTTTCCTTTGGCCCGCAGAATCTCCTTGATCCGCCCATATTCTCGAGCCGTCGCAGCATCACAAGGCATCACCGCCGTGGCAGCGGCGAATTGACGGACGCGCTCTATATTCTCCGGCGCCCGGAGCCGAGAAGTCGCGCCGTAATACAGTTCTCCGAGCGCGACGACAGGAAGATAAACCGATGCCGGTGCGGCGATGCGCGTTTGCGCCGCGACCTCCGCGCGAAGAGAGCGATCACGATGTTCGAGTCGAGAAGGAGGTCACCACTCATCCGCCGATACCCTTTCGCAGCCCTCTTCGATTGCGTCGGAAATCTGCTTCAGTTCACCCGGATCAATCGTCCCGGCAAAGCGAAGCAGAGACTTGCCCGGGGTCCCGACCGGGACCTTCAGCGAGCGAACAAATCCTAAGACCTGCTGCTGTTGCTCCGGGCTCAAGTCGACCACCTCGTCCAAAATTTCTCGTGATAACGTCGCTGCCATGAGGCCTCCGGTCATGATTGTACTCAACCACAGGCAAAATGTCGTGCTTGAAGCCCGGGCGCTGCCCCCACACCGAACCGGTCACGAACCCCGTTCTTCTGCGACGCATGATGGGAGGGTCATGGTGGTTATCCGGCGGCCAGCAACCTACCGCGCTGAATAGCGCGAAGTAATGGTCGCCCTGACCGTTGCGCATGGATCCCATTTGTTCAAAGGGCGCCCAGCGGCTGTTGAACGAGAAATGACGATACTCCCACTCCGGGCTCAGGATTGCGTCGAGCATCGCGAGCGATTGCATCAGCCGTCGAAGAGTCTCAATGTCAGGGAGCCCGGAGAGGTCGCGTGTCGAAATCACAGCCGATTGGCTCGAATTCGAACTACGATAAGCGTTGTGCCGAATTCTTCCATTGCGACACCGGACCTGCGACGGTAGGAGCCGACCCACTCATCTATCTGCGCCACATCGTTCATACAAGCAGAATCTCTTTCACGACCCGCCCGCTCACATCCGTCAATCGATAATCCCTGCCGCTGTAGCGGTAGGTGAGCTTTTCGTGGTTGATGCCCATGAGGTGCAGGATCGTGGCGTGGAGGTCGTGGACGTGGACTTTGTCCTGGACGGCGTACCAGCCGTAGTCGTCGGTGGCGCCGTGAACGATGCCGCCTTTGACGCCGCCGCCGGCCAGCCACATCGTAAAGCCAAACGGGTGGTGCTCGCGACCGTCGCGGTTCTCGGCGGTGGGCGTCCGGCCAAATTCGCCGCCCCAGACGACCAGCGTCTCATCCAACAGGCCGCGACTCTTGAGGTCCTTCAACAGCGCCGCCACGGGTTGATCCGTCGCCAGGCAGTTGTTCGGCAGCTCGACGTGCAGACTTCCGTGCTGGTCCCAAAGCTGGCAGCTCGAGCGATGGCTGGTTTGCGTGTGATAGACCTGCACCATCCGCACGCCGCGTTCCACCAGCCGGCGGGCCAGCAGGCACTGGCGGGCGAAAATCTCCGTCGCCGGATTGTCCAGGCCATAGAGCTTTCGCGTAGCGGGGGATTCACTTGAAACGTCAAACGCTTCTGGCGCCTCCGCCTGCATGCGGAACGCCAGCTCGAACGACGCGATCCGCGCGCTCAGCCGGCTGTCCTCCTCGCGCGACGCCTGGTGCATTCGGTTCAACTGCTTGAGCATGTCCAACTGACGGCGCTGCTGGGCGGAAGACAATCTCGCGTTGGAGAGATCGGCGATTGGCTTCTTCAAATCCGAAACCAACGTTCCCTGGTAGGCCGCCGGCAGGAAACTCGAGCTCCACAGCGGAGCGCCCTGGGCCGGCTGCGCGGGGCTGAGAACGACAAAGCCGGGCAGATTCTGGTTTTCGCTCCCCAGGCCGTAGAGCAGCCACGAACCCAGGCTCGGCCGGCTGAGGGTCTGCTCGCCGGTGTTCATCTGGAGGCAGGCGCCGTTGTGATTGATGTTGTCGGCGACCATCGAACGGATCACGCAGATGTCATCAACGCAGGAGCCGATGTGCGGAAGCAGCTCGCTCACTTCAGTTCCGCTCTGGCCGTGTTTGGAGAACTTATACTTTGATCCGAGAAGGTTGCCGGTCTTGGTGCGCATCAGCGCCGGCATGGGAAAGGGAAGCGGCTTGCCGTCCTCTTGTACCAAGCGCGGCTTGGGGTCGAAGAGGTCGACGTGCGAAGGTCCGCCGGCCATGAACAGAAAGATGACGCTTTTGGCCCGGGGCGCATACATCGGCGCGCGGACGGCAAGCGGATTGGCGGCGCTGGCATTAATCGAATCCGCCACTACGTCCTGCGCCAGCAGATTGGCAAGGCCGAGCACGCCAAAGCCGTTGGCAAATTGCTTCAGCGCCTGCCTGCGGCTCACCGGCTTCTCACCATGACCATGGCACGGCATCGTTGCACCTCAAAGACAAAAACAACTTAACCACAGAGGGCACAGAGAGGAATTTCCTCAAAAGCATCATCTCCGTATTCACCTCTGTATTCTCTGTGGTCTCTGTGGTTAATCCACATATGCGAACTCGTTGGTACACAGGAGCAATTGACAGTATTGCTGCCACGCGCCAGGACCGGCTTCTTGCAGGGCCGATTGGGCGATAGCAAGCTCATTCGGGTCTGCGTGTCTGGCGAACAGCAGTTGGTAGAGCCAATCGATTCTCGCTCTATCGTCGGGTAGGGGCTGAGCGAGCGCGCGGCTCGCAAGCGCCGCGGCCTTGTCCAGCACGAACGGATCGTTCATCAGGAAAAGCGCCTGCGGGGCGACGGTGGAATCGATGCGATGGTCCGCGATCGCGGTTGGATCGGCGGCGTCGAACAGCATCCGGTAGTTGCTGCGATCGGAGCGGATGGTCATCAGGTAGAGCGTCCGGCGGCCGGTACTCAGGTTTCGCGTCGCCGGGCCGCCCGGAGTCGGATCCAGGGTCCCGGAAACCGCCAGCATCGCGTCGCGCAGGGGCTCGGCCTCCAGCCGCTGGCGGTTCATCCGGCCAAACCACTTATTTCCCGGATCGGCATTGATCGTCTGGGAATCTCCCTCGCTGGATTGCTGGTACGCCGCCGACAGCATGATCATTCGCTGCATCCGCTTGATCGACCAACCCGAATCTATAAACCGCAGCGCGAGCCAGTCCAGCAGCTCGGGATGTGATGGCGGCTCGCCGAGCTTGCCGAAGTTGTTTGGCGTGCGGACGATCCCCTCGCCGAAGTGATGTTGCCAGATTCGATTGGCCATCACCTTGGCCGTCATGGGATTTGCCGGGTTGGCGATCCAGCGGGCCAGCTCGAGCCGGCCGCTGCCTTGCGTGATCGGTTCCTGATGGTCTCCCGCCAGCAGTTGCGGAAATCCGCGCGGCACCAAGTCACCCTTGCGATCGTATTGGCCGCGTGCCAGCACGTACCAGTCGTGGACGCCCTCGTATTGGCTCTGCGGGACACCGCCTTCGAGCATCGCGTTGGCGGTGTCGTATGGCGGCGGTTCGTTCTGTTTCAGCTTCGCCAGCGCAGCCCCAAGCTCGGCACGCTTCGCTTTATTGTCCGGCTTGCCACCGATGGCAGCGAGTTTTTTCTGAATTTCCTCAACCGCCGCTAGATACTTTTTCCTGGGCTCGACGACCTGAGGCGCGGCCAGCGGCACTTCAAGCACCGGCGACCCCGCCGTCTTCACGCCCGGCGACGGCAGAATGTGGCTGCTGAAGAAAATCCCGGCCAACGAGTAGTAATCCTTCTGCTTGATCGGATCGAACTTGTGATCGTGGCAGCGGGCGCAGGCCAGCGTCACGCCCAGAAACGCCCGGCCGGTCACGTCGATCTGGTCGTCGACGATGTCGGCCATCATTTTTTCTTTATCAGCGTCGCCGACCGGCCAGTTGCCGATCACGTACATCGTCGT
>Ga0210396_10001379_pt1 | contig 26698 bp, 23 predicted proteins | sample IncBWH17OmetaG_FD_155466 | JGI IMG/M metagenome (GOLD analysis project Ga0210396, IMG submission 155466) | Forest soil microbial communities from Barre Woods Harvard Forest LTER site, Petersham, Massachusetts, United States - Inc-BW-H-17-O ... | reverse complement strand
CCTTGGGTTGTCCGCCCCACACATCGGCGACGTAAAAATCACTCGGAAGTTCAATTACTTGTGGAAGCAACGCGAATGGATTTTTGGGGCCGGTGACATTCAAGGCGCTAGATTGCGGGTTTGACGTATTGTAACGTACGGGTTCTGACCTATAGTTCCGGCACGGGTTTCGCCTGACCGTTGCGCTCGCAGAAGTACGGGAGCCGTCAATGGACCGCCGCAGCTTTGCACTCACGGCAATCGCCGCCTGCGCGGTCTGCGCCGCGCCGGCATACGCTGCGGCCTCGACCACATGGGATGGTCTCGTCCAGGTACAATCCAAAAGATTCGCCTTGGCCTTTCTGGCGCCGGGCGCGGACTTCTCTCCATACCACAAGATCATGATCGATCCTGTCCAGATCGCCTTCAGGAAGAACTACGTGCGCGACTTCAACAGGACACGCCGAGGCGTCAGCTCGCAGATCCGCGACAGCGATGTCGAGCGCATGGTCGACCAGGGTTCCAGGTCGGCCACCACGCTCTTCGCCAGGGCCTTTTCCAACGGCGGATATCAGGTGGTGACCGAGCCCGGACCGGACGTGCTCCGGGTGCAGAGCAGTGTGATCGACATCTTCGTCAATGCGCCGGATGTCAGGGGCGCCGGCCGGCGAACCGTCATCGCATCCCAGGCTGGCTACGGGACTTTCGTCGTCGAGGCGAGAGACTCCATGACCGGAGCGCTGCTGGGACGGGTGCTGGACAGGCGATTCGCCGGTGACGACATCGGTCGGAGCCGCAACAGCGTCTCCAATCGGGCGGATTTCGAGGCTCTTTTCAGGACTTGGGCGAGGCAGGCCGTGGCGGAATTTGGCGATTTACGGAAGTTGCCGGCGACGACTGGCGCATGATCACGATCTCCTGGGACTGAGGGAGATCAATTCGAGAGCTAAGGGTTTCGACTAGTAGGGTATATACGCATCAGGTTGATCCGGGGGTTTGGTACTACGGATGAGACCGGACGGTGGCTCAGCCGCGAGTTTTGTAGGCGACCCGAGCCTCTCGTTGGAGTCGAGGGCGCTCAGGAGCTCGCCCGACGTTGACCCCGCCGCGGTCCAGGATCCGCCTCAATCTCCGGTGTCCGCCCCGCTGACGCGACCGGTCGTTCTCATGGCCCTGCGCGTGAGTGGCGAGACGTTCGTCTTCGAGGGCGTCAACGCTGCGTTCGAAGCGGCCACGGGCCTTTCGGCATTCAACCTGGTTGGAAAGACCATCGAAGAGGCCCTGCCGGCGTGTGGCGTGAGCCTTGCGCGCCTGCTGTGCCGCCAGTGCGTCGAGACAGGCTCGCCCGTCCGTTACGTTGCTCCCGAGCCGATGAAACCGGTTCATCGGCGCTTCGTCATGACCCTGACACCGGTCCGCGAGGTGAGCGGCGAAGGGACCCTGATCCTCGGCAGCGCCTTCCCGTTGTCGGAGTCCGCGAAGGGCGGGTCGACCGCTGACGAAACGGGCGAGCAAGTCTCGCCTGGCGCTGAGACCGGTCCGATCCTCCAGTTCACGGCCTTCGAGGGCGGATGGCCCGACAGGATCGCCTCGAGTTTCTTCAGCTACGCTGGCCTGCCGTTCGACGCGCCTCCAGATCGCTTGCTCGCCGCCCTCCATCCGGATGACCGCGCGATGTTGATGCTCCAGGGGAAGCTGGCCTCGGGCGCCACCTTCAGCACCCTCGACGCTCGGGTCCGGCGCAGCGACGGCGCGTGGCGATGGTTCAGGCTCCGCGCTGAACTGGTGGAAAGCTCCGGCGGTCGCCGCTGGTACGGCGTGGCGACCGATGTGCATGAGCGCAAAACGGCGATGCAGACGAGCGCCCTTACGGACACTTCAGGTCAGGGCGGCTCGAACTCCGACGAAGCGGCTCGGCTAGAATCTGAGGGCTCATTGTCGGGCGCCGCCTACGCCAACGGCGAACAGTCAGAACTGACGGCGAGAGGCTCGACAGATGTGCTCGAGGCGGTTTGCGATGCGCTGCCGGCGGAGGTTGCGCTTCTGGACATGAGCGCGCGCATCGTCTGGGCCAACTCGGCGTGCCGCGAAGCCATGGCGGCGCTAGATCTCCCGGTCCGCGTCGGCGCCCCCTACATCGAATTCTGTCGGGCCCTGGTCGACGATTTCGACGACTACGCATTGGAATGCGGCTTGGAGGACGTCGCGGACGGACGCGAGCCTTGCCTTAGCCACGTCTACCTCGACAGGCGCTCGGGCGGCGTGAAGTGGCGTCAGCTGCGCGTGGCTCCGCTGAAGATCGGCGCGACGCAACGCCTGATCGCCTTCCAGGAAGACCTGACCGAAGCGTCCCAGGCCCAGGCGGCGCTCCGCAGCATCGGTGAGCAGCTGCTTTCGGCGCAGGAACGAGAACGCCAGCGGATCGCCGTGGAGCTTCACGACTCCACGAGCCAGCATTTGGCGGCGCTTGGACTGGGGGTCACACGTCTGCGCCGGCTGACGGGGAAGAACCAGCAGACCCGCGAGGTTCTCGACGACATGTCGAAGTCGCTCCAGGAGGCCGTGAAGGAGGTCCGGGTCCTGTCGTATCTGATGAAGCCGCCCGCCCTCGAACGGGACGGTCTGCAGGCGACGCTCGAGGCGTTCGTACGGGGGTTCGGCGCGCGATCCGGACTGCGCATCGCCCTGCAGACGGACGGGCCGATCGACGACGTGGGCCAGGACGTCTCTCACGCGGTCTATCGCGTCGTGCAGGAGGCGGTGTCGAACGTCTATCGCCATGCGGACGCCAGGTCGGTCGCCATCGAAGTCGTCCGCCGCTCGACCAGGCTGCGCCTGAGGATCGCCGATGATGGGCGCGGCATGCCCAGGCCCGCCCGCGGCGAGGGTGATCAAGTGCTACTGGGCGTCGGCATTCCGGGGATGCGCGCGCGGATCGCTCAGCTTGGCGGCCGCTTGAACATTCGCTCCGACGCGTCCGGCACGGTCGTCTCGGCGGTGACACCGGCGGTGGCGAGCTGGCGAGCGACGGGGGTTCGGCGCGCCGAGGTCGCGATCTGAGAGCCTGGTCGCGAGTGGGAGGGTCGGTCGCCTCGCGGCATCAGGGATTCACCCGATCCGACCGCACACGCCAAGCTGGCATGATCCGAATGTCCGCAAAGGTTCGTAATCCCCCCCTGAACCGTGGCGACATCAGGGCCTGGTCCCTCTCTGGCGGCCCTGAGTACTTCGGCCCCGCGCGCATAAACTGCGCGGGGCCTTTTTTCTTCAACACGCGCGACCTGCCAGAAGGACTTCAACTCGGCCCGGCCTATTCCGTTGGAGGTCCGCCGGACGGCATTGGCATGTTGTTGGCCGCCACCCCTTCGGCCGGCGCCGATGCGCCTCCCTGCCCGTTAGCGGGGTCGGGAACGGTCACATAGACCACCGTGTCTCCCTCGTAGCGTGGCTCGTAGAACGCCCCGCCGCAGTGGTAGTAGGAATAGCCGCCGTACGGATAGGCGGGGCAGCCTGCTGGCAGGGCGTAGTACGCCGACCCGATGGCCGCAGCCGTCAGCCCGGCGACTGCGCCGATCGCGAGACCGGCCCCGATGGGGTGGTCGTAGTACCCGCCCCATCCGCCGCCGTACCAGCCGCCGTTGCCGTTTCCGACGTTGATCGTGCCATTGTTGATGTTGTTGTTATTGCCGTTTCCTATGTTGTTGCCGCCGCCAGGCCGGTTCCCCGGTCGGCCGGCGCCGCCGACGCCACCAACTCCACCCACTCCTCCGACGCCGCCGGGACGGCCGACGCCTCCCGCGCCACCGACGCCGCCTGGGCGGCCCACCCCTCCAGCGCCCCCGACACCGCCCACGCCGCCGGGACGGCCGACGCCTCCCGCGCCACCGACACCGCCTGGGCGGCCCACCCCTCCAGCGCCCCCGACACCGCCCACGCCACCGGGACGGCCGACGCCTCCCGCGCCGCCAACGCCGCCCACGCCTCCGACACCGCCAGGGCCGCCCACGCCGCCATTGCTTGCAAAGCGGTTGCCGCCGGACGGCATCTGGCTCGGACGATTGAAGCTGCTCCCTCCTCCGCCGTAACCGCCGTAGCCGCCGCGGCCGCCGCCGCCGAAGCCGCCGCCCGACGGACGGCTGATGCTGCTCGAACCTGAACCGCGGATCCCGCCGCCGGTAGGACCGCCGCGGCCGCCGCCGCCGCCGAAACCGCCTCCGCCGCCATAACTGCCACCGCCGCGGCCGCCGCCGAAGCCGCCGCCGCCGCGTCCGCCGCCACCGCCGCCTCGACCTCCGCCGCCGCCGCGTCCGCCGCGGGCGTCAACCGCAGGCGCGGCGAGGGCCGAGATGAGGGCCGCGAACGAGGCCGCCAGCGCCACCCTGGAAATGGTCTTGTTCATCATCGCAGCGCTTTCCTATTGGCCAGCCAGGACGAACTTGATCGGCTTGGCGTCCTTGGCGGGGTGGAAGGCGAAGTCGTCCGCCGTGAGGTTTGGGCTTACGTTCCAGGTGAGCCTGGCGCTGTAGGCGGGATCGGCGGGGTCGGTCCGGTCAACGATGACCATCTTGCGGGGGAGGGGCTTGTCGCCCCTCTCGATCCAGATCTGCCAATCGATGTCACCTTCTCGGAAGGCGTATTGGTCGGTCTGAACCCCGTCGATGGTGGCAGGTCCGACAACAAAGGCCTCCCTGACCGTATCGACCCTAGGGCTCCCCTCTTCGCCCCATCGGAACAGGTCCTCCAGCGGTAGGGAGATGCCAAACCTTTCCCAGATCATGTCGAGCGTCTGGTGAATGGTCGGCGGTGCAGACGAAGTCGCGTAGTAGCCGAGATCCGGTGCGGAGACCGTGAATTGCTTTCCGTCGTAGTAAAAAGTCCGCTTCTTGACGTCGCTGTCCACCGAAATGACGAACGCGTCCGGCTTTCTCACCTTGTAATTCACGACGCCATCTAATTGAATCCGTTGGCCTTCAGCTGTGACGACATCCAGGCTCGCGTCGGACTTAAGTTCGAATGCAGGCAGCGTCTGCAGATAGGTGCTCATCTTGCGTAAAGCCTCGATCGCCATTGGATCGATCTCGAGCTTTTTGGCTGTTGTCGCCGCGGTGCGCCTCGCGGTCGACGAGGCGTGGGCCGTCGAAGTTGGGGCGGTGGCGGCCGAGGCGGCAAGAGGAAGCGCCACGCCGAGCGCGAGTGCGAGGGCCAGATGCAGAGGTTTCACGGCAGGATGCTCCATGAGATCGAAGCGGTCTCGCGGTCCGGGAGATTTTCGGGGCCGCGACCGGATGGGGGTCCGTGTCCCGCCCCGGGACTGGAGCCGGCCTCCGCCTCGACCCGTTCGACGGGGGGTGGGCGCCAGCCGGTGTTCAGCGCGGCTGCGAGCGGCCCGTGCAGGCGCATGATCAGCGAGAACCGCCCCGAAGGGGCGGAGAGCCAGTTGGGGATCTGGGAGATGGTCGGCAGGTCCCTCTGAATGACGAGTTCGAGCGTTCCGTCCGGCTCGAGCACCAACTCGCTGCGGCTGCCGACGCCGCGCCTCGGGTCGTTGGCGGCCGGTGGGGAGGCCGACAGCCTCCAGTACCCGCGCACGGGCGGAAGCTCCCCGTGCTGGAAGCGGAGTCGATAGCCGTTGGATCCGGAGATCAGCCTGCCGCTTGCATCCAGCTCGGTCACGAAGGCCAGGAGATCCTGCGGGGAGGGAGCTCCCATCTGGGCATAGGCTCGCGCCGCGCGCTCCAAAGGAGCCATAACCGCCGTTTCGGACCAGCTCGCGCAGCGCCAGTCGGAGCCGACCGCCCCATGCCGCAGGGCCGCTTCGCGGATCTCAGTGATGGCGTCCGCCACAGCCGCCTCGATCGAGTGGGCCAGGTCGGACCGCCATTGGCCGGACTTGGGCGGCCCTTCGAGCTCGGCTCGATACGGCGAGAGTTCGGCCAGAAGGGCCGCTCGGTAGGCCTCCGGCGCCCTCTGCAACAGGGCGTCGAGGCGATGGAAGAAGACCGGTGCGGGGAGCTCCAACACCTGACGCAGGATGGGCGCAGTCGGCGGTTCGAGGTCCGGCGCCGGGCCGGTCCGCCGGCGCATCGGCTCATGCAACTGGCCGATGCTGAATTCGTTGGCCAGGGCCTCGGCCTCGTCACGGTCCAGAACGCTGTCCGCATAGATGCGCGCGAGGGCCCACACCCCGTCGCTGGGCGCGCGGCGCGCCACCAGTCCCTGTGGAAGCTCTCCGCGCCAGCGCGGTCCAACCAGCGCAAGGTCCAGGCCCTGGTCGTTACCGGTGCGTGAGCCGAAGCTTGCGAAGGCGTCGCCGGCTGTGTCGAACAGGGTGAAGACGAAATAGCGTCGACGCGTATCGGGAATTCGAAGAACCTGTGGGCCCTGCGAAAGGTCGACCCAGGCGCTGGCGACCACCAGACGCTCATCCTCCTCTTCGATTCCCGGCGCGAGGACCGCGGCTCCCTCCCGCAGCAGCCTGAAGTGGCCCGGCGACATCGGATGGGCGCGCCTCACCATGTCGACGAGCAACAGCGGGAAGACGTGGATATAGATCTGGGCGGCGGCTTGGCGCGCCGCATCCGCGCCCCTGTCCAGAGGGTCGGCTCCGCTCACTTGCGCCTCCTGCCTCGACCCGACTGTTCCGCGGGCGGAGGGGCGCGGCCATCGGGAGAAACCCGTGGCGGAGGGGTGCTGCGACCTAAGGTTGGATCAGGTTGTGCTTGATAGCGAAGCGCACGAACTCGGCCGCCGTGTGGACACCGGCTTTGCGCATGGCTGCAGCCCGGTGGCTCTCGACGGTCTTGATGCTGATATCGAGCAGCCGCCCGATCTGCTTGTTCGAGTTGCCCTCGGCGATCAACTGAGCGACCTCGAGTTCACGGATGGTGAAGCTCTCGAGCTTCGAGCGCTTGCGCTCGTTGAGCGCGGCGTCGAGCAACAGTTCGGAGACCGGCGAGGAAAAATAGGGGCGGTTGGCCCCAAGCGCCGATATCGCCGCCTCAAGGTGACTCTCGCTGTCCGACTTCAGCACGTATCCGCGCGCGCCCGCGGCTAGGCCCCGGCTGACCGTGTCGTCGTCATCGTGCATAGTGAACAGGAGCACGCGAATGTGGGGTTGATCCTTGCGCAGCCTCTGGGTCACGGCGATGCCGTTAAGGATAGGCAGGGTGACGTCCAGGACAGCGATGTCCGGCTTCTCCTTCAGGGCGAGCTCCAGAGCCTGCTGGCCATCGGACGCCTCTGCGCAGACCTGCCAGCCCGGGTGGCCCTCGATCACGTCGCGGACGCCTTTTCGAACGATCTCGTGGTCATCAGCGATGAGGATACGCAGCATGGGACTCTTGATGGTCTGTGTGATCAGTACAAGACTCGGCAAGACGGCAGACATCAGTAAGGTCGAGCCGAGCGTTTAGCAAACCATGAAGCTCCCCGTCTGTTGAGCGGGCTCGAATCCAGGGACTGATTTGACTTGTCGTTTCCAGTCCGCGAGGCGGTACAGCGGCGGCGGGTCGCCCATCATGGGGCGCGCAATTCCCGGGGGCCCCGGGGCTGTGTCGGGCGGACCCTTCCATCCTCAAGCCCGGTCCATGCTGCAACCACCGACGTCCTGGCCGCGGATTTGGTCCCCCACACGGCGCCCAGCGAGAATGACCGGCCTGGAGACGCCTGGCTGCATATTCGCCTTTCCTGGCCTATCGGGAGGGCGCAGACCCATGCCGTACGACCTCAGACGATCGTGGGCGATTTCAGCCTGCGCCACCGCTTGAGGAATAGGACATTAGGTGATCAACCCAGAACCTAAGCCCAGATTACGGGCGGGTTGGCGGCGCTCAATTGGCCGCCGCAAAGCGCGCCGAATCCGAGTGCAAGAAGCCCCGGCCGTGAGACCGGGGCTTCCGCTTTGGAGGCCTCCGAGGCTACGAAGCCCCAGTGACACCCACATTTGTCCGCGAGAGCGCTGGACTCCTTAGAGGCCTTGAATCTCCACGGAGATTTCCAGCGTTCCTCGGGATGACAAATGAGACACTGGATCACCTCCTTTCAACAGTTGAGCAGGGACTCAGGATTATGAGGCCTTGGGCCCCGTCGCGCAAACGCCGCAGGGGTCCCGGCGACGCAGGGTCGCGGGCGTTCGTCCGGGGCGCGCCGCTCGCGCCAGTCGCCTTGCATGCGGGCGCGGGGCGCGGTGAGATGGGGGAACTAAAGGGATGGAGGAACTGGGATGGCCGACGACCTGGCAACCGCGCCGCTCGCCCTAAGTGCGGCGGTCGAGACCTGTAGCGGTCCGGTTCGGGGATACCTCGAGGATGGCCTGGCGGTCTTCAAGGGCCTCCGCTACGGGGCGTCGCCTACGGGGGCGGGTCGGTTCAAGCCGCCGGCGCGACCCCAGCCATGGTCCGAGGTCTTCGAGGCGGTCGCCTATGGCGCGCCGGCGATCCAGTCGGGCCTGGCGCCAGGAGAGCGTCGGACCTCGCCTGGCGATCCGCCGGCGCCGGATGAGCCCGCCTCATCGGAGGACTGTCTGTTCCTCAATGTCTGGACGCCCGGCCTCGACCAAGCCCGCCGGCCAGTGATGGTTTGGCTCCATGGCGGCGGCTTCGCCAACGGCTCCGGCGGCGCGTCCATGTACGATGGCGGCGCGCTGGCGCGGAAGGGTGACGTCGTCACGGTCACGGTGAACCACCGGTTGAACGTATTCGGCTATCTCCACCTGGCGGACGTCTTTGGCGCCGACTACGCCCGTTCGGGTCTCGCGGGGATGCTCGACATCGTCCAGGCGCTGGAATGGGTGCGCGACAACATCGCCGCCCTGGGGGGCGATCCGGAAAACGTCACTATCTTCGGAGAGAGCGGGGGAGGGTGGAAGGTCTCGCTGCTCATGGCCATGCCTGGCGCGAGAGGCCTCTTCCATAAGGCCGTCATCCAGAGCGGTCCTGGCCTGACCGGCAGGTCGACAGCCGAGGCGACAGAGACCGCCCGCAAGCTGCTCGAGCGGTTGAAGGTGACGAGGGCCGAAGAACTCGCCGAAATCCCGACCGACGTGATCTCACACGAGAGCGTGGCCATCGGCGGCGACGTGATGCGGCTCTACACGCCGGTGATGGACGGCGACGTCCTGGCTCGCGATCCATTCCAGCCCGACGCTACGCCACTGTCAGGGGACATTCCCCTGCTGATCGGGACCAACAAGGACGAGAACACCCTGTTCATGTTCTCCCATCCGAAATTCGGCTCCTTCACCGACGAGGATGTCGACCGTCACGCGACTACCGCCGCGGGTGGGCGGGCGGGCCGCCTGATCGCCGAGTTGAAGAAGGCGTTCGCCGACTATTCCCCTACCCACCTGGTCGCGGCGATTGGCACCGCCACCGGCATGTGGGGCAATTCGATCCTCCTGGCTGAGCGGAAGGCGGAGCAGTCTGCCCCAGTCTTCATGTATCTGCTGACCTGGGAGACGCCGGTCGCTCGGGGCCGGCTGAAGTCTCCTCACGCCATCGAGATCCCGCTGGTGTTCGACAACGTCGAGAAGGCCCGCAGCTTCGTGGGCCGTGGCGAGGAGCCTCAGAAGGTCGCCGATCAGATGTCCGCCGCCTGGCTGGCCTTCGCCCGCGCGGGGGATCCAAACGCGCCTGGCCTGCCGGAATGGCCGCGCTACGACGCGCGTCGGCGCGCCACGATGATCTTCGACCTGGAGAGCCGGGTGACTGACGATCCCTATCGGGCGTTGAGGGAGGTGGTTCTGGGCGAAGGCTGAGCAGGGCCTCAGTCCAGAGCAAACCCCGTTCAGACGCGATCGTCTGAACGGGGATGATTTGCTCTAGATTCAAAAGTGTGGAGCTTGATTCAACGTTCTCATCTGTCCCGTGCGAACGCATCAGGCTCTAGCGGCGCGAAGCGCGGCGGACGGCGTTCTACGAAGGAAGCCGCGCCTTCCGTCGCATCGGGGTGGGCGAGAGATGCGTCGATCAAGGCGGCGGTGTCCGTCGCCGCCTCGGCGAAGCTCATCTCCAGGTAGGCATAGGCCTGCCGCTTCATGGCGGCCACCGAGCGGGGCGCGACCGTGGCGGCCATCTCCTCCACGTACGCCTCCACGGCTGCGACCAGGCTCTCGCCCGATACGATGCGGTCGGCGAGGCCGATGCGCAGGGCTTCGGCGGCCTCGATCCGCCGGGAGCTCCACAACAGATCCAACGTCCGTGACAGACCGATCTGCCGGGTCAACATGAAGGCTGAGCCGTGCTCGGCGACCAGCCCGCGCCGGGAGAAGACGGTGATGAGGCTCGCCCCTTCGGCCATGAAGCGAAGGTCGCTCATCATCGCCAGGATGAAGCCCCCGCCGGCGGCCACGCCGTTCACAGCGGCGATCACCGGTTTGGCGATGCTCGGCAGGGCGCTGAACATCATCCGCCGTTCAGGATGGGCCAGCGCCTCTGCGCTGGCGGCAGGAGCTTTCCCGGCCGCGTGGTCCGCCAGCGCTGACATGTCCAGCCCTGAGCAGAAGCCGCGTCCCTCGCCGGTAATGCAGATGGCGAAGACGGCGGGATCGGCCTCGGCGCGTCGCGCCAGGTTCTCGACCTCGCCGATCATGGCGGTGGTGAGGGCGTTCAGCGCCGCTGGCCGGTCCAGGGTGATCACTGCAAGGCGTCCCTTGCGCTCGTAGCGCACGCTCACGGCCGCTTCTCCCTCGTTGTCCCTTGCTGCGGATTCAGGCGAAATCCGGAGCCGGTAGTCCGACGGACGTTCGACAGTTCCGCGCCGTAGGGCAAGCCCCAGCCGAACCCCGTTGGGTCCAAAGCGCGCAGTCTCGCGGCTCGGTTCAGCCTTTACCGTGTCACGGGCTAATGCGCCGCGGTTACAAGGGTTGACACCTCGCCCGGGCAGGCTCATCCCGCCCTCGCGAGTGCAGGGGCTCACGCTCGTGCAAGCGCGATCAACCGGAAACCCAAACCCAGATGCCAAGCGACAGTCCTGGTCCAGATAGCGGGCCGCAGAGGACGTCCGGGCGGGCTCGAAGCTAAGGCTTCCCCGGCTCGCGCGTGACGCCCGACGCGGCGATCACGAGGCGAGCCTATGGTCTTCCTCTCCTCCGATCGGCAAGGCGCCGGTCTGCTGGCGCGGTTTGCGCGCCGCGATCTCGCGCCGAACCGGTTCGACATCATCGCCCTGGTGCTGATCGGGGCGTTCGCGGTGCTCGTGGTCCACGGCGCCCGGCAGATGAATCTGCCGGTCAGCCACCTCGTGACCGAGCCCGTCGTCCTGGATCCCGCCAGGCTGCCTGAATACGCCCTGCGTTCGACGCTGCGGATGTTCTCCGCGATCGCGCTGTCGCTGCTCTTCACCTTCGGCATCGCGACCCTGGCGGCCAAGAGCCGTAAGGCCGAGCTGGTCATCATCCCCATGCTCGATATCGCCCAGTCGATTCCGATCATGTCGTTCCTCGCCTTCACCCTGACCTTCTTCGTCGGGTTGTTTCCGGCCAGCGAGCTGGGAGTCGAGGGGGCGGCGATCTTCCTGATCTTCACCTCTCAAGCCTGGAACATGGCATTCAGCTTCTACCAGTCCCTGCGGACGATCCCTTCGGACCTGGATGAGGCGGCCCGCCAGTTCGGGCTCTCTCCCTGGAAGCGGTTCCTCAAGCTGGAGCTTCCCTTCGCGACCCCCGCGCTCGTGTGGAACACGATGATGTCGATGTCCGGAGGCTGGTTCTTCGTCGTCGCCTCCGAGGCCTTCTCCGTGGGCAAGACGAGCTACATGCTGCCCGGCATCGGCTCATGGCTCTCGGTGGCGATCGACCATCGGGACCTCGCCGCCGTCGCATGGGCGGTCGGGGCCATGGCGGTCGTCATCGTCCTCTACGACCAGCTCGTCTTCCGGCCGATCGTGGCCTGGGCGGACAAGTTCCGTTTCGAGCAGACCGCCTCCGAGGTCGAGCCGGAGTCCTGGTTCCTCGATCTCATGCGTCGCACGCGCCTCCTGGCGCGGGTCGCGGAGCCAATCGGAAATCTGCTGAGCCATCTTCCGGCCCCGAGCCGCGCCACGAGGCGACAGCCTCGCCCCCTCAGCCCCACGGCCGCCCTCTGGCTTGATCGGCTGTGGTACGCCGTGATCGGCGCGGCGGTGTTGTGGGCGGTCGTGACGATCCTCAGCTATCTGGCGCGCTCGCTCGACTGGAACGAAGCATTGGTCGCGGTGGGCTATGGTTTCCTCACCCTCGGCCGGGTCCTCGTACTGATCGTCATCGCCAGCCTGATCTGGGTGCCGATCGGCGTGTGGATCGGGCTGAGGCCCGCCTGGTCCCAGAGGATCCAGGCGCTCGCCCAGTTCCTGGCCGCCTTTCCCGCCAACGTGATCTTTCCCTTCGCGGTGATGGCGATCGTCGCCCTTCGGCTGGACCCTGACATCTGGCTCTCGCCTCTGATCATCCTGGGGACCCAGTGGTACATCTTGTTCAATGTCGTCGCCGGGGCGAGCGCCCTGCCCAACGACCTCAAGGAAGCCGCTGGCATGTTCCACCTGCGCGCGTGGCAGCGCTGGCGCGATTTCATCCTGCCCGGGATCATGCCCTACTACATCACCGGCGCTCTCACGGCTTCGGGAGGGTCCTGGAACGCCAGCGTCGTGGCGGAGGTGGTCACCTGGGGCCACCGCACGCTCGAGGCCCGGGGGCTGGGCGCGTTCATCGCCAAGGCGACCGCGGCCGGAGACATCCCGCGCGTGGCTCTCGGCGCCACCGTGATGAGCCTCTTCGTCATCACCCTTAACCGTTCTCTCTGGCGACCGCTTTACGCTTACGCCGAGAAGAACTTCCGCTTGAACTGACGCCCGTCGAAGGAGGCCCGCCATGACCGTGACCCTCGAACGGCCCCAGCAGCTCGCCGCGCCACTCGTGGAGGTGAAGGACCTCAAGCACGTCTACGGCGGGAGTCGGGGCGGCCAGGACCTGATGGTGCTCGAGGACGTCGATCTGACGCTCAACTCGGGCGAGATCGTGGGGCTGCTCGGGCGCTCGGGCTCGGGAAAATCGACCCTGCTCCGCTCGATCGCCGGCCTCATCACGCCCACGGCGGGAACCGTCACCGTGCGCGATCTGCCCGGGGACGACGCCGCCCATGGCGTGGCCATGGTGTTCCAGAGCTTCGCCCTCTTCCCATGGCTGACGGTGCAGAAGAATGTCGAGCTGGGCCTCGAGGCGCAGGGCGTGCCCGCCGACGCGCGACGTCAGCGAGCCCTGGCGGCCATCGACCTGATCGGCCTCGATGGCTTCGAGAACGCCTATCCCAAGGAGCTGTCCGGCGGGATGCGTCAGCGAGTTGGCCTTGCCCGGGCGCTCGTGGTCCAACCGTCGATCCTGTTGATGGACGAGCCCTTCTCCGCGCTCGACGTGCTCACCGCCGAGACCTTGCGCACCGACCTGCTCGATCTGTGGTCGGAAGGCCGCATGCCGATCCGGTCGATCCTGCTTGTCACGCACAACATCGAAGAGGCGGTGCTGATGTGCGACCGCATCCTCGTCTTCTCCAGCAATCCCGGCCGCGTCATCGCCGAGATCAAGGTGGACCTGCCGCAGCCGCGCAAGCGCCTGGATCCGGCGTTCCGGGCGTTGGTCGACGACATTTACGCGCGCATGACGGCGCGGCCGAAGGATCCCGCCGCGCGCGAGGGTCTGTTCCCCGGAACCGGCCTGGGGACGGTCCTTACGCACATCTCCACCAACACCCTGGCCGGCATGATCGAGACCCTGGCCGCGGCGCCGGGCGCAAGGGACGACCTTTCCGACCTCTCTCGCGAGCTCCAGCTCGAGGTCGACGAGCTGCTGCCGATCGCCGAGACGCTGCAGCTGATGCGCTTCGCCGAGATCGCCGGGCGCGAGATCCGGCTGACCCCGGCCGGCAAGCGCTACGCGGACGCCGACGTGGACCAGCGCAAGCAGATCTTCGCCCAGCACGTGATCGCCTATGTTCCGCTAGCGGCCCACATCCGCCGCGTCCTCGACGATCGGGCCTCCCATCAGGCGCCCGCCTCGCGGTTCCGCGACGAACTTGAGGACTTCATGAGCGAGGCCTACGCCGAGGAGACGATGGACGCGATCATTACCTGGGGCCGATACGCCGAGATTTTTGCCTATCACGAGGACGACGATCGGTTCAGCCTCGACAATCCTGCCTGATTGAACAAAGTCCGGCTCCGCCTGGAAAGGTGCAAGCCGGACCGAGTTACGGCAGTGATCCGTGCGGGGGGCCGGATCCGAGGCCGGACGGTGAGAGGGACTGTATGGCGAAGGACGAGGCGGGTTCTCGCGTCGCGAACGCCCGTGGCGACGCCGCGGGACCAAGACCGCTCGCCGCGCTCGCTGCGCTGGGCGTCGTTTTCGGGGACCTCGGCACGAGCCCCCTCTACACCCTGCAGACGGTCGTCGTGGCGGCGGGGGGCCATTTCACGCCACAAAGCGCGCTCGGCATTCTCTCCCTGATCTTCTGGACCCTGATCGTCACGGTCTCGGTCAAGTACTGCCTGTTCGTGATGCGCGCCGACAACCGAGGGGAAGGGGGAATCCTGGCCCTGATGTCCCTGGTAGGCGCGAACGAGCTGCGCGGACGGACCTTGGTCCTGACGGCCATGGGGCTGCTGGGCGCCGGCCTGATTTACGGAGACGGCGCGATCACGCCCGCCATCTCCGTGCTCAGCGCTCTCGAAGGGGTGAATGTGGTCACCTCGAGTCTCAAGCCCTTCATCATGCCCCTGGCGGTGGTGATCCTCGCCCTCCTCTTCGGAGCGCAGAAGTTCGGGACGGGGAGGATCGGCGTCGCCTTCGGGCCGATCATGCTGCTCTGGTTCATCGTCATCGCCGCGCTCGGCGTGAGCGGGATCGTGAGAGACCCCGTGGTCCTCACGGCAGTCAATCCGTGGCTCGGCCTGCGCTTCCTGCTTCAGAGCGGCTCGGCGGGCCCGCTGGTCCTGGGCGGCGTATTCCTGTGCATCACCGGAGGCGAGGCGCTTTACGCCGATATGGGCCACTTCGGCCGCGGTCCGATCCGCCTGTCGTGGTACGGCGTCGTCCTGCCAGCCCTGCTGATCAGCTATGCCGGCCAGACTGGCCTGCTGCTTCGCCTCGGCCACGTCCAGGGCAACCCCTTCTTCGAGCTCGCGCCGCACTGGGCGATCTATCCCCTGGTGCTGATCTCCACCGTCGCCACCATTATCGCCAGTCAGGCCATCATCACGGGCTCCTTCTCCATGACCCGTCAGGCCATGCAGCTTGGGTGGATGCCAGGGGTGCACATCCGCCAGACCTCGGACCGGGTCTACGGCCAGATCTACGTCCCGGTCGTGAACTGGCTGATGATGATCGCGACCTTGGCGATCACCGTGGCGTTCCACAGCTCCGACAAGCTGGCCGCCGCCTATGGCGCGGCGGTGTCGACCACCATGCTGCTCACGACCTTCCTGCTTATCGCAGCCATGCTGAGGGTGTGGAAGTGGCCGCTGCCTCTGGTTGTCGGCGCGGGCGGGATCTTCCTGGTGGTGGACTCCGCCTTCTTTGGCGCGAACCTGCTGAAGGTCGTGGACGGCGGTTGGCTTCCCCTGACCCTTGGCGGTCTTCTGTTCGGCCTCATGGCCACCTGGCGAACTGGGGCTGACGCCGTCCGCGCAACGGCGGTGCGCACTGCGATGACGGTTCCGGAGTTCCAGAGCCTGATGCGCGGCGTTCCGCGCGTTCCCGGCACAGCCGTCTTCCTCACCCGCCAGGGCGATGGCGTGCCATCGATCGTCACGGACCATGTGAGGTTCGCGGGCGCCTTGCAGGAGCACGTCCTGGCGCTCACGGTCGTGTTCGAACCGCAACCCCGCATCCCCGACGCCGAGCGCTGCGCCGTCCAAATGCTTTGCGACGGCCTGTGCCACGTCACGGTTCACTTCGGCTTCGTGGAAGTGCCGGACCTTAAGGCGACGCTCAACCGGATCCAGGACTTGAGACCGGGAGTCGACATCGACAATGCGATCTTCTTTGGCGCGCGTGACATGGTGATACGCCGACCCCAGGGATCCTGTGTCCCTGCGTGGCAGCTCCCATTATTCGGCTTTTTGTTTAGAAACGCCGTAAAAACATTCGATCGCTTTAACCTCCCGGCAGCAAATGTGGTTGAAGTCTCCCGAGAGATCGAAATATAGTTGCTGCAGCGATCTGACAGCTTTTCGAGTTTGATCGTTGCGGGATAGAGCGATACTCGCCCTTTGCACCGGAGTTGATTTGTGAGCGTAACGACTGGCGGCCCCGCCACCCTTCTCAGGGCGCCTGCGCCGCGTGCTGCGACGCTCAACGAGCGCATCGCCGCTCCAACCCCGCCGCCGACAGCGCCTGCGGGCGTCCTGGCTCACGACGGGCTCCTCCCGCCTGATGAACAGAAGGCGCTGCTCACGTTCCTGAAGGGCCCAGGGTGGGCTTACGGAGCCTTCTCAGACGTCGAGGGCAGCCGCTACCTGTACAAGCACTTCGCCGGCGTTGTCATAGACGGACGCGAGGCTGTCGATCCTGCCGCCTTCGAGACGACGCTGGAAAAGACCGCGCCCCTGGTGGCAAGCCTGTGGCGTCGGCTGAAGGCCGAGCAGTTGCGGGGACACAAGCTCACGCGCTGCTACGCCAACGGCTATCCGGTTGGGTCGGAGGGAGGGCTGCACCGGGACAGCAATATCGCCACCCATTACACGGCGATCTACTATCCGCATCTGTCGTGGAAGCCGAATTACGCAGGCGAGACGGTCTTCTTCGACGATTCCGAACAGGAGATCATCGCCTCGGTCTATCCCAAGCCAAACCGGCTGGTGGTGTTCCCAGGGATTATTCCGCACGTCGCCCGCGGCGTGTCGCGCGCCTGCCCGGACATGCGGATCACCCTCATGTTCAAGACGATGGTCTAGCGCACATTCGTCTGTAGGCTGATCACCCCTTGGTGAGGGTTCAGCGCATCGTCAGCGGCGCGTAGCCCAGGTGGGTCCCCGCATCGACGATGAGGGCTTCGCCGGTGATGTGGCGCGCCGCCGGGGACGCCAGAAAGACCGCTGCGCCGGCGATGTCTTCCGCCGTGGAGGCGACCTTCAGCGGCGTGCCCGCCGCAACGCCCTCGCGCATCCGCTGGAGGCGGTCTTCGGGCATCGCCCGGCCAAACCAGGGCGTGTCGATGAAGCCTGGGCAGATCGCATTGACACGGATCTTCGGCGCCAGGGCGCGGGCGAGGGACAGGGTCATGGTCACCAGGGCCCCCTTCGAGGCGGCGTAGGGAACAGAGCTGCCGATGCCCAGGACGGCGGCGATCGAGGCGGTGTTGACCACGGCGCCCGGCGCAGAGCCGGCTTCGAGCAGGGTCCGGGCGGCGCGGATCATCTGGTAGGCGCCGATCACATTGACCTTGTAGAGGCGAAGGAAGTCGTCGCCTGAGACCGCGTCCAGGTCGGCGTGATTGTTGGCGAAGACGGTCGTCCCGGCGTTGTTGAAGAGGGCGTCAATGCGCCCGTGCGGCGCCGCAGCCGCGACGATGGCGGCGCATCCGGCGTCGTCGGCGACGTCCCCCTGGACGACAGACGCTTTGGCGCCCTTGGCCTCCACCTGCCGCGCTGTTTCTTCCGCCTCGGCCCCGTTCGAGGCGAAGTTGACCACCACAACGGCGGCGCCGCGTTCGGCGGTCTCCACGGCGATGGCCCGCCCGAGCCCCGTCGAAGCGCCCGTCACCACCACCACTGCGCCTTCGAAGTCCTTACCGGCCATGAGGCTTCCTCCTGCTGTCCGGCTCCCTTCAACCCCAAAGCCGGCTGAAGGCCAAGCCGCTCGTCCCGGACGCCCGCGCGTTCTAAATACCCGTCATGAGCGATCTTCATCTGACCCAGCTCGGCCACGAGGTCCGCGGCTTCTCCAATCCCCACGAGGCTGTGCTCGAGCGGGTCCCCAATCCGCAGGCCGGCCAGCTCTTCCTCGCCCGCTTCACCGCCCCCGAGTTCACCTCGCTGTGCCCGGTGACCGGCCAGCCTGACTTCGCACGGCTCGTCATCGACTATGCGCCCGACGAGTGGCTGATCGAGTCCAAGTCGATCAAGCTCTACCTCGGCGCCTTCCGCAATCATGGCGCCTTCCACGAGGACTGTACGCTCACGATCGGACGGCGACTGGTCGAGGTGGCAAAGCCGAAGTGGCTGCGGATCGGAGGGTATTGGTATCCGCGCGGCGGTATCCCAATCGATGTTTTTTGGCAGAGCGGCCCGGCGCCGGAGGGACTGTGGATCCCGGATCAGGGCGTGGACGGCTACAGAGGCCGATAGGAGCAAGCCCGATGCTTGAGGGGAGCTGCCTGTGTGGGGCCGTCGCCTATGAGGCCGACGCCGAGGCCCAGGGAATTGTCCACTGCCACTGCCAAACCTGCCGCAAGGCGCATGGCAGCGCCTTCTCCAGCATTACCTCCGTCCCGCGCAAGGCCTTCCGATGGACACGCGGCGAGGATCTCTTGACGGCCTATGAATCCTCCCCAGGCAAGCTCCGCTATTTCTGCCGGACCTGCGGCTCCCAGGTCGTCGCGGAACGCCAGGACAGCGACCAGGTGATGCTCCGCCTCGGCTGTCTCGACACGCCCATGACGGCGGATCGGCAGTGGCACATTTGGCGGTCGGATGCGTCGAGCTGGTACGATGTCGACGGCCACTGGCCGGAACTTCCCGAGGGCCTGGTCAGGCGCTGACCGGGGGGTTCCAGGCGGCGATGAGATCGTCGGCCTGGCGGTCGGACTTCAGCCGTACAACGGGCAGATCCGGCGCCAGCTCGGCGATCATGCTTTCGATGAGCGGCCGATTGCGGCGATCGAAGCCCCAGATGAACCGTAGCGCCTGGGGTAGCCTCTGCACGGTGTGGGCCTCGCCGGGCCGAAAGGTCCGGCGCACCGCCCGAGCGGCGCAGGCGAGGCGCGGCCGCTCCAGCCAGATCGCCACGTGGGCCCGCGGCAGGCGCAGGTCGAAGCTGGCGCGGGCGTAGTTGCCATCGCTGACCCAGCTCTCTCCTGCATGAAGGTCCGTCATCAGGGTGCGGAAGGCGGGGACGTCGTCAGGGACCAGCTCTCGGCCCCAGAGGTCGTCCAAACACAGGTGACGGGCTCCGATCCGTTCGCCGAGGCGGCGCGCGAACGTCGTCTTCCCCGCTCCGGCGCACCCTAGAACGACGATCCGCCGGACGCCTGCCGCCTTCGCCGTCAAGGGCGCCATGTCTCCACGAGCGGCGCGATATCGGGGCGGACGCGTTCGAGCGGCGGTTCGGAAGGCGTGCCAAGATGGATGAAGCCCGCCACGCGCTCATCCAGACCGAGGCCCAGGACGTCGCCCGCCTCGGTGTCATAAGCGTACCAGTCGGTGATCCAGTTGGCGCCGTATCCCATGGCCTGGGCCCCCACCAGCATCAGGGTGCACACCGCGCCTGCCGACAGTCGTTGCTCCCACTCGGGAATCTTCCCTGGGACGAGTTTCGAGACGACCGCGACGCTGAGCGGCGGCACGCGCAGCTTCTCCAGTTTCGCGATCAGCTGACCCCCATCCGGTCGGGCCGCGGCGACGGCCTCAAGACGCGCCACGAAGCCCCTCTTTGCCTCTCCGGAGAGGACGATGAATCGCCAGGGCGCGAGTTTCCCGTGATCGGGGACGCGGGTGGCGAGGGTGAGCAGAGCGCGCAGCTCGTCCTCGCTTGGCGCCGGCGCCTGCAGGGTGACCGCGGAGGCGGAGCGACGTCGGCCGAGGAAGGCGATGGTGTGGGGCGAAGGCTCGACGGGAAGTGGCTCGCCGAAAGTCGGTGAATCACGCAGGATTTGCACGGGGAGGTTCCTTGTGAGCCCTTATCGGATATATCGAAAGCATATCGAACGCAACCGGTCGCCGCGACGCTCTGGCCTTCCGGCGCGGGTGGACCCATATCGGGGTCCTCGGGGGCCGTGTTAAGGCGGTGTCGGCGGGAGCGGGCGCATGGCGCAACATCTGGAAGTCGTGGATCTCGAGCCTTTGTCCAGGGTCTGGAGCGCTCTGAGGGCGGAAGCGCAGGCCGTCGCGCGCGACGAACCCAGTCTCGCCTCGTTGGTCAACGCCGTCATCCTCTCCCATTCGGAACTCGCGAGCGCGCTCTCCTATCAACTCGCGCGCAAACTGGGCGACCAGGAGCTGAGGGCGATGAGCCTTCGCGAGGTCGCACAGGAGGCCTATTCCACCGATCCCTGCATGGTCGCCGACGCTGAGGCCGACCTCCAGGCGGTGTACGAGCGGGATCCCGCCTGCAAGGGCTACATCCAGCCCTTCCTCCATTTCAAAGGCTTCCAGGCCCTTCAGACTCACCGCGTCGCGCACTGGCTGTGGGTGCGGGGACGCGAGTCGTTGGCCTTCTATCTCCAGAGCCGGATGTCAGAGCTGTTCCAGGTCGACATCCATCCCGCGGCCGAGATCGGCGAGGGCGCCTTCTTCGATCACGGCACCGGCATCGTCATCGGCGAGACGGCTCGCGTCGGCCGTGATGTCTCCATGCTGCACGGCGTCACCCTGGGCGGCACGGGCGCGGAGCGCGGGGATCGCCATCCGAAGGTGGGCAATGGCGTGCTTCTCGGCGCAGGGGCCAAGGTGCTGGGCAACATCACCATCGGCGACAATGCGAAGATCGCCTCCGGCTCGGTGGTGCTCATCCCGGTGCCGGCCGGCTGCACTGCGGCCGGCGTTCCTGCTCGCCTGGTGCGCTGCCCCACGTGCGAGGAGCCCGCGCGGACCATGGACCACACGTTGGCCGCCGAGATCATGGGCGAGTGAGCGTACGCTTGCCGTTGCTTCGGGCGCGGCGGCCCAATAAGGCTCCCTCTCTCGTCGCGCTTACCCTCGGAGCCCCGATTTGGACCAGAAGGACATCGACCGAATTCAAGCGCACCTGAAGCGCACGTTCGGCAACCCGCACATCCAGCTGAAGGCCCGCCCGAAGCAGAAAGACTCTGCCGAAGTCGAGGTGCGTGGTGAACATATCGGCGTTGTCTACCAGGACGAGGACGAGGACGGCTCGTTCATGTTCGAGATGCCGATCCTCGCGGAGGACCTGGAGGGCTGAGCCTTCGGAGCGCGGACGTCCTCGTCCGCTCTTCCTTCACTTCTTGAACCGCGGCGGATCTGCACAGAAAAAGCGGACGAGGACGTCCGCGCTCCGTGCTGATTTATCCGGCGGGCGTGAGGAAGCTGTCGATCACGCGCTTCTCGCCCGCCGCGTCGAAGGCGACCGTGAGCTTGTTGCCTTCCACCGCCGTCACGCGGCCATAGCCGAATTTCTGGTGGAACACGCGGTCGCCGCGAGCGTAGGCGCTCGGTGAGTCCGGGTCGGACACCGCGACGAGACGACCTTCTCCCTCGATCACCTGGGTGCGGCCGGGTGGGCCGCCGGCGTAGCCGCGCGCCTGGGCTCGCCGCCATCCCGGACGGTCGTAGCCGGAGCCGTAGTTGGTCTCGTCCCAGCGCGTTGGGCCCTCGCGCAGTCCGGGACCTCCTCCGTAGTAGCCGGTCTCGGAGCTTGCCTCGACGTTCGCGGCGGGTAGCTCATCGACGAACCGGCTGGGCAGCTGGCTGGTCCATCGGCCATAGACCTGACGGTTCGCGGCGAAGATGATCCTCGCCTCTTCGCGCGCGCGTGTGAGGCCGACATAGGCCAGCCGGCGCTCTTCCTCGAGGCCCTTGGACCCGGACTCGTCGAGGCTCCTCTGGCTCGGGAACACGCCTTCTTCCCACCCGGGCAGGAAGACGAGCGGAAATTCCAGGCCCTTGGCGGAGTGCAGGGTCATGATCTGCACGGCGTCCTCGCCTGCGCCGCGATCCAGGTCCATCACCAGCGAGACGTGCTCGAGATAGGCCGACAGGCTCTCGAAGGCGCCCATCGACTGCACGAGCTCCTTGAGGTTCTCCAGCCGTGTCTGGCTGGTCGGTCCCTTGTCGAGCCGCAAGGCGTCCACGTAGCCGCTTTCCTCGAGGATGGTCTCGGTCAGCCGCGCGTGGTGGGTGTCGTCGATGCGTCCGCGCCAGCGCTCCAGGTCGCGCAGGAAGTTCGCCAGGGCCGTCCGCGTGCGCGGGGCCAGCTCGTCGCTGAAGGCCAGGTCCGTCGCCGCCGAGGAGGCCGACACCCCGCGTTCGCGGGCCAGGGTCAGCAGTTTCTGGACCGTGGTCTCGCCCAGGCCCCGCCGTGGTGTGTTGACGATCCTCTCGAAGGCGAGGTCGTCGTCCGCGGACTGAACGAGGCGCAGATAGGCATGGGCGTCGCGGATCTCGGCGCGCTCGAAGAACCGCGGGCCGCCGACCACCGTGTACGGAATCTGCAGCAGGACGAAGCGCTCTTCGAAAGCCCGCATCTGGAAGGAGGCGCGCACCAGGATCGCGGTGTCGCGATAGCGTCGGCCGGCGCGCCGCCAGCGTTCGATCCCTTCGGCGACGAGGCGCGACTCGGCCTCGCCGTCCCACACGCCGCTGACCTGGACCTTCGTCCCGCCTTCCGCTTCGGTCCAAAGCGTCTTTCCCAGCCGGTCGCGGTTGGCGGAGATCAGGCCCGAGGCCGCGGCGAGGATGTGTGATGTCGAGCGGTAGTTGCGCTCGAGGCGAATGACCTTGGCGCCGGGGAAGTCGCGTTCGAAGCGCAGGATGTTGTCCACCTCCGCCCCGCGCCAGCCGTAGATCGACTGGTCGTCGTCGCCCACGCAGCACAGGTTGCGGCTCTTCTGAGCGAGCAGGCGCAGCCACAGGTACTGGGCGACGTTGGTGTCCTGGTACTCGTCGACGAGCAGGTATCGAAAACGCTGGTGGTAGGTCTCCAGCACGTCTGCGTGGCCGGTGAAGATGGCGATGTTGTGCAGCAGCAGGTCGCCGAAATCGCAGGCGTTGAGGATCCGCAGGCGCTCCTGGTACTGGGCGTACAGGCTCTTGCCGCGGTTGTTGGCAAAATGCGCCCCCTCGTGCTCGGGCACGGCCGCGGGCGTCCAGCCGCGGTTCTTCCAGTGGTCGATCAGGCCGGCGAGGTGACGCGGCGTCCACCGCTTCGGATCGATGTTCTCGGCCGTCAGCAACTGCTTGATCAGCCGTTCCTGGTCGTCGACATCGATGATCGTGTAGCTGGACTTCAGGCCCACCAGTTCGGCGTGACGGCGCAGGATTTGCGCGGCGATCGAGTGGAAGGTGCCGAGCCAGCGCAGCCCCTCCGAAGTCGGTCCGACAAGCTCCTCGATGCGCGTGCGCATCTCGCGCGCAGCCTTGTTGGTGAAGGTGACGGCCAGAAGCTCCCACGGCCGTGCGCGCCCGGTGCTGAGGATATGCGCCAGCCGATGGGTCAGCACGCGCGTCTTCCCAGTGCCTGCGCCCGCCAGTACGAGCACTGGACCGTCCAGGCTCTCCACCGCCTCGCGCTGCTCGGGATTGAGACCGGACAGCAGGTCTGGTCCCGCCGCCACGCGTGCGAGGTCAGATATGCGGGGGGAGGGTAAGTCGCTCACGCGTGGCGAGTCCGAGTCATGCGCGGAACATATGCAGCACGCGCCCTGCCGGCTAGCGCTGCGAATCTAGTCGTCGCCAGCCTGAGCGAAGCCTAGCGCGGCGACGCGGCAGGCTGAGGCGAGCGGACGTCCGGCGCGGGCGGCGTCTATCTCAGCGACGAGGGCGCTCAGGGGCACGCCGCGACGGGCGGCCATCGCATCCAGGGCGGTCCAGAACTCCGGCTCGAGCGCCACGGACGTAGAGTGTCCGGCGACCAGCAGCGAGCGTTTGACGAGGCCGCTCAAGGCTCCCGGCGCGCCTGGTCCAGCGCGCGATCCAGCCGTTCCTTCGCCGCGGCGTCGGTGGCCTTGTCGGCTTTGGTGCGACCGAAGGCGGCGCGGTTCGCAGCCGCCTGTTTCTTGCTGTCGGCCCTGGCTTTCGCCCTTCGCGCCGCCCTCAGGTTCACGACGTCGTTCATCGGTTCGACCTCCAGAGCGGCCGAGTGTGCCTCAGTCGAGGGACGCGCAGAAGCGCTGGATCCGGCTGCAGGCGTCCTCCAGCAGCGCCTCGGAGGTGGCGTAGCTGATGCGGAAGAAAGGCGAGAGCCCAAAGGCCTCGCCGAACACCACCGACACGCCTTCGGCTTCCAGCAGTTCCTCGGCGAACTCGCGATCGCAGCCGATCGTCCGCCCGCTCGGGGCGCGACGGCCGATGACCCCGGCGCAGGACGGATAGACGTAGAAGGCGCCCTCTGGCGTCGCGCAGGTCAGGCCGCGGGCCTGATTGATCATGGAGACCACCAGGTCGCGGCGCTGCTCGAACACCTTGGCGTTTGGCTTGATGAAGTGCTGCGGCCCGTTGAGCGCTTCTACAGCCGCCGCCTGGGAAATCGAACAGGGGTTCGAGGTCGTCTGGCTCATGACCTTGCGCATGGCGGTGATCAGGGCCTCGGGACCGCCCGCATAGCCGATGCGCCAGCCGGTCATGGCGTAGGATTTCGATACGCCATTCATCGTCAGGGTGCGCTCGTAGAGCGACGGCTCGACCTGCGCGATGGTGGAGAATTCGAAGTCACCGAACACCAGGTGCTCGTACATGTCGTCCGTGAGGATCCAAACCTGCGGATGGCGCAGCAGTACGTCCGCCAGCGCCCTGAGCTCGGCGCGGGGGTAGGCTCCGCCGGTGGGGTTGGAAGGGGAGTTGAGGATCAGCCACTTCGTCTTTGGCGTGATCGCCGCCTCCAGCGCCTCGGGCCGCAGCTTGAAACCGTCCGCTTCGGTTGTCGGGGCGAAGACCGGCGTCCCGCCCGCGAGCAGGACCATGTCCGGATAGCTGACCCAATAGGGGGCGGGGATCACGACCTCGTCCCCGGGGTTCAGGCTCGCCACCATGGCGTTGAAGATCACCGCCTTGCCGCCCGGCGAGACGTTGATTTGCGAAGGCGCATAGGTCAGCCCGTTCTCGCGCTTGAACTTGCTGCAGATCGCGGCCTTCAGCTCAGGCGTGCCGTCCACGTCCGTATAGCGGGTCTTGCCCTCGCGGATGGCTCGGATGCCCGCCTCGCGGACGTTCTCCGGAGTGTCGAAATCCGGCTCGCCCACGTCGAGAGAAATGATGTTCCGACCCTCGGCTTTGAGCGCGCGCGCCTTGGCGGAGGCGGCGTTCGTGGCGGAAGGCTTCACGCGGGCGAGTGTCGTCGACTGTTGGAACATCGGTCGTTCTTCGAAGGGGAGGGGAACGGCCGCGTCTTAGGACTCCCCTCGTTGCAGCGCAACAAATCGGGAGCCGGAAGATCGACAAGCGGTCGGCTTGACGGCGCCGGCGTGCACGCGGATAGCCGGATCGGGAAACGGCAAGGAAGGCGCGCATGCAGGATCTCAAGGGCAAGGTGGCCTTCATTACGGGGGGCGCCAGCGGTATCGGCCTCGCCATGGCGCGGGCTTTCGGCCGCGAGGGCATGTCGGTCATGATCGCTGACATCGAGTCCCAGGCGCTGCAGATGGCGGTCGAGGAGCTACGCGCCGCTCAGGTGAAGGCCGAAGGCGTGGTCGCTGATGTGACGCGGCGTGATTCCCTCCGGGCGGCCGCTTTGGAGACGATCGCCCGCTTCGGAAAAGTCCACGTGGTCTGCAACAATGCGGGCGTCGGCGCCGGGGGCATGCTCGGTCAGGTGTCGGAGCGGGATTGGAACTGGGTGATCGACGTCAACCTCTACGGCGTCGTCTACGGCATGGAGATCTTCACGCCGCTAATTCTGAGCCACGGCGAGGGCGGCCATTTCGTCAACACCGCCTCGATGGCGGGTCTCGTCAGCCCGCCCGGCATGGAGCCGTACTGCGCCACGAAGTACGCTGTGCTGGGCATGAGCGAGGGCTGGGCCCAACAACTCGCGCCTCGGGGCGTTGGGATGTCTATCCTCTGCCCGGGCTTCGTGAAGACCCGAATCCACGAGAGCCGCCGCAACCGGACCGAGTCCTACGGGCCCGACGATCGGCCCGCGCCGCCCGCAGACGCGCCGCCTTCGCCCGTGCTGAGCGGCATCGACGCCCAGGCCGTCGGAAATCGCGTGGCCGAGGCGGTGAAAGCCGACGAGCTCTATGTCTTCACCCACCCCGAGTTCAAAGCCGCCGTCGCCGCACGCTTTGATCGGATCCTCGCCGGCTTCGATTCCGCGGCCGCAAGCTCCGCTCTCGCGGCCTTGCCCAAGCGGGAGATGCCGGGCCTCAACCTGCCCGGCCAGCGGACCGGGGCGGTCTTCGAGTGAGGCTCGCATAGCCGCGCGGCGACCGGCGGACTGGCGCGCCGCAACCATCGCCTTCGTCCTGTTCGGCGGCGTCGGCCTGATCTTTCTGTTCGGCGCCGGTCTTCTTGGGCTCTCGGGGGCGGCCACGGCGAAGGCGTGGCTGGCGGCCGCGCGCGGACCTTGGGCGCTTCCTGTCGCCGTCGCCGCATTCGCCGCCCTGGCCTTCCTGGGCGTGCCGCAGTTCGTCCTGATAGCGGCCGCGGTGGCGGCCTTCGGACCAACGCTGGGCGCCGTCTACAGCTGGGTCGGAACCATGGTGTCCGCGCTGGTCGGCTTCGGCCTCGGCCGGGCGTGGGGCGCCAACCTTTTGAAGCGGCTGCACGGTGAGACGATCACGCGAATCCTCGCGACGATCGCCAGGAACGGCTTCATCGCCAGCCTAGCCATACGCCTCGCCCCGCTCGCGCCGTTCGTGGTGGTCAA
>Ga0210396_10001377_pt1 | contig 26716 bp, 23 predicted proteins | sample IncBWH17OmetaG_FD_155466 | JGI IMG/M metagenome (GOLD analysis project Ga0210396, IMG submission 155466) | Forest soil microbial communities from Barre Woods Harvard Forest LTER site, Petersham, Massachusetts, United States - Inc-BW-H-17-O ... | reverse complement strand
TTTCAGAATTCGCAGCCCGCCCGCGGAGACGGAATCTTCACGCCCACGATCACGCCCATTGCGTCCATCGACAAAACCGGGCGGCCGATGACGGTCGAGGTGCGCCAGCCGGAACCGCGCTTCGCTCGCGGATACAACTATATGGTTTGCAATCTGGACCCGAATTTACGCTGTAATGAAGCTCCATGGTGGAATTTTCGCGATCGCACCTACGTCGTCACGAATGAAGGCGTCGCCGTGAATGGCTCGGCCGTCTACCCATGGCAGGACGCCTCGCAAGCTCCGCAACAATTGCAGCAGACCGCCGATAGGATTAAGGCGATGTATGACCGCTTCAGAAATCCAAACGATCCCCACGTTATGCATGGTCGCTCGATTTCCTGTCGGGAATTTCATCCGGAAACCAAGAGCTACCACATTTACGAATTTCCGATGTCCTGCCTGATAAAAAGTCTCTGTAGCGCGATACCCAACGTGGACTCGTTGCGTGATGGCGATCCGATTGACTGGAACTCACCGGCGGGAGGCTACGTAAAGCAGCAAAGCAAAACTTCCGATCTTTCGAATTGGATGTGCTGGATGCAAACGCAATAGCCGCGTATTTACATCGAGGGTCGCTGAGGATTCTGGAAGCGGCTAGCTGACCGGCTCGGCTAGAAGGCTCTCGACGTTTTCTACCAACTTGGTCAGGCCGCTTGCCTTGGAAAGCACGGCGTCAATGTGAAAGACGGACGTCAAGTTCTCGGTGATGTCTTCGGCATACATCGTCACAAAAATGATCCGGACCTTCGGCAGCGCGTATCTTAGAATTCCCGCCACTTCCACGCCGTTTAGGCCGGGCATTCTCACATCCAGAATAACTAAATCCGGTTCGAGTTCCTTGGCCTTGGAAACCGCATCCGTGCCGTCAGTCGCTTCAGCGCAAACCTTGAAGCTTGTCTCGCGCTCGAGCGCCTGGCGGACAACCGTTCGTACTCTCTCATTGTCGTCTGCAATTAGAATAGTTTTAGGTTTGACCAATCCCGGCTTACGAGGTAAGACGGCAGCAACGGTCATGGGTTTCTCCTACGGCCACCCGATCACAAACATTGTAGTACATCAAACAATACAGCGATTCATGTAGCACAATACTGAGGTGCCGATTGTCTAACTTCCGGTGCCGGAAGTGCTTACGGGCTATCGCGAACCCTCGCCGCCTGCCCTTCGCAGGGATCTCCCTGGTGACTCCCTGCTAACGACCTCTTTCCGCCCGTCGCTACGCGATGATATAGTCCATTACGTGATGCTGCCCGCGACAATGCGCGCAAAACTTGCAGTAGCCGCGTTCGTGGTTGTCGCTCTTCTATATGGTTCGGTCTGCTCCACCACCTGCGCGCTCGGTGCGTGCCCAATCGAAACGCAAAATGCCGCGGGCCACGACTGCGATCATGGCGCGTCCAGCAATTCGCATCAGAGAGATCCTCAAAATCCAGATTGCGCCAAGCATCACCATCCCACTTTTGACGCCGTGAAAGCCGACGTCCTTTCGCAATTTCAATTGAATAGCGCGAGCCACGCCGCCGCGAGGCAATTGCTAGCCGTCGCGATGCAAGGCGAAGCTTCCAGCGTCTCGGCGGACGCGCTTTCCCCACACTTGGCCCCGCCTCCAAATCTCAATATCCCACTTCAACAGCAAGTCTCCGTCCTGCGCATCTAGTCCTTCGCTTCAGCACCTCCCAACGAAAATACTTCGCGCCGCATTTCATCTCGCGTGATCGTGGTCGTTGCATTCGACGGCCCTGCAAGCGCGCGACATGCTCATCACCAAGCATCAATGGAATTTCAGGAGAAAGTATGGACAAGACGCGCCGGAATTTCCTGCAAAGCGCCGCGCTACTAAGCGCAGGCGCCCTCGCAACGGCAAACGCCACCGAAGCCGCGCCGCCATCAACAACCGAGAAGCGGCAAGTGTCGAAACGCAACGCTAGCGAACGCAGATTTCTGCCGGTGAGGACTCCCGACGTCCCGGACCTTCCATTCCAAATGGACAACGGCGTCAAAGTCTTCCATCTAGTCGCCGAGCCGGTTAAGCAGCAAATCTACCCGAGCAAAATCCTCAATCTCTGGGGCTACAACGGCAGCGCCCCCGGCCCAACGATCCAGGCGAACCAAGGTGACCGCGTTCGCATCATCGTGGACAACCACCTGCCCGAGCCCACCTCGATGCACTGGCACGGCTTCGACATTCCCTTCGCGATGGATGGCGGTCCCGGCCTCTCGCAAGATGCAATCTCCCCCGGTGGCCGCTTCGTTTACGAATTCACGCTGCAACAGGAGGGAACTTACTTCTACCACTCGCACATGGCCATGCAGGAAATGATGGGCATGATCGGCGCGTTCATCATGCACCCGCAGGAGCCTTACGATCCGCCCGTAGACCAGGATTACGCCATCATCCTGCAGGAATACGCGGTGCTGCCCAATAATCCCACGCCCAACTCAATGAACATGGAGTTCAACTGGCTCACGCTCAACGGAAAATCCGGGCCCGCAAACACTCCGCTGATCGTCCGCCACGGCGATCGCGTGCGCCTGCGCCTGATCAATCTCGGCATGGACCATCACCCTATCCACATGCACGGCCATCAATTCGTGATCACCGGCACCGAAGGCGGCCGCCAGCCAAAATCCACCTGGGGACCGAACAACACCGTGCTCGTCGGCGTCGCCCAATCCCGCACCGTCGAATTCCTCGCCACGAATCCCGGCGACTGGATGATTCACTGCCACATGCCGCACCACATGATGAACCAGATGTCTTCGATGGCCGGCCCTCTCACGCGCCGCGCAGGGATGCTTGCGGGCGCGGGCATGGAGGAAGGCATGGGCATGCCTCGCGGCGGAAATGCCACAGGGGAAGAATATGCCCCAAGCCTCGGCCGCGGCATGGGAGCGAGTTCAGCGCTTGCGCAGGCAACAACGAACGGCCCACTCTCGCCGCAACACGCCGAGCGCCCCACAGCGGGCATGCCCATGCAGATGCAAATGGGCAACACCGACGTCAGCAAGGACGCCAACTCCGTCCCCGGTTTTCCGCAGGACGCTTTCATGGAAAGCCCGATGATGGCCATGGACGCGATGGTCGCGAAGCCCGAAACCTTCGGGCTCCGCCCCGGCTGGAGCGGCTACATGCAAGGCATGATGACGCTCATCCGCGTCCTGCCGCCCGATCAATACGACCACATCGTCAGCTTGCGCGCGAAACAAGCCGGCGCAGGCCCGGCCGCGATGCCCAACATGCCGGAACAGCACCAAGAGTAGTGAGGACTTGTCTTAGACACGATGCCCACGGAAGGGCGGGAGCTTCAGCCCCTGAAGCCCTCGACTTTCGGCGGAATATTTAAGAGAGCTTCTAACCATGAAAGCACCGCACCGGAGATTTGCCATGACCACACGAAATTCGCTTCGCATGCCAGCGCGACCAATCAGTTCGGCGCTCATCATCACGATCGCGCTCGCCACAGCGAGCCTCGCAGCAGCGCAATCCGCCGCGACATCCGCCATCACGCTCGAGCAATTGCAACAAATGGCCCTGGCCAATAATCCCACGCTAGCGCAAGCAAAAGCCGGAGTGCGCGCCGCCGCGGGACGAACGCGTCAAGCGGGGCTGTGGCCCAATCCCACCATCGGATACATGGGCGACGAAATTCGCGGAGGCTCGTTCGGCGGCGGCGAGCAGGGCGTTTTCGTGCAGCAGAATGTAATCCTCGGCAACAAGCTCGGCCTCGACCGCAAAGTTCACGCAGCGGAAGGCAATCAAGCCGTCGCCGAAGCAGACGAGCAGCGGTTGCGGGTCGAAAATGGCGTGCGTATCGCGTTCTACCAATCGCTAGCGACGCAGGAGATGGTCGAAGTGCGCGCCAAGCTCAGCGCTCTGGCGAAAGACGCGGTCGAGACCACCCGCCAGCTTTTCAACGTCGGCCAGGCCGACCAGCCCGACGTGCTGCAAGCACAAGTGGACGCCGACCAAGCCGAGCTCGCAGTCATCACCGAGCAGCAGGAACAATTGCGCGCGTGGCGCGTGCTGGCTGCCGTCGTCGGCCAGCCCGAACTCCCCTTAACGCGCCTCGCCGGCAATCTCGAAGACTTGCCCCCACTGAACGCAGAACAAATCCTGCAAACCATCTTGCGCGAAAGTCCCGCGGTGAAAATCGCGCAGCTCGGCGTCACGCGCGCCGACGCGGAACTCATCCGCGCCCGCCGCGAGACCATCCCGGATTTATTTTTGCGCGGTGGGTACGCCAATGACCTCGAACAGCTTGGCGCCTCACAGCCGCAATCCGTCGGTTCCGAATTCTTCGCCGAAATCGGCGTGAACGTGCCGATCTTCAATCGCAATCAGGGCAATATCCAGGCCGCCGAAGCCGATCGCGAACGCGCCGCCGCCGAAGTGCAGCGCGTGGCGCTGGTGTTGCGGCAAATGGCCGCGCCGGTTTTGCAGGATTACGCCAGCTCTCGCGCCGTCGCCGATCGTTACCACGCCAGCACGCTTCCGAATGCGCGCCAGGCCTACGAACTTTATCTGGAGAAATATAATGAGGGCGCGGCCGCCTATCCCCAGGTGCTCATCGCGCAAAGAACGCTGTTCCAACTAGAATCCGGCTACATCGCCACGCTAGAAAATGTCTGGATCAACGCCGCCACCCTGCAAGGTCTGCTCCTAACCGATGGCCTCGACCTCCCAGCCACGCCAGGCGAACTGGACCGCCCAGTCCGCGAGATCAACCTGCCAGTTCCAGAAAATCCCGGGGCGCGGCAATAGCATCGTTCAGCAGCGCGCGACGCCATCGAAGCCGACTTCATCCGCTGGCGCAGCCCGAAGCAATCGTCAAGGAATACCAGATTGGCGGCCGCACCTCGCTCTACCGTCACGTCCACGCCCCTGATGGACGCCAAGGGCCGCTGGTTCGAAGCCCCGATGATCTGGCAGACGGCTCGCGCGACGATCAACCCTCGGAACCGGGCGTAGGGGGCACGGGATGTCGTGCCCGCGCTTTCCGCCGCACCGCTGAACCAACCGAAAGGCACGCGCAGCGCAAGGTCTGGGTCCGCGCCCCGGCGCAAGGCTCCGCGCAAGAGCCTACCGGGAACACACCTCCATTCAGAAAACGGCCAAGACCATGAAAACAAACGCCACAAGAATTCCTAACCGGAACAAAAACGTCAATCTGCGTTTTGTCCCGCCCCCGTGTCAGTTCGCGGGCACCGCTTGCATCTTTGCGCGCGCAACACATCGAACGGAAAGCAAAACTCGCCGCAATTCGCAATCGCGCAACAACTTCTCGCAACCGGGGTTCCTCTTTGGTGCCGGTGACTCGCTGGGATATACTTCTAGCCCGGTTCTTGGGATGCTCGCTACCTGTGGGGGCTCGTCATGTGCGCGAGGCAGCCGTCGGCCATGGCTTTACATTCGTAGGGTAGATTTTCGGCACTCATAGTTGCACGTTCGCACGGGGCAGACTGCTCAACAACAAGATGGCGCTCGAATCACGCGAATCGAAAAATATTTCCGCGTCCAAATCTCGCACAGCTAGCCAAAGCGTTGCGGTGGTGGGCGGCTCCGCTGCAGGACTGCTGACGGCAACGGTGTTGGCGCGCCAGGGCATGCCGGTGCGTGTCTTCGAGCGCATCGAAACGCTGGACCATCCGGAGCGGACGCTGATCGTCACCAACCGCATGCGCGCGCTGCTGGGACGCGCGGCGGAAGGCAGCATCGTCAACGAAATTAGGCGTTTCGAACTTTTCACTGACGGGCGCTCGGCGACTTTCGAGCTGAAGCAGCCGGACCTGATCATCGAACGCCGCGCTTTGATTCAAGGCCTCGCGGAAGAAGCGCAACGCGCGGGCGTGGGATTGGAGCTGGGCCGCCGGTTCCATTCGCTCCAGTCGAACGGCCGCGGGCTGGTTTTTGAAGTGGAGCGCTGCAACGACGGCAGCCGCGAAGAAGTTCACGCCGATACGATTATCGGTGGAGACGGCGCGGCGAGCCGTGTGGCGCGCGCGGCCGGATGGTCGCCTCTCGAAACCGTGCCGCTGGTTCAGGCGATTGTGCCGCTGCCAAAAGACATGGCGCCGGACACCGCGCGCGTCTGGTTCGTACCGCAGGACACGCCCTATTTCTATTGGCTGATTCCGGAATCGCCGACGCGCGGCGCGCTGGGATTAATTGGCGAGACGGGCCCCGAGACGCGCAAGCATCTCGAAAGTTTTTTGGAGAAGCGTGGACTCGAGCCGATCGAATTTCAGGGCGCTCGCATTCCGGTGTACACAGGCTGGGTGCCGGTACGGCGGCAAGTGGGGCACGGCTCGGTGTATTTGGTCGGCGACGCGGCCGCGCAGGTGAAAGTGACGACGGTTGGCGGGATTGTTACGGGATTTCGCGGCGCGCTGGGTGTTGCGGAAGCGATTTTGAACGGCGGATCGAGCCGCGCATTGCGGCGATTGCGCCGCGAGCTGGATTTGCATTTGCTGCTGCGGCGTTCGCTGCACGATTTTCAGCAGGATGATTACAGCGAGCTCGTGGATCTGCTGAACGATCCGGCGAAGCAGTCTTTAAGCGAATATTCCCGCGACGAAGCGTGGAAGATTCTCTGGCGCGTATGCCTCAGCCAGCCTCGCTTGATTCTTCTGGGACTGCGGGGATTGCTGGCAGGCGGCCGCTCGTTGAGCCGGCCGCGCGCGTAGGTGAAGCGTGACTATGCGCGCTCGTTCTGTGTTTCCTGTGCCGTGGGCATCCTCGCGTTGCCATTTCATCCAGCGCAACCAGCACCCACCTGCACGCGGCTGGCTCACCCCCGCGATGACCACGGCCTCTTAGCATGCACATCCTCGGCTTATCCGCGATGGCACACGACTCGGCAGCCGCTCTGATCAGTGATTCCGGCGTAATAGCTGCAATCGAAGAAGGCAAACTCACGCGCACGCGTAGCGTCGAAGGAATTCCGCGTGCGGCGATTCATTTTTGTCTAAAGCGCGCGGGAATCACGTGGCGCGATGTTTCGCATGTGGCGATCGCGAGTGATCCCATGCGGGCATGGAGGCGGCAGGCGTGGTATCGCGCGCGAGTGGCGTGGTTTGGTCCCGTTTCGAGTGGATACTTTTTAAATAGGGCTTTCGGCGAGCTGGGCCGCGAGCTGAATAATTTTCGCATCGTGAAACAGATGGCGGGCGCGCCGGCTGGGCGCTTGGAGTCTCTCGATCATCATTTGTGCCACGCGGCGAGCGCGTTTTACGCGTCGCGATTTGAGAAGGCCCTGATTGTTTCGCTCGACGAACGAGGTGACGGGCGTGCAGGGTTCGTCGGATTCGGCGAAGGCAAACACACTCGCGAAGTGGCATCTATCGCAATTCCACATTCCCTCGCATGGGCTTATTCGCAGGTGACCAAGCTGCTGGGGTTTCGCTCGCACGTTGATGAACACAAGACGCAGTGGCTGAGCCTGGTGGGCGAACCTGTATTCGCGGATTCATTTCTCGCGATGCTACGAGGGTCTGCGGCGGGCGCGCCGCGACTGAGTTCGAGATATTTTCGGCGCGAATTTGCAGCGGAGCTCGCGTTTACGCGCGAGTTCTATCGGCACGTGGGAATTACGGGTACGCCCGAGCTTGTAGATGACTCCAAGCGCGCAAATATCGCGGCGAGTTTGCAGAAGGCGTGCGAGACGATTCTGTGCGAGTGGCTGGCGGCCTTGCGCGGCAAATTTCAGCCGCGATCGTTGTGTTTAGCAGGCGGACTGTTTCTGAATCCATTGCTGGTTGTGGCGATCGAAGGTGGCGCGGGGTTCGAAAATGTTTTTGTGCAGCCGGCCGCCGGGAACGAAGGCACCGCGCTCGGAGCGGCGTGGGTGGTTTGGCATCGGGAACTTGAACGTGGAAGAGTTGCGCCTATGCCCGCACCGTATTGGGGACCGGCGTATTCGAATGCGGAAATTAAAAGCGTGCTCGATAATTGCAAGGCGACGTATCGCTGGTGCGATTCGGAAGAACGAAAACTCGCTGAAACTGTACGACTGCTCCACGCGGGGAAAATTGTGGCATGGTTTCAGGGTGCTGTGGAATTCGGTCCACGCGCGCTCGGGAATCGTAGCCTCCTGGCTTCGCCGTGGGCTCCCTACGTGAAAGAAAATTTGAACGATTACGTGAAGCATCGCGAATCGTTCCGTCCTTTCGCTCTGGCGATTCCCGAAGAACATTGCGCCGAATATTTTCACTGCTCGGCGAATGGACGTTTCCTCACCACGATGGCGACGGCCAACGAAAAAGGGAGACAATTGCTGGCCGATCTGCCGCCAGGATTTCTTTTGCCGGGGAATCTTGTGCGCTTGCACGTGGTGCGCTCGACCGACAACCCGCTTTTCTGGAAGCTGCTGAATGATGCGGGACAGAACGCTCCGGCCCCGATACTGGTGAACACGTCGTTCAATTTATTCGGCGAACCACTGGTGGTGACGCCGCGCGATGCGGTACGGAGCTATTTTTGTTCCGGAGCCGATGCGCTAGTCGTTGGGAACTTCCTGCTGGAGAAACGATAGGCGATGGCGGCTTTGGATACGTCGGCGAATCGCGTGGGTCACAAGCGCTCCCGGCGATGGGTGCTTCTACTGATTGCGCTGCTGGTGTTCGCGGTTGGCGCCATTGCCTTCCGCGACGCCGGTTATTGGCTCGTACGCGAAGACCCGTTACAAAAGGGCGATGTGATCGTCGTTTTGAGCGGTGGCTTGCCCTATCGCGCGAATGGCGCAGCCAATATTTTCAAGTCAGGCGACGCGCCAGAGGTGTGGGTCAGCCGTCCCCAAGGGCCACAGCAGGATCTTGCCGCGCTGGGCGTTCATTTCGTCGGCGAAGAAGAATACAACCGCGAAATCCTGATCCGCCAGGGCGTGCCGGATTCGGCGATTGAAATTCTGCCGGATATCATCGCCAATACGCAGGAAGAAGTGAGTGAAATATCGCGGGAAATGCGGCGGAAGGGAAAGCATACAGCTATCATCGTGACTTCGCCAGAACATACGCGGCGCGTGAAAGGGCTGTGGGCGAAATTAGCTGGCGACGATCTACGTTTGATCGTTCGGTCCGCGCCAGACGATCCGTTCGAACCCAATCGCTGGTGGGGAAACACGCGAGACGCGCTGGCTGTGGTGCGGGAATTCCTGGGCTTGCTGAATCTGTGGACCGGATTGCCGGTAAGGCCCCCGGCACAATAGGCGCGTTGCAGGTTGGATGCGTTGGCCGAGATTCTTGCGGGTGTCGGTTCTATGTGTAAAATTGAATTGTCAGCATTTTTGATTCTAATCCGTTCTACTAATGGGAGTTAGACCTTGAAGATTTCAGTGATCGGCGCAGGTTACGTGGGACTGGTTACGGGCGGGTGTCTTGCAGGCCTGGGCCACGAAGTGATTTGTACCGACAGCGACGCGGAAAAGCTGAAGACGCTCAATTCCGGAAAGCTACCAATTTATGAGCCGGGGCTCGACGCGGTGATCGCGGAGGCGCGCAAGGAAGGCCGGCTGAGTTTTCGCGTCAATTCGGGCGAAACGATTCAGGCGAGCGAGGCAATTTTTATCTGTGTTGGCACGCCGCCGCTCCCCAACGGCAGCGCGGATTTGAGCGCCATTGACCACGTGGCGCGCGCGGTGGCCACCGAATCGCGGACGCCAAAGCTGGTCATCGAAAAGAGTACGGTGCCGGCGCAAACGGGACAGGAATTGAAGCGCGCGCTTTCGGTGTACGGGCGCAAGAGCGGTGTGACGTTTCGTGTGGCATCGAATCCGGAATTCTTGCGCGAGGGAACGGCCGTCGAGGATTTCTTGCACCCCGACCGCATCGTCGTCGGCGTGGAAGACGAAACGGCGGAGCGCCAGCTAAAGGATATTTATCGGCCAGTGTTGGAACGGAAATTCAAGTGCCCGGTGCATGCGCCGGCGTGCCCGGATCTGCCTTACCCGGCGTGGCTGGTCACGACGATCAATAGCGCGGAGTTGATCAAGCACGCATCGAATTCGTTCTTGGCAGTGAAGATTTCCTACGCAAATATGGTCGCTGATTTGGCGGAGCGGCTCGGCGCCGACATCGGAGAAGTGGTGCGTGCAGTGGGCATGGACCCGCGCATTGGGACGAGTTTTTTCCGCCCCGGCCTGGGATTCGGCGGATTCTGCTTGCCGAAAGATTTGCAGGCGTTCGTGCACCTGGCGGAGAAGTCCGGGGTGGATTTTTCCATGTTGAAAGAAGTGGAGAAAATCAATAAGAAGCGGATTGATCATTTCGTGGGAAAAATCCGTACGGCGTTGTGGGTTGTCAAAGGTAAACAGCTGGGGGTGCTGGGCCTGGCGTTCAAACCGAATACAGACGACATCCGCTTCGCGCCCGCGATCGATTTGATCCAAGCGTTGCTCGCAGAGGGCGCGAGTATTCGCGCCTTCGATCCCGAGGCTATGGAAAAAGCGCAGCCGGTGCTGCCGCAGATTCAGTATGGAAAAACCGCTTACGAGGCTGCGGAGGGCGCGGAAGCATTGCTCATCGCAACGGAGTGGGAACAATTTCGCAAGCTCGATTGGGACCGCATTCGCGATTCGATGACGCGTCCGCTGATTTTAGATGGGCGCAATTTGCTTACGGCGTCGGAAATGAAGAGCCGCGGGTTCGAGTATTATTCGATGGGGCGGCCGGATTGATTTGTATGATTGGGCGAGGCAAGCCTCGCCTGAATTGATTGGTGGCGCGGGTGTCGTTTGCGAAGGCGGCGGCAAGCCGCCGCACTCCAAAATCATCTCGGAGGCCATTCGGGTATGTCGTAAGCCATCGACAAGGGGATTATTACCATGTCGACGCGGCAGGACGGCTTATTTTGTTGCGGCGGATTGAGAGACTTTTTCGCGGAAATATTCGTAGGTGCGTTGCAGACCGTCTTCCAATTTTACTTTTGGCTCCCAATGCAGCAGGCGCTTCGCTTTTGTGATGTCTGGGCAGCGCTGTTTGGGGTCATCCTGTGGCAGCGGATGAAAGACGATGGGAGTCTTGGCGCCTACCAGCTTGCGGACGCGTTCGGCAAACTCCAGTATGGTGATTTCTTGGGGATTACCGATGTTGGTGGGCTCGTGCTCGTTTGATTCGAGCAGCTTGTAGATGCCGGCGAGAAGATCGGAAACATAGCAGAAACTTCGGGTTTGCTTTCCGTCGCCGTAAACGGTGATGGGTTCGCCGACGAGCGCCTGATACAAGAAATTGGGCAGCGCGCGTCCATCGTTCAAGCGCATGCGCGGGCCGTAGGTATTGAAGATGCGCACGATATGCGTATCGAGGCCGTGATAGCGGTGATAGGCCATGGTCATGGCTTCGGCGTAGCGCTTGGATTCGTCGTACACGCCGCGCGGGCCGACAGGGTTCACGTGACCCCAATAACTTTCCGGCTGCGGACTTACCTGCGGATCGCCGTAACATTCGGACGTGGAAGCCAACAGATAGCGGGCTTGCTTGGCCATGGCAAGGCCGAGCGAGTTGTGCGTGCCGAGCGCGCCGACTTTCAGGGTCTGAATGGGATATTTCAGATAATCCGGCGGGCTGGCCGGCGAAGCGAAATGGAGCACGGCTTCGACGGGTCCAGGCACTTCGATGTAACGAGAAACGTCCTGACGCGCGAAGCGGAATTTGGGGTGCGGCAGCAAGTGCGAAATGTTGGAGTCGCTGCCGGTGACGAGATTGTCCAAGCAGAGAACGTCCCAGCCTTTTTCCAGCATTAGTTCACAGAGATGCGAACCGAGGAATCCGGCGCCGCCGGTGATTACCGCGCGCAAAGGGGTGCTCCTTTTGGGCTAGGGAGAATGCTCGACATTTCGATGCGGTTTATTATGGCTGAAAAGCGGTGATTGGGGAACACCGGGAGCCCACCGCAGAGACGCAGAGAAATTCCTAGGTCTCAGGGGGCTGTGGCGGGAAAGGCCGTAGTGTGGTCAACGACGATGCGCCAGCCCTCTGGAAATTTTTTGAAGTCGAGAGTGAAAATCCCGGCAGGCTTGTCGTTTTCGCGCTGTAGCTGGAATTGGCCGATAGCGAAGGCGGCGTCTGCGCAGAGTAGGTGAATTTCCAGATTGGAAAGCGTCAGGTGGCCCATCGCTGCGCGATCGGGATAATTTTTGTGATAGCGATCGAGGACCGCTTGCCAGCCGCGCGTCATGCCGCTGGCGCTGACAAAGGCGGTTTCGTCTGATTTCCAATACGCGGTCATGAATGTGTCGATATCGCCGCGGTTCCATGCGTTGGCCTGCATTTCGATCAGCCCGCGAATTTGCGATTCGGGGGCAGAGTCGGCGCCAGCCGCGGTTGCGTCTCGCGACACCGTGCCGACACAAATAAGCGCCGTCAGAACCAAGAGCGCAAAGGCCCGAAACGCGTTTCGCATCGTTTTCTCCGGTAGGCAGTGTCGCTACTGCTTGCCTGCGGCTTTTTCGGTGAGGCGCTCGCGGACTTTATCGCTGAGCGCTTTGCCGTCCACGGCTTTGCCTTCGAGCTTCGCGCGGGCGGCTTTTACCACCGCGCCCATCTGTTTCAGCGAGTCGGCGCCGGATTCGGAGATGGCTTCTTCGATGGCGCGGCGCATTTCGTCATCGCTGGGAGCGGCGGGCAAATACTGTTCGATAATTTTTATTTCCTTGGCCTCTTTATCGGCGAGATCCTGGCGCCCGCCCTGTGTGAACTGCTCGACGGATTCCTTGCGCTGCTTGACCAGCGTTTGCAGGACCTGCAGGGACTCCATATCGTCGAGTGGGCGCATTTTGTCAATTTCTTTGAGCTTGAGCGCGCTTTTGACCATGCGCAGGACGCTGAGGCGCAGCTCGTCCTTTTCTTTCATGGCAGCGGTCAAGTCGCTCTGGATGCGGTCAATGTATCCCATTCGTTGTCCCCCGATTTGCGGACCAGAATAGCATACCGATTTCGTTTCGCGGCGCGTTGCGGGCGCGAAGTGTGATTCGACGGATTTGTATATCGCATTTGACAGGGTGGGAGTGAGCCGCTACGCTTCTTGAAATGAAAATTATCGTTGCGGACAAGATAAGTGAACGCGGAATTGCGCTTCTGCGCGAAACGGGATGGGAAATCGTGTTGCCGACGGCCGCTGTGCTCGCGGACGAAATCACGAATGCCGACGGGTTGGTGGTGCGCAGCGCGACGAAAGTGAGTCGGGAATTGCTCGATCGGGCGGAAAAACTACGCGTGGTGGGCCGCGCGGGAGTCGGCGTGGACAACGTGGATATGGACGCGGCCACCCATCGCGGCGTGCTGGTAATGAATACGCCCGGCGGGAATGCGGTGAGCGTCGCGGAGCATACGTTCGCGCTGCTGTTGGGGCTGGCGCGCGGCGTGCCGCAATCGAATGCTGCGATCCACGCCGGGCGTTGGGAAAAATCCTCTTCGGGAATGGAATTGCGCGGAAAAACGCTGGGGCTCGTCGGTCTGGGCCGGGTGGGATCGGAAGTGGCGCGGCGGGCGCGGGCGCTAGAGATGAATGTGCTGGCCTTCGATCCTTACGTGACGCCGGCGGCGGCGCGAGAATTGGAAGTGGCGCTGATTCCGTTTGAGGATTTGCTGAAGCGCTCGGACGTGATTTCACTGCACACAGCGCTGAGTCCGGCGACCGAAAAGATGATTGATGCCGCGGCGCTGGCTCAAATGAAGAAAGGCGCGCGGCTGATCAATTGCGCGCGCGGAGAATTAATTGACGAAGCGGCGCTGGCGGAGGCATTGCGCTCCGGACATCTGGCCGGCGCGGCGGTGGATACGTTTGCGCAGGAGCCGCCGAAGAATTCGCCGCTCATTGGACTGCCGAATTTGATTGCAACGCCACACATCGCGGGTTCGACGGCCGAGGCGCAAGAGGAAGTGGGAACTTTGATCGCGCAGCAAGTGCGCGATTATCTTGCGGAAGGATTGATCCGCAACGCGGTGAATATGCCGGCGCTTTCGGCAGAACAATACCGCCGCTTGCGGCCATATCTGGAACTCGGTGAACGGCTCGGCGCGTTTGTGGCGCAGGCTGCACCTTCGGCGAGCTTCAGCCGGATACATATTCGCTACGCGGGCGAGGCCGCAGAGTTGGGTTCGCATGTGATTCGCAGCGCGGTGTTGATTGGGATATTGAATATCGTGCTGGATGAAAAGGTAAATCTCGTAAATGCGTCGCAAGCGGCGGCGGCGCGCGGATTGATTGTGGAAGAAACCACGCGGCGGCGCGAGCGCGGGTTTCCCAATACTCTGGAAGTTGCGGCGGCGAACGGCGGACACGAGCTCACGGTGGAAGGCATGGTGGCGCAGGACGGTTCACCGCGAATCTTGCTGATGGATGGCATTGGACTGGAAGCGCCGCTCGAAGGCACTTTGCTGCTGACGCGAAACCGCGACGTCCCGGGTGTAATTGGAAAGATCGGCACGGCGCTGGGCAATCTGGGCGTGAACATTGCTACTTTTGCGCTCGGGCGACGTAAACCGGAACAGGGTGCTGATGCGCTCGCTCTGGTGAGGCTCGACGGAAACGTGGATGGAGCAGTGGTGCAACAAATTCGCGCGATCCCTTCCATCACTGAAGCGAAACTGATTCGCTTGCCCGAAGCAGCGAAGCCACACGCGCAGTCGGCTTAACTTCCAGGGTAAATTTCCCATGCTCGAAACAATGAGACTGCGTCTGATGCCGTGGCAGCCGGACGACTGGCTGCTGTTGCGCCCTATCGCGACTGATCCAGAAGTGGTGCGTTACATTTCGAATGGCGAGCCTTGGCCGGAAGAACGCATCCGCGAATGGGCGGCGAGGCAGGTCGCTCATTTCAGCAAATTCGGATTTTGCTTCTGGAAGCTCATCCATAAAGAGACAGGCGAGATGATCGGGTTCTGCGGGCTGCAGCCGCTCGACGCAACGACGGAGATTGAGATTGGCTGGTGGCTTGCGCGCGCTTGGTGGGGCAAAGGTCTCGCGACCGAAGCGGCGCGTGAGGCTCTGCGAGACGGATTCCAGCGCGCGAGGCTTGAACGGATTGTCTCCATCGCTATGCGGGAAAATGTGGCGTCCACGCACATCATGGAAAAGCTGGGGATGAAGTATGAGCGGGAATCGACTCATCGCGGCGTGCCGGTAGTCCTTTACTCTGTGACAAAGCCGGGCGCGTCAACGCTTGATTTTTGAGTTTTGCTGAGCTTACGGTGGCGCGCAGCCAAGAGTGGCTGTGCCACGAATTGCCGGTGCAGAACACGGTCGCGCGCACGGAGCGCACGTTGCGGATGGAAGCTAGGTAGCTTAAACTGTCATACACTCATGCTCTACACGGTCGGGGCGTAGCGCAGCCTGGCTAGCGCGCCTGGTTCGGGACCAGGAGGTCGATGGTTCAAATCCATTCGCCCCGACCACTTCAAAACCCTTTACCCTCATTGAGTTCAGGCTGCGTTTGCGGCGTCGATTGAAACAACGTGCGCGTGTAACAATGTAACAACTGAAAAGCCCAAGCCTGCCCGTTCGCACCACTCACTCCGATATTGTTCGTCATCGCGGAGTTGTGTGTGGCGTAGTGATCAGTCAAGGTTCGAGCGTGCCCGAGCCACAACGTGATGAGGTCTTCCGGCACTCGCCCCTTGCGAAGCACCGCCGCACGGTATCGGCGAAAAGCATGAAACCCGACGCGCTTACCGGATGTGCTCAATGATGCGCACGCGCTGAAAAGCAACACCCGGCAAACGCTTTTCGCGCAAGGCATACTCGGTGCCCGCCTTAATTCGAACTTCAACATATAAGACCCCGAGGTCGGGACCACCCTGCCAGTTACAGAGGCGAGAGTATAACCAAGATTCAAACGCGATGGCGTCAGGAACGATTCGAGGTCTTGGCGGCCCCTAGCTGTCTTTTTGTCATCTTTCAACAAACTGATGGACGTCGAACGCTGATTTCCGCAATATTTGGCATGCAAAATCAAACGGTTACCGCGCCACAGTGAGTGGGGTTTTTCGAACGCCGGCGTCATAGGCGCCTCGTATCGAGACCATGCGGCAGATTCCTGCGGCTATCCGCTGCGCTGGTCCACGGTCCTTCGTCGCGATTCCCAGGTCAAATCGTCTTCTAGGGTTCGTGGAATGTCAGACTCACGACATCTTGCGTGCCGGTGTCTTTCAGCACGAGTGGCGAGTCGTCAGGCAAGAGGCCCAGCCAAAATCCCCAGTAGCCCGTTATGGGGAAGCCTTCCAGGCTGATTAGCGGCTCGACTTTGCGCGCGCGCACTCCCACGCGCTTCACGGTCCAGGTTGGACCGCCCAAGAAATAAACGTAATCCCCGCGGCGCGACCAGGACGGATAAGCGGTCCCCTGTTTTGCCAGTACCGACCACTTCTGGGCATTGAAGTCGTAGAGCATCAGAGAGTATTCACCGGCAGTCTGGGCGGCGATATATCGGCCATCCGGGGACCAGCGCGGTGAGGACAGACCTTGGGAGCCGGCGAGCATGCTGATGCGGTGGGTCTTCATGTTGAAAATGCGGAGCCTGCTTGCGGCGTAAATACCGCCAAAGACGAATGAGCTGCCGTCCGGCGACCAACTTGGATCGGTCTGCATTGTTTCGTCGTCTGGCATCAACTCCTGCGGCGCGCCTCCTTCGGCTGCGACCAGATAAATTCGCCAGAGCTTGCCGCGCTCAAACGCGGAAAATAACACTTGCTTGCCGTCTGGCGACCATTGAGGAAAGGTCGCGTAAAGAGGGGGGAAACTGAGTTGGAGTTTATCGCTGCCATCGACCCTGCTGCGCGATAGTGTCCCATTAGGAAAAGAAACGTACGCAACCCATTGGCCGTCGTTCGAGAAAGCAACGTCCTGCGCGGAGATCCCTCCCAGATACGGCTGGAACGTCTTCGCTGTAGCGTCATATCGTTCGAGTTCGCCGCGCGCAAAATCGGACACAGCGAAGATTTGCTTTCCGTCCTTGCTGGGAAGCGGCGAAACGTAGGTGGTACTTCCATCGGTGAGTTGAACGGGCTCTCGGCTGACTTTCTGCACGAGGTTACTTGTCTCGCGCCGCGCCCACATTTGGTATTGCGACTCAAAGATGAAGTACTTGCCGTCGGCGGTCCAATTTCCGCAGCACTCGCCGCCGGGCGGATGCCAGTTGGGGAAAAGCGGAGCGGGATTCGACCCGTCAGATGAAATCTGCCAGATCGAGCCGTCTAGGTTGGCTTCCGTAACGGTAAAGCGAAGTTTACTTCCATCGGAAGACCACGCGATCGAAGGAAGGGCTATGCTGCGAGGCCCGGGTGGGATTGCCGCGGAGGGCACGGTCGCCACTGCGTCGACTGAAGAGAATATCTTCTTCGGAGCAGTCCCATCGGCGTTCGCAACGAAAAGGTCGTTCCCATTCGCGTACGCGAGTTTTTTCCGATCCGGCGACCACGACCCAGCATGACCACGTGCGCCGGCGAGCTGGCGCGCTGAACCTCCAAGCGTGGGCAGAGCCCAGAACTGTCCTTCGAGAGATGGCCGCCCGTCGATCATGAGCATACTCGACGCGTCGGACGAAAAGCTCACAGCACACATTGCGGACGTCGGGATCACGATTTTTGAGGCTTCTCCGCCAGCCACCGACACTTGGGTCAGCCTATAGGCGTCTCCAAACCCTTCTTCGACGTAAATCCTCGAGCCATCTGTGCCGGCGAGCCACTTCAGGTGGCCATCGTTCGAAAGTTGGGTGTAGTCGGATACCGAGGGCGGCGGGAGAGGCGGCGAGAACCAGTAAACGAGGGTCACGATCGAGAGAACGAACGCCGAGACGCCAATTGCCAGAGTCCGGCTGTGCCGTCGAGCCACTGTTGCGGCCAAAAGCCGGACGCTGGAACCGTGGTCAAGTTCAAGTGCGTGGGCCACGGTGCCGGCCATTGCTGGACCTTCCACTCCGCTTCGTTCTTCCTCAATCGCGATGCGCGCGTCGCCAATATCGCGCAACCGCTGCTTCGGATCTTTCACCAGGCAGCGGCGAATCAGCCTTTGAATCGAAGCAGGCGTCGTCTTTGGCAGACCCGCCCAGTCTGGCTCCTTGCTCAGCACCTCCGCGAGCATTTCGGTGATGCTGTCGCCGTCGAAAAGCCTGCGCCCGCTGAGCATCTCGTAGAGCACGCAGCCGAACGCCCAGATATCCGCCCGCTTGTCCGCTGCTTTGCCACGTACCTGTTCTGGACTCATGTAGGCCGGCGTGCCGAGAATGATTCCCGGCTCGCTCGCGGCTGTCTTCCCGGCACTCTCCTCGGCATTCCCGTCCAGCACGCCCGCCAAAGGCTTCGCCAAACCAAAATCCAGCACTTTCACGCGCCCGTCGGGAGTCACCTCGATATTCGCCGGCTTCAAATCTCGATGGACGATGCCTTGTTCGTGCGCGCTCTCCAACGCCGCAGCGATTTGTTGTGCAATCCCGAGCGCTTTTGCTATATCCAGACGACCAGACTTCAATTGCTCCGCCAGCGTCTCTCCGGGAATCAACTCCATCACCAGGTATGGCGTGCTGCCGGACTGCTCGAGTCCGTAAATGGTTGCGATGTTGGGATGATTCAGGGAGGCGAGCACGCGCGCTTCGCGCTGGAAACGGGCGAGCCGATCCTGATCCTCCACGAATGCCAGCGGCAGAACTTTAATCGCGACGCTCCGGCCAAGCTTAGTGTCGCGAGCTTGATAGACTTCACCCATCCCGCCCGCCCCGATGCGCGCCACGATTTCATAGGCCCCGAGCCGATTCCCGGTCGCCAATTCCGGTTGGGGTGTCACCGCTGGCTGGGCCAGGAAGCTACTCTTGGCTCGTTTCTCCGCGAGAAGCAGCGATTTCACTTCACGCCGCACGTCAGGCTCGGCGTCAGCCCGATCAAGGTAGGCAGTTCTCTCCTCCGGCGTCTTTTCCAGGACCGCCGCGAGCACCTTCTTGACTTCCTGCCAGCGTTCCGGCGTCACGTCGCTTCCTTTTGCACCTCGCGTTCCATTTCGCGCTGCAGCCAAGCGCGCGCCGTCGCCCATTCCCGCTTGATAGTAGCCGGCGAAACACCCACGACCACGGCGGTCTCCTCGATGGACAGCCCTCCGAAGAATCGCAACTCGATGATGCGGCCTTGTTGCGGGTCGAGGCTGCCAAGTTTGGCCAGGGCGTCATCCAACGCGACAAGATCGACTTCCATCTTCTGCGCCGGTGCAAGCTCCGCGTCGAGGGCCACTCGGTGCGTATCACCGCCACGCTTGCGCGTAAGACGCTGTCGCGCGTGATCTACCAGGATGTGCCGCATCATTTGCGCTGCCACGCCGAAAAAGTGTGCCCGATTCTCCCATTGCGGCGCCGGCTGCCGCACCAGCCGAAGATACGCCTCGTTGACCAGGGCCGCGCTCTGCAGCGTATGATCCGGACGTTCGCGCCACAGATGCCGCCGCGCCACCCGCCGCAACTCGTCGTAAACCATGGGGATCAGGGCCTCCCGTGCTTCCTCGTTTCCACGACCCCAATCGGCGAGCAGCCTGTTGATCCGGGTGGACGACGCCGCCTGCACGTTACCCTCTCCTGTTGCCTTCGGAAGTCCGCAGATTAGCACCGAAGCTAGCTTTCCTGACACACAAAGTCAATTTGCTGCCCCGGCAACACTCCTGCCTGCCGCAGGCAGGCTGATCTCCCGATTGGCTGCAAACCAGGCAGGCAAACCAGCCATCGGACCACGGTTCAAAAAATCTTCAATTCGCGTGAGCCAGTTTGCCGCGATTCCTCGCTTTATAGGGTGAAGACGGTGCTCCGTATCTACAGAACGAGTGTGATTGAAGCGGGCCGTGATCGGCTTCAGGCTCCGGTTCGCACCAGACGACGCCTTGATGGATATCACTCCGTTCGAGAACCAGGAAGGAGAAAGACAATGCTGAGAAATCGAAAAGTGACAGAGGTAACGCCGTTGCTGGCGGCCTTGCTTGCGATCCTTTTCTCCGTTCGCACCGCACGCGCCCAGTCCAACGACAGGCGCGGCCTGGCAAATTCCGACCGGCAGAGCGACCTCGCGGTTTTCAGCCCGGCTGCGCATGCCCCGTCCCCTCCATCCGACTTGCTGAAGGGCAATGCCGGAGAGAACGCAAGCGCCGTTTCCGTTCGCGAGCTGACGATCCCGGATAAAGCCCGGGAGGCTTACAACAAAGGAATTCGCCAGGCGGATGCCGACGACTGGGCAGGCAGCGTCCCCAACTTTCGGCGCGCAATCAAGTCTTTTCCGGCGTACTACGAAGCGTACTCCGGCGTGGGGGTGGCGGAGGTATACCTACAGAATTGGAACGAGGCGGAAGCGTCGTTTCGCAAGTGCATCGAACTGAGTGGTGGCACGTTCGCTGCGGCGCACTTTGGGCTGGGCCTGATTCTCTCCCACCGGCAGCAGTTTCCCGAGGCGGAGGCGATGATTCGCGAGGGTATCCAACTCGATCCCGCCGATGCCAGAGGCCACTTTTCCTTGGCGTGGGTGCTGCACACGATGGGTCGACTCCCGGAGGCGGAACAGAGCGCGCGCGAAGCAATACTTTACAAACCGACGTTCCCGGACCCGTACCTCCTCCTCGCGCAGATTCATCTCGACCAGGGCAATTTCTCGTCGGAGATCGAAGATCTGGAAGGCTACCTTAAGGTTGATCCTCATGGTCCCCTGAGTGCCCGAGCCAGAGCCGCCCTCGCCGACGCCGAACGCAGCTTGGCCAAGGACAACGCTGCCGCGCACCAAGGACTCCCTCCTCCCGAAAATCATCACTAGAAATTGGCCGACTTCCCGGTACTTATCCGCACCATGCCCCACTGGATTACTTCCGTATAGCCGGCACCCCGTCCAGGATCGCAGCAGTTCACGGAATATTCACCACTGTTCCAATGCGGGACATGAGCAAGCCGGACACCGGCCGGCGGTTGTGCTGAGTCCGGCCGCCTACAACGCGAAGACGAGTCTGATGGTCTGCTGCCCGATGACGACACGGATCAAGAATTATCCGTTCGAGGTGATTGTTGCTGGCGGCAGCCCGAGCGCGGTGCTGGCGGATCAGGTAAAGAGTCTCGATTGGCGGAAGAGACGGGCCAAACGCAAAGGGACAATATCGCCGGCTGAGCTGGCGGAAGTGCGGGCCAAAATCCGAGCGCTGATAGGTTAAATGTCAGGTGCGCTTCGCGGGTCGCAGACCCTAAAAGACACGTTCGACGAGCACATCTTGGTGAACGTTGTTCACCGTCTTCCCTTTGAGATTTCTCAGACCCAGCCCCGTGACGATGCGTAGCACATGCTCAAGCCGCTGACCATCCGCAATCATCTGGAACGCGTCGCGTACCAGCCCGGCGCGCTCTGGGTCAAAAACCAAGTTCCTTGTGCCGTTCACTTGCGAATTCAGATAGCCAAGGGGAGCTACCTGAGTCATGCGGAGTTCGGCCCTACGCAATAAGACGCCAGAACACGATTTGCTACCAAGGCGCACGCGGAAAAAGCAGCCGCACTTATCGGACTGTGGGCTAACTGTGGGCAGCTTTGGGTTTCTGGAATGCCTTGCACTGGCACCAAACGCGATCGGTTTTCTTGGGGTCTGGATTGGACCGCGTGCCCGTGCAGCCGTATGTTCTGTGTAGCGATTGCGGATGCCCGCAAACGCACATTTCGTTGCGCTCCATGAGACCCCCAAGTGAAGTGCACAAGCCATTTTACTCAACTAGAGGAACGTCAAGTTTATTCCAAGGAGAATCTCAAAACCCCGTTTAGGGTCGGCGGAGCCGTGTGGGTGTCGAAACAACAATCACATCCTAGAAGACCAATGATGTGAAGGCGTTGCAGCCCACACAGTATCGCCAATCCTTACGTTGTCTTACCGTGACGATCAGGGCGCGCGCCCTACTTTGCTTCAGAGCTTTTCCCCGCCGAAGCGGCGCCTTCGCCACCCCCGCTCACCCGCGCTATCCCCCGATTTCATGCGCACCGAAAAGAAACGCGAAATTCTTCCTCACGAAGAACGCATTGAGATGAAACTCGCTGCTGCGGATTTGCTTGTCATCAAGACTTATAAACTCGGCTGGCCTGGGTTTCCGACGCCGAGCAAACCAGGGGATTGAGACCCTGCGCTCGGTTCGCCATTTTCGATGCGATGTGGAGCAGAAGCCTCTGGTCCTTATCACGCGGGATCAACTCACATCAATGTCGTGGAACGGCGCCGAAGGTAGCCGTTGTAGAAGGCGTTTAGGGCCGCGTCTGTTCGAGAGGCTCTCTACGACGTGAAACGTTTGCCAAAAATCTTCACGACGACCGTGACTGCGAACCATAGGACGGTTGCGTACAGTCCATACCACAACATTTCTTGCTGAGATGTCACACGCGGGGCGCTGAACATAACCAGGGAGCCTGTAAAGCTTACGTGCGTGAGTTGGGCCATCAAAACGCTCTTGATGTTGGTGTAAATCCAGCAGATCAGCACTCGCATGGCTGTCATGGCCGCAGTGAAGGCCAGAAAAAAGGGGAACCAGTCGGTGCCAGACTTCGTCCCCGCATTTTCGCATCACCTCAAACCACTGATGCGCGATGGCTCCTAATTCATCTGCATGCTCTTTCATCGACGCATCGGTGGCGGGATCCCGCTCGACAGAGCCGTTGAATCGCAGCAACTCTGTTCTCATCTTCGTCTAGTTGCATCCAAATCTCACACAGTTTTCTTTACCAAAAATGCAAACACTTTGCCATCTTACGAGATAGCTACAAACCTCCATCACTTCCTCAAAGGTCGGATCGGGCGCGAACCGGTGATGAGAATATCTACCAGTCTCCTGGCGCTTTGTTGCCAGTCGGGGCTGGACGCCACGTTCGATACCCCGATCAGGGCCCGAAGTAGATCGAGCGGGTCGAGGTCTCCCCGTATGTCGCCGCTCTCGATGGCGCGTTCCACCAGTGCGTGAATCGCCCCTGTAATCTGAACGCGGGAAGCTTCATACACCTTCGAGGGACCTCCCACGAGCGTATTCAGCGCAGGGGCTATGATCTGTTTGGTCGCAATATAGTCAATGAACAACCGCATCCAGGCTCGCAAAGCTTCAATCGGAGCCAGGTCCTGAGCTAGCTTCCGCTGCGCTGCGGCTAACTTTTCAACCTCCGTGCGATAGACCGCCTCTAGCAGGGTATCGCGCGTAGGAAAGTGGCGATACAAAGTTCCCGCTCCAACACCGGCCTGTTTGGCAACGTCGTCCAAGCTGGTGCTTGCGCCTGAGCGGGCAAACGCTCCCTTGGCCACTTTCAGGATACGCTCGCGATTCCGTTGCGCATCCGTGCGGGGCCTTCGCTGAGCGGTTTGTGAACGCTTCGCAGGCATGCCTAAAATACTTGCAACCGGAGACTGTCTCCGATTATCTAAGTCTGTTGCGGAGCTACTCTCCGTTTTATCGAAGTCGTGGCGGTTCGTCAAGAACGGTTGCGTACGTGCGGAAGTCGAACCGGACACACAAGGAGGAAGGCTATGGTGGAAGTATTTGGGGCGACCTCAACAGCAGACGACGTTTTGTCCGGTGTGAATCTGCACGGTAAACGGATCCTCGTCACGGGCGTTTCGGCGGGGCTCGGCGTGGAGACGGCGCGGTCTCTTGCTGCGCGCGGCGCGCAGGTTGTGGGTGCGGCGCGGGATTTGACGAAGGCCGAAGCCGCGACCACACAAGTACGCAAGGACGCAGCAGCCCACGGTGGGAGGTTCGAGCTAGTTGAGCTCGATCTCGCCAGCCTCAAAAGTGTGCGCGCCTGCGCTGACAGACTGCTAGCACAGCATGAACCCTTGGACGTGGTCATCGCCAATGCGGGGGTGATGGCCACGCCGTTTGGCCATACGGCGGACGGCTTTGAAACGCAGTTCGGCACCAATCACCTGGGCCACTTTGTTCTGGTCAATCGAATTGCACCGCTCATTCGCACCGGCGGGCGACTGATCAACTTGTCTTCCTCGGGGCACCGCTATTCCAACGTCGACCTCGACGATCCCAACTTTGAGCGGACACCCTATGAGCCCTTCGTTGCCTACGGCCGATCGAAGACGGCAAATATCCTCTTCGCTGTCGCCTTCGACGGGCGACACCATAAGCGTGGTGTGCGCGCGGCGGCCGTGCATCCCGGAGGCATCGATACAGAACTGGGACGCCACATCGATCCGAGTCGCATACAAGGGATCATCGACCAGATGAATAAGCAGCTGGCGGAGGAGGGTAAACCGCCCTTCCAGTGGAAGACCGTTCCTCAAGGAGCCGCAACTTCGGTATGGGCCGGTGTTGTTGCTCCCGCCGACGAGATCGGAGGTCGATATTGCGAGAACTGCCATGTTGGCCATGTCGTGCCGCAGGACGTGACCATCAGCGCCGTCAGCGAAGGAGTGCGCGGATATGCGCTCGACCGAAATAATGCTGAGGCGCTTTGGAAGAAAAGTGAAGAACTCGTCGGAGAGTCGTTTTAGCGATCAAGCGTTCCGGCTATCGATCGGCGAACGAGCTGGAGAGATCCGAAAGGTGGCTCAGGGAATGAACTGAGGTCAGATTCCAGCTTCGTCGACTGCCGCCGTGCGCAAAACAGGATGATCTCGCCGGAAAGGAGGAACGAGTTTAGCGGAAGTGGTTGATTTAAGAACTTTACGTCAAGGGAGTAAACCAAAGCTCCGACGCATTTATTCACATTTATCCTAAAGGAGACTTCTTCCATGTCATTGCAACTCCCGATCGCACTGGCCGTTACCTTTGTCCTAGGCTTTTCGGCAAACATTTCTACGATGCGAGCACAGCAGAAATCACTCACGCCCGACCAGAAGCAGGTTGTAGATACAGTGAGCACAATATTCAGTGCAGTAGGCGCCGAGGATATCGCGAAGCTCGACTCCGTCATAACACCAGGTTTCTACATCTTCGCGAATGGCACGCGATTCAACGGCGACACCATCATGGGTGCCGTAAAAGCCCTACACGCCGCCGGCAAGAGGTACGACGAGCACGTGACGGAGCCCGACGTCCACATTAGCGGCAACATCGCGTGGATCGCTTATGTCAATAAAGGCAGCATCACCGACGCCTCGGGCACCGTGAACCAGAACTGGCTGGAATCGGCCTTCTTGGAGAAACAGTCAGGGACCTGGAAGATCGTCTTCATGCACAGCACCCGCGTTCCCATGGCGACTCAAGACAACCAACGCAAGTAACATCCAGGCGCCTAACGACTATTCCAAATGGGTTGTGTCCACTATTTCAGGTAGGTGCGCACGATGCCGATCAGATCGTCGGCAGCTTCTTCGGACGATTTGCTGTTTCTCGGCATATGGTTGCGAATGTGGTCTTCCATGAGCTCGCCCATGAGGCTGTTGATGGCTCCTCTGGCAGCCGCGAGCCTCTGAAGGACATCTGCACACTGTTCGTCATCGTTGAGAGCGCGCAAAATGGCTTCCAGCTGCCCGATAACTTTCTTTGTCCTGTTGACAAGGTCTAACTTTTCTCTCGAGGTATGTGACATTTATTCTTGACTACCCAGTAGGGGTATGGTATCTAGCCATAGGCCGGTATGGTACGGCCAATAGGATACTCAGATTATATATGGAAAATCTAATTCCAGAACCCGAACCCCCAGGTAGTAGCGATCACCTGGAATTCCGCGACCGACGAGCCTAACACGACGCACTCCTGAACTCCCGCTCGCTCTCGCGGAGCAAGCAAACCCGAGCGAGTGGGAATCTTCGCAGTCTCAGCACTAGATCCCTACTTGAACAGCTGATTTCGTCGGCGCGAGACCTTTCTGATCTCGATCAGGAAAGGTGTGTCTCGAAGGGCGCGAATTTCGTGCCGGTTCATGGTGCCGCAGATTCTGCCACCATGTCTGGCATACCCCGCACGGATTCTGGTTTTTCGGGTGGCACGTGACACGCTCGGCGCAGAGCGGAGGACAAAGTGGCTTGGTATCTGTTTGCAATTCGTCTGATTGTCGCGCTCGTTCTGGGGGCGCTGGTCGGTGCCGAGCGGCAATGGCGGCAACGCACGGCTGGGCTGCGTACGAATTGCCTCGTCGCCGTGGGCTCCGCCATGTTCGTGATGATGGGCGGCCTCATTAGCCTTGATGGCCAGGGAAGAGTCGCCGCCTACGTGGTCTCTGGGATCGGGTTCCTCGGCGGAGGCGTGATTCTGAAGGATGGCTTCAGCATTCGGGGCCTGAATACCGCTGCGACGCTGTGGTGCACGGCAGCAATTGGAACGCTCGCCGGCCTTGGTTATACGACCCTTTCCTTCTTGGGGACAGGCGCGATTCTCGCCGCGAATCTGGTGCTCCGCCCGCTGGCTCAGCGAATCAATCGCACTCCCGTACAAGCGCCGGAGGAGGTGGTTCTGTACCTGTTCGAATGTGTCTGTCGCACCTCCGACGAGGCTCAGATTCGCGCCCTGTTGCTTCAGAACATCGGGCGCACGCCGCTGGTTCTTTATGCGCTGCATAGCGAAGACGAAGAAGGAGCCAATCGCGTCAAGGTGAGGGCGCAAGTGAGATCAACGGGAAGGAAGGACGAGTTCCTGGAGCAAATCGTCACGCGGCTGTCACTCGAACCCGGCGTGACGACAATTCGATGGGAGATCGCCTCGGCTTTGGATGTTGGAGAAAATGGCTCAGCACCAACTAATTTCGACGAATCACAAACCTAGTTTGAAGG
>Ga0210396_10001375_pt1 | contig 26724 bp, 22 predicted proteins | sample IncBWH17OmetaG_FD_155466 | JGI IMG/M metagenome (GOLD analysis project Ga0210396, IMG submission 155466) | Forest soil microbial communities from Barre Woods Harvard Forest LTER site, Petersham, Massachusetts, United States - Inc-BW-H-17-O ... | reverse complement strand
CCACGACGGCGGAATTGATTCGCATGGCGGAGTGGCTAAAAGCGCGACGGGTAGAGTCGGTGGCGATGGAGAGCACAGGAGTTTATTGGATTGCTCCGCACGAGGTGTTGGAAGCGCAAGGTCTGCAAGTGCTGCTAGTGGATACACGGCAACTGGCGCGGGTGCCCGGGCGCGACAAAAAGACCGACCCGAGGGATTGCGAGTGGATTCAGCGGCTGCACAGTTGCGGATTGCTGCAGGGTTCGTTTCGACCGGAGGAAGCGGTCTGCATACTGCGGACGCTGGTGCGGGATAAGGCCAACCTGGTGGCGGAGCGTGGCGACTGGTTGCGGAGGATGCAAAAGAGCTTGGACCAGATGAACGTACGCGTGCATCGGGCGGTCTCCGACCTCGATGGGGTGACGGGAATGGCCATTCTGCGCGCCATCGCGGGAGGAGAACGGGATGCCCAAAAACTGGCCCAGCTGCGCGACCCACGCTGCAGCAAAACCGAACAGGAGATTGCCGAACAATTGCGTGGGCACTGGCGGGAGGATCACTTGTTCAGCTTGCAGCAGGCTCTGCAGATGTACGACGCGGTCGAGGAGCGAATCGCCGCCTATGAGAAGGAGATCCTGCGGAAACTCGGGGACATGGAACGGGAAGAGCAGCGGGGACAAACGGCACCGCCGCTGAAGAATGCCAACAAGGCCAACATGATCAAAAAACGCGGGCAGGAGCCGATACGGCAAGCGTTGTACCGAATGAGCGGGGTCGATGCAACCCACATCGATGCGATCGGAGTGGAAACGCTCGAAGTGGTACTCAGCGAATACGGCCCCGATTTAAGTCGTTTTCCCACGGAGAAGCAGTTCGTCTCCCACGTCACCTTAGCGCCCCATGTGCCCACCAGTGGGGGCAAGCCGCTGAGGAAGAGAAAGCGTAACAGCACGAGTACCCGTGTGGCGGCTGCTTTGCGCATGGCGGCGCTCTCCCTGCGCCACAGCCAGACCGCCCTGGGAGCATACTATCGCAAGATGGCGCAACGGCTCGGCGGGGACATTGCGGTATTCGCCACCGCGCGGAAGTTAGCCACTCTGATTTACCGGCTGCTCAGATGGGGCCAGCCGTATGTGGACGAAGGCGCAAAGGCCTACGAAGCCCGCTATCGCCAGCAGCGCATCGGACGCTTGGCCGCCACAGCCAAACAACTCGGTTATCAGCTGGCTCCCATAAATGCTTGAGATTACCTAACAAAGGAGGAGAAGTCACAGATTAGGATGAAGTCGAAACGTTCGCTGTCTCCATAAGGCTTGGCGACTCCGAAGCCCAGACTTGCTGCCTTGCTCATGAACGCCAACTCGGCCAATTCTCCCATGGGTTTGCGGGTGGGGCGTGGGGAGGTTTGTAGTTGGTGCACGGTACGATGCCTGTCCTCAGACGAACTGGCATTGCTTTTTCATGGGCTAACTAACAAAGAAAGGCGTCAGCGGTTAGGCCGCGCCTGTCTTTTCTCCTTTATTAGGTTATTCAGAATTCGGGTGCTGAGAATGGAACGTGGGCAATGAAAAGGCACGGATCGGGTCCGCGCCTTATTTCTATCTATAGCTTTTAGGCTAGCATAATGGATAGGGTAAACCCGCCAACTTTTTGACTTTATTTTGCTCGTGGAATGAGCGGGTTGCGGGGAAATTGGCGATTTAGGGGGTTTGACAACTTTTCCCGGATCGTCGGATTTGGACGCTTCGAGTTCAGAACGAGACCTCCTACAAAGGCGGCGGACAGGAGTGTCCGCCCTACACGTGATCGACGATCAACCCCCGTTCGCTGCTGCATGTCGCCGATTACTGCTAATCCTATGCGGTTCTTGGGCTTACGTTGACCAAATTGGTTCTTTCAGGTAGGTTAAATAGATAAAACCATAGTGGGGAAGTGTACCCTTACAGGAACCTTATCGTGCCTAATAGCAATGGCAAGACGCTGCTTTTATTGAAGCCCCGGGGCTTTTGCGCCGGGGTGGTGCGGGCGATTGATATTGTCCGGATTGCCCTAGAGGCTTTTGGGCCCCCGATTTATGTCCGCAAGGAGATCGTGCACAACCGCTTTGTGGTGGAGGAACTGCAAGGCAAGGGTGCGATCTTCGTCGACAGCGTGGACGAAGTTCCTCCCGGTGAGCGGGTGATTTACAGTGCTCACGGAGTTTCGCCGGAGGTGCGGGAGGCCAGCGCGGCCCGCAATCTGCGCGTGATTGATGCGACCTGTCCTCTGGTCACGAAGGTTCACGTGGAGGCGGTCAAGTTTGCCAAGGAAGGCTATTCGCTGATTTTGATCGGGCACCACGACCACGATGAAGTGATTGGAACGCTGGGCGAGGCTCCGGTTGTGACTCAGGTGGTGGGATCGCCGGAACAGGTGAAGTCACTGACCGTGCCAAATCCCGACCGGGTGGCTTACCTGACGCAGACCACGCTGAGTCTGGACGAGACCAAAGACATTATTGCCGCCCTGCGCGCGAGGTTTCCGAATATCAAGGGGCCGGCGGCGCAGGATATTTGCTATGCGACGGAGAACCGGCAGGTCGCGGTGAAGCATGTGGCGTCGGATGCGGATTTGCTGCTGGTGGTGGGTTCGGATAACAGCTCGAATTCTAATCGGTTGGTGGAAGTGGCGCGCAACCTGGGCACCGGTTCGCATCTAATTGACAGCTTCCAAAACATCCGGCCGGAGTGGTTGGAAGGTGTGAAGACGATTGCTCTGACAGCCGGGGCTTCGGCTCCGGAGTGCCTGGTCGAGGAAGTGGTGAAGTTTTTGAGCAGCAAAGGCTTCGGCAACGTGCAGGAAGTGGAAGTCATGCCCGAGAACGTGCGCTTCGGCTTGCCTCCCGAGATTGTGGAAGCAATTGCCAGCGCCCCTAGCCCAGTGAGTGCGGAGTAAAGAAATAAATATGGACGAAACCTCCCCCTGGTTTTCTGCGTCGAGTGCGCCGCAGTTGCGTTTCGGAAAAATAGACGACCTGGCCAGCCGAGTCGCTGCCGCTGTCGATGGCGCGCGTAAGTTTTTATTCTCCCAGCAGCACCAGGAGGGCTACTGGTGCGGCGAGTTGGTCGCCGACACTACTCTCGAGAGCGACTACATTCTCCTGCACACGCTGCTCGGCACCGGCGATCCGGTGCGCTTCCAAAAGTGCTGCAACTGGATTCTCCAACATCAAAACGAGGACGGGGGGTGGGGTATCTACGTAGACGCCCCGTCAAACCTCTCAGCCAGCGTAAAAGCTTACTTTGCCCTGAAGCTTACTGGGTATAACGCTGATCATCCGGCTTTGGTGCGGGCGCGGAAGAAGATTCTTGAGATGGGTGGCGTGACCGAGGTCAACACCTTTACCAAGATCTATTTGTGTTTTCTTGGGCAGTTCGATTACGACGCGGTCCCGGCTATTCCGCCGGAGATTGTGCTGTTTCCCAAGTGGTTCTGGTTCAATATCTACGAAATTTCTTCGTGGTCGCGGGCGATTCTGGTACCGCTTTCGATTTGCTACGCGAAGAAGCCGTTCAAGAAGATTCCGGATGAAATGGGAGTTGAGGAATTATTTGTAGGCGGCCGCGACAAGTCGCGCATGCGCCTGCACTGGTCGAAGAAGCTGGTCTCGTGGCGGAACTTCTTTTTGGTGCTCGACCGCATGACCCACTGGTTCGAGATGGTACACGTTCGTCCGCTGCGCTGGCTGGCACTTCGACGGGCGGAGCACTGGATGCTAGAGCGCTTCGAAATGAGCGACGGGTTGGGCGCCATCTATCCGTCGATCCTGAACGCGATTATTGCGTTGCGCTGCCTGGGCTATTCTCTCGACGATCCGCAGGTGATCCGCGCACTCGATGAATTTGAGAAGCTCGGGATCGAAGAGGGCGATACCTTCCGCATGCAGCCCTGCATGTCGCCGATCTGGGACACGGCGTATGCGATGTTTGCACTCGGCGAGGCGGGTGTGCCGCGTACTGATCCGAGGATGGTCCAGTGCGCCGACTGGATTCTGCAGAAGCAGGTTCGCACCGTCGGCGACTGGAAAGTGAAGAACAAGAAAGGGCAGCCGGGCGGCTGGTATTTCGAGTTTAATAACGAATTTTATCCCGACGTCGATGACAGCGCGATGGTTTGCTTGGCGCTGGCTCAGGTAGAGCATTCCAACGGCCGCTACCAGCGGGAGTCCGTGCAGCGAGCCATGGACTGGATCTTCTCCATGCAGTGTAAGTCGGGTGGTTGGGCGTCGTTCGACAAGGACAACACGCGCATGGTGTTCGAGCATATTCCGTTTGCCGACCACAACGCCATGCTCGATCCGCCGACCGTGGACATCACCGGACGAATTCTGGAGATGCTGGCGGCGTATGGATATGATAAGAACGATCCGCGGGTGAAGAAGGCGCTCAAGTTCATCCGCGAAGAGCAGGAACCAGATGGCTCGTGGTTCGGCCGCTGGGGCGTGAACTACATTTACGGGAGGTTGCAGGTGTTGCGTGCGCTGGAAGCGATCGGCGTGGATCATCATGAGCCCTATGTGCAGCAGGGCGCAGAGTGGCTGCGCATGGTGCAGAATCCGGATGGCGGCTGGGGCGAGACTTGCGGTTCGTATGACGACCCCAGCATAAGGGGCGAGGGTCCGAGCACGCCATCGCAGACCGCCTGGGCTGTGATGGGGCTGCTGGCTGCGAGCGACACGCGCAGTGATTCGGTGGCGCGTGGGATTGCATACTTGCTGCGAACGCAGAAGAAAAGCGGTGCTTGGGATGAGCCGCAAACTACCGGCACTGGTTTCCCGCGGGTGTTCTATCTTACTTACACGTTGTACCGGCAGTATTTCCCCCTGATCGCTTTGACTACTTATAGCAAGGCAATGGCGGGGGTGGCGCAGGGAACTGGCGTGCGGCGGATTGGGTAGTTCGCCAAGGATTATGTTCCGTTCGTTGTCATCCCGGGCGAAGCGAGGGATCTGGGTTTTTGCTCGGTTGGCAAATCCAGATTCCTCGTCGCTTCGCTCCTCGGAATGACGGGACGGGTGGGGAATGACGGGGCGTGTGTGGGTTTGTCAGCTGAGTTTCTACAGAAGGACGGGAGAGAAGACGAATGGCGGTACCAATTTCTCAGATGTGGACGGTGGCGACTTACGTTCTGGGGCAGAAGCTCAGGGGGCGTAAGCAGTATCCGCTGGTGCTGATGCTGGAGCCGTTGTTCCGCTGCAATCTCGCATGCGCGGGTTGCGGGAAGATTCAGTATCCCGCTCACGTGTTGAAGTCCCAGCTCACGCCTGAAGAATGCTTCCGCGCGGTCGATGAATGTGGTGCGCCGACGGTCTCGATTCCCGGAGGCGAGCCTCTGCTGCATCCGCAGATTGGCGAGATTGTCGAAGGGCTGGTGGCGCGCAAGAAATACATCTATCTGTGCACCAATGCGCTGCTGCTCAAAGAAAAAATTCATCTGTTCAAACCCAGCAAGTATCTGACTTTTTCCGTTCACATGGACGGACAGCGGGAGCATCACGACTTTTCGGTTTGTCTCGAAGGCGGATACGATAAGGCGATCGAGGGGATCAAAGCTGCGCTGGACGGTGGTTTCCGCGTGACCACGAACACCACGCTTTTCGATGGTGCAGATCCAAAGAGCGTGCGCGCCTTCTTCGACGAAATGATGGAGTTAGGTGTTGAAGGCATGATGCTCTCGCCGGGTTACTCGTACGACAAGGCGCCGGATCAGCAACGCTTTCTGGGACGGGCTCGTACGCGGCGGTTATTTCGTGCCATGCTGTCCAATCGCGACAAGAAATGGCGCTTCAACCAGTCGGCGCTATTTCTTGAATTCTTGATGGGTAAGCGTGAGTACGCTTGCACACCCTGGGGTATGCCCACCTTCAACGTCTTCGGGTGGCAGAAGCCCTGCTATCTGCTGCAGGACGGTTACGCGGACAGTTTTTCGGAGTTGTTGGAAACAACCGCGTGGGAGAATTATGGGACCGAGTCGGGCAATCCCAAGTGCGCGAATTGCATGGTGCACAGCGGATATGAAGCGTCGGCGGTGAACGATTTGTTCGGGTCGGTGCAGGGCATGTGGCAAGAAGTGAAGGCGCGCATGTTTGGCGAATACGAAGACGCTTCAGCGCGCAGGTTGCTGGATGAGTCTGCCCAGCCGGCGCATGCGGCTGGCCCGTTGGTGCAGATTGGCGCGCCCGAGGGCGAGGAGACACGGGTTTGAGCGGGCGGGAATCCGGGCACGGGCCGTCCGCCTCGGTGGACCCGGACTCTTTAGAACTTGCGCCGGGAACGGCTCACGAGAAGCTCGAGGGATCGGTTCCCTCGCTGGCAAATGAGGAAGACCTCCGCCAAGCGCTGGAGCGGGCGTTCGATTATCGCGGCGATGTTTCGCTCACGCGGAAAGATGGCGCGAAGATTGAAGGTTACATTTTCGATCGCAGGAGTGGAAGCGGGCTCACCGACAGTTTCGTGCGATTGTTGCCGAAAGATGGTTCTCCCCGGATAAAAATTTCCTACGCAGAGGTTGCCGCCCTGGCATTTACGGGCCGCGATATGGCTGCGGGCAAGAGTTGGGAAAACTGGGTGCGGCATTATTGGGAGAAGAAGGTGGCCGGTGAGAAGGATATTTCGCTGCAGCCGGAGAAGCTGGAGTAGAAGCAGTTAGCAAAGCGCGGTTTGGCTGAATGTTGAGGCTAGTTTGCCGGGCGCGAATCCCTCAGCGGCTAAAGCCTTCGTTGGTTCGAGCTTTTACCGCAGCGCTGGAAGCGCTGCACCACCTGAAACCAGAGTTTCTTTGCCGATCCGTGAAGCCGGAGATTCATGCTGGTTGTGCGGCATGACTGAAGTCATGCCCCTCCCAAAACCGATTGGCCACGGAAACGCGGTTTGGCTAAATGCTAAATGCTGGCTTTTGTCACTGGCGCAACTGGTTTCGTGGGCAGTCACGTGGCTCGGGTGTTGGCCGAGCAGGGGGCCGACTTGCGATTGCTGGTTCGGTCCGGCAGTGATCTGAGAAATATCCAGGGGCTGAATCCGGATCGGGTGATCGGCGATCTGCGCGATCCGGAATCCATTGAGAAGGCAATGGCAGGCTGTGACGTGGTGTTTCATGTCGCGGCTGATTACCGGCTTTGGGTACGCGATCCGGAACAGATGTACCGCGCCAATGTAGAGGGTACGCGGGCTGTGCTGGCCGCCGCACGCAAGAATCATGTACGCCGCGTGGTTTACACGTCGAGCGTTGCGACTATGGGATTCACCTCGAATGGTCATCCGGCGGACGAGGATTCTCCAGTTTCGCTCGACGGTATGATTGGCCACTACAAACGGTCGAAATTCATGGCCGAGGAAGTTGCGCTCGACGCGGGACGCGGCGGGATAGATGTGGTCGTGGTTAATCCCAGTACGCCGGTTGGAGAGCGGGACGTTAAGCCCACTCCTACGGGACGAATTGTCGTAGACTTCCTCAAAAAGAAGTTTCCTGCGTACGTCGATACTGGTCTGAATCTGGTGGATGTCACGGAGTGCGCCCGCGGCCATATCGCTGCGCTGGAGAAGGGAAGAAGCGGCGAGCGCTATATTCTGGGCGGAGAGAATCTGACGTTGAAACAGATTCTCGATAAGCTAGCGGCGATTACCGGGTTGCCGTCGCCCAAGGTCAAAGTTCCTTACGTGCTGGCGCTGGCGACTGGCGTTGTGGATGAAATTGTGACTGGACGCATTCTGGGCCGGGAGCCGCGGGCGACGATTGACGCGGTGCGCATGGGACGAAAGAAGATGTTTGTGTCCTGCGCCAAGGCGGAGCGCGAACTCGAGTGGAAGATGGTTCCGGTGGATGGCGCGTTGCGAAGAGCGGCCGACTGGTTTCAGGCGAATGGATATGCCGCCGGGGGCTGATGCTTATTACGATGCCGCGTTTGTTGCCGTCACGAGTGAAGCGAGGGATCTAGGTTTCTCGCGTGGCGGGGGAAACCCAGATTCTTCGTCGCGTGGCTCCTCGGAATGACCGAAGGAGTGGTGAGCCGAGCGCTGCTCGGCCGGACGGGTCGAAGACCCATCCCCACATGAGTCTCTTCACAGCGAGCAGATGGCAAGTTCGGCTACAGTTGCGATGGTTGCTGCTCTTGAGCGAGAGGTGCGTCCGCTAGTGAAAGGCTGGCGCAAGGTTGAGAGAGAACACGAAGGCCGGCGTTTCAAGTTCTTCGAGAGCGGGGAGGCTGTGGTGGTTTGCGGTGGCATCGGGGCGGAAGCGGCTCGGCGGGCGACTGAGGCTGTGATCGCGCTGTACCGGCCGGAGCTTTTGCTTTCGGTGGGTTTCGCGGGAGCGCTTGATGCGGCATTGAAGGTGGGCGAGATCTTTTCCCCTAGTCGCGTGATTGACGCCACGGACGGCAGTAGCGTAGAAATTGCTGCGGGCCGTGGTGTGCTGGTCAGCGCTCTGACGACCGCGGACCTGGAACAGAAGGCGAAGTTAGCAGAATCCTACGCTGCGCAGGCGGTCGATATGGAAGCCGCCGCAGTGGCTCGCGGAGCGCAGGCGCGGGGCGTGCGCTTTATGGCGGTGAAAGCGATCTCGGATGAGAGCAGTTTTGCCATGCCGCCGCTGGACCGCTTCGTGGACCGCGATGGACATTTTTGCCAGACGGCCTTCGCGGCCAGCCTCGGGGCCCGGCCTTGGCTGTGGTCCAAGGTTTTCCAGCTTGCCAGGAACGGCGCGAAGGCATCGAGGGTGCTCTGCGTTGAGCTGGATCGGTGCATTAGCGAATCGAAGGTTTCGAGGCCGGAGTTGCATCCGATATCTAATCAACTGAGGTGACTTTGATTGAGCCGGACTAGGTCGCGGGTGCTGCCTGGCTCGCGGTGGAAATTCCTTGCAACCCTGATGGTGTGTTGGTCAAGTAGGGATCCCTCACTTGGTTCGGGATGACAGGGTTTCGGATGATAGATTTCGAAATGACAGTGTAAGGATAGATGGCAATCGCGGGACAATTTACGATCGTGGAAACTGAGCCTTCGATCCCGACCACTATGCGGGCGGCGGTTTACCGGGGTGTCAACGACGTTCGGGTGGAGACCGTCTCCGTTCCAAAGATAGGACCCGGCGAGTTGCTGGTCCGAGTTCATACTTGCGGCATCTGCGGAACCGATCTCAAGAAAATCGCGAGCGGCTCGCATTCCGCGCCACGCATTTTCGGACACGAAACCTCAGGCATTGTGGCAGCGGCCGGTAAGGGCGTGAGCCAGTTCAAGCCAGGTGATCGAGTGGTAGTGTTTCACCACATACCATGCGGCGAGTGTTACTACTGCCGGCACAAGACTTTTGCCCAGTGCGAGACTTACAAGAAGGTCGGCTGTACGGCGGGCTTCGAGCCATCCGGCGGGGGATTCGCCGAATATGTTCGCGTGATGGATTGGATCGCGGATCACGGCACGGTTCGGATCCCCGATGGAGTATCGTTCGAGCAGGCATGTTTTGTGGAGCCGGTGAACACCTGCATGAAGGGGATTGAGGCTCTGCAACTTATATCCGGCGAAAGTGTTCTTGTAATTGGACAAGGGCCGATTGGCATCATATTAAGTACATTAGCCAAAAGGTCAGGAGCTAGGGTAATCACTTCCGATTTGTATCCCGAGAGGCTTACAATATCTAAAAGCTTCGGATTAGAGAATGCGATCGACGCTTCGCGCGCCGACACCGTGAAAACGGTGCGAGAGCAGACAGCACATCGGGGCGCGGACGCAGCGATTGTTGCAGTAGGTGGTAACGAACTGATTGGGACCGCCATGGATGCGGTGCGTCCGGGAGGCCGGGTGTTGTTGTTCGCGCAGACAGTTCGCGGCGAAGCTACCATTGATCCGGCCGCGATCTGCGTGGACGAGAAAAAACTATTGGGGTCATATAGCGCGTCGGTTGAATTGCAAGAAGATTCGGTGCGGTTCGTGATGGGCCACGAGATGAACCTGGAAGGTTTGATCAGTCACCGCTTCTCTTTGTCGAACAGTGTTGAGGCTTTGAAGCTGGCGGCGCGTCCCCAGCCGGATTCGATGAAGATTGTGATTCAAACGGGTAGTTCGGGGGGGAAATAAAGAGTGAACGGAAAGATGACAGCTGCGGTCCTCTATGGCAAGGAGGACGTAAAAATTGAGAGAGTTCCCATTCCCCGGGTGGGCGATGGCGAAGTGTTGGTGAAGGTGCAAGTCGCTCTGACTTGTGGAACCGACCTTAAGGTTTATCAGCGGGGCTACCACGCCCGCATGATCGTTCCTCCCGCGTTGTTCGGGCACGAACTGGCCGGAGTGATCGAGGAAGTTGGTCCGGGCGTCCGCGGGTTCAAGAAGGGGATGCGAGTGGTGGCACTGAACTCCGCACCCTGCCAGATGTGTTTTTACTGCTCCAAGCATCAGGCCAATCTTTGCGAAGATCTGCTGTTCAACAACGGGGCTTATGCGGAATACATTCGAATTCCGCGGCGAATCGTCGAGATTAACATGCTGGCGATCCCGCCGGACGTCAGCTATGAAGAAGCGGCGATGGTTGAGCCCCTGGCCTGTGTGCTTCGTGGTCTTCACGAGACAGGAGTGGAGATTGGCGACACGGTCACCGTAATTGGCGGCGGTCCCATCGGTCTCATGTTCGTGCAGGTCGCGAAAGCGGTTGGCTGCAACGTAATTTCAGTGGTGAAGCGTGATGGTCAAGTTCAAGCCGCCAAGCACATGGGCGCGCATGAAGTGGTACAGATCACCAAGGTAAAGGATCCGGTGGAAGGGGTGCGCAGGCTTTCCCCTGAAATGCGCGGTAGCGATGTGGTGATCGAAGCGGTGGGACGTCCGGAAGCCTGGGAGATGGCCATCGACATGGTGCGCAAGGGCGGGACGGTGAACTTCTTTGGCGGCTGCGCCAGCGGCACGAAAGTGCAGCTCGATACCAACCGACTGCACTACTCGGAGGTCACGCTGAAGGCGACATTCCATCACACCCCGGAGACCGTGCGCAGAGCCTTTGCGCTGATTGCCGAGAAGAAGATTCGCTCCACCGATTACATTACTGGCGAAGCGCCACTTTCACGGCTGCAGCAGGTTTTCCATCACATGCTGAACCGCAACGGCGATATCAAGACCGCGATCATTCCCGGGCACTGAGGCGGGATTTTCCGCCAGGCGCACGGGCGAGGGCGCCCGCGCCTACATTGACCAACTGACCATGTCATCCGTTGCCAGCGACTCCCGGACTGAGATTCCCTCTACCCTGCTGGGGTGGAGTAGGCTTCCGCCCGAGTACGCCATCCCTGAAGAAGCCGCGACGCAAGCGGAGTCTCAGGCGTACTGCCGTCGTCTGGCGCGCACGCATTACGAGAATTTTTCGGTTGCGACCTGGTTCCTTCCGGTGCGGCTGCGACAGGATTTCTTCAATGTTTATGCCTACTGTCGTATCTCTGACGATCTGGGCGATGAAGTCGGCGATGCTCGCGCTTCTCTGTCCTTGCTGGATCAGTGGGAAGCCGAGCTTGAGGCTTGCTACGCTGGGAACCCGCGGCATCCCGTATTTGTCGCTTTGGCCGAGACCGTCCGCAAGTGCGAGATTCCGAAACAGACATTTGTCGATCTGCTGACTGCGTTTCGTCAGGATCAACGAGTTTCGCGTTATTCCACGTTCGAGGATGTTCTCGGTTATTGCCGTTACTCGGCGAATCCTGTGGGCCATCTGGTGCTGTACGTGTGCGGGTACCGGGATGCCGAGCGGCAAGCGCTTTCCGATTTCACCTGCACAGCACTGCAGTTGGCGAATTTCTGGCAGGACGTGAGCCCGGACTATGCCAACGGACGAATCTATCTTCCTCTGGAAGATCTTCGACGCTTCGGAGTTACGGACGATGACATCGCGGCGCAACGCAATACATCTGCCTTCTGCGATATGATGCGCTTCGAAGTGGATCGCGCCCGCGATTGGTTCCGTCGAGGCTTGCCGCTGGTTGAGAAGGTGGATCGCGAACTGGCTCTTGATATCGAACTGTTCAGCCGGGGCGGACAAGAGACTCTGAACGCCATCGAGGCGCAGGGATACAACGTGCTGGGCCGGCGTCCGGCGATTTCGAAAACACGCAAACTCACACTGGTCGCGCGTGCGGCTTGGGGAAAAATCCTGCGGGGAAAAAGGGTATGAGTACGGCGGTGCAGCCAGCTCCCACACCCTTCGCGCCTACCGAATCGCAACTCGCGGTTGCGTACTCGGTCTGCCGCCACATTACCCGCGCGGCGGCTAAGAATTTCTACTACGGGTTTCTGGTGCTGCCGCGCGCCAAGCGTCAGGCTCTGTGCGCTGTCTATGCCTTCATGCGGCGCTGTGACGACATTGCCGACGATGACTCTCTGTCGCAGTACGATCGGCGGAAGAAACTCAACGCGTGGCTGGATGCTTTTCATCGCACCCAGTCTGGCCATCCCACCGACGAGCCTGTGCTGCTGGCTCTAACCGACGCACAGCGCCGGTACAACATTCGCGTTGGACTACTCGATCAGTTGGCCTATGGCACTGCGATGGACGTTGAAGGAGGCCCGAACGCAGACGAGCAACGCACGGGCGCGTCGCCTGTGCCACACACGCTTAGCGTTCACTACCGAACTTTCGACGACCTCTATCAATATTGTTATCGTGTGGCGTCGGTCGTAGGTTTAGTTTGCATTCATGTGTTCGGCTATCGCGATCCGGCTGCCGAACCGCTGGCCGAGCGCCTGGGGCTGGCCTTCCAACTCACCAACATCATTCGTGACGTAAAAGAAGATGCCAGCATGGGCCGCGTTTATCTGCCGGAAGAGGATCTGGACAAGTTCGGGATTTCACTTTCTGCGTTGGAATCGGTCTCCGATCCTGCAGTCTTGCGGCCGCTTCTGGCGATGGAAGCCGACCGAGCTCGCGAGTATTACAAGGCCGGAGCGGAACTAATTCCGCTTGTCGAGGAGGACAGCCAATCAGCACTTTGGGTGCTGATGACCATCTATCAGCGGCTGCTCGAGAAAATTGCACAGCGCGAATATGACGTCTTCAGTGGTAACGAAAAAGTCAGCCTCACCGTGCGCGAGAAGCTCGGCATTCTGGCCAAAGGCTTCCTGAAACGCCTTTCCTGATGAGCGAGCGCTCGCTACCAAATTCCCGAGTGGCCGTGGTCGGAGGTGGATTGGCGGGGCTCGCTGTTGGTTGCGCCCTTGCGGGCAGCGGTTTTCGCGTGACCCTGTTCGAACGTCGACCTTACCTTGGCGGACGCGCTTCTTCTTATCAGCATCCCGGCACCGGCGAAGTCGTCGACAACTGCCAGCACGTCCTGCTCGGTTGCTGCACTAACCTGATCCAGTTCTACGAACGGCTGGGCGTTGAAAACAAGATCCGCTGGTACGACCGGCTGACCTTCCTCGAGCCGGACGGACGCGCCTCGGTCATTGGGCAATCGAAGTTGCCCGCGCCCCTTCACACCGCACCTGCTTTTCTCCGCGCCGCTTGCCTGGACTTATCCGACAAACTTTCCATTGGCATGGCGATGGCCGCCCTTGCGCCGGGCGCGCCGCGCGACACTGGCGAGAGCTTCCTGACTTGGCTACGCCGACACGGACAAACAAAGCGGGCGATCGAGCGTTTCTGGAATCCAATCCTGGTGAGCGCATTGAACGAAGAGTTGGATCGCGTGTCCGTGCCGTATGCGGCGCAGGTAGTGCGGGAATCGTTCTTGAAGTCGGCGGCGGCTGGACGGATGGGCGTTCCGAGCGTGCCTTTGACCGAACTTTACAGCGTGGCCGGAGACTACATCGCTGCGTGTGGAGGCGAGATCCGTTTCCGAAACAGCGTGGAGTCTTTTCTAAGTGAGCCGGATAAGGTGAAACTGCTGGTGTCGGGCGAGGAAACGGGGTTTGACTTCGTTGTGTTCGCCGTACCCTTTGACGTTTTATCCCGCATACTGCCGCAATCCTCGGCTGCCGACCCGTTGCGGCAAGTTCTTATGCGATTTGAGACCTCACCGATCACCGGCATTCATCTCTGGTTCGATCGCCAGATCACCGACCTTGATCACGCCGTTTTATTGGACCGGACCATTCAGTGGATGTTCCACAAATCGAAGCTGCTGTCTGAAAGGGAAGGGCACGACTTGAGTCGTGCCAACAATCTACCCACTCCGAAAGGAGCTTCAGGCCCTGAGGTCAACGGCAGCTACGTGGAACTGGTCGTTAGCTCGTCCAAGACTTTGGTGGAAAAGTCACGCGCGGAAATCACAAAGTTAGCACTTGCCGAACTGCGCGAATTTTTCCCCGGCGCGCGAGATGCGAACCTGGTGAAATCGACGGTGATCAAGGAAGTTCACGCAACCTATTCGCCGCGGCCTGGAGTGGATTTCTACCGTCCCCGCCCGGAGACCGTCTGGCCACGAGTATTGCTGGCGGGAGACTGGACCGCGACCGGATGGCCCGCCACCATGGAAGGCGCGGTCCGCAGCGGATACCTAGCGGCAGAATCCGTGGCCCGGGTCGCGGGCATACGAGATGCCTCGTACCTCGTGCCGGATCTGCCCGCGAGAGGATTCATGCGGTTGTTCGGATAATGGTTCACAGTTTTATCGCGCATTCACTCAGGCAGTTGCGCGAAGATCGGACGGACGAGGCGTCCGTCGCCAGGTTATTTTAGCGACACCAACTTCTCTACCAGTTCCGAGTAGTCCTTCTTTTCGAGGCCGTGGACCGCTTTGTTGTACTCATCCACTTTGCTGGAATAATTCATCGAGCAGAATTTGGGACCGCACATCGAGCAGAATGCGGCTTCTTTGTAGTAGTCATCGGGGAGAGTTTCATCGTGCATGGAGCGAGCCGTCTCCGGATCGAGTGACAGCGCGAACTGCTTTTCCCAGTCGAATTTGTAGCGGGCATAACTGAGGGCGTCGTCGCGGTCCTGAGCGCCCGGACGATGGCGCGCCAAATCCGCCGCGTGCGCCGCGATCTTATAGGCGATGATTCCGTCCTTCACGTCTTTCTCATTTGGGAGCCCGAGATGCTCTTTTGGGGTGACGTAGCAAAGCATCGCGGCACCGTGCCAGCCGATCATGGCCGCGCCGATTGCCGACGTGATGTGGTCGTATCCCGGCGCGATATCGGTGACTAACGGTCCCAACGTGTAGAACGGTGCTTCGTAGCAGAGTTCCTTTTCTTTGTCGACCTGCTCCTTGATCTTATCCAGAGGCACATGTCCCGGCCCTTCGATCATCACCTGCACATCGTGTTCCCAAGACTTCTTGGTCAGTTCGCCCAGCATTTTCAATTCAGCGAACTGTGCTTCATCGCTGGCGTCGGCGATACAGCCGGGACGCAGGCCATCGCCAAGCGAAAACGACACGTCGTGCTTGGCGAAAATCTTGCAGATATCGTCGAAACGCTCGTACAGAAAATTCTGCTTGTGATGGTGGGCCATCCATTGCGCCAGAATTGCGCCGCCGCGGCTTACGATCCCGGTGATGCGCTTGGAAACCATCGGAAGATACTGAATTAGGACCCCGGCATGAATAGTCATGTAATCCACGCCCTGCTCGGCCTGTTCTTCGATCACTTCGAGCATCACTTCGGCATTCAAGTCTTCGATGCGTTTCACCCGCGAGATCGCTTCATAGATCGGAACCGTTCCGATAGGCACGGGCGAGTGACGCAGAATCGCTTCACGAATCTCGTGAATGTTGCCCCCAGTCGAAAGATCCATGACGGTGTCAGCGCCGTAGTGAACGGAGGTATGCAGCTTCTTGAGTTCTTCGTCGATGTTCGACGTGACGGCAGAATTGCCAATGTTCGAGTTAATCTTGCAGAGCGAAGCCACGCCGATACACATTGGCTCGAGTTCCGGATGATTGATGTTGGCGGGAACAATCATGCGACCGGACGCAATTTCGTCGCGAACCAGTTCTAGGGAAAGCCTTTCCCGATTCGCCACATAGGTCATTTCCTCCGTGATCAGGCCTTTGCGCGCGTAATGCATCTGGGAGAAATTGCCGTCGTCGTTCTCCTCTTTGCGACGGGCGATCCATTCGGAGCGCGGCTGGGGGACGCTATGGCCATTGTTTTCGGAGCCATGATTGGCCTGACTGCTGTTGCCGTTCGCTGCATTACCGTTCGTCCGAGCCATGACTTATCACCTGGGTTGGATTCGTCAAAAAACGATTATACGCCGGGGATGAGATCGAACCGAACTCCGTAGCGCTTGGCAGCTACCCGATTCCTCGCTTGTCCGTCCAAACCCCGAGGGCTTAGAATTTCTGCTTCGACTCAACGAGGTACCATGGGCTTATTCCGTCTCCTGCTTGTATTTCTGCTGCTCGCAGCCCTAGCTACGTTTGCTCAAACTGATTCCACCACGAAGCCGGCGCCAGGTTTCAGCATCGACCACATCGACAAGACACTGGATCCTTGCGTCGATTTCTACCAGTACGCCTGTGGTAACTGGCTCAAGAAAGCCGAGATTCCAGCGGACCAGAGCGCGTGGGTCAGCTTCGTCGAACTGGACGAGCGGAACCTGGTAACCTTGCGAGAGATCCTGGAAAAGGCTTCCGCCAATGATTCCGGCAGAAGTCCTATCGAGCAGAAGGTCGGCGATTTCTATAGCTCCTGCATGGACGAGAAGACTGTGGATGCGAAAGGCCTGGACTCGCTCAAGCCGGAACTCGACCGCATATCGACGGTGAGCGACAAGGCTACGCTGATTGACGCGGTCGCGCGGGTGCATCTTGCCGGTCCCAACCCGTTGTTTAATTTCTATTCCAACTCTGACCTGCACAATGCGGATCAGGTCATCGCTTACATTGACCAAGGTGGATTGTCGCTGCCCGATCGCGATTACTACATCAAAGACGATGCCCGGATGACGGAAATGCGCAAGCATCTGGGGGAAGAAGTGACTCAAATGTTTACTCTTGCCGGGCAATCCCCGAGGCAGGCAGCGGAGTCGGCGCAAACCGTTTTGCGCATCGAGACCGCACTGGCTAAGGACTCCATGGACCGCACCCTCCGCCGCGACCCCAAGACGCGAGACCACAAGATGACGCGGGAAGCGGCCGTTGCGCTCGCCCCGAATTTTTATCTCGATCGCTATTTCGCGGCTATGGGTGCGCCCAGTTTTTCAGAGTTGAACGTCAGCAATCCGGAGTTCTTTAAACAGGTGAATGGTGTGCTGGAATCCGAATCACTGGACAACCTGAAGATCTACGTGAGCTGGCACCTTCTGCGAGGCGCCGCTCCCTGGCTCTCTCAGCCTTTTGTGGACGCGAGCTTCAAAATGCGCCAAGCCTTGACTGGCCAGAAGGAAATCCAGGCCAGATGGAAGCGCTGCGTGGAGCTCACCGACAACTCCCTGGGGGAAGCGCTCGGCCAGAAATACGTCGAGGTCACTTTCGGGCCCGACGGAAAACAGCGCATGTTGAAGATGGTTGATGCACTCGAACAATCGCTGGACACGGATATCCAAGGGCTGTCCTGGATGACCGACGAAACCAAAAAGCAGGCAAAGATCAAGCTGCAAGCCATTCGCAACAAGATTGGCTATCCCGACGCGTGGCGCGACTACAGTTCACTCACCGTGGTGCGGGGCGACCTGCTGGGAAATTTTCTGCGCGCCAACGAGTTTGAATCCAAGCGCGAAATCGCCAAGATTGGCAAGCCGCTTGACCGTAAGGAATGGGGCATGACGCCGCCCACGGTCAACGCTTATTACAGCTCCTCGTACAACGAAATCGTGTTTCCGGCGGGCATTTTGCAACCGCCGTTCTTTGACAAGAAGATGGATGATGCCGTGAACTTCGGTGGAATCGGACTCGTGATCGGACACGAATTGACCCACGGCTTCGACGACCAGGGTCGCAAGTTCGATCCGCAGGGCAATTTGCATGACTGGTGGACGCCCGAGGACGGCAAGGAATTTGAAAAGCGAGTCAGCTGCGTTGCCGATGAGTACAGCGGCTTCGTCGCGGTCGATGATCTTAAGCTCAATGGCCGGCTCACGCTCGGCGAAAACACCGCCGACAACGGTGGTGCACGCATCGCGCTGATGGCGCTCGAGCGCATGATCGCGGAAGACAAAACCGGAAAAGAGGGCGAGAAGATTGATGGCTACACTCCGGAGCAGCGCTTCTTCCTGGGCTTTGCGCGAGTCTGGTGCGAGAAACGGCGTCCCGAGTCGGCGCGCATGCAGGTGACCACGAATCCGCACTCTCCGGGAAAATGGCGGGTGAACGGGGTGGTCCAGAACATGCCCGAGTTCCAGCAGGCTTGGGGCTGCAAGGCGGGGCAACCCATGGTGAGCGCGAACGCCTGCCACGTGTGGTGACGGCGATAAACGCCTACTTGATAAATCCTTTGCGCCGTTGCTCACTGTAACGGCGTAAGGCGTCGTTGATGATCGGGTACGCCTCGCCCGCGGGCCGAATCTCGTCCACCTCCACCTCTTTCCCTTCGAGCTGTTTGTAATCCTGGAAGAATCTTCGCAGCATGATCAGCCGGTGCGGAGGCATTTCAGAAGCTTCGCGGTAGGTGTTGAATTCGGGATCTTCCGTGGCGATGGCAATAATTTTGTGATCTTTTTTCCCGGCGTCAATCATGGTCATTAGGCCAATTGTTCGCGCGTGAATGATGGTCAAGGGAACTACGCTTTCCTGGCAGAGCACCAGAACGTCAAGCGGATCGTCATCTTCGGCCAAGCTCTGCGGAACGAAGCCATAGTTAGCCGGGTAATAAACCGCGGAGTAGAGCACACGATCAAGTTTGATCAACCCGCTGGCTTTGTCCAATTCGTACTTCACGCTCGAACCAAAGGGAATTTCAATCACTGTGTTGAACTCTTCGGGCAACCGCTCGCCGGGGGTTACGTCATGCCAAGCGTGGATCATCGGCAGTTATCTCAACCAGAAAATTGACTGACATCGGAATTGTACTGCCTGATGTCTTTTCGGTTCTGTCTCTTCGGTTCTTGACCCGCGTCGCCAACGAGGAATAGAGTTCTTATAGGCGAGGGTGTTTTATATGTCGAAGGAGACCAGCCGATACCTGAAATTCGGCGGTGCGACGGTACTCATCCTGCTGGCGCTCGGATATCTTGCCTATACCGGCGTCCAGGAAAGCAAGAGTTACTACGTCACCATCAAGGAACTGCGCGGTATGGGAGACTCTGCCCACACCAAGCGCCTGCGTGTTGCGGGCAATGTTCAACCCGGTTCGATCAAGCGGAGCGGTACGAAAGTTGAGTTCGTCCTGATCGAGAACGATCAAACTCTACAGGTTTCGTACAGCGGCACCGAGCCTCCGCCCGATACGTTCAAGGACAATTCCCAGGCGCTGGCCGACGGCAGTTTCGGACGCGATGGCGTCTTCCATGCCAAACAACTGCAGGCGAAGTGCGCCTCGAAGTACGCGCCGCAACAGCCGGGCGCGCCCGCCAGCGGCAGTTCTCCGAATGCGCCCGCGAAGAGTATGACTCAAGTCAAGACCGACGGCTCTAGCGCGATGTCGAACTAGAACCGTCCAGGCTATTTCATATCGCCGCTCTACGGGTTAGGAAATAGCTGGTTTAAGCCTCTTTACCGCCACCGCCGCATCGATTCCTCCAGCGACCGGTAGACATCCAATTCATGGTCTTCAAGCGTATCCCCGAAGTCCTAAAGAGCGGAGACTAACGCTTCTCGTTTTGTGGCGCCCGACCCTGCCAACGAGCTTAAGCATCCGGGAAATCAGTCGCTCTTCGCGCGGTTCAAGGAAGATTCGCGAGCTGCCGCCCCAGGCAAAAATCCCCCCTGGGCGATTGGGTACGAAGCCCGCGCCCGTTCCGACCCGATCGCATCAGCGACCGCGAGATCAGAAATGGTTCCGCTTATGGTAGGCCGGTGATGGCCAATCGCCAAGGACTCGTCTTTGCGTATGCACAAGGAACGCACTCCATTTTTCTCAAACTGCGGGGAGACATGTATGCTGCAGCTCGACAAGGCGGCGGAAGGTACGAGCCAACTTACGGGAAGGATTGGATTGAATTTCGCGTTGGCGGGCGAGTTGGAGGTTCCGCCGATTGGCGCGAATCGATGGAGCGTTGGGCTAGAATCAGCTACCGAGATACCGTGAGCATCGAATAACGCATAGACGCAGAACTCGCCGGGCGCTGCTCTAGAGCTGCGGCGCTTCGCGCCGCGGACGAGGGCGTCCGCCCCGACGTGGTGCTACCCTCGACTTCGCGGGGCGCTTCAGCTATCTTCGGTTCCGATGCCTCCCGCCGTCGTTGTTACCGATCTCGTGAAGCAATTTGGACGCTTCCCCGCCTTGCGTGGCGTGAGCGCGGAGTTTTCCGGCGGAAAGCTCTACGCCATTCTGGGCGACAACGGGGCAGGGAAGACAACTCTCTTGCGCGCGCTGGCGGGGTTAACGCCGCCCACGCGGGGCATCATTTCAATGTTGGGGACAACCGATCTCCGGTCCGTCTGCGGCCAAATGGGCTACATGGCCCATCCTTCTTTGCTTTACGACGAAATGAGCGGAATGGAGAACCTGGGCTACTTCGCGGGCCTGTACGATGTCCACAATACAGACCAGCGCTGCACCGAGGTGATCCGTGCCGTGCAACTTGATCCATCGCTGACGCGGCCCGTGGGCCAGTATTCGCAAGGCATGCGGCAGCGAATGTCGCTGGCGCGGGCGCTGCTGAACGATCCTAAAATCCTTCTTCTCGACGAACCCTTCTCCAACGTCGACCTGCGTTCTGTCCGGGAAATGGTGAGCTTGCTGACTGGCTTGCGCGATGCCGGCAAAACTATCTTTGTGGTCACGCACCAAGCTTCGCTCCTCGAAGGTGCTGCCGATGAGTGCGTATGGATGGAAGCCGGACAAATCGCTAGTCGCACCTCGGATCTGGCGGCAAGATCGGAGACGCCATGAGTACCGTCTCCCGGCTCGCGCGAGCGACTCTGGCCAAAGACCTTCGCCTGGAGTGGCGATCGAAAGACGCCATCAACTCCATGTTGTTTTTCTCCTTGCTGGTGGTCGTGATCTTCAGTTTCTCGTTCGATCCGACTGCCGAAGAATCGCGACGAATTGCCGGCGGACTGGTTTGGGTCGCTTTTTTGTTCGCCGCAGTGGTGGCTTTGAACCAGACCTGGGCACGGGAAATGCGCAATCAGGTGCTCGATGCCTACCGGGTTTCTCCGGCCCCTCCCAACGCTCTGTTCCTGGCGAAAGTCATGGGAAATTTCATTTTTGTTACCGTGCTACAGGCGTTAATGACGCCGCTCTTTATCGTGTTTTACAACCTGCGCGCACTCGGACCCGCATACCAGTTGCCCATCGTCGCGGCGCTTGGGACCTGGGCCTTGGTGGTGAATGGAACGTTTTTCGCGGCTATGTCTTTGCGCACACGCAGCCGCGAGATCATGCTCCCACTATTGCTGTTTCCTATCTCGATCCCGGCTTTGCTTGCCATGGTCGAAGCTACGGGCGCCATCCTAACCGGAGAATTTTCCGCCAAGTTCTGGATCGTCTTGCTTGCCGCCTATGATGTGGTGTTTACTATCGCTAGCCTCTTCTTATTTGGATTCGTGTTGCAGGCGGAATGAAGCGCGTTTTTCCCATCCTCGCTGTTCTCACGGCTGCGCTCCTTAGCTACGCCTTGTATGAGGCTCTGCTTGTTGCCCCGACCGAGCAGACCATGGGCGACGTGCAGCGGATCTTCTACTACCACGTGCCTTCCGCGTGGACAGCTTTCATCTTGTTTTCCATTAATTTCGTCGCTTCCATCGTGTACCTCATTCGCCGTTCTAACAAAGCGGACATTGTTGCCCTGGTGACGGCGGAGGTGGGCGTCGTATTCTGCACTGTGGTGCTGGTCACCGGGCCGATCTGGGCGCGTCCGGTGTGGGGAATCTGGTGGACCTGGGATTTGCGCCTGACCCTGACGCTGGTGCTATGGCTGATCTACGTGAGCTACCTGGCGCTACGCAGATTTTCCAGCAGCGGTCAGACTCCACTGCTGGCAGCGGTGCTGGCCATTTTTGGAGCCCTCGATGTTCCGCTGGTCTATTTTTCCATCTGGTTTTTCCGCACCCAGCACCCTCAACCCGTGATCGGCGGAGGCGGTTCCATTGATCCCCGCATGCTGCACGTTCTGCTGATCAACTGGCTAGCCTTCTCCTGCTTCGCTGCATTAGTTTGCTGGTCCCGTTACCGCCTGGAAGTGCTGCAACGGGAGGTGGACGAAACCCTGGCGCTCGAGGCTTTGCTCGAACCGAGGGGTTCGCAAACCCGAACGTCGCAGACGTGGAGAGCAGGATGAGTTATCTTTACGCCGCGTACATCGCTACCTGGGCTATTCATGTCGCGTATCTGGGCACCCTACTGCGCCGTTACATCCGCCTGAGAAACGAGATCGCAGAATTCAACAGAAGAGAAGAAAGGCAGTAGCGAATCAGTCAAGCGGGTGGGTCACGAGGATGCGGTCGGGAACCACGGTTTCTGCTAGTATGTCGATGGTCTTGCCGGGGGTTACTTCATGCGCCGAATCATGGTTGTGGCTGTGCTGTGGGTAGTTTCCACTGGCTTCATTTCCTTCGCCGCCAACGCCAAAGCGAAGGCACCCCAGACTGCTGAAACCGACGCTCGTTTAAAGCACGCCTTCCGCCGGCCCGAGAACAACGGTTGGATATTCGTGCACCTCGAAGGTTCCCCGTCCGAAATCGGCTTCCAGCACGGCTACCTGCTCGCACCGGAGATCGAAGACGCGCTGAAAGTCACCATCCTCGAACAGACCCACGAGAATGGGAAGGATTGGCAATTCTTCCGCGATGCAGCCAAGAACATGATGTGGCCGCACATCGAATCTGAGTACCGGGAAGAAATGCAGGGCATCGCCGATGGTGCCAATGCACACGGCGTGAAGCTTGATTTGTGGGACGTGGTCGCATTGAATGGCGCCATGGAGTGGAGCTATTACGTTAAGGAATACGATAAAGCGCATGGCATCAAATCCGCAGCATCCGTCGGCGTCCCCGAGCATTGCAGCGCCTTCGTGGCTACCGGGAGCTACACCAAAGACGGCAAGATTGTCATCGCCCACAACAACTGGACCAACTATCTTGATGGCGAGCGCTGGACCATTATGTTCGACATCGTTCCCGCCAAGGGCTACCGCTTCATCATGGACGGTTTCCCGGGATTCATTCACAGCGGAGATGACTTTGGCATCAACTCGGCCGGAATCATCATTACCGAGACGACTATCGGCGGATTCTTCGGTTACGATCCCGCCGGCGTCCCGGAGTTTGTTCGTGCCCGCAAGGCCATGCAGTATTCCGCGGCAATTGACGACGCCGCGCGCATCTTCAAAAAGGGCAACAACGGTGGGTATGCCAACGACTGGCTGTTGGCCGATATCAAGAACAACGAAATTGCCAGCCTCGAATTAGGTCTGAAGAATGTTACCCTGATGCGGAAGAAGGATGGATATTTTGTCGGGTCCAATTTTCCCATCGACCAAAAGCTTGCCCGTGAGGAGACCAATTTCGACGTGCATGACCTGAGTTTGAGCGCCAACGCCCGCCACGTACGCTGGGAGCAGCTCATGGCCAAGTACAAGGGAACGATCGACCTGGCAGCCGCGCAGCGCTTCGAAGCGGATCATTACGACACATTCACCAAGAAGGAAGAACCCAGCGAGCGGACGCTCTGTGGTCACGTCGATCTTTCCCCTCGCGGTGACGGTCCCTGGCAGCCGCCTTACGGCATCGCTGGGGCGGTGCAGAACAAAGCCACCGACGCCGCTATGGCTGCAGAGCTGAAACTTGCAGCTTCAGCCGGTCATTCGTGCGGCATCAACTTCAACGCCGCTGCTCATCTGCAGGCACATCCGGAGTTCTCGTGGCAGAAGGATCTTCTGCTCGATATGCCGTCCCATCCCTGGACGACTTTCGCCGCGGCGAAGTAATTGTTCCGTTCTTGTTGTTCTGTGCGGGAGCCGAAATACTTCAACTACCCGAGGCAGCCGACCCCAGGAATTCGTACTCCTCGATGACGGCCGCGATGCCGACGCGGGAGGCCGGCAATGGCACTTCGGCTCGCAGCACGCGAGCGGTGAATCGGACGCGCAGCGGTTCGGTCAAGGTGACGTGCGGCGGAAAAGTCAAAGTCACCTGAATCCGGGAGCCGGCGGCGAGTGACCGGTCGAGGTAGAGAAAAACTCCGCGAGCACTCACGTTTTGTGTCTCTGTCAACAACTCGTCAACGCTGGCGTCCGCCACTTTGACGATCGCGGGCAGGCGCATATCAAAACGCCGCATCGCGCGCCGCTCCTCTGACATTTCCGCCGGCGAGTCTTCCGTTTTTTCGAGCATTCGATGTTCCCTTCCAACGAACAAAGTCACTCCGCAACTCAATCCGCAACCTGCGAAGAGAATGCAACTGAGTTATGCTCTTAGGCCAAAGATACTTACTTATCAGGAGTTTGCAAGACTAAAGAGATTGAGGGAATTGACTCGGTTACTGCCCTTGCCGCGCTGACAAAGATGGACCACGAACGGGTAAGCCGGGGAGAGCGGGGAAGGGATGCGCGCGCTCGAAGCAGCAATCGTACTGCCACAAAAAATGGTGCATCTTCCTGCGCGCTCGCATGCGAATGAGAGACTTGTGGCCCTTAGCCCGCTGCGATGACGCGCAGCATGAAACGATTTGCAGAAGATCTGCGTCTTCGCGACATTTAGTGGGCGCTGAGCCCAATCACGAGCTGCCGCACTTTTCCATGGCCAGACGGCATCTCCGGCCAGCCTGCTGCGCATCTGACGATTCTTAAGGCATAGAATAGGGGCACGCATCTTGACAGGCTATCCGTCAGATGTTTAAGTAGTTACTTATCTTTTGCTCTTATTTTTTGGTGACAAGTACGCAAGCCGCTTCGCGGGCGCGACTCGGGGTGCTGTTTGTACGCCGTTTCTTCTTCCTCTCCCTGAAATCGGGAAAAGACATCGCGGAAATCGGAGGAGTTCAGTGAGATTGAATCGCCGTCGGTCGGGAAAGACTTGTTCGCCAAGCCGCATCCTCGTGGCCATGACCCTGTTGATGCTGATCGCAGCCGTTGCCTTGACCATGAACTCCAGTATGGCGAAGCTCCGGGCTGCCTCCGCCTCCGATCGAACTCCCACGGCGTTTGTTGCATCCGCTCATGCATCGTCCCAAAGCCCGAAGCAAATTCTGGCCACGTATAGCCATCTGCCGCTGATGTTTGAGCCGAACCAGGGACAGATCGATGCCAGCGTGAAATTCGCCGCCCGAGGCAGCGGTTACGGGTTGTATCTCAGGGCGCAAGAAGCCGTCCTGGTACTGGAGCATGCGGCATCCTACGCCCAGCATCCGGGCGCTCGAACTTCCGCAGTGAGCATGCAGCTGGTAGGAGCAAATTCCAGCGCTGAGCCGGTTGGTGATGTTCAACTTCCCGGAAGAAGCAATTACTTCATCGGGAACAATCCCACAAAATGGCACCGCGACATTCCGCAGTTCGCGCGGGTGCGATACCGCAACGTGTATCCCGGAGTTGACCTGGTGTACTACGGCAATCGAGGGCAACTGGAATATGACTTCGAAGTTGCGCCTGGTAGTGATCCCGGGCAGGTGGCGCTGCGATTCCGGAATCTCGCGGATCACAGCCCGAAGAATCCAAGAATTGTCGCGGGTGGGGATCTCGTTCTGGATGTGGCCGGGAGTGACGTGCGATTACGAGCTCCGCACGTGTATCAGAAGTTCGGAGCCGAGGAACGAACCGTGGCAGGCCGCTTTGAATTGCGAGGCCAAAGGAAAGACGAAGTCGGTTTCGAACTGGGCGGCTACGATCGCAGCCAGACGTTAATCATCGATCCGGTTCTTGCCTACTCGACGTATCTCGGGGGCACCGGAGCTGAGAGTTGTTCCGCGATTACTGGCCTTCCTTTCACGCCGGGTTGTCCTGCGATTGCCGTGGATGCGGCCTCCAATGCGTACGTCGCGGGATCGACCGAGTCAACCAACTTCCCCCAGACCACCGGAGAATTCCAGCCCGACCTCGCGGCGGGAGCGACCGCCAACGTTTTCATCGCCAAATTCAATCCCACCGGGACACTCCTCTTCGCCACGTATCTGGGCGGAAACGGCACCGATTATGCCGCCGGGGTCGCGACGGATACCGGTTTTGATGTGATCGTTGCGGGTACGGCGAGTTCAGGCAATTTCCCCACCACGGACGGGCCCAACAATACCGCCTTTCAGACCACGCCGGTTAGCGGCGGCAAGCACGTATTTGTGAGCAAACTCGATCCTACGGGAAGGATCCTGCTGTATTCCACTTATCTTTCCGGCCACGGCATCGACATTGCCTCAGGCCTGGCGGTTGACCAGGGGGGCAGCAACGCGTACGTAACCGGGACAACCACCTCCGCCGACGTGGGGACAGGATTTCCGTCCACGATTGGGGCCTATCAAACGCAGCCGAAGATAGCAAACTTGAATCAATTCTTCTTCACCAAGGTGGATCCGAATGCGAGCGGCTCTGCCAGCGTACTCTATTCCACTTACTTCGGCGGGAGCAGTCCCAGTACCGGCACGGTCGTGGGCGGCGGAATCGCGGTAGATACCAACTCGAATGCCTACTTTACAGGGGGTACGAATTTCATCGACATGCCCGTGCTCAACGCGTTTCAAGCGACGAACAAGGGCGGATATG
>Ga0210396_10001373_pt1 | contig 26729 bp, 28 predicted proteins | sample IncBWH17OmetaG_FD_155466 | JGI IMG/M metagenome (GOLD analysis project Ga0210396, IMG submission 155466) | Forest soil microbial communities from Barre Woods Harvard Forest LTER site, Petersham, Massachusetts, United States - Inc-BW-H-17-O ... | reverse complement strand
CTCTCCGGAGCAGGCGCATCTGCTGCACATCCGCCAGGCGATGATTTGTTTGTGAAGAAACTTCCGACTCGTTTCGTTGTCGTCGACGATCAGCACGCGCGTGTCGACGAATTCATGCATATTCTGAGGCTCTATTTCGTTCCCGACCTGGCGGGAAAACCTCAAGGAGACCCAGAACGTTGAGCCCTGACCGGGTGTACTTTCCACCCCGATATGGCCGTTCAACGATTCTGCCAGGCGCTTACAGATGGCCAGACCCAACCCTGGGCCGCCGAAATTGCACGAGGTCGAACCATCTGCCTGAACAAAGGGCTCGAACAGGCGATCAAGCGTCTCGGACGCAATGCCGATGCCCGTGTCTTTGATCTCAAAACGGACGAGGACTTCCATTTCTGTTTCCTCCTCAACCCTCACACGTGCTACGACCTCGCCAGACGTCGTGAATTTGATGGCATTGCCGATCAGACTCGTTAACACTTGGCGAACTCGTCCAGGATCTCCCCGCATTTTGGTGGCAAAATAGGGGGCCATGCCACCGACCAACTCGATGCCCTTGGCCTGAGCTTGGCCGGCCATCATTTCCAAAGTATCCTCGACCACGGTGCGCAGGTCGAAGTCCAGTTCTTCAAAAGCTAGCTGGCCAGCTTCGATTTTCGAAAAATCAAGAATGTCGCTTAGCAGATTCAGGAGCGACTCGCTGCTTGTGCGGATGGTGTCGGCTAAATTGCGCTGTTCGGCATTCAGTCCGGTATTAAGGAGCAGTCCAGTCGTGTCAATCACACCATTCATCGGCGTGCGAATTTCATGGCTCACAACAGCCAGTAAATCACTCTTGACCTGCTCCGCCGCCTGAGCTTTTTCTGTCAGCTCTCGTTGCCGGGTCATGGATCGCTTGATTTCACCGATATCCTCGAGCTGCGCAATGAAATAAAGAGGCGTGTTTTGTTTGTCGCGGAGCAGCGACACGGCCAGTAAAGCCCACAGAACCTGCCCCTCTTTATGAAAATACCGCATTTCCATCCTGAAGGAGTTGATTTCACCATCGAGCAACCGGTGCATATTGGTCAGACCGGCCTCCAGGTCGTCGGGATACGTGATGTCCTGGAATGTTTTGTCGCTGAGTTCTTCCGCTGAATAGCCGAGCAAGTTGCACAGGGCCTGATTGACTTTGCGCCACCGGCCGTCGAGCGACACCAGGGCCATGCCGACCGCCGCATCCTCAAACACGCTCGAAAAGCGTTCTTCACTGAGCACGGACGCCTCTTCGCTCGTGTTAAGGATTTGGTCTGACCTGTTGCTCGAAAAAATTTGTCTAAAGAAATCCATCATAAATTGAAAATGTAACTGCCCCGATCCGCCTCAGCCGGGAGTGCCAGTTTGCCGCAGGCGCCTACCGAATACGGCGTATTACCGCAGCGGACCGATGCGACAGGCCTCACCGAGAGAAAGCTGGCTCGCAATCACTCGACCAATTCAAATAACCGCCCAAAAAGTTCCGAGGCAGGAGGTCGAGGCAAACCTGCGCAACCAGCCCAATCAACGCGAACCTTCCCGTTGTCTGTAAGAGAGGTATAAAGGTATTAGTCGTGCGGTAGATTACTCATGGCTGTGGAGAGAATAACGGAAAACACCATATAATCCATAATTATTATAATTTAATTACTAGGAACTTCGTCTCAGTTGCGGATCTTCGAAGCTCGAGAGAATACCAACGTTCGCCGTTCGGCGTTCACCGTTCACCGTTCGGGGCTCTAAGCGTAAATTGACGGCTGAATCGAATCGCACGAAGGCAAGTAGCGGTGGAGACGGTTTTCTGCCCCCGGCGGTTCGGATGACAGGAGCTCACGGTTTCAATCCCGAGCTTTATCCACAAAGCCGGAGAATAGCCGGTACCGGGCAAGCGCGCCGGCACGCCTTCAGCCCCGATCCAGGTCAGGCCAAGGCACGCGGAAGCTCGTAGGCAAAAGACGCCGCCGAATGCCGAACGGTGAACGGTGAACGGTGAACGCCGAAGGTGAACCCGAAGGTGAACGCCGAACGCCCTCACTGCGAGAGCAGCTTGAAGCTTGTCATCGACTCTTTGATATCCGGATCTTTAAGCGGGCGCGGGTCACCTTCTTTCATGCCGGCGATCTGGTAAATCCGGTAGTTCGCTTCAAACATGTCGACGACCAGCCCGTAGTGCCTGCCGTGGTAAACTGAGTCACCGGTCAGTCGATAACCTGGCATGCCGTGTAAGGAGATCCGCTCGAGGCCCCGGCGAAAACCTTGCCCGACACCAAAGAACCGCTTTTCCAATTCTTCGATCGATTTCTCGTTGAGATGAAAATTCTTTCGCTTGGACAGATCGACGTAACCCAGAAAGACGAAAGCGGAATGATCGATGCGTCCTGCGCCCACGAGAGTTCCTTCTTCGGTCGAGCCCAATGTCGTCCAATTGGTTGGGCTAGTGGAGGATCGACCGTCCGGCAGATTGATCGAACAATCAAAATCTTCCGATTTCCAGTATGCGGCGGACGCGGAGGCGGCAAAAAGAACAAGGGCCAGAAATGCTGCGTTGAGAGGATTCATGGGTAAAACAACCTAGGTTTGTAGCAACAGAACACGACTTTAATTTGAGTCAATCTTCCCCGGGGTACCTCATCGGATACAGTCATCTGGCCAGAAAATAATTTTTCTGCCTCTCGCTGATGGAATGGCCGAGGCGATCGAGAACCTGGAGCATATCCTCCCAAACCTTCCGCTTCACGGACAAAGCCTGATTTCGCAGCAGGTAAGAAGGATGAAATGTCGCCATGACCGGGATCGAGCCAAAAAGATGCCAGCGGCCGCGCATCTGATTCATCGGTTCTTCTTTTCCGAACAGACCGCGCATCGCGGTCGCGCCGAGGGCGACCATCGCCTTCGGCTGGATTAGTTGAATCTGTTGCCGGAGATAAGGCAGACAAGTTTCCATTTCGGTTGCCGTCGGCTGGCGATTTCCCGGAGCACCCGCAGGTATGTCCGGCCTGCATTTCAAGACATTGGCGATATACACGTCTGACCGCTGATAACCCATTGTCTGAATGATCTTCGTCAGAAGTTCGCCCGCACGGCCGACAAACGGTTCGCCTTGCCGATCTTCGTCTGCTCCGGGGGCTTCGCCGACGAACATCAGTTCCGCGGCCGGGTTGCCAACTCCGAAAACCACGGAGCGCCGAAACGCGACAAGATTTGGACATTTGGTGCAGGCCAGGACCTTGGTGCGCAACTCCTCGAACGCTAGTGTTGCCACACCGGCTTCTTGGCTGGGCGCCTGATCGGGAATCCGGATAGGCGCCTCCTGATAGACAGGTTCGTCGTTTTCAGGAGTTTCGACGACGCCTGATTTTTCGGTCTCACCCGTAACTGCACGCGAATTTGCCAGCAGTGCAATCCTCTGAAGTGTGGAAGTGTCCGCACGGAAATCAGGGCGATTCTCCAGCTCGCGCAACATTTCGACGACCAAGTTCAGACCTTGCTGGTAAAGCGTTTCCATAAAGGCGATCCTTTCCCGGACTATCAGACGCGTGCAGTATATGCGAGTCGCAGTTTTAATCCGACTCTTTCCACCAGTCGGCCGGGTCGATTTGGTCTTTCTCTTCTAAAGAGCAAAATGACCATTCAGCGGGCGCACGTTCTTTGAGTTCCGCGAAGGCAATGGGATCGTGCGCGCAAAGGGTGAAGCTCTTGATGAAATGGACAGCGGCAACACACGCTAAGCAGAATATTGGATCCTCCGGCCAAATAAAATCCTCCAGGTTTTCCGGTGCGGTCCTCACATACGCGTAGAACTCTTCCCAATAACCGATCTGGCGCTTGAGGGCTTCAACGAGCAGTTGTTCGGGAGTGTACCCGAGGGCTTGGCAAATCTCGTTCAGCTCGACAACGGTGCTAGCTGGAAAAAATAAGATCGCGGGCGTGGCAACGATCTCCTCAAGCAATCGCTTCTGGGCATTACGGTTTGACTCGCCTGGATCAATTTCCATCTTTCTTTCTGATCGAAGGCTGTCTCGTCCTTGGTTGTGGGGCCGGCTCAATTTTGCTATTTTAGCGCACCTATTCGGTGATCGAATCATCGTACAACCCCGTTTTTAACGCCATTCTGCAGAAAATCGTCTGGTAATCCGGCTTCGAATTCCAACCAATTGTTCGCCATCGGGTGAAAGAATCCAAGACGCCAGGCGTGCAACATCTGCCGACCATATTCGCCGGATGATTTTCCGTACACTTTGTCGCCAAGGACTGGGTGCCCGATCGAATGGAGATGGACTCGAATCTGATGTGTTCGTCCTGTGTAGATTTGGCAAAGAACCAAAGTCCACCGGCTTGTTTCCTGGAGGACTTGGAACTTTGTCTGAGCAGGCCGACCACGGTCGACGACAGCCATTTTCTGACGTTGTACAGGATGGCGCCCGATCGGCTTTATAATTTCGCCGGCGAATTTTGTGAATTTCCCGGCACACAATGCCAGGTAAAATTTCTGCACTTTTCTTTCGGAAAATTGGTTGCTCAGCCGCAGGTGCGCGAGGTCATGTTTGGCAACCACCAGGCAACCGCTCGTTTCCTTGTCAAGTCGGTGGACCACACCCGGGCGAAGGGTACCGCCGATGCCGCTCAAATTTGACACCTGATGCAGGAGCGCGTTGACAAGGGTGCCGGATCGGACGCCCGCCCCGGGGTGGACCGTCATCCCGGCCGGTTTATTGACGACCAACAAATGTTCATCCTCGAATAGAATCGGCACCGTAAGTGCTTCGGGCTGTAGCACAATCGGTTCAGGTTGCGGTTCGGATACCACAACTTCGTCGCCTGCGCGGATAATCTGCCTCGGCCGACAAATTGATCCGTTGAGAAGAATATGCCCAGACCGGATCAGCGTCTGTATCCGCGCACGCGACAGTCGATCTATTTGTGCGGCGAGAAAAAGATCCAGGCGCTGTCCGGCATCGAAAGGAGCGACGACGATCTGGTCGATATTCCCTCTATCCATAGACCGAAAATCCCACGGGCCAAAGCACGCGTGAGATTTTCGACCGCGGTTCACTTCGCATTTCGGGCGATTGCTAAAAAGCTTTCCAGCAAAGCGCGCGGGTCTGTCGCTCGCATCAGCGACTCGCCGATCAGCGCCGCGTGAGCGCCGGCTTCGACCACGCGTCGGAGGTCCTCGGAAGTTCGAATTCCGCTCTCGCTGACAATCGTGCAGCCATTGGGAACTTTGGGCGCCAGCCGTTCCGTCACCTTCAGATCGACGTCGAAGGTGGCCAGGTTCCGATTGTTGATCCCGATAAAATCGGCGTCGGCGTCAAGTGCCCGGCGGAGTTCGGTTTCATCATGAATTTCGATGAGGCAATCGATCCCGATCTGGTCTGCCACGGCCTTGAACTGTTTCAATTCATCATCCGCCAGTGCAGCAACAATCAAAAGCACCGCGTCAGCTCCGGCGAGTGCAGCCTGATAAATCTGAACTGCGTCGATGGTGAAATCCTTTCGCAAAATGGGCCTGGGCACCTTGTTCCGGATCAGAGCCAGATAATCCAGGTGTCCCTGGAAAAACTTCTCATCGGTCAGGACCGAGATGCAGTTTGCGCCGGCGTCATCATAGACCAGAGCGGTTCGGACCGGATCGAAGTCTTCAGCGATGACGCCGGCCGAGGGCGACGCTTTTTTGATTTCGCCGATAAATCCAAACTTGCCGGAAATCAGCGTGTTTCGGAAACCTCGGAATGGACCGAGCGCGGCTGCCCGGTCACGCCAGTCCGCGGTGTGCGCCAACCATGGCGCAATCTCTTTTCGCTTATGAGCGACAATCTCTTCAAGGCGGCTCATTGGGCTGCAAATTTAGCACAGGCAGATCCGCTGAGCATCGTGTTGTTGGTTTTTGGATCTGTCAGATCAGGACACTACCGTAGCCAAGCGCGAAACCAATTTCCCTGAAACTTGGGAGGACGATGATGGAGATCACTGGGCAGTTGATCAATTTCCATCACCGAATAAGGCGGTTCAAAGTTGTGAGGAAGGTCCTTCTGAACGACCTGCATCGCAAAGTGAGGGGCCAACTCTTTCGCACACTGCCGAGCGTCCTCTCCTAAAGGTAGATCGGTCGCTGTTTTCAGAATGACGTCAGATTCGACCTCCACGATTACCGATTGGTCGCCGGCCGGCGAGTCTCGAGTCTCCCCCAGAACCGGAAGATCCCTGAAGACGACTTCAAAAAGAAACGTGCCTGAAATGTCTATCGTGTCTTCTCTCAATGTTGCTTTCCGACCATCTTGTTTAATCTGAGGTTGGAATTCGGAGCACTTTGTGTGCCTTCCAAACTTCACCGGAGCAACGCAGATGACGGGTTTGAGGTTCACGCTAATGTCTCATCGAGCCAGTTGAAGACGCGCAGGTCGCGCAGCCCGGTTCCTTTCGGTTCGCAATGAAGATCGGCTCCATCGCTTTCTGAGAACGGGATCAGTTTCTTTGGCGACGCCAACAGGTCGTATAACTGACGGGATTGTCCCGGCCAAAATGCTTCATTCACCGGTTCGGTGATGAGCATGGGACAACGGATCTGCTTGGCGACCTCTTCGAGGTTGTAATCCTGGACGGCCTTAAATGTATCGTAATAGGAAGTGAAGCCGTAAGGCCTCATGCGGAAGCGGAGGTCTGCCTTGGTTGCCGGATCTAACGCCTTCGACATGTAGCCATCGAACTCGGCTTTGCGTTCCGCTCTCAACAATTCAAGCATCGGTTTCGGCAAAGTCGCGGTCCACGAAGCAGACACATCAACCACCCCGGGATCGGCAATGGCTGCGGCGATTCTTTTCTCAAAGGCAACTGCACGCGGTACCCAATATCCACCCTGGCTGATTCCCTGAATGGCAATCCGCTTAGGATCTACTTCTTTCCGGCTCAGGGCATAGTCGACAACCGGCGTAATGACTTTTTCCCAATCGGGCCGAAAATATAGCTTTTGCTTCCAAAGGGCATATCCCTGGCCCGGTCCATCGAAGGTCAGACAGTCATATCCTCGGGCGAGCGCGCCTGCACCGCCCCAAGCCCACATGTCGAGAAGGGAGCCATCGCTGCCGTTTATCAGGATCAACAATGGCCGGCGGTGCGATGTACTTGGACCTTTGAAGAAAAATCCATGCAATTCGGTATCTTCGTAAGGAATGTTTACGGGCTCAATCGGCGGCTCGAAAAACGGCAGTGCTTTCAGCCAGCAATCGTAAAGAAGCTCCCAGGTCGGCAGGAACCGGCTCGGATCTCTGGAATTCTCCACGAAATAGGTGGAGCTGTCATAAAAATTCTGCGCCCAGAGATAAGCTTGCCTGGCACTTTCTTTGTGGCCCTGGCTCGCCGACTCTTCCGCTATCCCGCGGGCCTCATCCGCCGCTCGCTGGAAAGCCTGAAAAGCGCTCTCAAAATTACCATCTTCTATCTGTTTACTCAGATAGAGGACTTTCCCTACATTTCCTGCCATCTGATAAGCGCGGCCAAGGCTGACCAGGAAAACATATTCAAAGGTCGGATGCTTGAAAAAGTAGCTTGAATGCAGAGCGCCCGACGGTGTCCCGGTACGGTCCGACTTCTGCCCATCCAATTGAGGGCTTGCATTCAGGCGCTTGGGAATTGCGCTCAGGCCAAGCATCATGGTGGTTAGCCCGAGATTAAATTGCCGCCTGTTCATCAAAATATTCTCCCGCTAAGTCTTTTTGCGCAGATATTGTTGAATATCGTGTAGGGCAAGCGGCGCATCGTTTGCTTGAGGAAAGCATCGCTTATCTCTACAAATCGTCGAGTCTGGAAGAGTAATGTATCCCCCGATCACCGCTGATCCGATCCCGCAGAAAACTAAGGCGCAAGGCCGGGCTACGCACCTCGCGACTCTTGCCATCCGAGCCCTCATCGAGGAAACGGAACTTACGCCCAAGCCCGCTCTGGTGGATAAACGCGGTCCTGGTGCCCACGCCGATCTTTCGTTGACGTTGATGAAACGTTCTGCCCGATCTCTGCGGCCCCATTTTGAAATGATGGCCCGGATCTCCTTTCATCAGACGCCCAACCAGACGCTGCGAGAGCGACTGGGCGCCATCGGACGCTCGGCGGAACGTTCGATGTTGTCGGCCACGGACGGAGTTAACACGCATCGAGGGGCGATTTGGGCTTTGGGGCTGCTGATCTCCGCCGCTGCTATGGAAGCGAGCCGTCCGGACGTAGTGGCAGATCGGGCCGGCCAACTCGCTTGCCTGCCCGATCGGAATGCCCCGCAGCAGCAGCAAAGCAACGGCTCCCGAGTCATTGAACGCTACCAGGTATCCGGCGCTCGCGGCGAAGCCCAGGCCCGTTTTCCTCATGTGACAGCCGCGGGTTTGCCGATGCTTTACCGCTCTCGTCAGCACGGCGCGAGCGAAACAAAAGCGCGCCTCGATTCGCTCTTGGCCATCATGATGAGTCTGCATGATACGTGTCTGCTTCATCGGGGCGGCCTCGTGGCGCTCAATAGAGCGCAAACCGCGGCAGCCGCAATTTTGGCGTCGGGAGGTACCGCCACCGTTCAGGGCTGGGAACTGTTGCAGGGACTGGACCGCGACTTAGTCGCACTGCATGCTTCCCCGGGCGGTAGCGAGATTTGTTAGCAGCCACCCTCTTTCTCGATTTCATTGCCAACACCCCATCCGCACAAAACTAATCTTCTGTCTTCGCAGATGAAATCAGCCCGGCTTTCTGCGGAGTGGTATTCTGAATAAAAAAACCTCATGTCTTGGCTGGCCCATGATTTGTTGCAGATTTCCGGGTCGAGCGATCTGGTGTATCTCGGATCGGAATTTTTCCCTCCGTTGCCGAAACCGACCTCTGAGATTGACCGATTGGCTACACCACGGTCTCGATTTCTCCAACAGAGCCTTGAAGCAAGCAGAAGTTTCTGGCGCGACCGGATGAACGTTGATTCGCCAGAAGAGCGATGTCCGCTCTGGGTCGAACATTCACTGCGGGAAGCCCCCTTGGTTGTCGTTCGTCGGGCCAAATCGTTCGCTGAGATAATTCCGGTCGGCGTTCGCGGTTCATTGCGTAACCAAAGATTTGCCGCTTTTCTCGCCCCCGTTTCGATCCGCCGTCGAATTACTCCCGAACAACTTTCCGCCACCGGAGGACGTCTGTCCAAGGCTCGAATTCAGGAAATCGCGGGCCTCAAAGCTTTGGCTGTCATCGAAGAACAACTGGCTAGCTTCTCGTTGGCTTATGGACCAACAGGAAGCATCGGTTTTGAGCTCGCCAGCGGCCTTCCGACGGCGACCTCCGCCAGCGATCTCGATTTGCTGATCCGAGCTCCGGAACGTTTGCCGATACAACTGGCGCAAGAATTGGTGTCAATTTTCTCTGGGCGTCCTTGTCGCGTCGATGCACAGCTCGAGACGCCTCGCGGCGCCCTATCCCTAGCTGAATACGCGAGCGGCCAAAGGCCGCTGCTTTTAAGGCAAGACGGCGGCCCAATCCTTGTTGATGATGCCTGGATTTGAAATCAGGACCGTTCGAGCCATGCCAGCACGCCATCCCGCGTACGGAAATCTTCGACACTGCGGACATGTGCATCCGTCAAAACTTCGCGTGCCATGTTGGCAAGTGCGCGTCCTGGCCCGAGCTCTAGAACGGTCTGGGCACCTGCGGCGCGGCAGCCATCCAAGCAAGCAGCCCAATTGACCGTACGGCTGATCTGCTCCGCCAGCTTCCCAGCGGCCTCCTGCGGGTCGAACACCACTTCACCATCGATTCCGGTCAGCAACCGTATGCCGCGTGCGATGGGATGGCGCAAATTCTCACGCGCGAGCGCCAAGCCGAATTGGCGGCTTGCCTCCGCCAGCAGCGGTGTGTGGGCAGCGACGGCGACCTGGAGCGTGCTCGCCCGCAAAGCCCCTGCTTTGAGCGCCTCGTCGCAAACGCTCTTCAATGCGCCCCGTGCGCCGCCGACGACGAAAAGGTCCTCGCCGTTGACAATGGCGATGTAGACGTCGCGTGGGCGGCAAATCGAATCGAGCCGCGCGCGTGACAATCCTCGCACGGCGGCGAGCCCGGTGCGATCACTGCCCGCGGCATCCATTGCCTCCGCGCGCACGACAGCGAGCCGCAAAACTTCTGCTTGACCCAACAACCCGGCGCAACCCCAGGCGGCTAGTTCACCAACGCTGTAGCCGGCGATGACCACCGGCCCGGCCAGGTGCGGGTTGATCATCGCCCAGGCCGCGAGCGTCTGCGTACAGCAGAGAATCTGGCCAACTCGGTTCGAGTAGAGGGTTGCCGGGTCTGCCTCACGGATGAATTGCCGAGGATCTTTCCCTTCCAAGACGGCGCAAGCGGCTTCCAACACGCCTTGGGCCTCCGGCGCTTGCGCCACGAGGTCGAACATGCCCGGGTGTTGAGTGCCTTGACCGGAGCAGAGTATGGCTATCGGTCCGTACATGGCATCCGCTGCCTCTCGCCATCAGCCAGAGCGGTGGCTTCTTGCGCGACGCGCTTGGCAACGGCAGCAGCTTTAAGGCGGCCCTTGCGCTCGGCACCGATCTCGTCGCGCCGATCAGGGGCACCCGGCAGTCCGTCCAATGCCATGGCCAATTTTGTTGCTAGATCGCCGTCGTTCCAAATCTCGGCCACCGCGCCGATGGGCGTCGCATGAGCTAGGCCCGGAGCGAAAACGGGCGTCTCTTTGGACAATGCTTCCAGCCTGTCCTGGGGCAGCTTAGTCACGCGGGCGATGGATGGCAGGTCCATCACCACCGGTTCGCCGCCCGGCACCGCCGCGAGCATATCCTGCACCAGTCCGGTCGCGATGAAAGCGCCCGCCGCCGCGCTGCCGAAGAGAATGCCCACCGTGCGGTGTCCCAGCTGTCCGGCCAGCACGAAGCATTTGGTGAGATGCGCGAGGTATTCGTTGAGGCCCAGCATCTCGTCACGCCGGCGCATGCGCTGGCTTTGCGCGTCGATCAGCACAGCGATCGGACGGCCGGGCGAGTGGCGGATTACCTCGAGCACGTGACTCGCAAGCGACAACGCGCCCTCGACCCCGAGCGGCGTGCGGTTGACCAGGCCGACAACCGCCGCCGTCTTGCCTTGGCCATATCGAGCCGTGCCGTAGAGAATGCCTTCCTTCTCCACCTGCGTGTCGTGGCTGGCGGGAAATAAGACATTCAACAAGTTATCGAGCATCATGGTTCGCCTCCTTTTGCGCTTGCGCGATCTGGTTGAAAACCTCGTCCGACAAATCGGCGATCCCGTCGGGCTCTGCGATGCCCATCGCCTTCCATATTTCCGGCGCGTCGTGGCATTGGCCGAATTTTTCCAGGCGTTGCGCCAGACGTGCATGTTCCTTTTCCACCGTATCCAGCTCGAAGGCTGGGATGCGGTCAAGCAGACTGAAGGCCGCGTCGCGAAAGCTGTCGATGCTGTCTTCGGCGTAAGCGTCGGCGCCGCCGAGCAGCCGACGGGTCTTGCCGCCGGTCGTGCGCCAGACCAGGGGCCGGTCGCGCGAGTCGAACTCCTCCACGCCCATGTTCGTCTCGATCACTTCCGGTCCGGAAACGCTGGTCCGCCCCTGCTCGGAGATAACGATGCGACTGCAACAGCCGGCGATGATGCCCCCGCCGCCAAAACAACCTGCCCGGCCGCCAATCATGGCGATCACCGTGACGCCCGCCATGCGCGCTTCCAAAACCGCCCGGATGATTTCGGAAACTGCCAGTTCGCCAACATTCGCTTCCTGTAAACGGACGCCGCCAGTGTCCAGCAGCAGCAGCACCACCCGCGGCGCGTCCTGGTCGTCGCGCGCATAGCGTAGTAGACCAACCAGCTTTGCCCCATGCACCTCACCGAAGGTGCCGCCCATGAAGCGGCCTTCCTGCGCAGCCAGCAGCACCTGGCGACTCTGCACCATGCCACGACCAACAATGATGCCGTCGTCAAATGCTTCCGGCAGATCGAACAGCACCAGGTGCGGACTGATCTCGCGCTTCTCAGGTCCAATGAATTCGGTAAAGCTTCCGCTATCCAGCAGAGCCGCGATGCGCTCGCGTGCCGTGGCCTCGTACCAACTCCACTTGCGGTATTTGGCGAGCGCATTCTTCATCGGTCGGCCTCCATCAGGCGTACGCCCTGGGCGAGTCGCAGCGAAACCGTATCTGGCCGCGCTCCGCCGTCATTGATCGAGATCCTCAGTCCACCCGGCGAGTGGCGCTCGATAAAGTCGTTAATGACAGCACGCCACACGGCGTCGAATCCTTCCACGGAAGTCTTGATGTTCACCTCGCACTCGGTGCCGTCCAGCACCCGCTCCAACAGCACTTCCAAATTGCCCGACGCCACCACGCCGGTTATGCCATGACTTTTGCCGCCGGACGCCCGGCGCGCGGCTTTTTGATGAATTTGCAATTTTTCCATAAACAAAGCGGTTCCTCGCTTGATCACCAATTGCGGAATTTACCCGGCGGCCGATATAGGCCCCCGGACCAGCTCACCAAATCTTTGACGGAACGCGCGGCCAGTAGCTGACGATTCGCATTCAACGGATCGATGTTCAAATCCTCTGGCCGGCCGATCACACCGCGGTCGCGCAAACTGTCCACCATCTTGCGGTCGCGCGCGCGGCCCACTTCGGTGAAGCCGGCGACACCGCGGATCGCCTGCTCGCGCTCCTCGGCGGTGCGGCAGAGCAGCAGGTTCGCGATGCCTTCTTCGGTGACGATGTGCGTCACGTCGTCACCGTAAATCATCACCGGGACAAGTTCGAGCTTCATGCGCCGGGCAAATTCCACGCTGCTGAGCTGCTCGACGAAGGCCGGCACCATCTTTTCCCCGAATGTTTCGAGCAGTTGCACCACCAGTTTGCGCCCACGTGCCATTTTCGGATCTCCGTCGCTCGCTTGGCGTCCGGCCTTGAGCCAGGCGTCTGAGACATGCCGGCGGCCATGGGCGTCAGAACCCATGTTCGGGGCGCCGCCGAATCCGGGGATGCGCTCGGGCGTGACGGTCGAACTGTTGCCGGCCAGGTCGATTTGGAGCGTGGAGCCGATGAACAGGTCGCAGGCGTAAAGCCCGGCAGTCTGGCAAAAGGCTCGGTTGGACCGCAATGAGCCGTCCGACCCGGTAAAATACACATCCGGCCGGGCGCGGATGTAGTCGTCCATGCCCACTTCCGAACCGAAGCAGTGAATCTGTTTCACCCAGCCAGATTCAATGGCGGGTATGAGCGTCGGATGGGGGTTAAGCGCCCAATGTGTCGCCACCTTTCCTTTAATTCCCAACGATTCCCCGAAGGTCGGCAGCAGCAACTCAATGGCTGCCGTGCCGAAACCGATGCCGTGGTTGAGGCGCTGGACACCGTATTCGGCGTAGATGCCCTTAATTGCGAGCATCGCGATGAGGATCTGCGTTTCGGTAATTTCCGCCGGATCGCGCGTAAACAATGGCTCCACGTAAAAGGGGCTGGGCGCCTCCACGACGAAGTCCACGCGGTCGCCAGGGATATCGACGCGCGGCACCCGCTCAACCACTTTGTTGACCTGGGCGACAACGATGCCGCTCTTAAAATGGGTTGCCTCGACGATGGTTGGCGTGTCCTCGGTGTTCGGACCGGTATAAAGGTTTCCTTCGCTATCGGCGCTGACCGCAGCGATGAGCGCAACATGCGGCGTGAGATCCACGAAGTACCGCGCGAAAAGCTCGATGTAAGTGTGGATCGCGCCGAGCTGGATCTTGCCCGCATAGAGCGCACGGGCAATCGCGCCGCCCTGCGGGCCGGAATAAGAAAAATCAAGTTTAGACGCGATGCCTTTTGTAAACAGGTCCAGGTGCGCGGGCAACACCACACCTGATTGCACAATGTGCAGATCATGCACTCTGGAATTGTCCACCTCCGCCAGCGCGGTTGCCAAATGATCGGCCTGCTTTTGGTTGTCGCCTTCCAAACACACGCGGTCGCCGGGACGGATCACCGCTTCGAGCAACGCAGTGGTGTCCTGCGATGCGAATAGCTTCCCATCGCAGAACTTGCGGCCGGCATTGCGCCGGGACTCTCTTTCAATTTGTTGTGTTCGCCAATCAGACATCGTGCCTCCAAAAATATAATCTAAGCTTTAAGGTTTCGTAAAATCCTCGCTCAGGCTCTCGAAATATCATCATTGTAGCCGGACGCCATTTTCGCGTTCTCTTTTTCCACCTCTTGTTATGAGCAATCCTACGGTAGTATTCGATCCTTACGCGGGTGCGGATCTACGCAATATTGTGCAGACCATGGTCGATTATCACAATGTTGCGATCACCGGACAGGGCGAATGGTATCCGGTCGCTTTCTTTCTCCGGGACGAAAATGGCGAGGTATTGGGCGGTTTGCTCGGAGATATTTGGGCGGGTTGGCTCCACGTGCGAACGCTTGCGGTGGCCGCCCCAGTGCGAGGGCGTGGCTTCGGCAGGGAATTGATGAAGCGCGCGGAATACTATTCGGTCGAGCGTGGCTGTACCGATGCATTTCTCGACACCTTCGGTTTTCAGGCGAGACCCTTTTACGAAAAACTGGGGTATCGTGTATTTGGGACGCTGGAGAATCATCCGACCGGACACCAGCATTACTTCATGACCAAGAACTTGGGTTCCACTCAATAACTGCCTTTGGGCCGGGGACCAGTTGGCTGTTTTTCCTCCGCCGCGGCGGAACCTCCGGCAACATACCTGCTAATTTGGGGACAGGACACTTAGATTCAACGGGGCTTCGGAAATGCTCAAAGGAGGTCCCGCCATTCTGCCACGCGCATCCAATTCCCTGTTCACGGAAAGATAACAGCGTTCCTCAGGAACCTCTTCGCCGATGTGCAAGCGCCAGACTTTCTTGATTGTCTCCTGTTCTGTTTTTGTCAGCCGCTCGCGCTGGAGCAGATATCCGGTCCAGGAAGGAACCATCATCTCGATGCGGTAGATATTGGACCGGTTCAGATCCTCGTCCAGACGCCAGCCGAATGCGCCGTTCCGGAGGTGAATTAAGCGCACCTCGCGCATCAGACGAAGAAACTCACCGCGGCGTATCGGGTCGACCTCAATTTCGAACGTTATCGCAACCGGTCCGTCGCCCGGTTGAGGTTTATTCCCGAGAGGCGTCATCAAGCAATTGATCGGAGGCGGATCAAAGCTCAGCGATTTCGTAAAGTTGATTGATAAAGGAATTGCCAGCAAAAGACTGAGGGCCATCGCCACCGCCGCGACAGCCAGCGTAACGTTCACACCGGCGACCTGGCTAGTGAATCCCCAGACAGTACCTCCCAAAGCGATGGCGCCCTGGGAGACCATGATGACCGTGGCATTCATGCGGCCTCGTGCCCAGCTTGGCATCGCCCGCTGGGCCGCGACCCAGAGTTCGGATGCAGACAATGTCCATCCGGCACCGGCCAGCGCCGCGACAACCAGGAAAAGCTCTCTCTGGCGAACAAGTGCCATCAGTACGTAGACGAACACCACCAACAAATTCCCTGACACGATGAGCGTATTTGAAGAGAGCCTCTCCCGAGCCCGCGGCAGAACGAAAACTGCGCTGAAAACCGAACCGGCTCCCATGGAGGTAAACAGGAGGCCGAGGCTACAGGGTTGAAGGCGAAGTTCCCTCAGCCCGAGGACAGGTATCAGCGCTGGTATAACAGAGATAAAGAAGGCAAATAAGATATTCCGGGCAAGTACCACCTGAATTGCCGGCGAATACCGAACATAACGGACGGCGGTAGAGAATGATTCGAGAAAATTTTCCAACGGTGGGCCTGATTTGGCTTCAGGCCCTTTCCACTGCAACAGGGCGACAATCACCACCAGAAAACAGAGGGCGTTCACCGCGAATACCCAGTTGGCACCCAGAAAGTAGAGCAGAACGCCGCCCAGCGCGGGACCGACGATTCCAGACACATTCAATTGCAACCCACCGAGTGTCGCGGCGGAAGGCAACTCTTCGTCGGTAACTAGATCCGGAACAATCGCGGACCACGCAGGCGCGTGAAACGCAAAGCCGACACCGATCAAAAACACGAAGAGCAGGAGTACATAGGGATTCAACAGTTGGAACGAACCCAGAATTGCCAGCAGTACGGCCGCGCTGGCCAACCAGAGATTCATGAAGCAGAGCAGCTTCCGCCGGTTAACAATATCCGCCAAAGCCCCTGCCGGCAGCGTAAAAAGGAAGAAGGGCAGGGAGGCGACGGTTGAGATCAGAGACAGCAAAAATGTCGAAGAACCGAGCATATTCATCATCCAGGTGGCCGCCGTGTCCTGCGCCGCTACGCACGTACCGGAAAGCAATATGGCCAACCAGAGCTTCCGATAGACCGGATTCCGCAGTGCGGCAAAAGTGGATGTTTTGTCTAGACCAATATTCTTCATTACTATTCTAAACTGGCCGGGCTCGATGCTTTATTCCCCGGAAATGCTACCGAAAAGGAATTGGGTATTTGTTAGGCAGAAGATACAGTCTCCCGTTCGCTAAAATAATGCGCACCAACGCAGAGTTGAGTGATTGCCGGCCCTCTAGAAAGGAGCTTCGCGTCTGTTTCTTATAAATCTGACCTGGCGCCCTTTTCAGGGCGCGTCGCCCGGGTGGGCGGTTCCCAGGGTTGAAACCCAGGGCTGGGCTAAACCCTGTAGCCCCTCCGGGGCAATAAATCACCCCAAAATCTTCCTTATCTTCGCGCCATTCAAGCCTGGGCTATGCTTTTTTGGCCTCTTTGGGTCACAGGAGAACTCCCCAGTTATATAGAAGCATGGCAAATGGACAATGTTTTGAGTTTCTAAATAAGGCTCTTGCATCTGAATATCTTCGAGCAAGCTGCCAACCTTGCGGTTCGGACTCAAGTCGCCAATCCGCAATCCGCATTCCGAAATTCGGTTAGCACGGCTTCAAGACTGCTGCATTGCCAAATCTGCAAAAGCTCGCAGATCCTCTGCATTCACGTCGGAGACTGCCCAGAACGAAAATCCATCACGATCCCAATGCGAAACATTGTAGCCGTCCTTGGTGAAACTTTCCGCGGCAGTGTTGTGACCAGATGCCGAAGGCCAGATAAACAAGTTAATAAGGTGCAGTCTGCGTTGGTAGACAAGTGCCGCTACCTCTCGACCGTCGAAATAATCCAAACGACCTCCGGTTAAACGGAAGCCGTGCTCGGCAAAATCGTGAACGGGTGGTGCGAATTTAAGCTTGCCGTCGAACCAGGGTTTGACCGTGTGCTGATCGGTCGACGGGACATCGAGAAGGTGAGTGGCCAGCAAGGAGCGAACGTGACTGGAGATCACTTCCTGGGCGAGCGCGGTGCCGCGCGAACGATCAAACATTCCACGTTGAGTCAGGTAAACCAGCCCGAGCATAATGGCGATTGTCGCCGCCAAGGCTAACGGAACTGAGAACCGGGGAAAGGGAATAACAAACCTGCTGCGGGAACGTTGTTTCACATCGGATCTAGCAACCGGAAGAACAGATTGAATCTTCCCCAGCAGCGAATCTGGGGCTTCAAAGCTAACCTGCGGATTACCCAGCAATGCCTGCACAGCCTTTCGGGCCTCGAGAAGCTGCTGACACTCGACGCATGCACGCAAGTGTTGCTTCACCTGGATTGTCGCGGCGACGTCCAGTTCATTATCGATGTAAGCATCGATGTAATCGTGGCATTCTTGGCAATTCATAGTTGGTCGTGCTGCTTTCTATCCGACAACAAAAGGTGAAGCTGATGCCGGCCGCGCGCCAGACGCGACATCACCGTACCAAGCGGAACTCCGCTCACCTCAGAGATTTCCTTGTAGGATAAACCCTCTAGTTCCCGAAGAACCACCACTTCGCGAAAATCGACCGGCAACGCTGCGATCGCCTCCCGCACCGCCGCTACCGTCGTTTTTTGAGAAAGTCTGACCGAAGGGAGGGGGGAGGTGTCTTCAATCTCATCGATCTCCGAGTCCAGTGGCACTTGCTTATGTTTCGGGTCCCGAGTTCCCAACTCGGTGTAGCAGGTATTCCGCACGATCCGCAGGAACCAGGCGCGGCAGTTTGTTCCCTCGTGGAAGCTCGCGAAAAAACGAAATGCCCTCAGATAAGATTCCTGCACCATATCTTCAGCATCTTCTTGGTTTTTCATCAGCCAGCGAGCCAGGTTATATGCATCGTTCATCAGCGGCAGCAGCAGAGTTTCAAAACGGGCGCGAGTTTGCTCGTCATTCATGGCCGGCGGCTACCCTACAATAAAACATACCGGCATTCGATGACGTTTATTCCCCAATCTCGCATTTCGGTAGGAGCGGGAATAATTGCTGAGCTCAATCAGTATGGACCTGATGACGGGTGCGCCACGGCAAACCCAATCCTATCAACCAGTGTACCAACCACTATGTCAGACTTTATCGAAACCAATACCAACGACGACGGCATTGACCGTCGAGGATTTCTCAAATGTATGGCCTGGGCCGGCACCGGCGTTATTTGGTCCATCAACGGAGGGCTGTTGACTTCCACGGTCTTAGGTCAGGAGGCAAATAACCGAGGTGCAATCGCCACGGCAGAAATGAACTTTGTCCAGATCAGCGACAGTCACATCGGTTTCAATAAACCAGCCAACACGGACGTCGTTGGGACCTTTCGGGAGACGATTATGCACATCAACGCTTTACCGAAAGTACCCGAGTTCCTGCTGCATACCGGCGATTTGACGCATCTGTCTGACCCGGGACAGTTTGATACCCTCGCCCAGGTGCTCAAAGAGTGCAAAACGACCGATGTGTTTTATGTGCCTGGCGAGCACGATATCTACGATGGCGGTGCACAATACCGGGAACGATTTGGAAAAAATACGACCGGGGCCGGTTGGCACAGCTTCGATCAAAAAGGGATACACTTCATCGGGTTGGTGAACGTGGCAAATATCCAGGAGGGCGGCCTGGGTACGCTTGGCCAGGAACAAATCGACTGGCTGGAAAAAGACGTAAAAGGCTTGTCGACCAGTACTCCGATCGTCTTGTTCGCGCATATCCCACTATGGGCTGTCTATCCTAAATGGGGCTGGGGAACCGACGATGCCGAGCGAGCACTTTCCTTTGTCAAGCGTTTCGGGTCAGTGACCGTTTTGAACGGACACATTCATCAGGTCATGCAAAAGGTGGAAGGCAACATTACGTTCCATACGGCCAGGGGGACAGCGTTCCCATTGCCAGCACCGGGTTCGGTGCCCAAACCTCTTCCAGTGGTCGTGGAAGCTCCTCAACTCAAGAAAATGCTGGGACTAACCAGCGTGAACTACACCGAAACGAACCATACCCTGGCCGTAGTGGACACTACCCTCGGGTAAACGGAAAGGCATTCCATGATCCCCTGGGATAAGCTTCACGGGGCAATGACCCATTTCCCGATCGCCCTGCTGCTGTTTTCCACGGCGTGCGATTTTGTCTCTGTGGCCTTTAAGAAGCTAACGTTTGCCCGTGGGTTGCGGTTAGTCAGTTTCTACGGTCTAGCCGTGGCCGCCTTGGCATCTGTGGGTGCCGTGGTCTCCGGAATTGCCCTTACCAAAGGTGAGATGTGGGGCCGGGGTGATTTCGGTTGGCATCACCGATTCGTCTGGCCGGCCTTCGGTCTTCTGGTGGCTTTGGCCGTCTGGAGGCTGGTGGTCAGAGACGCGATGTCGCGGACTGGACTGTGCCTGTATCTGATCTTGATGTTATTGGCTTCCGGGTTTGTTGCCGCGGCAGGGTATTTCGGAGGAGAACTGCTCTTGAGCGGCGGGGGTGTGCCGTGATCATGACCTCTCTCGAAATCAAGGGTGCGGTGGCTGGCATTGGCACGTCGGTCCTCATCCTGGTCGCGACATTTACGGCTGGCGGCATCTATCGGAACCACCTCGGGAAGGAGGCGGCACCTGGAAACCCGCCGCTCACCGCGGAAAACCTGGCAGCCAGAGGACGAGGGTTTTTCTTTCAAAGCTGTGCTCACTGCCATGGTCAAGACGCGGATGGAGGTGAGGATGCCCCGAGCCTTCTGAAGCTCCAAATTAGTGGTGCACATATGGCCCTTGTTATCCAGAGCGGGATCAAGGATGAAATGCCATCCTTCGCGAAAAAATACAACGAACAGGACATTGCCGCCATCGTGGCTTACCTCAAGACGCTGCATTGATTGGGGATCGGGGGGCCATTTTGCAGCCAGCGGTGGCTTCCCAGTTCTGAGACGGTAGCCTGGCATCTGTTTAGCGTCATGTCCGAATCCTCCTCGTCGTCGTCCTTCGCAAGGTTAAGCCCCATAAGCGCTAAGATCATTGTGAGGCGCCTCGATGGGTGAATGGCTTTTGTCCCGGAGGGACAGCACGATAGTAGCCAGGCACGAAGTGCCTGGATCATGAGGAAAATAGCCTCGTCCCAGCGGGACGATTGAACCGATCTCAGCTTAGATCAAACGCAAGTAATAAACACTTAGTAAAGCAATGTTTTAGTACTCGAGATGCCAGAATCTGCTGTCATTGCCAACCACAGTTCCCATCGCCAAAGCCATTCAATTATTAAAGGCTGGATCATCGGCCTGGATTGACCAGACTTTTCGACAACTGGACAACTTTAGCTGGCAACAGGGTGATGGCGCTTTCAGTGTGAGCGTCTCGCCTTGCCAGAAGCCATTCATTCCATCCAAAATCAGGTCGAACATCATCGGACCCGAACTTTTCAACAGGAAGACCTGGCGTTTCTGAAGCGGCATGAGCATTCGACGCGCTGTCGCTTGCTCATGCCGGGGCTCAGTTTCGACGACAAATATCTGTGGGACTGACAATGACTTCGGCCGTCCCTCCGGGACGAGGCCTCTCTGCATCGCTACCCAGGCACTTCGTGCCAGGCTACTATTGTGCTGTCCCTCCGGGACAAAAGCCATTCGCCCATCGAAGTTCATTGATCAGGCTTTCAAATTTTCCGGATTGAGCGCTTGAAGTTCATGCGGAACGAAGAGGCCATCTTTCCGGATGAGCTTTTGGTCAAAGTAGATCTCGCCTCCGCCGTAATCCGATCGTTGAATGCAGACAAGATCCCAATGTACCTGGCTGCGGTTACCGTTGCCGGCCAACTCGTAAGCTTGTCCGGGTGTGAAATGAAATGAACCGGCAATCTTTTCGTCGAAGAGAATGTCGCGCATCGGCTCCCGGATATGGGGATTGAACCCAAGAGCGAATTCGCCGATGTATCGGGCGCCTTCATCTGAATCGAGAATGGCGTTCAGCCGTTCCGTATTGTTTGAAGTCGCATCGACAACCTTGCCGTTCTTAAATGCGAGGCGAACGGAATCAAACGCGGTTCCCAGGTAGACGGTTGGGGCATTAAACAGAACGTGACCCTCAACGGAATCTCGAACCGGACAAGTAAAGACTTCGCCGTCCGGAATGTTGTGATGACCACCACACATGATCGCGGGGATGCCCTTGATGCTGAAACGCAGATTCGTACCGGGTCCAGTGATCTGCACTCGATCGGTCTTTTCCATCAGTGATTTCAGGGTCTCCATGCCGGGCTTCATTTTGGAGTAATCGAGCGTACAGACCCTGAAATAGAAATCTTCAAATGCCTCTGTGCTCATCCCGGCCATCTGTGCCATCGCTGCCGTCGGCCACCGTAAGACGACCCATTTCGTTTTGTTGAGACGCTGCTCAAGGACCGGTTTGAGCAATCTCATCGTGAGCTGCATCCGCTCTGGAGCGACGTCCGAAAATTCGGTCATGTTGTGGCTCCCACGAAGCGCGACGTAAGCGTCCATCACCTGCATCTGGGCCATCTCGACTTCGCAAAGTGTCCGATATTGGTCCTCTTCAGCTCCCCTGAGCAATTCCCGGGTGATCACATTCGATTGGAGATTCACGAACGGGAATGCGCCTCTGGAGCGCGTGGAGCGGATCAAAGCGATCACCATTTCCGGAGGTGCCTCGAAGGCGTCGATGAGAACCTTCTCGCTTTTTTGCAGCTTTGTTGAAAAACCAATTAATACCTCTGCAAGAACGTCGAATCGCGGATCTGTCATGGGAGATGAATAGACTGATCAGGATAGTCTGCTACTGCAAACATGAAAAGCGAAACGCCGGAATTTGATCGGCGTAGAAGACAGAAGACAGGAGCCAAGGAGCCAGGAGACGGGCTTCGCCACATGGTCATCGATCGCGGCAACCACGCGTTGGTCGTCGTGGACTAAATCGCGTGGGATAGTTTCTGGTGCAAAGTTCCTTTGGTACCCTCCGGGCCGCGGCCAATTGGCTGTTTTACGCGCTGCTTGCTCCTTACGTATCGACTTAGATATGCTCGTCGCTCCCGCCCTGAAAAACAGCCAACTGACCTGCGACGAAAGGCTGTTATTTAGGAGACAGCACATTAGCGCAAGGAGCACAAAAAAATGAAAAAGGGCCGAAACGCCGTCGCACCATGGATGCTGACAGGGTTTTTATTGACTAGCTATCTGAACGGCTGCGCCGATTTTCAGAGCCATTGGCCACATGGCTCCCGTGACCACGCCTACATTCGTTATTGGCCAGCTCCTCCCGATAACAAGCAAATAAGGCTTGCCGTGAAAGATAACATCGATATGAAAGGCGTCGTCACCAGCGCCGGCTCCGCGTATCTGATTAAGACCAATCCGCCGGCTGCAACGGATGCTGACTGCCTCGCCATCACACGCCAGCGAAACGTGCGGATTGTGGGAAAGGCAAACCTCACTGAATTTGGCGTGGCTCCTTCCGGCCTGAACGACTACTTCGGAACTCCGAAGAACCCTTTCAACAAGCTGGGCAAACTTATCCCCGGAGGTTCGTCAAGCGGTTCTGCGGTCGCGGTCGCCAACGGAAGCGCCGACGTTGCCTTTGGAACGGATACCGCGGGTTCCATCCGCGTGCCCGCAGCTTGTTGCGGTGTTGTTGGCCTGAAGACGACTTTTTGTCTCATTTCCAATAAGGGTGTATTTCCCATCGAGCCAAAGCATTTGGATACCGTCGGGCCGATGGGAAAAGACGTGGCAGATGTTGTGCAAGGGATGGACCTCTTGCAAAATGGGTTTGAAACACGATATCGAATGGCCACGGTCGCCAAACCTTCGGCCAAAAAGATTAAAATCGGAAGACTTTACCTCAGCGGCACCGACCCCGAAATCGACAAAGCGGTGGATGAGGCTCTTGGCCGAGCACAATTTCAAGTCATCAAACTGCCTCGAAGCTTCAGGAGGAAGTGGGATCGGGCCACGAGCGATGGAAATACGGTGGCGGCAGCTGGTGCCTGGATCAGCGGTCGAGCCTACATCGGAAGGGGAGTGCGGCCGAGGACGATTGCGGCGATTGTCTTGGGAAGAGTCTTATACCCCAGGCGGTACCGGAGCGCCCTCCGCAGGCGAACTCAGTGGCAGCATGCGATCGAGCAAATCTTCAAAAAAGTTGATTTCATCGCTCTACCAACGCTTCAGAACTTGCCTCCGACGATACCTTCCATCGGGAAAGTAGTGCTGATAGAAGCGCGAGTTCTGGCCATGCAGAATACCGTGGCGGTGAATTTAGCCGGAAATCCGGCGCTGGCGATTCCGATTCCGATCCGTGACCGGCCCGTTCCCGTAACCAGCCTGCAGCTGGTCGGACCCCGGCTGAGCGAAGCGACTCTCCTGAATGCCGGCCGCCTGATCGAGGCCGAACGTTGACGGCTCGATGGTTTAAAAGCAGAGGACCTGGCAATTTCAAACCGCGACCAATGCTTGGAAATAGAGCCTAATGTTAATGAAGAAGTAAGGGCGAAAAAAATCGGCGACACCAAGTTTCGGACAAGTCTTCTGGAAAAAGAGCTGCGAAAACGTGGGCTAGCCGCGGTTATCAGTCACCCGACGAATGGCGGCGATGAGCTGTGGTAGGTCGATGGGCTTGACGAGGTGCTCGCTGAAGCCAGCCTCGTGGCTACGACGCCTATCCTCATTCGTACCGTAGCCGCTCATCGCGATGCCAGGCATACTGCGAAGCGCGCGAATGCGGCGCATGATCTCGTAGCCATCGCCGTCGGGGAGACCAAGATCGCTCACCAGCACATCGAACGGTTCCCCATCGGTCGCCGCGCTCGCGCTGGCGACATCAGTAGCCGTGGTCACTGCAAATCCAGCAGAGCGCAGGAGCCGGCTAATAGTACGCGCGGTGTCGTGATGATCTTCGACGAGCAAAAGCCGCATTTTGGGCTGCTTTCCGTTTTCTGCAGGCGCGAAGTGCGGTGCTTTGCCGACCGTATCGGTCTCTGCTCCGGGCAACTCGACGATGAAGGTGGAGCCCTGACCCAGACCGGCGCTCTCCGCGCGAATCGAGCCCCGATGCAATTCGACCAGGGACTTGGAAATCGCCAGGCCGAGACCGAGACCTCCAAACTGCCGGGTGACTTTCACGCCTCCTTGCTCAAAGGCATCAAAGATTCGCGGCAGCGCTTCCACCGAGATGCCGATGCCGTTGTCTTGCACTCGCACTTCCCACCGTCCGCCTGCCCGCCGTGCAGTCGTTAGCCGGATCGTGCCGTTCTCTGGGGTGAACTTGGTCGCATTTATCAGCACATTCCACAGCACCTGCTGGAGCCGCGCCGAATCGGCGGCGATCAGCGCGGCGGCATCGCAAAGTTCGGTTTCCAAACGAATGCCTTTTTCACGCATTGGCGAGCGGCAACTCCCGCAGACGTGGCGCACAGTTTCATTGAGATCGACTGCCTCGATTTCCAGTTCGACCTTACCGCTGGTGATGCGGCTAAGATCGAGCAAATCGTCGATGAGCTTCGTTTCAAGCTGGATGTTGCGCTTTATCATCGCGAGGTGTTCCCGCACGGCGGGCCGCAGGCCGGAATCGTGCTCCAGCGCGGCCACGGCCATGAGCATAGGGGTGAGCGGCGTGCGCAGTTCGTGACTGAGCACGGCGAGGAAGCGATCCTTGGTTTGGTTCGCGGCTTCAGCAGCCTGCCTTGCCTCGATCAAGGCAGCCTCGGTGCGCTTACGTTCCGTGATGTCCCGGGTAGAGCCCGCAACCGCTTCGACCGTGCCGTCCGCCGCGATGACAGGGCTGAAAATGTATTCGTAATACCCAGTAACTCCAGTTGGACTGGTGTAGGGCGTTTCATCGGATAGCCTTTCTCGGCTCCTAAACACTTGTTGAATCTGGCGCTGAAGTTTCGCGGCTAAGTCGTCGGGATATTTGAGGTCGAAGAAGTTCTTTCCGACTGCCGCTTCGAGTGTCAATCCCCAGAGGTTCAGAAGTGCCTTGTTCGCGTAAACGAACCGTCCATCCCGGTCAAAAATGTATGCGAAATCGGTGATGGCCGAAAGCGTCGTGTCGAAGACACGGGATTGGCGTTCGTATCTTTCCGCAATCTCTCGGAGCGCCTCTTCGGCCTGCTTGCGGTCGGTGAGGTCAGAACCGTGCAGCAGCATCCGTCGGATGCTCGCGCGATCGTCGGGATTGTCCTCGATGATCAAAATGTGGATCGGCGTTTTCTTCTTTCATCGCCCGGAACGCTTTATGACGAAGAGGGGCGTTGATCGAATTCTCACCATACCTCTTTAAACGGTTCTTAACAAGCAGGTTGTCACGTATCGACGACAAAGCAGAACCGCCCATGGCTGTCGTCCCGTACAAATTTCCGCCCCACGCTTCAACTAAACTCGCAAAAGGTTCTAAACCATCATTTATTGATGATCTGTCACCAAAACTCACAACAAGGGACGAAGCTACAACTGCGCTTTGCTAAGCCATCTCGCGGCTCATCAAGATACACGGAAACGTCAGATCCGGGCAAATTAGGACGTCTATCGGCTCAACCCTCTTGAAACCGGACGCCTGATAAAAGCGCTCAGCGTTCAGTGTCGAGAGGCAGTGCAGTTTGCGGATGCCGTATGACTGGGCATCGCTGAAGCAACGAACGAGCAACCGAGTGGCAATCCCTCGCCGTATCCAATGCGGATGGATCGCGAAGTGGCGAATGTGTGCTTCCCCTTCGGCGATTTCTCCACTTCCCGGCTTCGCTGCCGTCCAACCTCCACATCCGATTATTTTGCCCGGCTCTGTCTCGGCCACGTAGTAAGTACCGCAAGCAAGCAGATCTGGTTTCGCTTTGGTGATATGCGGCAGAGCTCGGACCAGCAAGTCGTCGTCATAATGAGCCGCCAGCAAGCTAGAATAACTATCCACGAGTAAAGCGCCGATAGCATCTAAGTCTGTAGGTCTGGCGATTCTAATCAAACTCGACATTGGCATTTCCAGTCTGTCCGCACGATCCGGACAATTTGAGCCCTTTCGTGTCTTCACCCTTATTGGGCGTACCGTTCTCGCAACACCTTCTTGTCGAGTTTGCCGACACTGGTCTTGGGCAAAGCCTCCACGAAGACGATTTGCTCCGGCATGCTGTAACGGGGCATGATGCCCTTTGCGGCGAAGTTCTGGAGGTGCGTCCTGATTTGCCCCTCGCTGACCTCGTGCCCCGGCTTGGCAACCAACAGCGCCAGGGGCCGCTCGATCCATTTTCGATCGGGCACGCCGATCACCGCCGCTTCGGCCACGCCCGGATGCCTGAGGATTAAGTCCTCGAGTTGCAGTGAAGAAATCCACTCGCCGCCGCTCTTGATCACATCCTTAAGCCGATCAGTGATCTTGACGTATCCATCGGCGTCGATCGTCGCAAGATCGCCCGTGTGCAGCCAACCGCATTCC